>Ga0070697_100002437_pt1 | contig 14314 bp, 10 predicted proteins | sample KBSK1501metaG_FD_65475 | JGI IMG/M metagenome (GOLD analysis project Ga0070697, IMG submission 65475) | Corn, switchgrass and miscanthus rhizosphere microbial communities from Kellogg Biological Station, Michigan, USA - KBS K1-50-1 metaG | ecosystem: Host-associated > Plants > Roots >...
TGCCGCTCCCCGAAGGCGGGAATGGCTGGACACGTATTCATCATGAACTGGGCATTGGCGTTTTGCCTGTCGATATAGAGTTTCAAGACGGTGTACCGGCCCAGGTAGTGATGACGCAGGGCAATTTCACGATAGTGGGAGAAGTTGACGACGGGCACGAACAGGCAGAACTTGCGCGCGCCCTGGGGCTCGCGCGCGAAGACTTTGACGAGAACCTGCCGATACAAGTGATCTCCACCGGCCTGCCATTCCTCGCGGTGCCGGTTCGATCGCTTTCAGACCTGCGCCGCTGTCGGGTTAATGCCGCGTTGCTGGCTGAGATTTACGAACGTGCGGGTTCGACCGGGTGTTACCCTTTCTCGCGTGAAACGATTGAGATCGGCGCAGCGCGCGCACATGCGCGACTCTTTGCCCCGGCCCAGAACATTTCCGAAGATCCGGCCACGGGCAGTGCCGCCGGCGCGCTGGGCGCGTATCTGGTCCATCACGGCGCGGCCAATGTGGAGGCGATCGACGGAAGATCTAAATTTGTAATCGAACAAGGCGATTTCATGCACCGGCCCAGCAGGATCAACCTTGAGGTGGCCGGAAAATCAGGATCTATCGCTGAAGTACGAGTCGGTGGCCCTTCGGTTGTGGTTGCGCACGGCGAGGTTGTGTTTTAGGAAGCGGCGAAATCTATATAGGGTCTATAGGACTTATTAGGACCTATAAGACCTGTTTGGTGTTTCTAAATGATTGATGTTCTGGATCTCTTGATTATTGGCGCCGGCCCGGCCGGACTTTCCGCGGCCCATGCGGCTGCGAAGGAAGGTTTGAGCTATCTCGTCATTGAGAAAGGCACTATTGCCGATACCATTCGCAAATATCCCGTGGGCCGCACCCTCTTCTCCACTCCAAACGAACTGGAAATGAATGAAGGGGCCTTAAGACCCTGCCGCGAGAAACCAACCCGCGAAGAGTTGTTATCCCATTACATACACTTTGTGCTCGCCCATGACCTCAACATAAATACCAGCGAAGAAGTTGTTGGCGTCGAGAAAATGGAGCCCGATGGGTTTGTGATTCGTACCGATAAGAACGATTACAAGGCATTGCGACTCCTGTTTGCGATCGGCGGCATGGCCCATCCACGCCGGCTAAATATTCCGGGAGAAGACTTACCCAAGGTTCACCATCTCTTCGTTGAGCCCTACGCATATGTTCGAAAGGACGCCCTTGTCATCGGCGGCGGCAATAGCGCCGCCGAAGCTGCGCTGTTCCTTTCGGAAGAAGGCGCGCGCACAACGCTGGCCATCTGGCGGGAAGATTGGGAAAACCGTGATCCCAAGGCGGGTGCGATGAAACACTGGGTGCGCAAGCCGCTGGATCAGCAGGTGGCCGCGGGACATTTGCACGTAATCCTCTACAAAGACATTGTCAGAATAGCGGAGGGCGACGTCACTTTAACCACCGAGGATGGGGACATGCTCACAATTCCCAACGACGTAACATTTGTGCTGATAGGCAGTGACGCCGATCTGACTTTGCTCAAGCAGTTAGGCGTAGAAACTGAACCAGGCAAGCTCACCGAAGTTCCAGTCTACGATCCTGAAACTTTTGAGACGAACGTGCGTGGAATATATGTCGCGGGTCATTTCACGCACGCTCGACACATCAAGGAAGCTATTGCGGTGCCACGCCGCATTGTCCCCATCATCGCCCAGAGCCTGCGCACTGCTGTCTAGCAGGCTTTCTCTGGCAGGAGAAATGCTCGTGCGATCCAGCCGATTCAAAACCCGTCTGGGCATTTTTTTAGTGGCTTCTCTGTTTGCGGTCTTCGCCGGCAGTCTCCTATCAACCAAGGGGCAGATCCAAAAGAAAGCCGAGGCTGCCCCGGCTTCTTCTCTTTGTAATCCGGAGAGTGCCCTGGAGCTTATCCAGCAGCAGATGGATGCCACCAGGACCTTCGACGACAGGGTCCAACGGATTGCCGTATTGATTTCAGTTGCCGATCTGCTATGGCCCCATCAAAACGATAAAGCCCGTGCAGCATTCACCGAGGCCTTTGATCTGGGAGCCCAGGAATTTAAGGAGAAAGGCGACGAGGTCCGTCGCGAGGGCAAAGGCTTAATAGCCTACACGCCAGATCAGCGTTACACGGTAATCAACGCGATTGCCAAACGCGATCCTATCTGGGCGCGGAAACTGATTGAACAAATGGTAACGGAGTCGGCTAACGACGCGAAAGAAGAATCGGGTAAAGGTGAGCTACCAGAAATTAAAACAGCGGAGAAGCTGATGGGAGTAGCTACTTCTCTGCTTCCTTCCGATCAGGCGGCTGCCGTCACTTTCGCGCGATCAAGTTTTCGTTATCCGGCGACCTTGTACCTGGGGAATTTTCTCTACCGGCTGGCCGCCCTCAACAGACCCGCCGCTGATCAGTTTTATCAGGACGCACTAAAGGCCTATGCCAACGCACCAATGGAACGCCTTCTTTATCTTTCGGCGTACCCTTTCGGCAATAATCGCGACGCCGGTGAGGTGCCCGGCTATACCATGTATTGGCTTCCTGATGCTTTCGTGCCCAGTCCACCTTTGCAACGGCTGTTTGTTCAAGTGGTCCTCAGTCGCGCACAACAACTCATCAATAATCCGGTGGAACCAACGCCGGGAAGAAGACTGTCTGAACCGGGACAAGTCTGGTTGGCATTGACTATTCTGGAAAAGCAGATCGCGGCTTCACTACCTGATCTCGCTCCGGCTGCTGAACAGGCCCGAGGAGCTGTCTATGCACAGCTGCCACAGAAGTCACAACGCCAGGTTGGAGAGACGATCGCAGACCGGACCGCTCCAAAGAAATCATTTGATGAACAAGTCGAGGCCGCTGAGAAAAACCCGGATGTCGACCGACGTGATCAGCAACTCGTCTTTGCACTTACCGGTGCTTCGACCTCGGAAAGCCTGGACCGCGTTCTGGCAGTGGTCGATAAAATCTCCGATCCCAGCGTTCGCCAGCCGGTGTTGAATTGGCTCTATTTCGTTCGTGCCCAACGCGCGATAAAAGATAGAAACCTTGACGAAGCCCGCAAGCTGGCGGCGAAGGTCGACGAGCTTGACCAACGCGCTCATCTCTATCTAGGTATCGCCGAAGAGTCACTTAAGCAGCACCCGGATCAGAACGAAGCGCAGGAGATGCTCGAGGAGATCGTAACTGCGGCGGCAAAGGCGCCACCCACAGTGGTGAGGGCCCGCGTTCAACTGGGAGTGGCCCATCTGTACACTAAGTTAGACATGAATCGCGCCATTGCTTTAATGGGCGAGGCGGTGAAGTCCATCAACCAGATCGAAAAACCCGATTTCTCGGTTACGTCTGTCACGCGCAGGATCGAGGGGAAGACTTTTTCCAGTTATGCTGCTTTTAATACGCCGGGCTTTAGTCCCGAAACCGCTTTCCAGGAACTTGGAAAACTGGATTTCGATGGCATGCTAAATCAGGCCAGCAACTTTACCGACAAAGCTTTGCGCGCCAGGACAACACTCGCGCTAATCAAACCTTGCCTTCAGGCGCCGCCACCATCACCTGTAAAATCAAAAAAGAAACCAAGAGGATAGATTCCTAAATTGAAAGTCCATTTAATGATCCACTAAATCACCCTAAGGAGGATCACTCCATGAATTCAAATGGCCATACCGTCAAAGAACATTTTGAGAACCGGGCACCCGAAGTGAAAGCGACTTATGCCGCCATTCTCAACGCCGCAAAGAAACTTGGACCGGTAAAGGAAGAGGCCAAAAAGACTTCAATTCACCTGGTTAGAAAAACTGCGTTCGCGGGAGTCGCCACGCGCAAGACCGCATTGATTCTTACTCTAAAGTCAGATTCAGACGTGGCTAACAAGCGCATCAAGAAGCGTGAACAAGCCTCTGCTCATCGCTGGCATCTTGAGATAAAGCTGGAGCAGCCGAAGCAAGTAGACAGAGAATTACTAGGATGGCTCGAAAAGGCTTATGAACTGGCCGGGTAATCCGGTCAGAAGTCAGAAGAACGATCCACGAAATCACGCGAAATCACACGAAGTTGCACTAAATTATTTCGTGTTGCTTCGTGTAATTTCGTGGATCGTGTCGAATCTCCGCAAAAGACCTCAATAAATATGAAACATCACATAACCGGTTTGTTGTGGAACGTTCTTAACAACTGACTAACTGCCTTCCGACAACAACCTGCTCATCACAGCTTTTGGCCGCTTGGTCACAAATCCTTCGCTTGCTTCCTTCTGATGCTATAAAAAGCGCCTTCGAGTTTTCTATCTCAACCTTAGCGGTACCCGTAAGGGGACTGTTGAGGGCTCCGCCCCGGCTTTATGCAATCCTCGCGTTTTGCGTTTAATTTCAACCTTAGGAGAATGAAATGACAATCCCTTATCCCTCTGATTATGCAAACTATCGCCCGAAGTTCATCGGTCTACTGGGCGCCCTGGCAATTCTGGTTCTCTTTTCCTCCTCTGCCTTCGCCCAGTATGGCGGGCCGGCAAAACTAACGATCAAGTCGAGCGTGCTGGGAGAAGACCGCACCATCCTTGTTCGGACGCCGGCAGGTTACGAGACAAACAAACTTGCCTATCCCGTGCTCTATATGACGGATGGAGATGCTCATATTGCGCATACCGGAAGCACCATAGAATTCCTGGCAAGGAATGGCCGCATGTCTGAAATGATCGTGGTGGGTATTACTAATACCGACCGCACTCGCGATCTAACACCAACAAAGGCGACCGGACCCAACGCGGCTCAGTTTCCTACCGCGGGTGGCGCAGACAATTTCTTAAAGTTCATTGAGACAGAAGTAATTCCGGAGATCGAGAAACGTTATCGCGTGCAGCCTTATCGCGTCCTGGCCGGGCACTCGTTTGGCGGTCTATTCGCAGTTCATACATTGATCACGCGGCCGGAACTGTTCAATTCGTACGTAGCAGTTAGTCCGTCATTGCAGTGGAGCGATGATGCAACCTTAAAACGCGCGGAAGAATTCTTCAAGACGCGCAAAGATTTGCGCGCGACACTGTTTACTTCACTCGGTAACGAACCGGGAGCCATTGGTAAAAGCTTTGAAGAGTTCAAACAGGTGCTTGCCAAAAGTCAGATCAAAGGTTTCGAGTGGGAAGCGCAGCAGATGACGGACGAGGATCACGGGTCGGTGGTCCTGCGCAGCCACTACCTCGGTTTGCGGAAAGTTTTTGAGGGCTGGCAGATGCCGCGCGATCCGGCAACCGGAGCGGTGGCAGGTGGACTGAAGGCTGCGGACGAGCATTACAAATGGCTGACCCAAAAATTTGGCTACGTGATTCCGACGCCGGAAAACCTAATCAACCAGCTTGGTTATCAGGACCTCCTGGGCGGTAACCCTGAAGAAGCCATCGCCACGTTTAAGAGTAACGTCGAGCGGTATCCAAACTCGGCCAATGTCTATGACAGCCTGGCGGAGGCGTACGAAAAGACCGGACGAATCGAGTTGGCGACGCCACTTTACGAAAAAGCACAGACGCTGGGAAAACAAAACAACGATCCGAACGCGGCGATCTACAGTGCCAACTTCGTCAGGGCAAACGAGAAAATGAAACAGCCTGCGGCAAAACAGGCAGGCACGGCAAAACCAGTCGAGGCAGCAAAACCAGCTGAAGCAAAGCAGGCGGAAGCTCCCAAGAAGACTCAGTAGTACCAGAGATAGAAGTCAGAGGTCAGAGGTCAGAGGTCAGAGGTCAGAAGTCAGAGGTCAGAGGTCAGAGAAAGTCGAGGACAAAAAGAGCAGATTTTCCATATATCATTTGACATTTCTCATTGGACATTTCGAACAAAGCAGTTCGTTTTAGAACAGCTCATGAGTCGAGACAATGTCCTAAATGACCAATGAGAAATGTCAAATAATATATGGAAAATCTGCTCTTTCTGACTTCTGACCTCTGACCTCTGACCTCTGACTTCTGACCTCTGACTTCTGGCCAACAGCTAGTCAACAGCGATGCCGAGCCGGTCGGCGCATTTGTAGAGCGACAGACCCAGCAAGCACGCGACCACGAGGTTGAAATAGAAGGTGACAGTCCCATCGATAAACTTTGCCGGCAGATTACCAATAAACGGTAAAGCGAAAGGCGACGTTACTACTGCCACAATCACGCTGATGATGCCGGCTGCCACCTGGATCGCGAGGACCATTCCAAAGGCCTTGAAATAGGTCGACCCCATCCGGCGGATCGTGTCCAGCCCTACCAGCGGGTTAACTACCGAAGCAAAGCTTTGAGTGTAACCGGCCACCGCCAGAGCCATTGGATAATAAAAGATGGCCCAGGCCAAACCGAGCAGGAAAAGCAGGACCACCACAATACTCGCGCCCAGATACGGCAATAACATACGCATACCCGCCGTGGGATCGCTTTCTTTATGCTTTGACTGCTCAGCCTCGCGGCTTATTTGAGCGCCCGGTCGAAGTTGATCCAGTTTTCTGGCCGCCTCTTCCTGCTTCTTGGGATCGGCATTCGGATCCATTAAGACTGACAACTCTTCTGGAGAAGGACCCGCCGATTGTTGTTGGGCGCTTTCGGGTCCGTGCAGAAAAGAACCACCGGGGCCGCCGCTAAGCACGCCGAAGATGAGCGCCACGAGAAGCACGATAACCGGTCCCCAGGTAACAATCGTGATGCCGATTCCCAGGAAGATGGGTACCACCAGGTCGTCGAGGAAAGAGAACGAGCTAAAGTCGGGCATGAAGCTCCGATTTAACCTGCCCCAGGTTACCTGCGTAATGACATGGGACATGCATCCGAACATGATTACGTAAGCAACGATACTGCCGCGGAAACCGGCGAGCAGGAGTAGCCCATACATGATTGCGCCACACAGCAACGCGCCTTTGTGTTGAAACGGGTAGCGTATTGCACGAGAGAAGTCGTCCATGCCAAAGCCCGAGCTTTGAAACTGTACACTGGCAGCTTTGGTCTTGACCTCTTCATACGGTTTGCAAAGGTCGCCGCACAGAGGACAAACCGGAATCTTGCTGGCGCTGACAAATCTGGTACACGCTGCACAGAACGCTCCGTTACACATCCGGCAGAGATACCGGGTCGGTTCCTCGGGGTGGTTGTAACAAACGTGCGACGGCGCGGCAGTATTTGCAACCCCAGTTGATGGCGGCACTACCTCAATCGGAGATCGAACCGATTCTGCATGGTCCAATGGTCGCTCGACGTGCGGAACTGGCTCGACGGGAGGCGCACTCGCCGGCCTGGGAACGGTAGTAACAGGCTCGCCATTGAAGGCCGCCCTCAGCATTGGAGCGCGACCGGCATCGATCCAGTTCAAGTTTCCTTTGCTGACTTTGTCTGTAGGTAAGACACAGCCTTCCGCTATCCATTGTTTAAGCGTCTCCAGATCGGTTTCGAACAGTCCTTCGACCGTACTAACACGCCAAAGTTCAGGTTGTGCACTCATGTTGTATTCGTCCTTATTTAAGCCGGCGATTGGTGCGGAGTCTGGGTTGGCCGGAATCGCTGCGAAGAAGTTGGGACCGCAGCGTGGCTGGTGGCTGGAAGCGCGTTGGATGCCGCCAGAAGATAAGCGTCAGAAGATTAGGAAACGAAAGTACTTAGATGTCGCGTAGTAATTCCGACCTGTTTCGCTGCGATGGGTGTTGCAATGAGCTTGAGTAGCTGTCAATCACCTGGGGACGGCGCCCGGAAAGGTTGAGAGGCCCGTGAAACGCCGCGTAGATACTAGCCTGAGGGGTTTGGCCACGTCAATATTTTGGCTGGAGATTTTGCTCCCACCAAGACCTGGAGCGGGCGTGAAACCCCGTATATGTCCCCAAAAACCGAAAGGCTGCGACAGAGGCAGCCTTTCACGCTGGCAGATAAGCGAAGCTGAAGAGTCGGGCCATTCCAATTTGGTTCATTTTATTACTACAAAATCGATCCACTGCGAGGTTGTTTGGTTCGACGTCAAATCTTTGACGATGATTTGCAGGGCATAATCACCGGCGAGAGTTTCAGCCGCCAATCGCAGGTATCCGTAATCGCTAATGCGGGTCAAGTCAGCTTGCGGTTCAAGCTGTGCCGCTTGTGGCGCCCCTTCGCTAATGACCTGTCCCTCCCGGTACATTCGAACTTGCAGGGTTAGTTTCGGCTGTTGAGTCGCCTTATCGAGTTGGGCATTATAGATTTTATAGGAGTAGCCAAGGATCGCACCGGGCCGGAAATGTCGGATTGCCGGATTCGAAACAGTGGTGACCGCGGCAAACGCATTTGCGGCTTTTTGTACCTCCGGCATGATCGGTTTGCCGTCCTGCACCGCGACTTCGCCAATTGTCAGCTCTGACAGGACCAGTCTGTTTTTCGTCAAATCCGGAACTTCAATTTGCTGTCCCGCTGAACCCAGCTGTTTTGACGTGGCATCACGCATGGCGACACGGAAGTTGTAGGCGCCAGGTTTTTTCACGGGAACCTCCGCGGTGTAAATCAGACCGTTTTGTCGGACATCCGCCAGGTTGGCCGCTGGAAAACGAATCGTATGCGTGCCGTTGAAGTCTTCAACCACTTCATTCTTCTCATTCATTGTTACGGCCACGACATCAAAGACGCCTTTCATAATTCCATTCGGTTCGTCAACAAAAGAGAGTTGCCCGCCGTCGAGATGCAAAAATGTCCGGACGAAACTGCCTTCCGCCTGGGTGTTACCAAAAAAAGCAGTCAGATGTAAATTCAATCCGGCCTTCGGCAAGGGCGCCGCAATAGCATCGTAGAGTTCGCTATCACTGGTGGACCTTGTCGAGCGTAAACTCTCATTTGTTACTCCGAAGAATCCCGAACGCGTGCGCACACTCAAGCCTGGCCGCTTAATCTTGATTTCGATTTTGTTGTATTTCTTGCTCTTGAAAGTGTCTGCGTCGGGTTGGTAGCCAATCAGGTAGTAACCCTTTTCCAGAGTGAGGGCGCGGCGCACGGGGACGCTGAGATCATTCGCGTCGTCATAAAACCTGCCACCCGTTTCGTTAGCCAGATAAGACATTCCACTTTGCGAGTCTGTAATGGCCCCACTTCTGGCTGCGTCTGTCTTAGCGGTTTCATTCATGTTTCCACCGCGGCCGCCCATACCACTAATGTCATCCTGAGCCGTCTTTTCGCCAAACGGGTTAAGGGGACCGCGCACGTCAATCGTATTGAAGACTACCGAAGCGCGATTAGCGGAGTCGACCAGATCGCGCATCACCCCGAGGCCACCTCCTATCTTCATAGTTGTCATCGGATTGCTGCTCGCACCCTTCAGTCCGGAGTCTGTCTCAAACATGGGGATACTGTCGGAAAGCAAAAAAACTGTCTTGCGCCCGGGGACTCTCTGGAGGCCGCGCGTGATATAACTCAGCACGCCAATCAGCCCGACAACCTGATTCTCTTTGGAGCGGTTCTCAATCTTATTGCGGTTTGCGCGATCCGTCTCGCTCTCAAAATTGACTAGATTGCCGCCACCAGGATTGACGGCAGTGGTAACTCGCGCCGGGTCGAAAAAGCTGCCGGAAGCTTCGTTGGAGCACATCCCGCGGGGCGGATACCAGCGGATCTGGCGAGCCACCCCCATCAACTGCTCTTTGTCGGAAGTAAACTGCTGTAAAACGCTGCTGCCGCTTCTGGTTTGATAAATAGCCACCAGGTCATTCGGACGCATCTGTTCTTTAACGAATTTTTCCAGAGCCTCCCGCGCCGCCCTCATCCCAAGTTGCGAGGAAGCACAATTGCCGTCGTCAACCACGAAGGTGAGAACGCGGCCGGCACTCTCGAGACGCGTGCGAACGGGAGGAGGAAGCGGAGCTTTCTTGTCGGTCGTTTTCGGAGGCGCAGGTTGCTCGGAAATCTCAGTGTCGACATAAGACAAGGAAACGATCTTCTGCGGTTTCCCGTCCTGCAAGACCTCAAAATCGGCCGCGGTGAGGTCCTTGATCGGATTACCGTCTTTGGTCACAACCGCGTCGATCTGGACCAGATTGGTCGAGATTCGCACCACATCGTCAGCGGGCTGCTGTGTTTGCTGTTGTGCGTGAAGCGGCGCAATTGCTGAAAGCGCGAGCGAAACCAGGATTAATGACGAAACTAGCTTGTTCATGATTCTTCCTTTGTGAGACTTCCTTATGTGGGAACGATCTGGTAAGTATCAAAACTCAATCCGGATAGGTGCGAAACTAACAGAATTAAGTTGCATTTCTGTGTTCTTCAGTTGCCAGCTCATCCCAGGCTAACAACCTGGCCGGCCATTGAAAAAGTCGGTCTTTTCTTCATTTAGAATAAGACGATCCACGAAAGCACACCAAACGACTCGAACCAGAGTCTTTTCGTGCCGCTTAGTGTGATTTCGCGGATCGTTCCAAGTTTCAGTAGCTACGGTTTTCTATTCACGATTTTGCCATTTACGATCTACTATTCCCGCCATGCGATACAGACAGTTCGGAAGAGCAGACTGGCAGGTCGGCGAGATGGGCTACGGCATGTGGGGCATGGGAGGCTGGTCGGGCTCGTCTGACCAACAGTCGCTGGAGTCGTTGCAGGCCGCCGTTGATCAGGGCTGCAACTTCTTCGACACTGCGTACGCCTATGGCGACGGGCATAGCGAGAAGTTGCTGGGACAGACCGTGCGCGGCAACCGCGACAAACGTCTCTACACCGCCACCAAGATCCCGCCACTGAATAAACAGTGGCCGGCGCGCAAAGAGTCCACTCTCCAGGATAGTTATCCTCCGGATCACGTTGAAGAGTATGTGCATCGGAGTCTCGAGAATGCCGGTCTGGAGAGTTTCGATCTGATTCAATTTCATACCTGGAATGATGATTGGTTACGAGATGATCGCTGGTTGTATAAGCTTGACGACCTTCGCAGCCAACGACTTATTAAAACGATCGGCCTCAGTCTGAACCGCTGGGAGCCCTGGAACGGCGTGCAGGCAGTCAAGACCGCCCAGATTGATGCGGTTCAAGTCATCTACAACATCTTCGATCAGAACCCGGAGGATGAGTTGTTTCCAGCGTGTGAAGAGATGAAAGTGTCGGTGATTGCCAGGGTGCCATTTGATGAAGGGACCCTCACGGGCACACTGACGAAAGAAAGCAAATGGCCAGAAGGTGACTGGCGCAATACCTACTTCGTTCAGGATAACCTGTTTGCCAGTGTGGAGCGCGCCGAAGCATTAAAAGAGCTGTTGCGAAAGTGGAATCAGGAACATTCATCTCAAATCACGATGCCGGAGATGGCCCTGCGCTTTATTCTTACTAATCCAACTGTCAGCACGATCATTCCGGGCATGCGTAAGTTGGGCCACGTTGAAACCAACATCGCCGCCAGCGATGCCGGTCCCTTGCCGGCGGAATTATATGAACAACTCAAACAGCACCGATGGGAGCGCAAGCCCACGCCGTGGTCGCAGTAGGCAGGCAGCCGCACTCCAAGGAGTTGACGCTGTTCCCTTAGAGACCCAGTATGTTCACAATTAGCGAGACCAGAAGAAACGCCAGCAGACCTGCCACTGCGCTCACAATAATCGTGGCGAGAAATTCCGTTCCCTCAGCGAGGTTCTTCGGCGCGATCATAGGGAGAGCCTCCATACGCGATATTCTCTTTTCATTGCCGGTGGTTGCCGCTTGGAATACAATTACCGCCGACTTGCCGGCAAAACTCGAGGATGGTTCATAAACTTGGGCGAAGCCTATAACGAAGTTCGCGGGAAGTCCTCGGGAAGCTCTCAATAATTCCTCAATGATGGTTCTCAAAGCCTCTTATGGGCGAGCAAACAAGCGATTTCTATGAATTTGGCCGCTTTCGCCTGAAGGCCGAAGAACGGGTACTGCTGCGCGGCGAAGAGTTTGTGCCCCTCACACCCAAGGCATTCGACATACTCCTCACGCTGTTGGAAAACGACGGGCGGATTGTCCGCAAAGACGACCTGATGAAAAAGGTCTGGCCGGACACCTTCGTCGAAGAAGGCAATCTCACCCAAAACGTCTCGTTGCTACGAAAAGCGCTGGGTGAAAACGCCAGCGGTCCACAGTTTATTGAAACCGTGCCCAGACGCGGCTATCGCTTCGTGGCGCCAGTCAGCCGAATAAAGGCTGCCGAGCCAGTCAGTTCAGTTATTAGTGCGTCCGGTGACCATTCAATCACAGACATTGAGGATTATTCCGGCTCAACCTCTATAGCCAGGTTATTGCCTGCCATTCCCCCGACTAAACCGAATCTGAACCGCGTATCTTTAGATGGTTCGACTCTGGACCGTTCGTCGGTGGACCCCACCCGCCGGACCTTTTTCTCGCGGGCCGTACCCACGATCGTGCTTCCGCTGGCAGCGGTCCTGGCGACTGTTGCGGGAATTGCCTACCTGAGCGGACGCGACAAAGCCGGCGCGAGTACGACCGCCATTCAGTCAATCGCAGTTTTGCCGTTTGTTGATGACAGTCCCGACTCTGATTCTGAGTATCTTGATGATGAGATTGCCGAAAGCCTGGTCAACAGCCTGGCAAAACTTCCCAAGCTTCGGGTAGTGCCACGCAGCGTGATGATCAGTTACAAAGGCCGCAACGTTGATCCTCGAACGGTCGGTAAAGAACTAAATGTCCGCGCAGTCGTCACCGGACGGGTGCACCGTCATGGCGACACCATCAGCATTCAGGCAGACCTGATTGATCTTGATAGCGTTTCTCAGATCTGGGGCCAACATTACGATCGGCGGCTCGCCGACATGCTTCTGGTCCAGGAGGAGATTTCACGCGACATTTTTGAAAACCTCCGATTGAAGTTGAACGTCGAAGAGCAAAAGCAATTGGAGGCTTACCGGCTTTACCTCAAAGGCCGCAACTCCTGGAACAAGCGCACGCCGGAAGGACTTCAACAGGGCATCGATTATTTTCAGCAAGCCATTAATACCGATCCAAACTACGCTGCGGCTTATGCGGGCCTGGCTGACTGCTACAACATGCAAGTGATCTACGGCGTGCATCCACCGAAAGACGGGTTCCCCAAGGCGAAGGAAGCTGCGGTCAAGGCGCTCGAGATGGACGAGACCCTGGCTGAGGCACACACGTCGCTCGCGTTTATTAAGTTTCGCTGGGACCGCGATCGCGTGGAAGCTGAGCGCGAGTTTCAACTGGCTATCCAGCACAAGCCAACCTACGCGGCGGCTCATCAATGGTACAGCTCATATCTGGTCGCGCTCGAGCGTTTTGACGAAGCAGTTCAGGAAGCCAAACGGACTTCGGAACTAGAACCGTTGTCATTCACTGCCAGTTCGCACCTCGGTTGGATTTTGTATCTGTCCGGACGAAATGATGAAGCAATCACGCAGTGCACAAAGATTTTAAGTCTCGATCCAACCTCATTTCCGGCTCGACGGTATCTGGGACTCGCCTACGAACAAAAGAGAATGTATCCGCAGGCAATTGCCGAGTTCCAGAAGGGCGTAAAACTTTCCGGCGGTCCGCTGATACTGGCGCTGTTGGGGCACGCTTATGCGGTTTCAGGGAAGACTGCGGAGGCCCGCCAGGTCCTCAGTGAATTACATGATCTCAGCGAATCTCAGAGCGTTGAGTCCAGGCGTTACGTGTCGCCTTACACTGTTGCTGCGATCTACACCGGCCTCGGCGAAAAGGACCAGGCTTTCAAATGGCTGGAACAGGCTTACGAAGAGCGGGACGTCTGGTTGATGAATCTCAAAGTCGACCCCGTGTTCGCGAAGCTGCGACCCGATAAACGCTTCCAGGATCTGCTTACGCGCGCAGGCCTGAAACCTTAAGAACCAGACGGCAGAAGCAGGGTCGAAAATAGGAGGTGATTCGTTGTGAGTGCAGCAGGAGCAGCAGCTGTTGCCGCCGCAATTGCGCAAGCAATCAAAGCAAGCGGCGTGCTTGTTCGTGTTTCCCCGGATGACTTTCAGAAGATTCTTCAGAAGACTGAGCGCCCGCTTGTTGTCTATGCAGCCGGCGGTTTCTTCACCAGTAACCACCAATATCTAACCAGTTACAAGGGCTTCGCCTTCTTCACCAAATCGGCGGCCGAGATTATTCTTCCTTTCGGAACAGAGACCATCGTTGCCAACAAGATTTGGATACCGTAAACGAAAGCCCCGAATTCAGACGTCGGCACAGCTTTGCCTCAAAAGTAGAATCCCACCAACGGCAGTTGGTGGATTGTTCAAGTCCAGCCTACAGATAAGTGAACGACAAATGGCTGAATCCCACCAACGGCAGTTGGTGGATGGTTCAAGTCCTGCCTAATTCTGAGGTTTAGGCGACAGAAGGTTGGACTTGAA
>Ga0070697_100002438_pt1 | contig 14312 bp, 9 predicted proteins | sample KBSK1501metaG_FD_65475 | JGI IMG/M metagenome (GOLD analysis project Ga0070697, IMG submission 65475) | Corn, switchgrass and miscanthus rhizosphere microbial communities from Kellogg Biological Station, Michigan, USA - KBS K1-50-1 metaG | ecosystem: Host-associated > Plants > Roots >...
GGTGAAGGCGGGTGCGTCGCCGGCCGCGAAAGCGCCGGCGCTGGCCGCGCCGGTCAAACCCGGCGCGCCGGTGCCCGCGAAGCCCGAGCCGGCGGCAGCCGCCAGACCTGCGCCACCTCCGGCCGCGAAGCCGGCAACAGCGCCTGCGCCTGCGCCGAAGCCCGCACCGGCTGCGGCAAAGGCACCCGAGCCGCCAGCCGCTGCGCCACCGCGCGCCGCGCCGCCGCCCGCTGCGCAACCAGCGTCGCCTGTTGCGGCACCGCCAGCTCCGCCCGCGGCCGCGAAGCCGCCCGCGCCGGCGCCTTCCATGCCGGCGTCCCCAGCCGCCGAAAAACCGGTCGCACCTGCCGCGCCCGCGCCGGCACCAGCCGCGCCACCGCGCGCCGCGCCGCCCGCTGGGCCGCCGGTCGCTGCATCGCCCGCCGCGCCGCCCGTCGCGGCGCCGCCGCGGGCCGCGGCACCGCCGCCGGTACGCCCCGCGGCTCCGACAGCGGCCGGTCCTCCGTCGGAGGCGACGATGGTCCCCGGGATCGAAAAGCAACTGCCCGGCGTCTCGGCCAAAGCCGCCCAGGGAATTCGCGGCCTCACGCTGATCGGACCGGGCGGGCCGTTTGCTCTGGGACTGGGCACATTCAGTATCGGGCGCGCGCCCGGATCGAACATCCGACTCGACGACCAGCAGGCGTCGCGTGCGCACGCGCGGATCACGATCACCGACGCGTCGGCGATTGTCGAAGATCTGCAGACCGTCAACGGCACGCTCGTGAACGGGCTGGAAGTGAAGGCGAGCCACCCACTGCGCCATGGCGACACCGTGCAGTTCGGATCGTCATTGTTCAAGGTGGAATTGATCACGTCCTGAGACATGCCGATGCTCGAATTGCGACGTACTACGATGATCGTGGCGTTGGGCTGGATCGCCGCTGTCTTGCCGGGAAGCCAGCCACTCGCCGCGCAGGGGACGCGGGCGACACTCCGCGGCACTCTCAGGAGCGCCGCCGGCGCGCCGCAGCCCTCGGTGACCATCAACGTTGTCAATCTGGAGACCGAAGCCGAGCGCCAGGCGATCACGGAAGCGGATGGCACGTGGGTCGTCGGCGGGCTCTTGCCCGGGCGCTATCAGATCCGGGTCGACGAGACAGGATTCGTTCCGTACCGCGGCGATGCGATCGTGCTGACGGCCGGGCAGCAGAGCACGACCGACATCATTCTGCGTCCCACGACGCCGCCGGCCATCGCGCCGCGGCCGCCGACCGGGCAGCCGACTCCCGCGCAGGCAGCCCGTGCCACGCTTCGCGGGACGCTGAGGAGCGCCGCCGGCGCGCCGCAGCCCTCGGTGACCATCAACGTCGTCAATCTGGGGAGCGAAGCCGAGCGCCAGGCAATCACGGAAGCCGACGGCACGTGGGTGGTCGGGGGGCTCTTGCCCGGGCGCTATCAGATCCGGGTCGACGAAACCGGATTCGTCCCGTATCGCAGCGACGCGATTGTGCTGACTGCCGGGCAGCAGCGCACGGCCGACATCACGCTGCGTGCGACGCCGGCGACGGCCGGACCGCCACCTGCGCCATCGCCCGCCGCTCCGGCGCAAGCCGCACCTCCCACACCGGCGGCACCCGCTGTGTTAGTACCCGATTACATCCCGAGCCCCGATCGCTGGCGCCTGGAGTTTCCGGTGTGGTATCGCTATCCGCCGGAGCTGCAAGGCGACTACCCGTACGTCACGGCGCGGAGACTCGATCCGTACAATCAGAACGTTCTCAAAGGCGATTATCCGGCGTTCGGCAACGACGTGTTCGTCGTGCTGACCGGCGTGCTCGAGACGCCGTTCGAGTACCGCAGGGTTCCGACGCCGGGCGGCGTCAGCACGGGACGCGCAGATACCGATCCCTTTTTCGGCAAGCCCGAACAGTTCTCATTCGTGTCGGAGGCCGTGGCGTCGTTCGAGATGTTCAAGGGCGACACCTCGTTCAAGCCGCGCCAATGGGCGTTCCGCGTCACCCCGGTCTTCAACTTGAACTACGTGAACGTCGGTGAATACAACGTGGTGAACGTGTCGCCCGAGGGAGGGAAGATACGCCGCCGGACCGACCTGGCGCTGCAGGAAGCGTTCGGCGAGGTGAAGCTGTTCGACATCGGCTCGAACTACGACTTCGTCTCGGTGCGCGCCGGGATTCAGCCGTTCACGAGCGACTTCCGCGGCTTCCTGTACCGCGACACGAACCTCGGCGTCCGCCTCTTCGGGACGTGGGGCCGCAACCGGAACCAGTGGAACCTGGCGGCCTTCGACCAGCTCGAAAAAGAGACCAACAGCGAGTTGAATCTGACCGGGCGCCGCGGCCAGAAGGTGCTGATTGCGAACTATTTTCGTCAGGACTTTCTCACGCCGGGCTACACGATCTCGCCGAGCTTCCACGCAAATCTCGACGATGGCGCGGAGAAGTTCTTCGACGAGAACGGATTTCTGGTGCGCCCTTCCCCGATCGGCCTGATCCAGGGGCACCGGGTGCACGCCTATTACGCGGGACTGGCGGGTGACGGTCACTGGGGCCCGATCAACGTCTCGCACCAGTTCTACCAGGCGTTCGGGACCGACGAATTCAACGGCATCGCGGGCCAGGCGGTCGACATCAACGCGCGCTTCGCGTCGGCTGAAGTGTCGTTCGATCACGACTGGTGGCGGATCAAAGGGACCTTCATCTGGGCGTCGGGCGATTCGAATCCCGACGACGACAAGGCCGAAGGGTTCGACGCGATCTTCGACAACCCCAACATCGCCGGCGGGCCGTTCAGCTTCTGGAACCGCGAAGGGATCCGTCTGACGCAGACCTCCGTGGGCCTGGTCGCGCGCAGCAGCATCCTGCCGTCGCTCCGATCCAGCAAGGTGGAAGGTCAGGCGAACTTCGTCAACCCCGGGCTCTTCGAGTACAACGCCGGCTTCGAGGCGGATGTGACGCCGAAGCTGCGCATGACGGCCGATGCGAACCTGCTGCGGTTTCAGTACACGGACGTATTGTCGCGCGTGTTGTTCCAGTCGAACATCGACCGATCGATCGGGACGGACTACAGCGTGGGCTTCCAGTACCGCCCTGCGCTCAACGACAACGTCATCGTGACCGGCGGCGCATCGCTGTTCATGCCGTCAGCAGGGTTCAAGAACCTGTTGACGACGGACAAGCTCTTCGCTCCGTTCGTCGTGTTGTCGCTGCGGTATTGAACTCGGGATTCGGGATTTGGGATTTGGGATTCGGCTGGGATTTGGGATTCGTGGTGATGAACATGCATAGACCGTGGCAGCTCGGGCTGACGCTCCTTGCGCTCGGCTGGCTACCGATCGCCGGCACGTCGATGCTCGCGGGCGGAGCCGCCGCGCACGTGGCGGCGCCAGGACACGGGTCGAGCGCCGTCGGATTGTGGCCGGCCCACAGCGCGGCGCCGCCGACGGCGCCGCAGGTGCCGAAGCAGCAGACCGACGCCGAGGTCGCGCGCAAGAGCGCCGGCTGTCTGACGTGCCACAAGCCGGACAGCCCGTCGATGCACACCCGGGCCAAGGCGATCGGGTGCACCGACTGCCACGGCGGCGATTCTGCCGCGATGCTGCCGGCCGGCGCGGACCGCAACAGCCGCGCGTTCAGCGACACGAGGAAACAGGCGCACGTGCCGCCAAAGCTCGATATCTGGAAGACGTCGGCGAATCCGGTCCGTTCGGCCGCCGCCGTGCTGCAGGAATCGCTCGACTTCGTCCGCTTCGTGAACCCGGGCGATCTGCGGGTCGTCGATCAGACCTGCGCGCCGTGCCATCTCCAGGAAGTAACCAACGTCAGGTCGAGCATGATGACGCACGGCGCGATGCTCTGGGGCGCCGCGCTGTACAACAACGGCGCGTTTCCGGTGAAGACGTATCAGTTCGGGGAGTTCTACACGCGCGACGGGCGGCCGGGAAAAGCGATCGCCGATCCGCCGCCGTCGGCGCGCGAGACTGCGCGGCAGGGCGTGCTGCCGTTCCTCGAGCCGTTGTACCGGTGGGAAATCTCGCAGCCGAGCAACGTGCTCCGGATTTTCGAGCGCGGCGGCCGCAAACCGACGGAAGCCGGCATTCCCGATCCGGAAGAATCGCCAGGGCGCCCCGCGAACCGATTCAGCAACCGCGGCTTCGGCACGCTCAACCGGACCGATCCCGTGTTCATCGGCCTCCAGAAAACGCGGCTGCTCGATCCCACGCTGAATTTCTTCGGCACCAACGATCAGCCGGGCGACTACCGGTCGAGCGGGTGCACGTCGTGTCACGCCGTCTACGCCAACGATCGCTCGGCGGTCACCTCCGCCGGGTATGCGTCGGCCGGGAACGAAGGACGCACGCAGACGGCCGATCCGATGATCCCGAAGGACGAATCGGGTCATCCGATCTCGCACGTTTTCACGAACGCGATCCCCACCAGCCAGTGCATGGTCTGCCACATGCACCCCGGCACGAACATGGTCGCGACCTACCTCGGTCTCACCTGGTGGGACAACGAGATCGACGGCGACAAGATGTACCCGGCCACGCCGCGGAACCTTTCGGCGCGCGAGCGAGCCGAGCTGGAGAACCGCAATCCCGAGGGCAGCGCGCTGCGCGGGCTGTGGGGTGACCCGAAATTCCTGCAGAGGACCGGCAGCCCCGAGTTCAACGCGACGCTGAAGAACACGCAGTTCGCCGACTTCCACGGACATGGCTGGCTGTTCCGCGCCGTGTTCAAGCGCGACCGGGCCGGCAACCTGATTGATGCGGACGGCAGGCCGGTCACGAACACGAGCGCGAGGCGCTCGGCGACGCGTTCAACTACAAGAATCTGCCGGCGCTCGTCGCCGAGGATGCGACCGTCCCGAATCGCCCGGCGTCGCCGGATCGGTCGCCGGTGCGTCCCGGTCTGCCGGTGCATTTGAAGGACATCCACCTCGAGCGGGGAATGCAGTGCATCGACTGTCACTTCCGGCAGGACAGTCACGGCAACGGCAAGCTGTACGGCGAGACGCGCAACGCGGTCGAGATCGATTGCATCGACTGTCACGGCACCGTCCGCGCGCGCGCGACGCTGCGCACGTCCGGCACCGCGGCGCTCAATCGCGGCACGGAGGAGGGCGGCACCAGCCTCGCCGATCTGGAGACGCCGTTCGGCGATCCGCGATTCGTCCCGGCGCGCGGCGCACGCACGGTCGTGCTGCAGCGATCGATGGTCACCAAGGGTCTGCAGTGGCAGATACCGCAGGTGATCGACTCGGTCACGGCAGGGAACCCGCGCTACAACGTGAAATCCGCATGGGCCAAGCTGGTGCAGAAAGACCGCTCCTGGGGCGCACCCGGAGGCGATCAGCTCGCGCACGCCGACAGCCGCATGACCTGCTACACCTGCCACTCGTCATGGGTGACGAGCTGCTTCGGCTGCCACCTCTCCCAGTCGGCGAACCAGAAGCGCGACATGCTCCACAACGAGGGCACACCGACACGGAACTGGACGTCCTACAACTTCCAGGTCCTCCGCGACGATGTGTTCATGCTCGGGATCGACGGCTCGGTCACGGGCAACCGCATCGCGCCGGTCCGCTCCTCGAGCGCCGTCGTCGTCAGCTCGGAGGACATCAATCGGCAGAAGGTCTACTTCCAGCAGCAGACCGTGTCGGCCGAGGGGTACTCGGGGCAGGCGTTCAACACCCACGTGCCGCACACCGTGCGCGGCAAGGAAACCAAGACGTGCACCGACTGCCACGTGTCGGCGGCCGGCGACAACAATGCCGCGATGGCCCAGCTCGTGCTGCAGGGCACGAACTTCGTGAACTTCATGGGCCGCTTCGTCTACGTCGCGACCGGCAAAGGCGGCATCGAGGCGGTGGCCGTCACCGAACGCGAGGAGCCGCAGGCCGTGATCGGCAGCGACCTGCACAAGCTGGCGTATCCCGACGAGTTCGCCGCGCACGAGAAGAGCGGGCGCATGCTGAAGCAGGCGATCCATCACGGCTCGAACGAGGCGCTCGGCGTGCAGGCGCGCGGCGAGTATCTCTACATTGCCGATGGCGCAGGCGGCTTTCGTATCTTCGACATCGCGCAGGTGAATCAGAAGGGCTTCTCCGAGAAGATCGTGACCGCTCCCGTGTCACCGCTCGGCCAGGACACCAACGTCAAGACACGCTTCGCGACGGCGGTCGCCGCGCCGGCGACGGTCGCCGTCGATCCGCTGCGGACCCACGCGGCGGAGAATCAGGAGCAGCCGATCGCGAAGGTCTACGGCTACATCTACATCACCGATCGCGAAGAGGGGCTCGTCGTGTCCACTGCCGCGCCGCTCTTGGACGGCAACCCGACGAACAATTTCCTGAAGCGCGCCGCCGCGTTCAACCCCGGCGGACTGCTGAACGGTGCGGTGAACCTGACCATCGCGGGCAACTACGCGTACATCGTCTGCGCGCGCGGCCTCGTCATCGTCGATGTCAGCGACCCCATTGCGCCGAAGCTAGCTGGACAGGTGGCCGCGCCGGCGGTCCGTGATCCCCGCTCGATTGCAGTACAGTTCAGATATGCGTTCATCACGGATGCTGACGGCCTGAAGGTCGTGGACGTGACGATGCCCACACGTCCGCGTCTGGTGCAGGGGGCCACGGTGCGGATCGATTCGGCGAACGGGCTCTACGTCGCACGCACCTACGCGTATGTCGCGAGCGGATCGAAAGGCCTGACGATCGTCAACGTCGAGAGACCGGAACAGCCGCGCGTGGATCAGGTGTTCGATGCGGCCGGGACGATCAACGACGCCCGCGACGTCAAGGTCGCGATGACCAACGCCAGCGTTTTCGCCTACGTGGCCGACGGCCGGAACGGTCTGCGCGTCGTGCAGCTCGTCTCCGGGAACCGCACGGCCGGCGCGCTGGGCTTCAGCCCGCGTCCCACACCCGAATTGGTCGCCACTTACAAAACGAGCGCGCCGGCGGTCTCCATTGCGAAGGGCCTCGACCGCGATCGCGCCGTCGACGAGAGCGGCAATCAGGTGGCGGTGTTCGGCCGGCGGGGCAGCCGGCCGTTCAACCTCGAGGAGATTCGGCGGTTGTTCCTGCGCGGCGAGCAGGTGTGGACCGTCGACGACGCGCCTCCTGCACGGCCGGCGGCGCGTTCATCGACTCGGTGACGGAAAACAGGATCCCCCAGCGTGAGGAGTAGCAGGACATGCGATTGAATAAAACGGCGCGGTTCGCGGCGGTGATGGCGGCGGGGCTGATTGTTGCGCGCTGCAGCTCGAGCACGCCAAGCAATCCGACGCCGACGCCGACGCCGACGCCAACCTTGCCGCCGGTGACCAACTTCGTGACCGGCGTAACGGCGTCCGACGGCACCGTTGCGTCGCAGCAGTCGGGCACGCCGCCCGTAGCCAGCGGCGGCCCCACCATCACCGCGAGCACGAGCACTTCCGCGATCCCCAATGGGACCGATCTCACGCAGTTGCAGTCCGGCACGCCGTTTCAATCGGTCTACGTGTCGGTCACGAACACCTCGGGCATCGCCCCGTTCAGCCTTTCCCCCAATCGCATCGGCCCGCTTGACGCGGCGAGCGGCTACTACCTGCTGCGGCTGCCGGCTCCGGTGACTACTGTGCTGGTGCTGTCGAGTCTTGGATCGATTTCGACCGGGTCGAGGTTCACGCTGGCCTACGCGGTCGCGAACGCGGGCGGTGCGGTGGGCGCGACGGTGACCTCGACGAAGACGATCGTCGGGCAGACCGGCGGCGTTCAGGTCGGCGTGACGTGGGACACGGCGAGCGACGTCGACCTGCATGTGATCGATCCGGCCAACAATGAAGTCTACTGGAACAATCTTTCAGTCGCCAGCGGCGGCACGCTCGACGTGGACTCGAATGCCGGCTGCGCGCTCGACAACAAGAACAACGAAAACATCCGCTGGACGGGGAGCGCGCCGAACGGGACCTACACGGTAAGAGTCGACTACTGGTCCGCCTGCAACGTGACGGGCACGACCACGTACGCCGTGGTCGTGAACAATGGCGGCGCGATCTCGCGATTCACGGGATCCTTCACGGCCAACCAGGCTGACGCTGGCGGAAGGGGATCGGGCCGGCTCATCACGACGTTCAATCATACGACCGGGATCTCCCCTTTCAATACGACGGAACGTCTGACGTTCGAGCCGCTCCTCGCGCCGTCGCCGTTGAAGCAGCGGCTATCCCGCGAGATGGGGCGGTAATCGTTTGACGAGTCTGTAACGCCGAACGGTCGCCGAACGGCTCGATCGTCGTCACCCGACCGAGAAGGTCTCAGTAGATCTGGTGTGAGTGTGCGGCTTTGTGGAAAACGATGAGGTTTGAGCGGATCAGTTACGCAGGAACTATAGAACCTGCTCCTTCTCGTTGCGACGCATCCGCGGAGCATGGGCCAGCGCTGCCGAGTGAATGGGCGTAGGCGTTCCGCCGTCAAACTGCCGTGTGACTCTCCTTGCGACTTCCTTCCCTCGACCTCGCAGGTGCCGTGATGGCCGTCAGCGTCCTCCAGACCATTGATGTTTAAGGTGCCCCGCGCAGCGATATGGTTCGTCCCCGGTCATGTGTCGACGCAACCTCTAAGTCTGGCGGGCTGCGATTGCCGTACCTTATAGCATCGTCAACTTAAGACCAGTTACGACAAACGCGCCAGCTAAGCTAGGGTTTTGAAAACCAACAACTCGTAGGACAGTAATTTCGAGTAATCGTGAAGGCAGCGTCATCAGAGCCACGCAAACCGACTGCTCCATCAGCCTAGACAATTGGCACTGTTAACACCTGATTGACGATATGCCCTGCGTCGTCTCCGATCTGCACGGCGATCGTCATCGTCGCTTGCCGACCGCCGCCCCCCAGCGTATAAAGCTCGCCGAGGCCATTGATATTTAACGTGGCCAGCGCAGCGATATGGTTCGTCCCCGCCCTGTTAAATATATCGGTCGCACTGAAGTTGATCGTATTGAGCTCGAGCCCGTTGGTGGCGTTTCGTAGCGTCACGTTGACGACATTCACATTTCCACCTAGACCAGCCGCCTCTCTGACCGTGAGACTGAACGTGGCAGTGAAATGAAACCCCTGGGACCCCGCCGTGGCGATGATTGGATTCGGCGCCTCGGTCACGATGAACGCACCTGCAGTTGGTGCTGTCGGCGCTGTCGGCGTGGAGCTTCCACCGCAACTCGTGAACATGAGCAATGTGAAAGCCAGAGCGAAACACGTCCAGATCGATTTAGTCACAGGTCGCTCCTTGCGGACGCGAACGAACGAGACACTTGTCCTTAACCTTGGCTCATGCTCCGAGTTAATGTGTGTGCAAAAGCGCGCAGATAGAATTCGTGGGTTAATCCTGCGGCGGCTCGCGGAACGTTAATAGCCCCGCGCCGATGGGCGGCGGTGATATCTACCTCGGAGATCGGATTTGATGCCGAACGTGTACTGCAAGAGGTCAATCTGGTCGCCAATCAGCCCTTTCGTCTCGTGATCTGAACGCCACGCGTCAATTCTTTGTGCCGGTCGATCCTGACGTCGGCGTACACTTTGTCTTGGAGGTGTTGAAAGGATTTGACGAAGTAAGAGTGTGCCGAGCGCTGCGACTCTCACTCTGACGTTCGATGACTGCGGTTGTCATGACCGCAAACAGGGTATGGCTCGCGATGCGCGGGCAAGTTCGTGTCACGGTAACGCGCCGGTAGCGCGAGACGTCAGGCGGCGCCGTGCCGGAGAGTGCACAGGCTCTCTCCGGCTGCGGAGTCCGCGCGAATTCGCTCTAGGTTCAGATGCGTCGTATCGTGAACGCCGCATTTTGAAACCCGGATCCGTTGACTTGCCCCGAGATAGTATTACCGGCGTCATCCGCCTGGCCGTTCAGGGTAAACGAGGAGAACCCGGGAACAGTCACGGTCAAACTGACCTGACCGGTGTTGCTGACCGACCCGGACACATTCCCTTTCAGATTGATCGCGTCAAATGTGCCAGACAAAGTTGTCCCGCTTTGAGTGAGTGTGACGATCGTGTCGGCACCGATTGTCCCCCGCCATCTGCCTGTCAGATCCCGAGAAAAGCCGGCCACTCCAGTAGCCGTCACGGCGAGCGTGTTGTTGCCTGACGTCTGATCTCCATTGACAGCGAGAACACCATTGCAGTTCGCGGCCGCAGTCGGAGCGAAACGGACCGTGACGGATTGAGAGCCTCCAGCGGGAATCGTGCCGCTGGGAAAGCTCACAGTAAAAAAGCCTCCGCAGGGCCCCGAGAGCCCTGTAACCGTAAGGGTGGCTGTGCCGCTATTTGCGATGGCGATGACGGCGGTCCGAGCGTCGCCGACCGTGACTTGCCCGAAATTCAGATTCCCCGTGACGCCGATCACCCGCGTCGGCGTAGGAGTGGGAGGCGTGGGGGAAGGTGTCGGTGAGGGCGAAGTGTTGGAGCTGCCACACGCGGCCGCGGACAGTACGAAGAGCAGCGGTAGTAGGCGTCGCATCATCATCCTCCACCGAAGAGCCACCAGTGACCGGTTGGGTTGGGCGCCTGGGAAGCGCGTGTTACCAAAACCGCGAGATGCTAACAGGTCCGCTTCTGGAGTGTCTGTTCAATAGTGCACACTCCGAGAGCCTCTAGCTCGCAATCCGGGAAGAGGGTTCCATTTAGGTGTTGCCCGAAGTGGCGCTTTCGCGAAAGTGTTATCGACGACGGTTGCTTAATTAAGCCGACGAATCCGATGCTGCTTGCCGCTGGACCATAGTCACCCTCCTGACGAACTTGTTTAGCCGGTGTGCTGAGAACTCGCACGAATTACTCATGTATTGTGCGGTCCAGCACTCCCTTTCAATGGCCAACGCCTTGCGAACAGCTAGGCCAAACGGGTGGCAACTATCGAACAGATGCTGTCACGCCTCGGAGTCCTCGTGCCGGTCGTCACTTCTCTTGTAGGGACGTTTCATCCGGCCGACGGCGCCAGTCGGATGCCACCGCATAGATCACGTACCGCGCTACAACACGCTTGCGACCGAGTTCGTCGATCGTCCGATATGGAAAGGTGCAGCGCAATGATTCTCGGTGCCATGTTTACGGGACACAGAAGGGGTCTGTCAGTTTTGCTGGCGTCGACATGTATCAGCGTGTTCGTCGCATGTGGAGGACAAAACACCACGGCACCGTCAACAAACGTGTCAACGTCGCCACCGCCCACAACTGGGACGTTGGTCCCTCCGCTGGTCAATTGTGAGGGCAGCTTCATTCTTGGTCGGACTTCCTTGACCTTGCGGTGGAATCCCGTGCCGAATGCAACCGCTTATGTTGTCGACGTTGGATCCGCGAGCGGGCTGTCCGATGTTCGTAGTATGGAGGTTGCGTCAGTTTCCGTCACCTTGGATTTTCCTCCTCAGAACCGACTTCTGTTTGTACGAGTCAGATCGAAGAATGCTTCGTCCATGAGTTCCGCTTCCGTAGAACGCGTGCCTGGCATCATCGGTTTCATGGACGCGGTAGAAGCACTCATGCTCGCGAAGGGTCGGCTGAGAAGTCCTGGTGAACCCGGCGGAGGGAATGCGGATGACCATCTGATTGGATTTAGTCCCGGCACTACCTTGCGCGTGACGATATTCAACAGCGTTCCATTGGGTGCGAAATTAATTCTACGGACCACGGTTGGTCGGGTGCCTGACCTCACTTTAGGCGCGCTTCAGACGATCTATGAAGAAGATCCCCAGTCGAGTCCGCCGCCGAATAGTGAGCCTTTCACGCAATGAGGCGTGGGTGTACATGCCCTCGTCAATTGAAGACCTCTACGCTCGTTGTCAAAGAAGCGTAACGGAAGGGTTCATCGGCGGTTGCCTTGTTCAACATTACGACACTGACACAGTGTTTCGCAGTGTCGAGATTCTCATAAGACCTGAGAGTCCCGGAATCAACGCTACTGCCGTACACGAGCTTGGTCACGCGCTGGGTTTCGCTCACATATTTCCGCCTTGGCCCCATTTTGAAAGGAGTGTCGAGGCGCCGGACAATCTGGAGGCCATGCGAATCAGCATCATGGGTGGCGGCACAGGCCTTGACTCGTTTTCAACGCTCGACACAGACGTGCTGCGCGCCGTCTATGCTGCCGGGCTTCACGCCGGTTCTTCTCGAGCCCAGCTTCGAGCGGCGGGGCTCATTCACTTGACGGAGGGTCCAGACCTGCCGCGTTGAAACCAACTTTGGAACGCGAAAAATGCAGCCGAGCGAGGCGACAAAAGAGACTCACCCCACTGCTGACCTTTTGAAAGCCGGAGTATGACAGACCTTTTTTCAATTACCCTCAGCCTACGAGAGTTCGATCTGTCTAACGAAATGAGTCTCATGGACCGGTCCAATCAATTCGGGAATCATCTGCCGGCTTGGATAAGGGAGGCAGTGTTCTTGTACCTCCAATCACCCACCAGCTTGACTGTTCGGGGAGAGTGAGCAGGGTTGTCATTGAAATTGACTTGGTACATGTAGAGCTTGGACGCGCCCGAGTTGCTCTCGCGGCCGTCGGCGAGGTTGTTGAGTACCAGCGGAGTGTCCACCACGATAACTCTACGGGGACAGGAAGCACCGGTCCTGACGGACAAGAATTTTCGTAATTGATTAGCGGGTCTTGGTCGGGGCACTCCCTATGCGAGGAGATTGTGGGCGGCTACTAAGCCAGTCCCCGCAACGGCGAGTAATGGCTGCACTCAGTAGCCCTGCGCCTTCATCCTTTGTTGCATTTCCTCTGGGGAAACCTCCTCCTTGAGGGTTGCGATGGTCCACACGTTGCCGTAGGGGTCGGACACACGGCCTTCGCGAGATCCAAAGAACATATCGGTCATCGGCATGATCACCGTCGCACCCGCGTCCACCGCTCGCTTGAACAGCTCGTCGGAATCCTCGACGTAGATCTGGGCGACCAGCCCGCGTGCAGGCCAACCGTCCATCGATTCGCCGAGATTCAGTACCGAATCGCCTATTCTCAACTCGCAATGGGTGATCTTCCCGTTCGACATCACCAAGCGATAACTTTCGGTGGCGCCCAGTGCTTTTTTCAAAAACTCCACCGCCTTCTCAGCATCATCAACGATGATATTTGGGGTAATTGTATGAAATCCTTTCGGGATCGCTTGGATGCTCATGTGAATGTGACCTCTTTTTCGTCAAATCATAGCGCGACAGGCAGATGCGTTTAGCTCATCGTGGATCCCAGATAGTGACTGGTTGGCGGTCAGTGCAACTCGGTGACCGGGTGCGGCGTCCGCACGTGTAGCATCGACGCGAGCACGACGTGTGGATTCAGCTCGCGTTGCGACGCGGTCCGAATGACGCTTGCGAGAATCTGCTGACTATCGGCGCCCGCCCAGGAACGATTTCCTCCACACACCTTGCGCGTGACGACCGCAGGCCGGATCGCATGTTCAGCACGCCAGTTGGTCGCGTCGATCGTCGGATCAAACAAGAAGGACCAGACGGCCGTGAATTCGCGCTGGAGATGAGCCGCGAAACGGATGACGTCGGGCACCCGACTGGGTCGGTCTAGCCGCTCGGCGAGCCGCATAATCAGCTGCCCGCGGGCGACAGCCAGTCCGTGCGCCGACACCGCGCCCGCTTGGTGACGATTGCGGACTGCGAGCGCCTGCTTCAGGATCGCGTGAACGTCGGTGGCGAAGGTGGTGTGCGGATGATCGGCGGTCACCAGTCGGCACCGGCGCAGCAGATGGGCAAGACACGTTTGATGGGCTGCGGCTGTGAATTGCCGGTACGGCGCCCAACCATCGCGCACGAGCACCCCGGCAAAGTCCGCACCTAGCACCGCGGCCGCTTCCTCGAAACCGCGGCCAGGCTGAATACGATACACCGTCGTGTCCGGCGTCGCAAAGGCCCACAGCCACTGCAACCGACCCGCGACTTTCCAGCCGGTCTCGTCCGGACTGACCATCGGACTGCCGCGCACGCGTGCACACAGCGCGTCATACGTGGGGCGCGCCTGGCGCGCCGCGCGATGGACGGCGTGGACCAAGCCGCTGCGGGTCACGGTCAGGCCATAGAGTTGCTGGAGCAATATGGCGATTTTGCCGAACGACAGCCCGAGTTGCTTGCTGAGGACAACAACCAGGGCAATCACCTGCGGGCCGAGTTGCGCCGCCGCGGCGCCGAGTGCATCGGACGTCTGCAGAGGATGGCGGCTCTGCACGCGCTGACCACATCCGTGGCAACGGCCGATGTGCACATCAAACCGCCGGACCACGACGTGCGCGACGGGTAGCTCTTCCTGGTATTGCCTGGCTACCGCCGTTTCCACCA
>Ga0070697_100002440_pt1 | contig 14310 bp, 10 predicted proteins | sample KBSK1501metaG_FD_65475 | JGI IMG/M metagenome (GOLD analysis project Ga0070697, IMG submission 65475) | Corn, switchgrass and miscanthus rhizosphere microbial communities from Kellogg Biological Station, Michigan, USA - KBS K1-50-1 metaG | ecosystem: Host-associated > Plants > Roots >...
ATGGCGAGGAGGGTGATGGATCTCGCACGAGATATGAACATTCTGGCAAGTGCGCGTTTTGCCAATGACGTTAGAACGCTAAGGCCAGAGTACCGACAGTACATGCACCCGATAGGAGACTATCAAATAAAGCACGGAGAAAAGCTTTTGATATATAATATCTATGGAGACGGGCTTGGAAGCAAAAAGACTCCATCATCTGACAAGAAACAGACAAGCAAGGCAGCAGAGGAAGTTCAAAAGACAAGCAGCAGGTTTCTTTATACAAACATTGGTATCGAGCTCGATATCAAAGATATCAAGACAATGTTAACCCATCACACTTTGATCTGGAATCTAATCAATATTTCTAACGATCCAATAGAGCGCATCTTTTACTACTTGGATGGAGATGTACCAAGAGGATTTCCCGACCTGAATGTGACTGTAAAGGATGAAGAAGACAGAGAACTTGATATAATGAGCCTTAATGTAAACAAGCCCTACCACAAGGAATTTTTTGTACGCTTGAAGAAGCCCATCAAGCCTAATGAGAAGGGAAGAATGGTGAAATTGGAATACGACTGGGAGGAACCCGAGAGAAACTATCTGTACCGAGTTGCTTCTGACTGCAAGAAGCTTACCTTCATGCTAACTGCACCAAAGGAGTTGGAAGTCAACCAGAAAGTAGTCAAAGTTGATACCGAGAGTGGTGAGAAAACCTATTCATCTATTCCGGCCGCTGTAAAATACGATGCAGAAAAGACACAGATGACCTGGATGACGGAGAATCTAAGGACATTTGATGCATTTAGATTTGACTGGTGATACCCGATCGAGCAATAGGCTAAGATCGTGATCTGGCAATAATCGATTCTTGAACCAGTCCTGAACCATCCAATATCGCATTGACTTCATTTAGGAACTGCCGTCGAGTCACCGGCTTGCGAAGGATGTGCCTAGCGTCTATTCCGTCCAATACACTTACAAGCTCGTCTGCAGCATCTAGAGCGGATAGAAACATGAATTTGATTTTTCCATTGATCGCTTTGAAACCTCTATAGAGCTGCAAGCCGTTTAATGTTGGCATTCGAATGTCAGCAATGACCAAATCATAGCTAGATTGTTCCAGTGCAAATTGCCGCAATGCTTCAACCGGATCGGAAAAGTCATCTACTTTACATCCTGGGATCTCTGACAAAAATGTCTTATAGGTAAAGAGCAAGTCTCTTTCATCATCAACAAGCATGACCCGGCGGTCACGCCTCTCGCATCGCTCTTTGATGCCTAGCAATTTTTGGTTAGTGTCTACGATAAAGTCTTTGGAAATGGCGATGTTGGGGAAGGTTTTTTCAATGACCTCATTAATATCACAGCTACTACTAGCTCCTTTATTTTCATCTGCTCTCTGAAGATATCTTGTAAGCATAGTCCTAAAATTTCTACCTGGCTGGCTTATTGAAATCAATTCGTTATCTGACGTTAATTCTATCCAGCCGATAGATTTTAGGAAGTTCATATATCGAATACACGCAAGATAGTTCAACCGGGTTCTTGCAGCCAAGTTTGTTCGTTTCATAGAACTTTCTTCGTCAAGCACCCCGAGGATCCTGTTTATGACCTCCATAGAAAACAAGTTGCTTGAGACGGCCATCTTGATAACTATGAGATACCATTCTTCTATATATAACTACTCTGCAGAAGATTCAACTATGCCGATATGTACGAGTTCGGTTGCTTGAATGCTTCCGGATTAGGTCTCTGTTATTATAGAAAAAATAGAATATACTTCTAAAACATAGTGTATATAAAATAGTCTATAATATTCTTACTTCATATGCAGCTGTTCGCTCCCCATTTTAGCTTTCCAAAACGTATTGCATATCTTGCGGTTAGCATAGTAGTGTTTCTAGCTGCATATTATGTCGGCGCGTCTATCCCAATGACAGAAGACGATGCCAATGAACTGGCAACCCAATTCCAAGGGCAAGTTAAGGACATCGACATGGCGGGCATTTTCATGAATAACGCTAAAGCCTCATTAGGAATGTTTGTGCCAGGGTTTGGAGCAGGACTTGGCGTATACACCGCAGTCTCTACCGGCATGGTGTTTAATGCTTTTGCCATCTCTTATCCACAAGAGCTCGGAGGATTATCACCACTTGCTGTTCTGGCCACCCCTTTTGGAGTTTTGGAGATATTTGCGTACGGTCTTGCTATGTCAAGAAGCGGTATGCTGGTTTATCAGCTGGCAAAGAGAGTTCCGTGGAGAGAATACGTATTGCCGACAGCAATCGAAGTAGGGATTGTTATAGTCGTGCTAATAATTGGTGCTGCTTCAGAATTCCAGATTATAGCTGAACCGTGATTCTGCTGTAAAGATCAATTGAGCATTCAGGCATAAAGCTTGCAAAACAAGTTTGAAAAATAATTATTCGATCTATTGTGAAGTAAGAAGCACTAATTGATGATTATCTTGTCGCTTGGAAACTATGTTGGTGATATTCCCATGATTGGAGCTCCCACTTAGCCAACGCTAAGTATCGCGGAATGAAGTTATCTTATATATGTGAGTATGACTATGCAAGCGATAATGTCTAGACAAAAGTTCGTTATGGTCACGCTTTCTGCCTTTGCTGTTGTATTTTTTGCAGCATCTGCATTTACAATTCGAGATGCAAGTGCTTTCACTGTGACGCTTTCTGATCAGGCATCATGTGAAGGGGAGCCTATATCTGGTTCGTGGAATAGTACCAGCTCCACATGTACTGTTTCAAGTTTGACCATTGATTCTGTAAGCAGTCTGACTATTAATTCTGGCATTACGTTAAGGACAACAACTATCGACAACTCCGGCACCCTCATCAACTCCGGCACCCTCATCAACTCCGCTGGCTCAATCACCAATTCCGGCACCATTACGAACAATGACGGCGGCACGTTCAGCAACGATCATGACACCGTTGACAACTCCGGCGACATCAACAACAACTCCGGCGCTACCCTCATCAACTCCGGCACCCTCACCAACTCCCAAAACATTCACAACGACGGCGTCATAACCAACGACGGCACCATCGACAACTCCGGCGACATCAACAACAACTCCGGCGCTACCATTAACAATAACGGCGACATCAACAACAACTCCGGCGCTACCATTAACAATAACGGCGACATCAACAACAACTCCGGCGCTACCATCACCAACTCCGGCGACATTAACAACATTGACAGCGGCGAAGCTGGCTACGGCACCATCACCAACGACGGCATCATTAACAACAACTCCGGTACCATCACCAACTCCGCCACCATCGACAACTCCGGTGATATTAACAACTCCGGCATCATTAACAACAACTCCGGCTACATTAACAACAACTCCGGCGCTACCATCACCAACTCCGGCACCATCACCAACATCGGCTCCGTCAACAACAACTCCGGCGCTACCATCATCAACAACGAAGGCGGCACCATCATCAACAACGCCGACGGCGGTTCCATCACCAACTCCGGCACCATCACAAACGCTAACGGCGAAATTACCAATAGCGGGAATATTGCAAACGAAGGCACCATAACAAACAGTGACACCATCACCAACTCCGGCATCATTAACAACAATCTCGGCATTATCAACAACAACCTCGGCACCCTCACCAACTCCGGCAACCTCACCAGCGACGGCACCATTAACAACTCCGGCGGTACCATAACCAACACCAACCTCTTCGAGAACCATGGCCACATCACCAATAACGGGGTTATCACCAACGAAGACACCATCACCAACTACGCCGACATTAACAACAACGGCACCATTAACAACAACGGCGACGAAGGGTCCTATGGCACTATCACCAACTCCGGCACCATTAACAACAACAACGACGGCATCCTCAACAACGACGGCACCATCGACAACTCCGGCGACATCAACAACAACTCCGGCGCTACCATCACCAACTCCGGCACCATTAACAATAACGACTGCGGAGGCGAATGTTCCTCCGGCTTCATCGACAACTCCGGCACCATTAACAACAATGAAGGCGGCTCCATCAACAACTCGAACATCATAGACAATTCCGGGATAATGTACAACAACCTCGGCATCATTAGTAACTCCGGCACCCTCACCAACTCCGGCCAAATTGATCTCTCTGGGAGTGGCAGTGGCGGTACCCTTACAAACAACGACGGCGTCATAACCAACTCCGGCACTTTTAGCATCAATCATGCCGGCCTCTTTAGTAACAACAACAGCGCCCATATGGACAACTCTGGACTTCTTATCAACTACGTCGGTGGCTTCATAACAAACGATGGAACTATTAACAACAACTCCGGCGGCACCTTATCGAACGCAGGCGGCGGCGAAATTACCAATAACGGGTATATCCTAAACGAAGACACCATAACAAACGAGGGCATAATCGACACTAGCATCGGCACAATTGAGAACAACTACTGCGATTGCGATGGTCCCACCATCACCAACTCCGGTACGATCACCGGCTCTGGCACCATCACCAACAACGCCGGTACCATCGACAACTCCGGTACTATCACCAACGACGATGGCGCTATTGTCAACTACGCCGACATTAACAACTCCGGCACCATTAACAACAACCAGGCCGGCACCTTCCAAAACATCGCTTCTGATACTATTGTAAATAACGGCACCATTAACAATAACGATGACGCTACCCTTGAAAACTCCGGCACCATTGAGAACAACGCCGGCGGCATTATCAACAACAACTCCGGCGCTACCATCACCAACTCCGGCACCATTAACAACAACGCCGGCGCTACCATTAACAATAACGGCGTGATTAACAACTCCGGCACGATTACCAATGAATGTGGTGCAGTATACACAGGAAATCCACCAGTTGGACCTGGAAGCTTTACCACATGTGAAGCCCCACATTCCACAACCCTAGAGCTCAACGACATTCGTGACATAACTGCCACAACCGGCTTCACTGTTTCTGGCAGGTTGCTTGACACAACCTTTGATCCACCAAGGGAGATATCCGGCGAACTTATTACCTTCGACGGCACGGGGGCTACCCCAACCCTTCTGGATGTATATACTGCTGGGGTCAAATTCACAGGTACCGTGAACATTGTCTCCTGTGCAGCACCAGCACCAGCACCATGTGTAATCGATGAAGTTGGCAGCGATCCCAATACCTCTAGCAACATGGTCCTTCACCTGGACGTGGGAGGGAAAATAACATTCCCACCGGGCACTGTTACAGCAAAGTTGTACATCCAAGACATGGGCACCACCTCATTCAAGTACATCGTTGAAGAGCAAAACGGGCACTTCCAAGCTGAAGCCCAGTCAAATGGCCAAGTAGCACCAAACATCAATGTTCTAGAGATAATTTCGGGGTATACCTTGGGTGTGCCAAACGGCCTGAAGGAAATTACGATAACACAGGTTGGCGGCAGTACCATCACCGGCTCTGTTGGCATCGCAGCGGTCCTGACAGGCAACACTGAGGCCCTTCCTGTAGAGGAGCATCAGATAAACTTTGAAGAATTTGCCGCAGGGTCTCAATCAAGCCCGTTCACAGTCAACCCTGGCCACTACTTCTCTACCGGCTTTGCACAGAACATTGATGAAAACGCGCTGAATGTTACTGCGCACTTTGCAGGTTCGGAGGCTTATGAACCTTCTAACAGCACTGTAAAAGTGTACAATGCCCTTGCCAACACCGCGGGAGTAGGTGGTACGGGCTCAGAGACTGCTAGCACGGAGGGTGGCAGCATCACGGTATCAACTTGCAGTTCTGTCACCGATACCGATGGCGATGGCATATGCGACATCTGGGAGACAAGTGGAGTGGTGTTTGGTACACGTACCTATTCGCTGGCTGCGGGTAACCTGGCCAACATTGATAATTTTGGAACCCCAACTTCAGCTGCATCCACATCAGCAATAGACATCTTTGTAGAGATTGATTGCATGTCAGGATACTGCCCCTCGGTGGCTGATGCCACCGCTCTGAAGGCTGCATTTGCCGCAGAATCCTTGAATGGCAAGCCCTTCAAGCTGCACTTAGTACTAAGTGATCAGACTCTCACTGTAGCGAACCCCCTCCACATATGGACCGACGCTGACGGTGACTCTACAAATGACTTTGCCAACATCAAGAAGAATTCCTTTGGCACGACAGCTGATCGTTCTAGTGCTGGCTCCGGCGCTACGCTGGGCGGCGGGTTCGATTACCTCATTGCAAAGTCTCAGGTCTTCCACTATGCATTGTTTGCAAAGAACATAAACACCGGAACCCTGACGAGCTGTGGTGCTTCAGGACAAGCAGAGCTCAATGGTAACGACATTATTGTGGCTTTGGGATGCGGATTCACAGGCACCGCTGGAAGCGATCAAGAGAAACGGGGAACGCTGATGCACGAGCTCGGCCACAACCTTGGACTCAGACACGGGGGCGGAGACGATGACAACTGCAAGCCTAACTTGATAAGTGTCATGAGCTACTCTAGACAGATTCCGTGGACATACCTCAGTGCCACAACTGCAGCCAATGCACCAGCTGAATGGGCCCTGACATACTCACGCCAGGCTCTGATAAACCTTGACGAAAATTACGGCGATAATGTCGGTGGCTTGGTGGAGGGCAACGGCCTATCTATCACTGCAACTCAGTGGACTAATACCTTACCAACAGGATCCACACAATTCAAGACAATATGGGGTAACCCCGGATTTAGCCCTAGCGTCTTGACGGGACCAACCGGCGCATCTGTCAACTGGAATAACGCCGCTAGCACAGGTCCGTACACGCAGAATATCAACAAACTGGCCGGGGTTTTAGGATGCGATACTGGAACAAACGTTTCAATTCTGACGGGCTACGATGAATGGAGTCTTCTCAATGCAGCCGGACTTAACTTTAGAGATGGAGGTACATTAGATGGGTTCAAAAATTCCGATGGGTCATTGGCATTAGCATTTCCTCCAAAAGACACTCTATCAGAACTGACTACCGCGGTATTGGAAGGCGTGAAGACAGCATCCGCTGTAGGACCTATTAACATCAGCAGCAATTCAGGAACAACAATTACCCCTGACATTGCAGTTGCCGATAGCAATGGGGATGGTAACGACGATGTCTATGTAGTATGGAGTGACAATAGTGTAACATCCGGCAAGTTCGACATAATGTTCAAGAAGAGTACAGATGGCGGCAAGACGTTTGGTTCCATACAAAACATCAGTACAAACACTGGAAACTCGCAGACCCCCAGAATTGCGGTGTCCGGTACTAACGTCTATGTGGTCTGGAGTGACAATACTGGTATAACATCCGGCAAGTTCGACATACTGATGAAGAGGAGTTTGGACCGTGGTACAAGCTGGCAAGCAGTGCAGAACCTCAGCACCAACTCTGGTGACTCGATAACTCCTGACCTTGCTATTGATGGCTCTAATGTATATGCAATATGGAGTGACAATACTGGTATAACATCCGGCAAGTTCGACATACTGATGAAGAAGAGCATAACTAGCGGAACAAGCTGGTCTTCAACAGCTACCAATCTCAGCGCAAACGCTGGCGATTCGCTGACTCCTGCAATAGGAGTTTCAGGAAGCACCATCTATGCTGTCTGGAGTGACAATACTGGTATAACATCCGGCAAGTTCGACATACTGGTAAAGAAGAGTACAGATAGCGGAGACCACTGGTCTTCAACAGCTACCAATCTCAGCGCAAACGCTGGCGATTCGCTACGACCAGATGTGTCGGTTACTCCATCCGGCGTTTACGTGGTCTGGAGTGACAATACTGGTATAACATCCGGCAAATTCGACATACTGATGAAGAGGACTACATCATTGGGAGGAACATTTGGCGCAGTGCAGAATATTAGTACTAACTCTGGCGATTCGCTGACTCCAAAGGTAGCTGTATCAGGTGCAAGCGTCTTTGTTTCGTGGAGCGACATGACAGGCGGCACATCGGGCAAATTTGACATCTTTGCGAAAAAGAGTACAGATAGCGGAAGCTCGTTTGGACCATTAGTAAATGTCAGCGCTGACGGAAATGAATCTACGACGCCGGCAATTGCAATCGATGGTGCAACCATATATGTGACATGGGGTAGCGGTGGTTCTGCTTCGTCGGTACCTACCAGTACTAAGATAGTGTATGCCTCGAGAGTTATATAGCGGGGAGAATGATGGGTAAGAATAGATGGAATTACATAACAAATGGAATAGTATTTCTTGGGAACCTGTCCTAGCAGGAAGGTAGAAGCTTTTTTTGGTTACTAGGCAGGAACCTCCAAAAATAGTTATTGCCAACCGAGCATTGCTTCTAGTCGTCACCATCATTCTATCTTTTTTGCCAGCAATCTTTCTTTCAGCCAGCGGCCAGAGCGCCTACGTTAATGTCAGCAACACCACCGGAATTTCCTTTGCACAAGACATCGCCGTATCAGGCGATAATCAGTACGTCGCCTGGCAGGACTTTACGCCCGGCAATTCTGAGATATTTCTCGCTTCAAGTCATGACGGCGGTGTCACCTTCGGCGTGCCGGTAAATGTGAGCAACACGCCGGAGGGCGACTCCTCGCTGCCAAATATAGTTGCAGCCGGTGACCGTGTCTATGTAGTATGGCAGGACACCTCACCCACAAGTGACATCTTTATTGCATCAAGCGCTGATGGCGGCGCCACCTTTGGCGTGCCGGTAAACGTAAGTAATCAGGGAGCATCCTCGATCCCTCAGATAGCTGTATCCGGAGACAACGTGTATGTGGTCTGGGCGGATTCATCTGCCGGGAGCCCTGACATCTTTATTGCATCAAGCGCTGATGGCGGCGCCACCTTTGGCGAGCCGGTAAATGTGAGCAACACTCCAGATGGCTTCTCATATTTACCGCAAATTGCTATCTCGAGCAACGGAACGATCTATCTTGCTTGGCAGGACAATTTTCCTGTAGACGATATCTTTTTTGCGTCGAGCACTGATGGCGGAATTTCCTTTGGCGAGCCAGTAGATGTAAGCAACACTCCAGAAGGATCTTCATTTTCACCTCTGCTTGCAGCTTCGGGTAATGCTGTTCATGTCGCTTGGCAGGACAGCTTTCCGGCCAACGATGTCTTCGTTGTATCAAGCTCTGACGGTGGCTCTACATTTGGTGAGCCAGTGAATGTTAGCGATAACTCCGGAGTATCAGTCACGCCGGCTCTCGCGGTATCCGGAAGCAATTCTTCAAATGTATTTATAGTTTGGGCCGACAATACCGACACACAAGATATCTTTGATATCTTCTTTGCATCCAGCACCGACAGTGGTTCCACATTTTCAGACACCATTAACGTCAGCAACAACACCGGGACTTCATCCACTCCCCAAATAGCTGTTGACAGCTCGGACAATGTTTATCTGGCCTGGGCCGACGACACCGTGGATGTCTCCAACAGCGAAATCCTACTTGCATCATCACTTGATGAATTTGCATGTTCTGTGAACATCAGCAACAACCCAACGAGCTCTTCTCTACCTCTCCTTGCCGTCCCCACGGACAGTGGAAAGGTGCATGTTCTGTGGCAGGACCTTGTCGATCCACTTGACCCAGGAAATTCTGAAATTGTTATCCGAAGCAACTTCGATCCATCCTTGCCATCCATAACCATCGACTCAGTCTCCGTCAATTCGGTTCCGGGCACTACTCCAAAATGGGACATTGATTCCGTGGAGATTTCCGGCACTCTAGGCAATCCTGCTGAAGGCGATAGTGTCAATGTGAATTGGGGCGACGGCACGGAAACTGAAGGAATTCCTATCTCTGGTTGTGCATGGGGCCCAGTGGAACATACCTATTCTGCGTCAGCTCTTGCCAGCAATCCTTTGGAGATCACAGCAGAGCTAGTAGACGATACAGGTGACCAAAAGGCCATTTCTCATTCTCCTGAAATCAACGTGCAGAAACACTCAACAAACATTGAGCTGAATGCAGTCATGAGTGCAAAGGAGGGATCAGATCTAGCAGTCTCCGGCGTTTTAACAGATTCAGACAGTGGACAAGCCGTAGAGGGCCTGACGATAGCTTTTGATGGAAGCGGGGCCACGGGCATCATAGAACCAACGCTCACGCAAGAGGACGGCTCTTTTAACTCAGTCGGTATCGCACCCGCGCCAGCGGAAGCCTTGCAAGTACAGGCTCACTTTGAAGGCAATGATGACTTCCAGGCATCTGACAGCACGACCCAGACATACGATTCCGTTAACGAAACCGCAATACAATTCAATGTTACATCTGGATTACTTTCTCACGTCGACCTTTCGGGTTTCAGTTTTAACGCCTCAATCGATTTCGAAGAGGTGATTTCAGACGGGGCAATCTTTGCTTCCGAATGTACCTCTCCAGACAGCTCTCGGTACACATCGTTGGACATGTGCCTCCAGATTTCTTCGGCTGTGCAGATGGCTGAAGGCAGTGAGGCCAACATAACAATGGCCTTTGTAGGAAGCGAACTGCCTTCAGGGGTTAGTGCTACTGATGTAGATATCTTCCATGAAAAGCAAGGACCGACCATTGTAGACATCACACGGTCGCGAAATGAGACGGAAGCCACCGTCACGGGCACAGCTACAACATTTAGCAAATTCATAACCGGCATAGCCCTCCATAGTGCAGAGCCTGACGGTGCCCATAGACAGCAGATCTTTCTCGGAGACGGTCACGTAGTTTCGCATAGAGACATTACTAATCTACAGAATTCATCAGCGACTGCCGTCGCATCATTTGATAGAACAAGTTACCGGGCGTCAGACAGTCCAGTCCTTACAATTGACGACGAGAATGGAAATATCGACCCGGGTAAGATAGACATCGTTTATGCTGCTGTAAAATCCGAGACTAGCGATCCTTTCGTCTTGGAAATGCAGTTATCAGAAAATGAAATCAATTCAGGCATCTTTACAGGAACCTTTTCGTTTACCGAGGGCGAAACCTCCAGTGAAAATGGCGTACTTCAGGCAAGCCCGGGTGACGTGCTATCAGTTCACTACATTTCAGGAGTGCGGGCTAGTGCGGTGATTGACGGTGTAGCTGAGTCAGGCCTTATCCAGCTTTCTGATTATATCGTGGATGAAGGGATTTGCTTGAAGCCAATAGGTGGTGCATTCAACCTGGAATTTATAGACACACAGCTTGGACCGAATGGAAAGATCACAGTTACCATTTCATACGCCAATTCAAATCTAAGAGGATTTGATCCATCCTCCTTCAGAATAGTGCATAAAGAGGATGCCAGGTGGGTAGACATTACTCTTCCCGATCCGGATGGTCGCGACCTTGACGCAATGACGATCACGGGCGAAACAACCACTTCTGGTCCCTTCTCTTTGGCCGTCGATCTAGACGATTGTTCAGGAGGATCAGGAGGAGGTCTTGCTCGCCCCGGAACTGGCTTGGTACTCGATTTTGCTGCGTCACTTGTAAAGAAAACAACCAGTAGTGGTTCATCAGGTGGTGGAGGCGGAGGTGGTGGGGGAGGATCAACAGTTACACTCCAACAAACACATGACGCTGCATACTTTGAAGAAAACCCTCTATCCAAGTTTAGCACTGAGGCAGTAGCAATCGTAGCTGCAGACGGAGCAAGTAGCAACTCTGGGCCAGTCCATTCAGGTGACGAAGTAAAGATACAATCAACTATCTCTAACCACCAATCGGGAGTTCCACAGACCTACGCATGGATAGTTCAGGTAGTAGACAAGAATGGTATAACTGTCAGCTTGGATATGCAGGAGGGTTCCCTCGACCCAGGTAGGAGTGCGATTCTTTCAAGTTTGTGGACTGCAGGAGATGAACCTGGGATGTACACCATCCACATGTTCACTTGGAACACAATAGGGGATAACCCTTCACCGCTCTCAGAGGCTCATGTCAGTAGCCTGCAGGTTCAAGGAACTTGAAACATATTTTTATCAACAAGAAGACAATGACCAAAAAAGTAGCGGGTCTGCTGATCGCCGGATTTTTCCTTGCATCCGTCGTTGCGGCAGCTAGTAGTGTAATGGGATCCAACTTCTGGTCTCCAGGCTCTACTCAAGTTCATGGGTCAAACACGGTCGCCATTCACAAGCATGTCCAGCTTGAGATAAAAATTGATGGCTCGCCAATCGTTATCCCAGCGAATATCGGGATAACTCCAACATTATATTTGGATCACTCACTGGACCAATTTGGGGTAAAGTACCCTCCAATGGCGCCTCTTCATACGCATGATACCGATGGAATAATTCATGTCGAGTCAACCACGGCGCGGGATTATACTCTGGGTCAGTTTTTTGACATATGGGGCGTAACCATGGAGGAGCTTGGTCCTAGAACGGTATCTGTAAGTGTTGATGGCAAGCATGTTGAAGATTATTGGAACCATATCTTGAGCGACGGACAAAAGATAACAATGGATATCTCGTAGCTAGTAGCCCGAGTACTTTCTCTTGTGTAACAGATGCCTTGAAGCAAACAAGATTATCCCAACCATTGTTAGTGCTAACGCGACGATAACAGTCGATGAAGCAAATTCTGGCACGACAACGACTCCCGTTCCTATCCCGTTTCGAGTCAGGTCTGGTGCTTCGCCACCTCTGCTTATACCTGTGATATTCACCACGATTTCATAAGTGTCGCTTGTTGGAAATGTTATTGTCTGCATGTCAACTCCACCGACGGCTGCAAGGTTATCTCTTTCTAGCAAGGTCGTCCCATTTTTGTCTATGATTCTCAAAGTATATCCCACGTCGGCGTTCAAGAAACTAGGATTACCGGTTCCATTCTGGAGATCGTAGAACTGAATACTTAGCCGGGATTCGCTGTTGGGAACCAACTGATTTGGCTCCCATCCTGTATGGACCCTGATACCGGACGCGGTTATCAGTTCACTAGAAGTTTGGTTTACTTTTGAATTCGTGGTAATTGTCAGAGAGAATGACATGAGGTTGTCATCGTAGCCTGCATATTGCTGCTCACTACGGATTTGAGCAAGCTGTAGTATGGCATTTTTGTTAATAATATAATGAACAATATACTCTGTCTCAGATGAATAAGGGTCTACTGCCACGGCAAAGTTGGTCAACGGAATGTTGTTGACCGTTGCAACAAATTGCGTTGAATTCAAGAAGGTGATAAATGATTTCGGAACCTTGACTTCTTCATGAACGAATATGTTCTGGTTTTGGATGCGGTCTAGGTTCCAGTCAAAGGGCATTGACCAAGAAATGGTATACGTCAAAGGATCGTACTTGAACTCCTTCAATTTGTCGTAGTAGGAGATAATTGTAAGGTCCTTCGTCTCGTTGTTGTACGAAATATTGTCATGAAAAGCTACCCCAATGCTCAGCCAGGCGTCAAATGTAGGCGCGATGTTGGCTTCAAAGACCTTCGAGTCATCGGACATCCCCATAATTGTGATCTGGAAATGGAAGAGTCCACCGTCTATCATCATGGGACTTTGAACATCAAAAATATCATCAGTGCCTGTCCACGCATCATTGTACGGATCCTTTTCACCGTTAAGCACTACGGGAGGCCCCTCCTTTGGATGAATGTTTAATTTCAATGGACCACTATGAGAATGAAACAAGAAAGTCATCAAAGCCTTATCGTCTTTTAAGACGTGAACAGAGTATGTGACGTGCGGTATGGTTTCATTGTTGCTAGAATCAAAAAGCCTAAGCTGAAGTGATTCATTACCTCGGTCCTCAGTGGTTAGTATCTGAGGCTCTACCTTGATGAATAGGCCTATCGGTCTTCCAGCCACTACAGATGGGGGCAGGCTTTCGAAACTTAATCCGTCACCGTAGGCACTCTGAATGGAGGGGTTAACCAGGTAATAGGAAGCATTGCCCGTTGCTAGCAACACCGTCAAAACTAGGATCATGCCGGTCTTTTTTTGTCCAAAGCGTGGCAGTATGAAAGTCACCTGTGACGCAAAGATTGTTTGTAATATAATAAAATTATGTCCAACGGGGGAATTCCAACAAATACGAGATCAAAGGTCAGACGAGCTAAGGATAGAAAAATAGACGAGGACAGCCACGATTTGAAAGCCTACACTCGCATTCATAATGTCAATAATTCGTAAGTTACTGCTTCGACTAATTCATTCTGGTCGTATTCTCTGGGCTTCACTACCATGCCCAGGAGTTTTGAAGGATCTGAAAAGATTCGAAACAGAAATACGTCAAACATTTCATGATGAACCATCACGTACTTTACTTTGCCAAAATAATCCTCATTTGTAGATGGCTCATTGATCATGAT
>Ga0070697_100002443_pt1 | contig 14303 bp, 15 predicted proteins | sample KBSK1501metaG_FD_65475 | JGI IMG/M metagenome (GOLD analysis project Ga0070697, IMG submission 65475) | Corn, switchgrass and miscanthus rhizosphere microbial communities from Kellogg Biological Station, Michigan, USA - KBS K1-50-1 metaG | ecosystem: Host-associated > Plants > Roots >...
CATCCGTTCACGATGGTCACCAAGTCCGCCCTGGTCGAGCGCGACCTGGACCTGCTTGCGCCGATGGCGAAGAAGAACCTGGTGAAGGTCTTCGTCTCCATCGGCAGCCTGGACCGCGCGCTCGCGCGCAAGCTGGAGCCGCGCGCCGCCAGCCCGCAGCGCCGTCTTGACGTCCTGAAGGCGCTGAGCGAAGCAGAAGTTCCCTGCGGCGTGATGGTGGCGGCCCTGATCCCGGGGCTCAACGACAAGACCCTGGAGGAAGTCCTCGAAGCCGCCGCCGCGGCGGGCGCCGCCGAGGCGGCCTACGTCATCATGCGGCTGCCCAACGAGCTGAAGGAGCTGTTCAAGGAATGGCTGGCGGCGCATTACCCCGAGCGCGCCGGCCACGTCATCAGCATCGTGCGCCAGATGCGCGGCGGCCGCGACAACGACCCGCGCTTCGGCAGCCGCATGACCGGCACGGGACTGTTCGCCGAGCTGATCGAGAAGCGCTTCGATATCGCCTGCCGCCGCTTCGGTCTCAACGGCCACGGCGCAGGGCGCAAGCCGCCGCGCCTCGACTGCAGCCGCTTCCGCCCGCCCTCCACGGCAGGCCAGATGCCGCTCTTTTAGAATCGCGCGGTGATGTCGACCCTCTCGGAACAGCTTGCCGACGCAGTAGAGCACGCGCGCAACGTCCCGCGGGAGATGGCCGAAAAACTCCTGATCGACGTCGCCGGGCTGTGCGTCGCGGCGCGCAACACCGACTATGTGGCTGCCGCGCTCGCTGGATGGGAAGTTTCCGGCGGCTGCACTGCCATCGGACACTCGCGCACGCTCGATGCCGCCGGGGCGGCCTTCGTCAACGGCACCGCGGCGCACGGCGAGGACTTCGACGACACTTTCGAGGGCGGGCCGGTGCACGCCGGCGCGGTAATCGTGCCCGCCGTTCTCGCCATTGCAGAAAGAAACAAGATCGAAGGAAGAGATGCCCTGCGCGGCATCGCGGTGGGCGCCGAGGTGATGTGCCGCGCGAGCCTCGTCGCGCCCAAGCTCATCCACAAGGCGGGCTTTCACCCCACTGCCGTGCTCGGCGCCATGGGCGCAGCCGCGGCTGCGGCGACAGCATTACGATTTTCGAAAAATCGATTTGTCAACGCGCTCGGCATCGCCGGGTCCATGGCCGCCGGCATCATCGAGTATCTTGCCGAGGGCGCTTGGACCAAGCGCATGCATCCCGGCTGGGCGGCGCAATCGGGCATCCGCGCGGCCGATCTGGCGCGCGCCGGCTTCGTCGGACCGCGCGCCGTGTTCGAGGGCGCGCACGGCCTCTACCACGGCTTCGCGCGCACCACCGCAGGCGACTGGGACAAGCTCGCCGGCGGCTTCGGCGAGCGCTGGGTGGCGAATTCGCTCGCCTTCAAGCTGTACGCCTGCGGCACGATGACGCAGCCTTATGTCGACTGCGCGCGCAGGCTGGCGGAGAAAGGCGTGCGCGCCGAGCAGGTCGTCGAGGTGGTTTGCGAGGCCGCCGAAGGCACGGTGCACCGGCTATGGGAGCCGCTCGCCGACAAGCAGCGCCCGCCCAACGCCTACGCCGCCAAGTTCAGCCAGCCCTATTGCATCGCCGCCGGATTCGTCCTCGGCCACGCCGGCCTGGAGGCCTTCACCGAGGAGCGCGTGCGCGACGAGCGGCTGCGCTCGCTGGCGGCGAAAGTGCGCTACGAGATCGACCCGGACAATCCGTATCCGGACGAATTCACCGGTCACGTGCGCGCGCGGCTGAAGGACGGGCGCACGCTGGAGGAGCGCCAGGGGCACCTGCGCGGTGGCCGGAACGAGCCGCTGTCGCGCGCCGACGTCGAGGAGAAGTTCAGGCTGAACTGCGCCTACGGCGGCTGGAGCGCGGCGCAGGCGGAACGTTTCCTCGCTTTTGCGCGACAGGCCTTCGACTCGCGAATCGATCTGTCGCCGTTCCGCCCGTGAGCGGGTCCAGCGCTAGTCGTCGAGCGAAATCCCGCGCTCGCGCGCGAGCGCGCCCCAACGCGCGATCTCGGCCCGGATGAAGCTTGCGAACTGCTCGGGCGTCATCGGCATCGGATCGATCGCTTCCCCCGAAAGGCGTTGCCGCAGCGCCGGCGAGGCGAGCGCCTTGTTGATCTCGGCGTTGAGCCGCTTCGTGATCTCCTCCGGCAGCTTCGCCGGCCCGACGATGCCGTACCACTGCACGCCGTCGAAGCCCTTGAACCCCCATTCCTCGAAGGTGGGCACGCCGGGAATCAGCGGGTGGCGCTCGAAGCCGGTGACGGCGAGCGGCTTCATTTTGCCTGCGCGGATGTGCGGCAGCGCCGCAGCGAGCCCCGGCATCAGCACATGGATCTGTCCGCCCAGCATGTCGGTAATCGCGGGGCCGATGCCGCGGTAGTGCGCGTACACGGCATCGAATCCCGCGGCGGCCCTGAACTGCTCCAGGGCGAGGTGGTTGAGCAAGCCGATCCCGCCCGTCGCGTAGTTCAGCTTGCCGGCGTTGTTCCTCGCATAGTCGACGAAGCTCCTCAGATCGGCGGCCGGCACCGAGGGATGCACGACCAGGACATTGCGGGTGCCGCCGACCATGGCGATGGCGGTGAAGTCCTGGATGGCGTCGTACGGCAGCTTGCGCACGGCGGGGTTGGTGCCGTGCGTGCCGACGTAGCCCACCATCAGCGTGTAGCCGTCCGGCGCCGCGCGCGCGACCGCCTGCGAGGCGATGGCGCCGCCGCCGCCCGCGGAATTTTCGACGATGAAGGACTGGTTCATCGCGCGGCCGAGCTGGTCCGCGACCGTGCGGCCGACCAAATCCAGGCCGCCGCCGGGCTGCGCGGGAACGACGATCCTCACCGGCTTGACCGGATAGGGCTGGGCGCCGCCGAGCGCCGGCAGCAGCGCGACCAGGACGCAAAGCCAGCTCGCAAATCGATTCACAGGTCAGCCCGTCGCGGGAAGAATTCTATTAGCGCGTCGAGCGTCGCGTCTGGCGCCTCCGCCATCAGCGAATGGCCCGAAGATTCCAGAGTCACGATTTCTGAATTTTTCAGGGCTTGCGAGAGACCTCGCGATGCCTTCGGCGGCGTCATGACGTCGCGCCGGCCCAGGATGAACAACGCCGGGCACTGCAGCTTCGCAGCGCTTTCGAACCCGCCGGAGTAATCGTTGCAGGCCTTGAGATCGTTGTAGAGCACGCCGGGGGCGAGCCGGCGCAGGCGCGCCAGCGTGTCGCCGTACATCCACATGCCCGGGTTCGGATTGCCGCCCAGCGGCACCTGCGGCGCGTGGCCCCAGATGGTCTCCATGTCGAAGGCGGCGTGCTGATTTTTTCTTGCCGCCTCGAGAAAAGCCTCCGACACCGGCATGGGATAAGCGGTGCCGATCAGCGCGATGCGCTCGGCAGCGTGACGTGCCGCGTACTCCAGCGCCACGAGAGAGCCCATCGAATGGCCGATTACGCCTGGTTTTCGAATCTTGACGTGCTCGAGAACCTCGCGCACCCAGTCTGCCATTCCTTCGATGCTTGGAATCGGCGGTCCTTCGGAACGGCCGTGGCCGGGAAGGTCGAGCGCCAGCACGTTCCAGCCGTGATAGCCGAAGTAGCGGCTCTGCAGCCCAAACACGGAGTGATCAAGGCCGGCGCCGTGCACGAAGACGAGCGCCGGCTTCCCGGGGTCGAGCGCGCGGGCGGCGGTATAGACGAAGACCGGCTTGCCCGCGACCTTGAAATTCACTTCACCGCGGCCTTGAGAGCGCGCTCCAGGTCGGCGATCAGGTCCTGCGGGTCCTCCAGGCCGATCGACAGGCGCACGGTGCCGGCGGTGATGCCGGCGCGCTCGAGGTCCGCGTCGCTCATCCGGTAATGGGTGGTGGTCGCGGGATGGATCACGAGCGACTTGGCGTCGCCGACGTTGGCGAGGTGCGAGAACACGCGCAGCGCTTCGATGAAAGTCTTCCCGGAGGCGCGGCCGCCCTTGATCTCGAACGAGAACACCGCCCCGGCGCCTTTTGGCAGGAGCTGCCTGCAAAGCTCGTAGTCGGGATGCGAGGGCAGCTCGGGATAGACCACTTTTTCCACCGCTGGATGTTTTTCAATAAACGCAACGATCTTTCGCGTGCTTTCGACATGCCGCGGCATGCGCAGGTGCAGCGTCTCGATGCCCTGGAGGATCTGGAACGCCGTCATCGGCGCCATGCAGGCGCCAAAGTCGCGCAGCCCCTCGCGCCGCGCCCGCAGCAGGAACGCGCGCGTGCCCGACTCCTCCTCGAAGTCCATGTCGTGGAAGCCCCGGTACGGAGCGGTCAGCGTGGCGAACTTGCCGGAGGCTTCCCAGTCGAAGCGGCCCGCATCGACCAGCACCCCCGCGATAGCGACTCCATGGCCGCCGAGGAACTTGGTCGCCGAGTGATACAGCAGGTCGGCGCCGAGCGCGAAGGGCTGCATCAGGTAAGGCGTAGTGAAGGTCGAGTCCACCAGCAGCGGCAGTCTTGCCTCGTGCGCGATCGCGGCGACCGCGGGGATGTCGAGCACGTCCAGGCCCGGATTGCCCAGCGTTTCTCCAAAGAGAAGCCTGGTGTTCCCCCTCAATGCGCGCCGGAAATTCTCCGGATCTCTTGGAGAGACGAAAGTCGTTTCGATGCCGAAGCGCTTGAGCGTGTAGGCGAGCAGGTTGTGCGAGCCGCCGTAGAGCGCCGTCGAGGCGACGATGTGGCTGCCCGCGTCCATCAGCGTCGCGATCGCGAGGTGCAGCGCCGCCTGGCCGGAGGCCGTTGCCACCGCGCCGACGCCGCCTTCGAGCGCGGCGACGCGCTCCTCCAGGACGGCTACGGTCGGGTTCGAGATGCGCGAATAGACGTGGCCCGCGCGCTCCATGTTGAAGAGCGACGCGGCGTGCTCGGTGTCGCGGAAGACGTACGCGGCGGTCTGGTAGATCGGCACCGCACGGCTGCCGGTCGCCGCGTCGGGCGACTGGCCGGCGTGCAGCGCGAGGGTGTCGAATCCGGGGTACTTGGGTCCGGCCAAGACCTTAGTGCAGGTTTTTTCTGCTCGGGCGAGTGTAGCTCTCGAAGGCGCGCTCGGGCTTCTTCTGCTGCGAGGCCTTTTCCTTCCAGTCGCGGTCGAACAGATCGTTCACCAGCGCGGTGATCTCGCCGACCTTGTCCTTCTCGAACTGCCGCGCGAGCACCGCCGCCACGTCCTCGATCATGCAGCGGCGCTGCGCCTCGTGGATCGCCTGCGCGGTCGGCCCGACGAACAGCAGCCTCGAATCCTGCTCGCCGTTGTCGTGATACATCGTGACATCGACCTCGACCGCCTCGTAGCAGTAGGGCCCGAGGTTGTCGAGCGCGACATCGAGCGCGGGATGGAAGCTGCGGCCGATCTCGCCGGTCCAGCAGACGCTGAGGATCAGCTCTTTCTCGTCGTACTTGATGCCCGGCTCGTCCGGCTCCAGGCTCTTCACGTCGCCCAGGCCGTCGGCGTCGAGATACTCGAGCAAGGGCGCGAACGCCTGCTCGATCTGGCGCCGCGAGACGCCTTCGAGGATGGGGATGTCGGCGTGGACGTGGACTTCATGCCGCATGGCGAACACCTCGGAAGGGAATGGCCAATTCTACCCCTAAAATCAAGGGGTGCTACCCGATTACGCCGGCGGCAGCCTGGTGAATCTCGTGGCTTCCGTCGTGGCGGCCTGCGGCGGAGAGCCGCGTCATCCGGTCCTCGCCGCGCTGCCCGCCGCGGAACTTTCCGATGCAGAAAATATCGTCCTCGTCATCATCGACGGCCTCGGCGACAACTACCTCGCGCGGCGCGGCGCCGGCGGCGAGCTCGCCCGGCGCAAGCGCGCATCGATCACGTCGGTGTTTCCATCGACCACCGCAGCGGCGATCACCACCTCGTACACCGGCCGCACGCCGCTCGAGCACGGGCTCACCGGCTGGTTCACCTACTTCGGCGCAGCCGGCTGCGTCGCTTCTCCACTGCAGTTCAGGAGTCGCGGCGAGAATCTGCCGTTACAGGGAAGGGGGTTTTCCCCTAGCTCCGCGTTCCCCGCGCCATCCATTTTCCAATCGGTACCTGTGCGCTCGATCGTCGTCACCTCCAGGCAGATCGTCGATTCCGATTACAACGTATGGCATTGCGCCGGCGCCGAGCGGCGCGCCTATGAGACTCTGGAAGAGTTCGTCGTTCAGGTCGAATCAGCCGTCAAATCCGGCGCGGAAAGAAAGTTCGTCTATGCGTACTGGCCGCACTACGACGTGATCTCCCACCGGCACGGATCGGAAAGCCGGGAAGCGGCTGAACAGTTCGAGAAATTCGACCGCGCCTTCGGCAGCTTGATCGCCCGGTTGTCGGGAACGCAGTCGCTGATCGTCGCTACCGCCGATCACGGCTTCATCGACGTCGCTCCGGAAGAATCGCTCGAGCTGCCCGCCGAGCTTGCGGCGATGCTCAGGTTTCCCCTGTGCGGAGAGAGGCGCATTGCCTACTGTTACGTGCATTCGCCGGCACGGTTCATGGAGCAGGCAGGACAGTGGCTCGGAGGCCGCGCCGACGTGCGGCCGAGCCGCGAGCTGCTGCGGGAAGGCTGGTTCGGTCCCGGCACGCCGCATCCGCGCATCGACGAGCGCGTAGGGGACGTGGCGCTCGTCATGCGCGGCCGCTATACCGTCAAGGACTGGACGCCGGGGGAGCCGCGCCACCTGCACATCGGCAACCACGGCGGCACGAGCGAAGACGAGATGATGATCCCACTGATAGTGGAGACGACATGAAAGCGACGGTCAACGGCATCGCCACCTACTACGAGATCCACGGCAAGGAAGGCGCGCCGTGGCTCACCTTCAGCCACTCGCTCGCCTGCAGCGTGCGCATGTGGGACGCTCAGATCGCCGCGTTCAAGGACCGCTACCGCATCCTGGTCTACGACACGCGCGGCCATGGGCAGAGCGCGGCGCCGGCGGCGGCGTACACGCTGGAGCTGCTGGCGGAGGATTTGTTCGAATTATTGAAAAAACTTCAGATCGCGCGTACGCACTTCGTCGGCCTGTCGATGGGCGGGATGATCGGCCAGATCTTCTCGCTCGAATATCCGGGGATTTTCGACCGCCTGGTGCTCGCCGACACCGCCCATACGCAGACGCCCGAGACCCTCGCGCAATGGCAGGAGCGCATCCGTACCGCCGAGACCCAGGGCATGCAGCCGCTCGTCGATGGCACGCTGGGGCGCTGGTTTACAGAATCATTCAGGAAAAATAAACCTGAAACGGTAAGAGCCATCGCAGCGCTCATTGCCGCCACGCCGGTAGCCGGCTACGTCGGCTGCTGCCATGCCATCTCGAAGCTGAGCACCACCGCGCGCCTGAAGGACATCAAGGGCCCGGTGCTGGCGATCACCGGCGAGCAGGACGCCGCGGCGCCCGGCACGCGCTACATCGGCGAGCACGTTCCCGGGGCGAAGCTGGTGGTCATTGCGCAGGCGGCGCACATCGCCAACATCGAGCAGCCCGAGGCCTTCAATCGCGCTCTGCGGGAGTTCCTTTCATCCCCTGCCAGCGCGCGAGCTTAGCGGAGTGGATGCCGAAGAGATCGAGCACGCGTGCGACCGTGTGCGCGACCAGGTCGTCGATGGATTTTGGCAGCGCATAGAAGGCGGGCACCGGCGGGAAGATGATCCCGCCCATCTCGGTGACCGTCGCCATGTTGCGCAGGTGCGCGAGGTTGAGCGGCGTCTCGCGCGGCAGCAGCACCAGGCGCCGGCGCTCCTTCAGCACGACGTCCGCGGCGCGGGACACGAGGTCGTCGGCGTGCGCGTGCGCCACCGCGGCCAGCGTCTTCATCGAGCACGGGGCGATCACCATGCCCTCGGTGAGGAACGAGCCGCTGGCGATGGCGGCGGCGATGTCCTTCGGATGATAGGCCGCGTCGGCTATTCTTTCGAGATCCTTGCGCTTCATCTGGAGCTCGTGCCAGAGGTTGAGCGCGCCCGCGTCGGAGAGCACGACGTGGCTCTCCCAGTCTGGAAGGCTCTTCAAGGTTTTCAAAACCTCGACACCGTAGACGGCGCCGGTGGCGCCGGTGATGCCGACAATCAGGCGCTTTTTCATGGCCGCTAGCGTACATGCGAACACCATGCTTGTGGTGTTCTGCCCGTTCGCGGCGGGTTACTACCTTTCGTACTTCTACCGCTATGTCAATGCGGTGATTGCCAAGGACCTGGTGCAGGACTTCGGTCTCGCGCCCGGCGACCTCGGCCTTCTCACGAGCGCCTATTTCCTCGCCTTCGCCGCGTTCCAGCTGCCGCTCGGCGTGCTGCTCGACCGCTTCGGGCCGCGGCGCTGCACTGCGGCGCTGATGTGCGTTGCCGCGGTGGGCGCGCTTACGTTTGGCTTGGCACGCGACCTTGCCATGCTTTCCGCAGGGCGCGCGCTCATCGGGCTCGGCGTATCGGCGGGGCTGATGGGCTCGATCAAGGCATTCACGCTCTGGTTTCCGCGCGAGCGGCTCACCGCGCTCTCGGGCTGGATGATCGCCATCGGCAGCCTCGGCGCGCTCTCGGCCACCGCGCCGGTACAGGCTCTGCTCGGATCCTTCGGATGGCGCGCGCTATTTGTCGTGCTCGCTCTCTTGAGCCTCACCGCGGCGCTGCTGATCTTCTTCGTTGTTCCCGAGCGCGAGCTGCCGGGACGCGGCGAGACCTGGAGCGAGCAGTTCCGCATGATCGCGAAGATTTTCTCGCGCCTGGACTTCTGGCGCCTCACCGCGCCGCTGGTGCTTTCACAGGCGACCTTCCAGGCGCTGCAGGGATTGTGGTTCGCACCCTGGCTTGCCGATGTTCACGGCTTCAGCCGCGCAGCGGCAGCCGATTACCTCTTCGCCTCCGCGCTCGCTTACCTCGTCGCTTCGGTGCTGCTCGGCTCGCTAACCGAAGTGCTGGCCAAGCGCGGCGTATCGCAGCTTCGCTTCTACCAGGCGGGCATGCTCCTCTGCGCGGCAAGCTTCGCCCCGATCGCGCTCGGCGCGGCGAGCGGGACGCTTCTGTGGCTCGTGCTCTTCGCCGCGACGAGCATCGCCGCGATAACGGCTTACCCGCTCCTCACGCAGCTCGTGCCGGCGGCGCAAACCGGGCGCGTCACCACGTCGTCGAACGTGCTCCTTTTTGCGACGTCCTTCGTCTTCCAGTGGGGCGTCGGCGCCCTGCTGGGCCTGTGGCCAAGCTCCGAAGGGCGCTACCAGCCCGAGGCCTACCGCGCCGCGTTCGGGCTGCTGCTCGCCGCGCAAGCCGCCGCAGCCTTGTGGCTGCTGACGGCTCGGCAGGAAAAGCGCTAGCCGCGCTTGTAGACGATCTTCTTCGTCCCGCCGTCGCAGGTGCCGACGACCTTGCCGTCGACCTGCGCGTCCGCGTCGACGATGTCGAGGGTGAACTTCTCGACCCCGTTCGCCTTGATCTTGGCTTCGATCTCGCCCTTGAGCTCGCCGCAGTCTTTCCGCTGCGCCCAGGCGTATCCCGACAGCCCCAGCCCTACTACCAGTGCCGCAACCACGAGCTTCACCATTTTCTTCTCCTTGCAGAAGCTTCCCAATTGCGGCCGTCGAACGGCCGCACGTCCATGCGGCTCACCGTGCCCGGGTCGAGGCAGCGCGCGTTGACGCTGAACCCGTCCGGGTGGGACCGCGGAACGTAGAATGACTTGATTCCGCAGACTTTGCAAAAGACATGTTTGGCAGTCCCGGTATTGAAGGTATAGGTGGCCAGGGACTCCTCGCCCTGCAGCAGGCGAAAGTCGGACTTCCGGACGATCAGGTGGAGGAACCCGGCCTTGGCGCAGATCGAGCAGTTGCACTCCTCGACGGCGATCTCGGCCGGGGCGGCGACCTCGAAGCGCACGCGGCCGCAGTGGCAGCCGCCTGCGTGGAGGATCGTTACGGGCGCTGCAGCCCCCATGGCGGAGAATTATAGTTAGGGGCCACCACGATGTCTCAAATCCACGACATGTTTCAGACCACTATCGCCGGCAGCCTGCCCAAGCCCGCCTGGCTGGCCGAGCCCAACAAGCTGTGGCCGGCCTGGCGCGCTTCCGGCGCCGAACTGGAGCGCGCGAAGCGCGACGCGACGCTGCTGTGGCTGAAGGAGCAGGAGGACGCCGGCATCGATATCGTCACCGAGGGCGAACAGTCGCGCCAGCATTTCGTCCACGGCTTCCTCGAGTTCGTCGACGGCATCGACTTCAGCCGCAAGGTGAAGATGGGCATCCGGAACAACCGCTACGACGCCCTGGTCCCGGTGGTGAGCGGGCCGCTCAGGCTGAAAGGGCGCGTGCACGAGGTCGAAGCCAGGCTCGCGCGCGAGCACACCGGCCGCAAGCTCAAGCTCACCCTGCCCGGCCCCATGACCATCGTCGACACGATCGCCGACGAGTACTACCGCGACAAGGTGAAGCTCGCGCTGGCGTTCGCCGAGCTGCTGAACCAGGAGGCGCGCGCGCTCGAGAAGGACGGCGTGGACGTGATCCAGCTCGACGAGCCGGCCTTCAACGTGTACCTGGACGACGTGAAGCGCTGGGGCATCGATGCGCTGCACCGGGCGATCGAGGGCCTGAAGTGCACCACCTGCGTGCACATCTGCTACGGCTACGGCATCCAGGCCAACCTCGACTGGAAGAAGACGCTGGGCGGCGAGTGGCGCCAGTACGCGGAGATCTTCCCGGCCCTGGCGAAGAGCCGCATCAAGCAGGTCTCGCTCGAGTGCATCCATTCGAAGGTGCCGATCGAGCTGCTGAAGCTGCTGAAGGGCAAGGACGTGCTGGTCGGCGTCATCGACGTGGCGACCGATCGCATTGAATCGGCTAAAGAGGTTTCTGACGTCATAGAAAAGGCCTTGCAATACGTCCCCGCCAAGCACCTCTTCCCGTGCACCAACTGCGGCATGGCGCCGATGGAGCGGGAAGTCGCTTTAGCAAAACTCAAAGCCTTGGCCGCAGGCGCCGCGCTGGCACGAAAAAAACTCGGAAATCAGGGACAGACCACGATTTCGCGACGATCGAACGGCAAGCCGAGGGCAAAGAGGGCGGCGAAAAAACGGCGCTAAGGTGGTCACAGCAGGACTACATTTGCGCGGAAAACGTGGTCTGTCCCTGTTTCTTACCAGACGTAGGCGAAGGCGGGGAAGCACTCGGACTTCGAGCCGCGCGGGTCGCAGCCGGCCTCGAGCAGCTGCTTGTCCTCGTCGAGCTGCGCGGCGGAAATAAAGCCCTCGGTCCAGTCGGGCACCACGTCGATGGCGTGGCCGCGCCGACGCAGCTCGTCGATCGCCTTGGCGCCGAAGCGCGCCTCGATGCGCACGTGCTTCGGCGCGTGATCGTGCGGCGCGAAGAAGCCCGGGAAGTGGTCCGAGGACAGCTTTGGCGCCTCGATCGCCTCCTGAATCGTCATGCCGAACGCCTCGCGGTACAGGATGAACTGCAGCGACCATTGCTCCTGCTGGTCGCCGCCCATCGTGCCGAAGGTCATCCACGGCTTGCCGCGCCGGAACGCGAGCGAAGGCGTGAGCGTGGTGCGCGGGCGCTTGCCCGGCGCCACCACGTTGGGATGATTCGCCGGTCCGAGATAGAAGGTCATCATGCGCGTCGACAGCGGGAAGCCGAGCGCGCCGATCACCTCGGCCGACTTGATCCACGCGCCGCTCGGCGTGAACGACGCCATGTTGCCCTTCGCGTCCACGGCGTCGACGTGCACGGTGCCGGGTCCCCACGGTTGCGGCGTGAAGCGCTCCTCGGCGGGCAGCAACGCGGCATTGCGCCAGGCGTCGCCCGGACGCAGCTCGTCGCTCGCCTTTTTCATATCGATCAAAGAAGATCTTTGTGTCGAGTAAGCCTCGGAAAGGAGCACTTCCGCCGGGATCATTGCTTTCGAGGGATCGCCGTAGTACTGCTCGCGATCGGCAAAGGCGAGCTTGGTGGCCTCGATCAGGAGGTGCAGGTAATCGGCGCTGCCCGGCCCCATGGCGCGCAGGTCGAAGCGCCGCATGATGGCGAGCGCCTGCAGCATCGCCGGCCCCTGCGACCAGAAGCCGCACTTGTAGATCGTCGCCTCGCCGAAGCGCAGGCTGACGGGCGCCTCGACCCGGGTCTGGAAACCCTCCAGGTCGGCGCGCTCGAGCAGGCCGCCGCGCTCCCTGGAGAAGCGCGCGATCTCCGCCGAGATGTCGCCCCGGTAGAACGCCTCGTGGGGGTCCTTCGTGTTCGCGAGGTAGTCGTACGTCCTTGCGAGCGCCTCGTTCTTCACGAGCGCGCCGACTTCCGGGACCGGCATGTATAGGATCTTGCTTGCCGGCCAGCGCTCGAATTTGTCTCTCAAATACTTGAGACCATATTTCTCCTGGTTGACCAGGCCTTGCGATGCAGGGAATCCACTGCGCGCAAGCTCGATCGCCGGCGCGATCGCTTCGCGCAGCGGCAGCGTGCCGTAGCGCTGCAGCGCGGTGAGCAGCGCGCCGAACGCGGCGGGTACGCCGGCCGCGAGAATGTCCTCGTCCGGCACGTGATCTAGGCCGCGGCGGCGGAATTCCTCCGGCGTGGCGCGCGCCGGCGCCGCCATGTTGCCGTTGAGCGCCACCACCTCCTCGCTCCCCGCGCTGCGCAGCAGGATCGGGCACTCGCCGCCGATGGTGTGCATTTGCGGATTCACCAGCCCTTCGACGAAGCAGGCTGCGACCGCCGCGTCGATCGCATTGCCGCCCGCCTTCAGCACGTCGACGCCGGCGTTGACCGAAAGATAGGAATTGCCGGCCACGGCGCCGTGCCGGCCGATGAGGCGCGGGTAGAACGTCGTCGCGTCGGTCGGCGCGGTGCGATAAGCTCTCGAGGCCATGCTGATGCTCGATTTTCTCGCAGAACAGAAGATCGCCGAAGCCGTTTCGCGCGGCGAGCTCGACCACCTTCCCGGCCAGGGCCGCCCGCTCGCCCTGGACGACGATCCCCTGATGCCCGAGGACCTGCGCGTCGCCTACCGCATTCTGAAAAATGGCGGCTTCGTGCCGGCGGAGGTCGAAGCGCTCAATGAGATCGCGCAGTTGGAGCGCTTTGTGGTCGAGGATGCCGGCGGCGATACCGCAGCGCGCGCGAAGGCTCTGAAGAAGCTTGCCTTGCTTCGCACGCGGATTGAGAGCAGGTACTACGAAAGAGCGGTCAGGAAGCTCTCAGCCTAAGAGCGTTGCGCCAGGTCTGCTTTGCCGTGGGGGATGCTCACCGTGGCGTCGGGCGGGATCGGCGGCATGCTGGCCGAGAGCGACGCGATGAGAAAAAGGCGAAGGGGGCTCCTCGTGAAACGGACGGAGCGGCCACGGGCCCGCTCCGTCCGACGCACTCGCCCGCCGTTACAGTCCGCCCTCAGTAGGTCGTGGCCTGCACCGCGCTCGCGCTCCCGCCGCTGGGGCCCGCCGTCGCCGATGCCACCACGGCGTCCGCTACGCCAGAGACGGTCGCGTGCAGCGCGTTCACGACTAGGGTGCCGTCCGAGAGGACCTGCTGCTCGTTGATCACCACCTGGCCGCCGGGGATAGCGACCGTCTGGTTCACCGTCCCGTCGATCAGGACTTCCACTCCATTGATCGAGAGGCTGGAAATGTACGAGGTGGCGTCGCCGGGGCTGCCGTCCAAGGGCCCCCGGGCTGCCGCTTCCGCAGAAGCGGCGGCGATGGCGATTCCGGCGATGGTGAGGTTCAGCGAGGAGAGATAGGAATCCGCGGCAATCTGGTCCGCGTAGCCGATCACCCGCGCGCTTGGAACCTGTGCCGAAACCAGGGACGTGTTGATCGAGTCGAGTTCGCTGTACAGAGAATCAAGCGAACCTGGCGCGAGCGTTCCCGTGCCCAGGACCGTCGATAGTGTGACCGGAACCGGGACTGGGACTGGGACCGGGACCGGGATCGGCGGCGGAACCACGGTGATGCCGCCGAGGGTTTGAGCTCTGGTGCCTGCGGGCCATTCCAGCAGGCCCACCGACAGCACGCAGAGTGTCACAAAAAGCCAACGGTGAAACACTCTGTAAGGCATCGTTTTCCTCCAGTTTTCGATTCGGATCATCGAGCGCAGGCCCTGGTCAATCCTTCTGGAAGATCAATTTGTAGAAGGCTTCAAGCGCGGGAAAACCATTCACGGGGGACTCGGCCCACGCTCCACCGTATCGCGTGTCGTGTATGACATGCCAGTCGGCCTGGTCCATGCAGACCATGAGGCTTCTGCAATTCGACTCAGGAGGAGCAAAACAAAACGCGATGGGTTTTCCGTCCTTTGCGAAG
>Ga0070697_100002446_pt1 | contig 14293 bp, 1 predicted proteins | sample KBSK1501metaG_FD_65475 | JGI IMG/M metagenome (GOLD analysis project Ga0070697, IMG submission 65475) | Corn, switchgrass and miscanthus rhizosphere microbial communities from Kellogg Biological Station, Michigan, USA - KBS K1-50-1 metaG | ecosystem: Host-associated > Plants > Roots >...
GGTGTCGCACGCGTTTCACTCGGGGCTGATGGAGCCGATGCAGGGGGCGTTTGGGGCGGTGGCGGCGGGGGTGGGGTACGGGGCGCCGCAGGTGACGGTGGTGTCGACGGTGACGGGGGCGGTGGTGGGGGCGGGGGAGCTGGGGGCGGAGTACTGGGTGCGGCAGGTGCGCGAGCCCGTGCGCTTCGCGGCCGGGATGGCCACCCTCGCGTCCGCGGGCGTCGACGTCTTCCTCGAAGTGGGGCCGGGGACGACGCTGCTGGGCCTCGGCCGTCAGTGCGTCGGGGAGAGCGGCGGCATCTGGGCCCCGTCCCTGCGCCAGGGACAGCCCGACTGGGAGCGGATGCTCGAGAGCCTCGCCACGCTGTGGGCGGGAGGAATTCCGATCGACTGGGCGGCGGTGGACCGCGAGTATGGGCGCCGGCTCATCTCGCTCCCGACCTATGCGTTCCAGCGTGAGCGCTACTGGCTTCCCGCCGCGCCCGCCCGGTCCGGCCACGGCACGAGGCCCGGAGCCCGGCGCGCCGACGTGTCCGCTCACCCGCTGCTCGCCGGTCGCGTGTCGTCGCCGCTCTCGACCGTCCAGTTCGAGGCCGAGCTCCGCACCGACGCGCCGGACTTTCTCGGCCAGCACCGCATCGGCGACGCCGCGGTGCTGCCCGCCACCGCTTACCTCGAGATGATCGGGGCCGCGGTCGAAGCGATCCGCCCCGGCGATCATGTGGTGGACGACGTCACGTTCCAGGAGCCGCTGGTGGTGGTGGACGGCGAGGAGCGTGCGGTCCAGGTCGTGCTGACGCCGGATGGCGACGAGGCGACGGCGGTCGAGGTCTGGGCCCTCGAGGGGGGTGAGGGCAAGCCCGCGTGGCGGCGGCATGCCACCGGCCGTGTGCGCTCCGATCGAGGGAGCGCGAGCGCGCCCGTCGCGCTCGATCGCGTGAGGGCTCGGCTCGGTGAGGAGTTCTCGGCCGAGGCCTTCTACGCGCGCGTCGACGGGCGCGCGCTCGAGCTCGGTCCCTCGTTCCGGGGCGTGGCGCGCGCCTGGCGTATCGACGGGGAGGCGCTGGGCGAGATCCTCCTTCCCCCCGAGGTCACGGATGCCGCGCGCTACCGGATCCATCCGGTCCTGCTCGACGCCTGCGTCCAGGTCCTCGCCGCCGCGCTGCCGGACGGGATCGCCGAGGGATCGCTCTACCTGCCGATGGCGCTCGATCGCTTTCGCCTGTTGCAACGGCCGGGCGCACGCCTGTGGAGTCTGGTCCGCCTCACGTCGGCGCCGGGCGACACCGTCAGCGCGGACCTGCAGGTCCTCGACGAGAGCGGGCGTCCCGTCGCGGAGATGACCGGTCTGCGGCTCAAGCGGACGGATCGTGGCCTCACCGGCAAGTCGCCCGCCCGGGTGGGCGAGTGGCTGTACCGGGTGCAGTGGCAGCCGGCGACCGCGCTGGCCGCGCCGCCGACCGGCGACATCGGCGCGGGCCGCGTCGCGGCGGAGGTCGAGCGCTGGCGCGACGCGCCCACGATCGCCCGGTATGCCGAGACGCTGCGCGATCTCGATCGGCTGAGCGTCGCCTACATCGAGGAGGCCCTCGCGGCCCTCGGCTGCGACCTCACGAAGGGCCGCGCGCTGCGTCTCGACGCGATGGTCACCGCGACGGGCGTCGCGCCCCGCTACCGGCGCCTGCTCGCGCGCCTGCTCGAGATCCTCGAGGAGGACGGCGTGCTGCGCGGGACCCCGGATGGGTGGGTGGTGGCGCGGGAGCCGGGGCGCGTCGACGCGCCCGATCTCGAGCGCGAGGTCGCGCGCCGCGCCGGCGCCTCGCCCGAGCTCGTGTTCCTCCGTCGCTGCGGTCCCCGCCTGGTGGACGTGCTGCGGGGCGCCTGCGATCCGCTTTCGCTCCTGTTCCCCGACGGCTCCTTCGAGCTGGTCGAGCGGCTCTACCACGAGTCGCCGATGGTACCCGCGCTGGGTGGCCTGGTGCGCGAGGCGGTGCTGGCCGCGCGGGAGCGACTCCCGCAGGGGCGCCCGCTGCGGGTCCTCGAGGTCGGCGGCGGCACCGGCGGGACGACCGCCGCAGTGCTCCCCGCCCTCGCGCCGGCGTCCTGCGAGTACGTCTTCACCGACGTCTCTCCCGCGTTCACGGCCCGCGCCGCCGAGCGGTTCGCGACCTATCCGTTCTTTCGCACTCAGGCGCTCGATCTCGAGTCCGACCCGGTGCCGCAGGGTGTCGCCGCCGGCCGATTCGACGTGGTCATCGCCGCGAACGTGGTGCACGCCACCGCGGACCTGCGCCGGACCGTCGAGCATTGCCGCCGGCTCCTGGCCCCGGGCGGCGTGCTCATTCTCGTCGAGGTGACGGTGCCGCAGCGCTGGGTCGACCTGACCTTCGGGCTCACCGAGGGCTGGTGGAAGTTCACGGACGCGGACCTGCGGCCGCGCTATCCGCTCGTGAGCGCCGAGGGCTGGCTGGGCCTGCTCGCGGCTTCGGGGTTCCGGAGCGTCCGGGCCCTGCCCGGGCCGGGCGGCGCCGAGGGCCCTCTCGCGGAGCAGGCGGTGATCGTCGGGGTGCGCGACGAGGTGCCGATGCCGGACGCGGCCCCGGCCGGGCCCTGGGTCATCTTCGCGGATCGGGGTGGGGTCGGGGATAGGCTGGCGGCCGCGCTGCGGGAGCGCGGCGAGCCGTGTCTCGTCCTGCGTGCCGGCGACCGGTACGCGACGGAGGACGGCGCGATCACCGTCGATCCGGAGCAGCTCGGCCACATCCGGCGCGCGCTGCAGGCGCCCGATCCGGCCGGGCCGCTCCGCCCGCGCGGCGCGGTGCACCTCTGGGCGCTCGACGCCCCCGCGGATCTCGACGCGGCGGTCGCCACTGGCGCGCCGCTCCGGCTGGCGACCGGCGGCCTGAACGCGATCCAGGCGCTGCTGGCGGTCGCGGAGGGCGGCACGCGCCTCTGGCTGGTGACGCGCGGGGCGCACCGCCTCACCTCGGACGCCGGGGTGCCCGCCGCGGCCCAGGCCCCGCTGTGGGGCCTCGGCCGTACGATCGGACTGGAGCATCCCGAGGTGGCCTGCACGTGCGTGGACCTCGATTCCTCGCCCGCGGTCGATCCGGTCCCGGCGCTCCTCGCGGAGCTCGCGAGCCCGAGTGACGAGGACGAGGTCGCGTGGCGAGGGGACCAGCGGCACGCCCCGCGCCTCGTCCGGTGGCCGGGTCGGGCAGAGGCCGCCGGCGAAGCGACCCCATTCAAGGTCGAGACGACCACGCCCGGCAGCCTCGACCGCCTGGCGTGTCGTCCCGCGTCGCGGCGCGCCCCGGGGCCGGGGCAGGTCGAGATCCGCGTGCGGGCGAGCGGACTGAACTTCAAGGACGTGCTCAACGCGCTCGCCATGTATCCCGGCGACGCGGGTCCGCTCGGCAGCGAGTGCGCGGGGACGGTGGTCGCGGTGGGCCCGGGTGTCGAGGGCCTCGCGGTGGGCGCGGAGGTGGTGGCCATCGCGGCGGGCTGTCTCGGCACACACGTGACGGTCGACGCCGCGCTCGTGGTCACGAAGCCGCCGTCGCTCGCGCCCGAGCAGGCCGCGAGCCTGCCGGTGGCGTACGTGACGGCCGCCTATGCGCTGTCCACCGTCGGCGCCGTGAGGCCCGGCGATCGCGTGCTCGTCCACGCCGGGGCCGGCGGGGTGGGCCTGGCCGCGGTCAGGGTCGCGCAGCAGTGCGGGGCCGAGGTGCTGGCGACCGCGGGGAGCCCGGCGAAGCGCGAGTTCCTGCGAGCCCAGGGCGTCGCCCACGTGTTCGATTCGCGCTCGCTCGAGTTCCGCGACGGGGTGATGGCCGCGACGGGCGGTCGTGGCGTCGACGTGGTGCTCAACTCCCTCGCCGGCGAGTCGATCGACGCGAGCCTCGCGGTGGTGGCGTCGGGCGGCCGATTCCTGGAGATCGGCAAGCGCGGGATCCTGGACGCGGCCGAGGTCGCGCGCCGTCGCCCGGACGTGCGCTACGTCGTCATCGACTGGAGCGACGTCGCACGAGCCACGCCCGCCGTCATCCGCCGCCATCTCACCGAGGCGCTCGAGGCGGTCGAGGCCGGCCGGCTGGCCGTGCCGCCGGTGAGCCTGTTCCCGCTGACCGAGGCGGTGGCGGCCTTCCGGCACATGGCGCAGGCGCGGCACGTCGGGAAGATCGTGCTGGTGGCGCCACGCGAGGTCCCCGCGATGCCGCCGAGCATCCGGGCCGACGCGACCTACCTGGTGACCGGCGGCTTCGGCGGCCTCGGACTCGAGGTGGCGCGCTGGCTCGTGGAGCGGGGGGCCCGGTCCCTGGTCCTCATGGGGCGCCGGGCGCCCTCGGAGGCCGCCGGCACCGCGATCGCGGCGCTCCGGGGGGCCGGGGCGGAGGTGTCGGCCGTGGAGGCCGACGTCGCGCGCGCGGATGCGGTCGACCGCGTCGTGGCGGAGATCGCGCGCAGCGGGCGCCCGCTGCGCGGCATCGTCCACGCGGCCGGCACGCTCGACAACGCGGTGCTCGCGCAGCAGGACGCCGGACGGCTCGCGCGCGTCATGGCCGCGAAGGTGGACGGGACCTCCCACCTGGAGCGCGCGACCCGCCACCTCCTGCTCGACTTCTTCGTCCTCTTCTCGTCGGCGGCCGCGCTGCTCGGTTCGCCGGGCCAGGCCAACCACGCCGCCGCCAACGTCTTCCTGGACGCGCTCGCCCACCACCGCCGCGCGCGGGGCCTTCCCGCGCTCAGCCTGAACTGGGGCGCGTGGTCGGAGGTCGGCGCGGCGGCCCGCGAGGAGACCGCGCGGCGAATCGCGCTGCAAGGCATGGGCCGCATGCGACCGGACGAGGCGCTGGCCGCCCTCGCCATCGCGATGAGCGGAGACGAGGCCCAGGTCGCGGTCCTCCCGGTCGACTGGGCGGGGCTGCGGGCGCGGCGCTCCGGGGAGCGCCAGCCCTCCCTGCTGCGCGCGCTGGAGCGCGGCGAGCCCGGCCCGCGGCGGCCCGCGGCGTCCGCGGGGGGGGCGGAGGCGCTGCTCGCCCGGTTGCGGGAGGCCGCGCCGGCCAAGCGGCAGCGGCTCCTCTCGGAGCACATCGCGAGCCGGGTGACCCGGGTGCTGGGCCTCGACGCGGGGCGGGTCATCGATCCGCTCCGCCCGCTGAAGGAGCTGGGGATCGATTCGCTGATGGCGGTCGAGCTGCGCAACGTGCTGAAGGCGGACCTCGCGCTCGAAGGCGGGCTGCCGGCCACGCTCGTGTTCGACTATCCGACGGTCGAGGCGATCGCGATCTACCTGGGCCAGACCGTGCTCGGGCTCCCGACGTCGGGGCCGGAGCCGGCCGGATCGCCGGAGTCGGCGGAGGGAGCGGACGGCGTGCTCAGCCGGGTCGAGCAGCTGAGTGACGACGAGGTCGATCGCATGCTGGGCGAGCGCCTCAGGAGTGCCGGGGCGTGAGCGAGTTCCTGGACCGGATCACCAAGCTGTCCCCGAAGCGCCTCGCGCTGCTCGCGGTGGAGCTGCAGTCGAAGCTCGAGGCGCTCGAGGGCGCGGGCTCGGAGCCGCTGGCCGTCATCGGCCTGGGATGCCGCTTCCCGGGTGGGGCCGACTCGCCCGCCGCGTTCTGGCGGTTGCTCGAGCGGGGCGGCGACGCGATCACCGAGGTGCCGCGGGATCGCTGGGACGCCGACGCCTACTTCGATCCGGACCCGGACGCCCCGGGCAAGATGTCGACGCGATTCGGCGGCTTCATCGCCGACGTCGACCGCTTCGACGCCCAGTTCTTCGGGATCACGCCCCGCGAGGCGGCCAGCATGGATCCGCAGCAGCGGCTCCTGCTGGAGGTCGCCTGGGAGGCGCTGGAAGACGCGGGTCAGGCGCCGGACCGCCTGACCGGGAGCGCGACCGGGGTGTTCGTGGGGCTGTGCAACGCCGACTACTTCCAGGGCATCGTGCGGGGCGACGCGGCCGGCCTCGACGCGTACGTGGCCACCGGCGGAGCCCACAGCGTCGCGGCGGGACGCCTGGCGTATCTGCTGGGGCTGCAGGGGCCGAACGTGGCGGTCGACACCGCGTGCTCGTCGTCGCTGGTCGCGATCCATCTCGCGTGCCAGAGCCTGCGCAGCGGAGAGTGCCGGATGGCCCTGGCCGGCGGGGTGAACGTGATCCTCTCGCCCGAGACCACGATCATCCTGTCCCGGGCGCACATGATGGCGCCCGACGGCCGCTGCAAGGCGTTCGACGCCCGCGCCGACGGGTTCGTGCGGGCGGAGGGCGCCGGTCTGGTCGTGCTCAAGCGGCTCTCCGACGCGCAGGCGGACGGCGACGAGGTACTCGCGGTCATCCGCGGCACCGCGATCAACCAGGACGGCCGCAGCAACGGGCTCACCGCGCCGAACGGCCCCGCGCAGGAGGCGGTCCTGCGGAGCGCGCTCGCGAACGCCCGGGTCGCGCCGCACGAGGTCGCGTACGTCGAGGCCCACGGGACCGGCACGTCGCTGGGCGATCCGATCGAGATCCGCGCGCTCGGGGCGGTGCTCGGAGCCGGCCGCTCGGCGGACCGGCCGGTGGTGGTGGGCTCGCTCAAGACCAACATCGGCCATCTGGAGTCGGCGGCCGGCGTGGCCGGCCTCATCAAGGTGGTGCAGGCTCTCCGCCACGGCCAGATCCCGGCGCAGCTGCACTTCGAGACGCCGAACCCGCACATCCCGTGGGATCAGCTGACGGTCGAGGTGGCGAGCCGGGCCCGTCCCTGGCCCGCCGGGCGCCGCATCGCCGGGGTCAGCTCGTTCGGCTTCAGCGGCACGAACGCCCACCTGGTGGTGGAAGCGGCGCCGGCGCCGGCCACCGCAGTGGCGGGGCCCGCGCCTCGGCCGGCGCACGTGCTGACGCTCTCCGCGAAGAGCGCGCCGGCGCTGCGAGCGCTCGCCGCGCGCTGGGCCACGAGCCTCGAGCAGGCCCCCGCCCCGCTCGCGGACCTGTGCGCCACCGCCCGCGGCGGGCGGGCGGCGCTCGAGCATCGCCTGGCGGTGACGGTGGCGGCGCCCGAGCAAGCCCGCGAGTGCCTCGACACGTTCGCCCGGACGGGGACGGCGCCGGGCGTGATCACCGGCCGGCCCTCGAAGGCGCGCGCCCCCGAGGTGGCCTTTCTGTTCACCGGCCAGGGCGCGCAGTACGCGGGAATGGGGCGGGCACTCTACGAGGGGCACCCCGCGTTCCGGGCGGCCATCGACCGATGCGACGCGGCGCTGCGGGGCATGTGGGAGCATCGGCTGACCGAGGTCATGCACGGCGTCCCCGGCGCGCCATCGCTCGACGACACCGCGTACACCCAGGTCGCGCTCTTCGCGATCGAGTGGGGGCTGGCCCAGGTGTGGAAGGCCTGGGGCGTGACTCCCGCCATCGTGATGGGACACAGCGTCGGCGAGTATGCGGCGGCGTGCGTCGCGGGCGCCCTCGACGTGGAGGACGCGATCCGCATGGTGGCCGCGCGCGGACGGCTGATGGGGGCACTCCCGCGCGGCGGGGTGATGGTCGCGGTGCCGGCCGCCGAGGCGCGGGTGCGCGAGGTGCTCGACGCGGCCGGCGGCTCGGACGCCGAGCTCGCGGCGATCAACGGACCCGAGAGCGTGGTGCTGGCGGGCGCCGAGGGCGCGGTGGCCGCGGTGGTCGCCGCCCTGGCCCGGCGTGGGATCACGAGCCAGCCACTGCGCGTGTCCCACGCCTTCCACACCCGGCTCATGGAGCCGATGCAGGCCTCGTTCGAGGCGGAGATCGCGGCCATCCGTGGACGAGCGCTCCAGGTGCCGATGGTCTCGAGCGTGACCGGACTGGTGGTCGAGGCGGGGACGGATATGGGGACCGGATACTGGGTCCGCCAGGTGCGAGAGCCGGTGCGGTTCGGAGCGGCGCTTCAGACGGTGCGGCGAATCGCCGGCGAGGGGCTGTGGGTGGAGATCGGGCCGCATCCGGTCCTGACCGGCCTCGGCCGGCCCTGGCTCGCGGGCGGCGAGTGGGTGCCGACGCTGCGCCGTGGCCAGGACGACTGGAAGATGCTCCTCGGCGCGGTCGGCACGCTGTGGACGCGCGGCGTGGGCATCGACTGGCGGGGCGACGAGGGGGCCGGCGGCCGTCGGTCGGTCGCGGGCCTCCCCACGTATCCCTTCCAGCGCGAGCGGCACTGGCTCGAGGCCGCGCCCCGGCGGCAGGCGCCGTCCCCGTCGTCGCCGGGTGGGCATCCGCTGCTCGGGACGCGGGTCCGCTCCGCGGCGCCGACCCCGCACTTCGAGACCCGGCTCGGCGCGGCCTCGCCGGGATTCCTCTCCGATCATCGCGTCCACGGGGTCGTCATCACGCCCTCGCCGGCCCTGATCGAGATGGCCACCGCCGCGGCGGCGCAGGTGCTCGGGGACGAGCGCCCGGTGCTGGCCGAGTTCGCGATCGAGCAGCCCCTCGTCCTGCCGGGCGACGCGCCGGTGACGGTACAGACCGTGGTGACCCCTGGCGAGGCCGGCGTGGTGGCGATCGAGATCGCGAGCCTCGAGGACGAGGCGACCTCCCGCTGGCGTGTCCACGCGCGCGCCACCGCGCGCCGCCGGCCCGCGGCCGGCGTGCCGGCCGCGCCCGGCGACCTCGCGGGCCTCGAGGGGCGGTGTCCGGACGTGATCGCCGGGGTGGACTACTACACAATGCTCGCGGGGCGCGGGCTCGACTTCGGGCCGTGCTTCCGCGGCATCGCCCGGCTCCGGCGGGGCGAGCGCGAGGCCCTGGCCGAGATCGTCGTGCCCGACGGCCTCCGCGCCGAGAGCGGTCGCTATCGTGTGCATCCCGCGGTGCTCGACGCCTGCCTGCAGACGCTGGGCGGGGCGTGGCCGGCGGGTGACGAGGAGACCTACCTGCTGGTCGGCGCCGACCGCGTCTCGCTGCCGGCGCCCGGGAGTGCGGCCGTACCTCGCTTCAGTCACGCGATCCTCCGCGACGGCGATCCGCGATCCGGTGTGGTCATGGGCGACGTCCGGGTCCTCGATGCGGAGGGCCGCGTCATCGCCGAGCTCGAAGGAGTCCACCTCCGCCGCGCGCGGCCGGAGTCGCTGGCGCGGGCGCGGCCGTCGGCGCCCGGCGACTGGATCTACCAGGTCGAGTGGCGGCCGGCCGCGGCGCGGCCGCCGGAAGCGGCCCAGGGGCTGGGCGGCCCGCGGGCGATCGCGGCCGCTCTCGAGCCTCAGGTGGGCGCGATCGCGGCCGGCGAGGGCCTCGCGCTCTACGACGCGCTCCTGCCCGCGCTCGACGTGCTGAGCTACCAGTACGTCCTGCGCGCGTTCGCCGACCTCGGCTGGGCGCCGGTGGTGGGCGAGCGCGTCGACGCGGCGACCCTCACGGTCACGCTCGGCATCCAGGGCAAGCACCGCCGCCTCCTGGCTTGCCTGCTCGGGATCCTGGCCGAGGAAGGCGTGCTCCGTCGCGTCGACGGCAGCTGGGTGGTCCTGGCGCCGCTCCCGCCGGCAGACGTGGTGGCGGCCGAGCGTCGCATCGCCGGGCAGTTCCCGACCGGCGCGGCGGAGATCACGGTGACGCTCGACTGCGGCCGGGCGCTTGCCTCGGCGCTCCGGGGCGAGACCGATCCGCTGCAGCTGCTGTTCGGGCCGGCGTCGCTCGCCAATACGGAGCGCCTGTACACCGGCTCCCCGGCGGCTCGCACCTTCAACACCCTGGTGGCGCGCGCGGTCATGACCGCGGTCGAAGCCTCGCCGCGCGCGCGGCGGGTGCGGATCCTCGAGATCGGCGCGGGAACCGGCGGGACCACGAACGCGATCCTCGAGGCGCTCCCGGACGGCGCGGCCGAGTACGTGTTCACCGACGTCTCGCCCGCGTTCATCGCGCGCGCGGCCGAGCGGCTGGGCGCGCCGCACCGGAGCTTCCGGCCCCTCGACATCGAGCGCGATCCAGCCGAGCAAGGCATGGGGGCCGAGCGCTTCGACATCGTGGTGGCCGCCAACGTGCTGCACGCCACGCGTGATCTCCGCCGCACGGTGGCCCACGCCAGGAGCCTCCTCGCCCCGGGCGGACTGTTGATCCTGCTCGAGGGCACCGCGCGCTACCGCTGGGTGGATCTCACGTTCGGGCTCACCGACGGGTGGTGGCGGTTCTCGGATGTCGATCTCCGGGCCGAGCACGCGCTGCTGGGCGCCGAGCAGTGGCTCGATCTCCTCGGGGCGAGCGGATTCGAGGAGCCGCGCCGGGTGCCGTCCGCCGCGTCGGGCCGCGCGCTCGCGGGTCAGGCGGTGCTCGTGGCGCGAGTCCCGTCGTCGGAGGTCACGACGCCGCCGGCCGAGCGTGACTGGCTGGTGCTGGCCGACGCGTCCGGGGTGGGGCGCCGGGTCGCCGGGACCCTCGCGGGAAGGCCCGGGCAGCGGGTGACCGTGATCGAGCCCGGGGCGGATGCCGGCGCCCGGGTCCGGGAAGCGATCGGAAGCGGACGCGCCTGGCACGCGCTGCTGGATCTGCGCGCGCTCGACGCGCCGGCGGAGGCCGCGCCCGAGACCATCGACGCGGCGACTCGCCTCTGCGAGCAGGCCGTCGACCTGGTGCGGACGCTGGCCGCGTCCGGCGCGGCGCCGCGGGTGTGGCTGGTCACACGGGGCGCCCAGCCGGTCGCCGACCGTGAGTCGGTGGCGGTCGCGCAGGCTCCGATCTGGGGTCTTGGTCGCGTGCTGGCGCTCGAGCACCCGGACCTCTGGGGCGGCCTCGTCGATCTCGATCCCGCCGAGGCGGCCGACGCCGGCGCGGAGCGCATCGTGGACCTGGTCGCCGATCCCGACGAGGAGGACCAGGTCGCGTTCCGGACCGGCCGGCGCCACGTGCCGCGGCTGGTCCGGGCGCACGCGCCGGACCGTCCGCTCGCGATCCGCGGCGACGGGGCCTATCTCGTCACCGGTGGGCTCGGCGGTCTCGGCCTGAAGGTCGCGCGATGGCTGGTGGAGCAGGGCGCGCGGCACGTGGTGCTGCTCGGTCGCCACGGTCTGCCGTCGCGCGAGACGTGGGCGACGGTGCCGCCGGGCGACGAGGTGGCCCGCCGGACCGCCGCGGTCGCCGGGCTCGAGGCCCTGGGGGCCCGGGTCGACGTCGTCGCGGCCGACGTGGCGGACCGGTTCGCGATGACCGCGCTGTTCGCGTCGTTCGGGTCCGGGCGCCCGGCGCTCCGCGGGATCGTCCACGCCGCGGCGCACGTCGGCGCCGAGCCGCTGAGCGAGGCGACGCCCGCGGCGCTGGCCGCGGTGCTGGCCCCCAAGGCGGGGGGCGCGTGGCTCCTCCACGAGCTGAGCCGCGATCTGCCGCTGGATTTCTACGTGCTATTCTCGTCGACCACCGCGCTGCTGGGGTCGAGCCGTCTGGGGCACTACGCGGCCGCCAACCAGTTCCTCGACGCGCTCGCCCACCACCGGCGGGCGGAAGGGCGGCCGGCGCTCAGCGTGAACTGGGGGACGTGGGACGAGATGCGTGCGGCGTCCGAGGGAGAGCGACGTGCGTTCAGCCAGGGGGGTCTGCTGCCGATGCGGTCCGAGGATGCCCTCGCGACGCTGGGCCGCCTCGCGGCGGGGTCCGCGGCCCAGGCCACCGTCGCCGCGGTGGACTGGGAGTCCCTGATCGCGCTCTACGAGGTGAAGCGCCCGCGCCCCCTCCTGGCCGAGCTACGGGCTCGCCCGATCGCCGCGCCCGCTCCCGCGCGCCCGGGCCCGGTGGAGCTGCGGACGCGCCTGGCGGCGTCGCCGCCCGAGACGCGCCGCGAGCTGGTGCTCGAGCACGTCCGGGACGCGGCCGCCGCCGTGCTCGGCCTGGATCCGGACCGGGTGGACGTGGAGCAAGGCCTCTTCGACATGGGCATGGACTCGCTGATGGCCGTCGATCTGAAGGCCCGGCTCGAGGCCGCGACTGGACAGCGTCTGCCCTCGACGCTCACCTTCAACTACCCGACGGTCACCGCGCTCGCGGGCTACCTGGTCGACGAGGTGCTGGGCACGGACGTGAAGCCGGCGGCGGCGCCGACCCCGCCGCCGCCCTCCACGGTCGCCCCGGTGACCGATGCCTCCCGGGACGAGCTGACCGAGGACGAGCTGGCCGTGCTCCTGGCCGAGAAGCTCGGACGGATGCGATGAGCGGCGCGCCGGATCCGAGCGATCGGCGGGCGCTCCTCAAGGAGGCCCTCGCCGCCGTCGAGCAGATGCAGGCCAAGCTCGACGCGGAGCGGCGGCGCGCCTCGGAGCCGATCGCGATCGTGGGCATGGCGTGCCGCTTCCCGGGCGGCGCGGTGACGCCCGAGGCGTACTGGGCTTTGCTGCGGGACGGGGTCGACGCGGTGGGAGAGGTCCCCGAGACACGGTGGGATGCGGGCGCGCGCGCCCGGCTCGCCCGGGCCGCCGACGGCAAGCCGCTCGTGCACTACGCGGGCCTGCTCGAGGGGCTGGATCGATTCGATCCGAAGTTCTTCGGCATCTCGCCGCGCGAGGCCACCACGATGGACCCCCAGCAGCGCCTCGTCCTCGAGGTCGTCTGGGAGGCGCTCGAGCGGGCCGGGCAGGCTCCGGACCGGCTGGCGGGCAGCGCGACCGGGGTCTTCATCGGCATCACCACCGGCGACTACGCGGACCTCGTCAAGGCGGCGGGGCCGGCGGCCCTCGACGTGTACATGGCCACCGGCAACGCCCACAACGCGGCGGCGGGCCGCGTCTCCTACGTCCTGGGCCTCACCGGGCCTGCGATGGCGGTCGATACCGCCTGCTCCTCGTCCCTGGTGGCGGTGCACCTGGCCTGCCAGAGCCTGCGCACCGGCGAGAGCCGCCTCGCCCTGGCCGGCGGCGTCAACGTGATCCTCACCCCCGATCCGTTCGTGGTCTTCTCGCGCTGGGGCATGATGGCGCCGGACGGGCGCTGCAAGACCTTCGACGAGCGGGCCGACGGGTTCGTGCGCTCCGAGGGCTGCGGGATCGTGGCGCTGAAGCGGCTGTCGGACGCGCAGGCCGACGGCGACGAGATCCTCGCGGTGATCCGCGGCTCTGCGGTCAATCAGGACGGCGCGAGCAGCGGGCTCACGGTGCCGAACGGCCTGGCCCAGCAGGCGGTGATCCGGCAGGCCCTGCGGGCGGCCGGGGTCGAGCCCGCGGACGTGGCCTACGTGGAGGCGCACGGTACCGGCACCGCGCTCGGCGATCCGATCGAGCTCGAGGCGCTGGACGCGGCGCTCGGGACGGGGCGCCCGGCGGATCGGCCGCTGGTGGTGGGCTCGGTGAAGACGAATCTCGGTCACCTCGAGTCGGCCTCGGGAGTGGCGGGGCTGATGAAGGTTGTGCTCGCCCTTTGCCATGGAGTGGTCCCGCCGAATCTGCACTTCGACACCTTGACGCCGCGCATCGCCTTGCGGGGCCCGCAGCCCGTGGTGCCGACCACCGCCCTGCCGTGGCCCGTCGCCACCGGCCGACGCCTCGCGGGGGTGAGCTCGTTCGGCTTCAGCGGCACCAATGCCCACATCGTCTTGGAAGCGGCCCCGCCGCGGCCGACGCCGGCTCCGAGCGCGGCCGACCGCCCCCTCCACGTGCTGACGATCTCCGCCCGGTCCGAGCCGGCGCTGGACGAGCTGACCCGTCGCTACGTCGACCGCCTCGACGAGCTGACCGACGAGAGGCTGGCCGACGTCTGCTTCTCGGCCGGCGTCGGTCGCGCTCACTTCCCCCATCGGCTGGCCGTTCCGGCCGAGACCGTGGAGCAGGCGATCGCCGCCCTCCGCTCGGCCCGCGCCAAACCGGTCAAGAGGCGGACGAGCGACGCGGCGCGTCCGCGGGTGGCTTTCCTCTTCTCCGGCCAGGGCAGCCAGTACCCGGGGATGGGACGGCAGCTCTACGACACGTGCCCGCCGTTCCGGCAGGCGCTCGACCGGTGCACGGAGGCGCTCGGCGATGTCCAGGGGCGCCGGCTGCCCGATGTACTCTACTCCGCCGCCGACGGGGTCTCGTCACCGCTCGACCAGACCGCCTACACCCAGCCGGCGCTGTTCGCCATCGAGTACGCGCTGGCCGAAACCTGGCGGGCGTGGGGTGTCGTCCCGAGCGCGGTGCTCGGGCATAGCCTCGGCGAGTACGTGGCGGCGTGCGTGGCCGGCGTGTGGCGGCTCGAGGACGCGCTCATCCTCGTCGCCGCGCGGGGCCGGCTCATGCAGGCGCTGCCGGCCGGCGGAGCGATGGCCTCGATCTTCGCCGACGAGACGACGGTGACGACGGCCGTGCGCGCGGTCGGTGGAGCACTCTC
>Ga0070697_100002448_pt1 | contig 14288 bp, 15 predicted proteins | sample KBSK1501metaG_FD_65475 | JGI IMG/M metagenome (GOLD analysis project Ga0070697, IMG submission 65475) | Corn, switchgrass and miscanthus rhizosphere microbial communities from Kellogg Biological Station, Michigan, USA - KBS K1-50-1 metaG | ecosystem: Host-associated > Plants > Roots >...
ACAGCCTGAAAAACCTGCGGTGGGATCAATGCGCGGAGGCACGGAGTGCATTCTGATCGCGGAGGATAACGACGATCTGCGCGAAGCCGCACACGAAATTCTAGCGAGCTTGGGCTATCGCGTGATCGTGGTGGGTGATGGCGAGGGAGCGGTACGCGCGTTCGAAACGCATGCGAAAGAGATTGATCTGGTTTTCATGGACGTCGTTCTTCCCAAATTGAATGGGCCGGAGGCGTACCTGAAAATGGCGGCGTTGAAGCCGGGCATTTCCGTAATTTTCACCACCGGTTACGCGACGGAAACCAGCCTGATCCCCATTCGAACGCGAGAGAAGGCGACGATCCTTCAGAAACCTTACGGCTCGCAATACCTCGCACAGAAGCTGCGCGAAAAGCTCGACAGGAAAAACTAAAACAAGCCGTGCCGCGGAAGTAAAATAAATCCCCGCTCAAACTTTGACGAACACCTTGCCAGACCAGCCAAACGGAAAGAGTGCAAACTATGGCAGCGGGAAAATGGAACGCGGGCCTTTATGATGCGAAGCACGCATTCGTCTGGGAGAAGGCTAAAGCTGTCGTAGATCTCCTCGCGGCCAAATCTGGCGAGCGGATTTTGGATTTGGGCTGTGGCACCGGAGCGCTCACGGCAGAAATTGCCGCATGTGGCGCTCATGTTATAGGCGCAGACCGTTCCGCCGAAATGATCGAACAGGCCCGCAAGAAATTCCCTGCGATTCAATTTGAAGTCTGCGACGCGCGGGTTCTACCTTTCTCCAACGAGTTCGACGCTGTCTTCTCCAATGCTGCATTGCACTGGATTCCCGAGGCCGAGCGCGTCATTCAAGGCGTGGCTCGCGCCTTGAGGCCCGGTGGAAGGTTCGTTGCGGAATTTGGCGGCGAAGGAAATGTGCAGCACGTCATAGCAGCGATCGAGACAGCTCTAACCGAGTGCGGAATTTCCTCGAACGGAGCCAATCCCTGGTATTACCCAAGTGTGGCCGAGTACGCGTCGCTTCTCGAAAAGCACGGCTTGGAAGTACGCGAAGCTGCCTTATTCGAACGGCCGACCAAACTGGAAGACGGTGTTCGCGGTCTGGAACTGTGGATCACCATGTTCGGCGAAACATTCTTGCAGCGCGTTCCACCCAGCGCGAGAGACAATGTTTTGCGGGCGGTCGAGCGTGTCGCGCGCCCGACACTCTGGAAGGCTGACCACTGGGAACTGGATTATCGCAGACTCCGCATCGAAGCCTGCAAAGCCGTGGCATAGTAGCATTATGAAATTCGCCACAACCTGTGGGGTAGGGCTTTACACTCGACGGCCTACATGCTACATTTTCCTCCCGTACCGCCATCCATGCGCCAGGCGGCTGGGCCTCTGACTGAGAACCTGCCAAACGTGTGTCTTGTCAACGAGTTAGCAGTGTTGACAGACAGCTTTCGTTGCTTGGCAACGAGAGCATCGCGAGAACTATCCCTCCATCAGGGAACGACGAGTCGTCTCTCTTCGCGCTTCGTGTGTCTAAACGCAGGCGAACGACCGAACGCGGACTTGCAAAATGTTCTTCGCGCGAAAAACAATCGTGCGCGCCCGGAACGAGAGAGCTGAAACGAGAGAGTTAAAGAGGACATCTTGTTAAAACTCAGAAAAGTCGAAATCACCGGATTCAAATCGTTCAGCGAACGCACGGTGGTAACGTTCAGCGGCACCGGTACCACGTGCATCGTTGGCCCGAACGGATGCGGCAAATCCAACGTGGTGGATGCCATCAGTTGGGTACTCGGCGAACAAAGCCACAAATCTCTCCGCGCCGGTCGCATGAGCGATTGCATCTTCAACGGCACCGTTAAGCGCCCGCCGATGGGGCTCGCCGAAGTTACCATCACTATGGAAGATCCGGAGCTTGCTGAAGCCGCGCGATTCGTGCTCGAGGCAAATGCGGAAGCAACCGGCGAGGCGGAAGAAAAAGATAACGCAGAGGCGCGGAGTACGCAGAACCTCGCAGACGGCAACGAATTTCTCGCGGATGTCCCCGCGCAGTCCCCTTTCGACGAGGAAGCACAAACAGCACAAGCCGACGCCTCCTCCGAAACCGTTGTCGTCGCATCAGACAGCGGCAAGCCGGAATTTCTCAAGAGCAAGCGCAGGAAAAAATCCGAAAAGCCGCTGCTCGTCACCAAGCCCGGCGAAGTGGTCGTTAGCCGCAGGCTTTACCGCAGCGGCCAGAGCGAATACCTGATCAACGGTCGTGCAGCTCGGCTGCGCGATATTCAGGACATGTTCATGGGAGTCGGCCTCGGCCCCGATTCCTATGCCATCATCGAGCAGGGACGCATCGGGCAAATTCTCTCCACCAAGCCCATGGAGCGCCGCGCCATCATCGAAGAAGCCGCCGGCGTCACAAAATTCAAAACAAAAAAACGCCTGGCAGAGGCCAAACTCGAATCTTCCAAGGTAAATCTTTCCCGCGTAAACGACATCGTGGTGGAAGTCGAAAAGCAGCTCGGCTCCCTGAAACGCCAGGCAGCTAAGGCGCGCCGCTATTCCGAGATTCGCGAACAAATGCGCGGCATCGTGCGCCAGATGCTGGCCGGCAAGGCTCGCGAACTGGAAGCCGAAGCTGAGCGCATTGCAACACAACTCGCCGAATTCACTGCCGCCGAAACGCAGCACGCCCAGGCCATTCAGCAGCAGGAAGGCGAACAGGATCGGCTGAGCCAGCGCAACTATGAACTCGACACCGAAATTCGCCAAAACCAGAACCAGTTGAATCTCACCGCGCTCGAAGTGGACCGCGCCGAAAATAAAATTGCTTTCAACACCCAGCGCGCCGCCGAACTCACCGGCCGGCAAGCTCAAATCGGCGCCGACCTCGGCGAACTAAACGCTCACGCCACCGAATGGGAAATGCGCAGCGCTTCCGAACGGCAAACCGTCGCGATGCTGCGCGAAGAAGCCGCCGGCCTTGCCACGCGCGTGGAAGAATTGCAGAGCCAGGCGCAATCGCGCATGGCGCAAATCTCGCAATCCGAAACTCGCATTGAGGTTTTGCGCAAAACCGCTTCCGCGGCGGGTGAAAGTCTGTTGCGCTTGCACGGCGAACAGAAACAGGCCGAAGAAGCGCTGGTTCATCAGGGCGAGTCGCTGCGTCGTCGCGAAGCTAACGAACACGAATTGCTGGAACTCTCGATTCGTGTGCGCGGTGACGCTGAAGAAGCGGCGTACGCGCTGGACACGGCTAATGGTCAAATGTCCGCTGCAAAGCAGCAGGTTTTGCAACTGCAGGAAAAGTTGACCGTGCTTCGCAACGCTCGCGAAGAACGCTCCAAACAAGCCGAGACTTTGCGCGACTCGCTGGCTGCAGTTCGCGCCCGCCACGCCACGCTCACGCAAATCCTGAACGACCGATCCTACACAGCGGACGCGGTGCAAAAGCTTTTTGCGGCCAACGAACGTGGCGCCGGTCACGACTTCCACGCGGTTGGCGTCCTCGCCGACTACGCAGAAGTTCCTGAAGCCCACGAAGGCGCAATCGAACAATATCTTCGCGACGAACTCGAATACGTCGTCGTCAAAACTTTCGATCACGCTCGCGCCGGTGTTTCCTTGCTGCGCGAAGAAGTCGGCGGCCGCGCCACTTTCTTTGTGGACTCCACAAAAAATCTTCAGATCAACGACTACGAGCCCATCATTCCTTTCCGCGCGGAGGACGGTGTTTACGCGCGGCTCGATAAGCTGGTCGAATTCCGCGATCCTTTGGGACCGGCGGCAAAACAGTTTCTGCCAAGATTGCGTGGCGCATATCTGACAGACAGCGCCACCGGCGCAGAAAAGTTGGCGCGCGAAAATCCGCAATACGCTTTCGTCACGCCCGATGGAACCACCTACCAGGGCCGCATGGTCACTGGCGGGCGCCCTGACGAAGCCGGCCCGCTTGGCATGAAGCGCGAACTGCGCGCGCTGGACGCCGAAGTGATGGCGCTAGAAGCTCGCATGAACGACATGCAGGACGAACTGGGGCGCACGGCCACGGAAATTCGCGAAACGGAAATGGCGCTCGATGCCGCGACCAGCAAACATCACGAAGCGGAGCGCGACGTAATCAGCGCGTCGCACCATCACCAGCACGCGCAAGGTGAATTGGCCCGCCTCGGTTTGGAGTTGACTGTCTGCCAGAATGATCTCGCGCGCCTGCGTCTGGACGTTGCCGACGCTCGCAAACGGGCGGAGCGCGCCATTGCCGAGCACGAGACCGCGGCGATGAGCCGCGCGCAAGCCGAAGCCGAACGCGTCAGCGTTGCGGAAACTCTCATCGACTTGCGCAACTCCGTGCAGTCCGAACAGGACGAATTGGCCGCTGGCCGCGCGGAAATGGCGGCTCGCCAGGAACGGCTCACCGCTGCGGAAGCGATTGCTGCGCGCCTTACCGAAGAGCGCGCTGAACTCGATCGTCGCGAAAGCGCGTTGCGTCAGCAAGAAGTCGCGATGAAAGAAGAAACCGCGTCACTGACGATACAGAGCGAAGAGCTTGGCCACCATCTGGAAGCGTTGCGCGCGGAGAAGTTACGTCTCGATGCCCGCCAGCAGGAACTCGAGCAGGAGTGGGACGCGGGCCGCACACGACTCACACAGATGGAAGATCACCTGCGCATGGGCCGGCAGTCCTTGATGGAACTGCGCGAGAATCGCAGCCACGCCGAAGTCGAACGCGCCAAAAACGAAAGCGACCGCCAGCATCTTCGCGAAACCTGCATGAGCGAAGTAAACGCGCAGCCGGAAGACCTGATCGCCAGCGAAGCAGTCTTCATGAGCGGCGAGGAACTGGCCGCCGCTGAAGCCAACTATCGCGAAATGAAGCAGCGCATTGATTCCATGGGCGCGGTCAACATGATGGCGCTTGAAGAATTTAACGAGTGCGATCAGCGCTTCACTTTCCTGACGCGAGAACGCGATGACCTGCTGCAGTCCATCGCTGACACCCAGCAAGCCATCGCCGAACTGGACTTGATCTCGAAAGAAAAGTTCGAGCAGGCATTCAATGCCATCAACGCCAATTTCTCCACCGCTTTCCACACCATCTTTGGCGGCGGCATGGCGGAAATGCGTTTGACCGAGCCGGACAGCTCCGGCGATGCGGGCATTGATGTCGTCGCATCGCCTCCGGGCAAGCGTCTGCAAAACGTGCTGCTGCTCTCCGGCGGCGAAAAAGCCATGACCGCGCTTGCGTTACTCATCGCCATTTTCCGCTATCAGCCAAGCCCGTTCTGTATTCTCGACGAAGTGGATGCGCCGCTCGACGAAGCCAACGTTGGCCGCTTCACGCGCCTGATCGGCGACATGAGCGCGCAAACCCAATTCATCGTCGTAACTCACAATCGTAAAACCATGGAAACCGGCAGCGTTCTCTACGGCGTTACCATGCAGGAACCCGGCGTTTCCAAAATAGTCAGCGTCCGCTGGGAAGGCGAAGAAGCCCCGGAGCCAAAGAAACACGCCGCTGCTGCCACCGCCGCATAGAGAGCATTCGAATTGTCACCTCAAAAATTGAGTGCCCGGATGAGTTTCAATTCCGTACGCAGTGAGCTGGCCATCTTAGCATGTGCTTGCTCCTTGCTGCTGCCAATTGCCGCGTCTGCCCGGGAACAATCGGTCTGGTTTTCAATCGGAGCAATGAGGAACGGACAGCTATCGATAGATCCCATCGCCAAGGTTGCTGAGCATAAACTTGTAGACACGCCCGACGCCTGTGCAGAGAACGATTTTGAGTACGTCAGTTTCGCAGACCGGTACATGAAACCTGGAAAATCGTACCAGGTGCTTTTTGGTGGCGTTCCAGTGGGCAAAGTCATTCTCGGGAAGAATGAAAGTCCAGGTTATTTGCTTACTCCAGTGGAATACTCCGGGATTATTCGACCACATGGATACACCCAAGCTCTCGCGACTTCGGTCCCTCCGTTGACCGAAAGGCGGCGCACTCGTCAAGCCCCTACTGGAGATGAAAGAAATCTGGCGATGCAGTTGGCGCGAACACTCTTTGTCCGTGCGGGCGTAGCTAACTCGCTTCTAGAAAAAAAAGGTCGAGAATCTGACACGAACGATCGTTGCGCCTGCAACGTCGCCAAGCATAATCGGAAGCTTTAGCCTCGCTGCTGCCGATTTTGAGACCAGTGGTATCGTCCATAATCTATTCTTCATCGCATCCGTCAAGTCAGGGGAATTAGAGCCCGAACTGGTTTGGACAAATCTCGCTCAACGTGAAGCGAGCGTGGAGTCGCAACAGCTCGTGGATCAGGCAGATTTGCTAGGCGCCGGTGAGGAAGAGATCGTTACTGAGATCTTTTACTACGAGAATTGGAGATATTTTATTTACCGGCGCGGGAAAGACGGATTGCTCTGGGACAAAATCCTCGAGGCACGTGTCCGCGGCTGCCTCTGATTCAGCAGAGCTCCCGGCCATAAAGAGTTTTGCACCGAAATCCACCGCCCAGCGACTTGGCGTTCACAATTCTCTGCGCTAGAATCCTCCCTCATTCTTCTGGAGCTGCGTTCTGTGTCATCCGCACCCGCGATGAGCGTCATAAGAGAAACCAACTTCCCCGGCATTCCGCCCGCCGCGCGCGGCAAAGTGCGCGACATCTACGATCTGGGCGATAAACTCCTCGTCGTCGCCACCGACCGCCTTTCCGCATTCGATGTAGTCATGCCCACACCAATTCCGGACAAGGGAAGAGTCCTGACCCAGCTGTCGCTCTTCTGGTTCGATTTGTTGAAAGACGTGATTCCCAACCATGTTTTAAGCGACACGGATTTCCCTGCTCCGTTTGACGCCTATCCCGAACAACTGACAGGCCGCACCATGCTGGTGCAAAAAACCCAGCCCCTGCTCATTGAGTGCGTCGTGCGCGGCTACTTGAGCGGCTCCGGCTGGAAGGAATACCAGGCCGAAGGAAAAATCTGCGGTATCCCTGTGCCCGCCGGGCTGCGTGAATCCGAAAAGTTGCCGGAACCGATCTTCACCCCCGCCACAAAAGCGGCCAGCGGACACGACGAGAATATTCCGTTCGAACGCGCCGTCGTAATGATCGGCAGGCCTCTGGCCGAAAGAGTTCGCGCCGTCAGCCTCGAAATTTACAAACGCGCCGCCGCCTACGCCGAGCCTCGCGGCGTCCTGCTGGCGGACACCAAATTCGAATTTGGATTGCTGAACGATGCCCGCCACGGCCGTCAAGTGGCTGATGAATTGATCTGGATTGACGAAGCCCTGACGCCTGATTCCTCGCGCTTCTGGCCCGCGGCGCGGTACAATCCCGGCGGCCCGCAGGCCTCTTTCGACAAACAATTTGTTCGCGACTATCTGGAACGGATCCGCTGGCCCAAAACCCCGCCCGGTGCAGAACTGCCCCCCGACGTGGTCGCGGCAACTCGCGCCAAATACCGGGAAGCCTATCGCCTTCTGGTCGGCCACGAACTGAACTAGCACGTCAGGCCCTCAAGCTAATTCAATCTCACGCGGAGTGTGGAATCATGAAGGACCAATTGGAAGGGCTCGTCAGTCAGATGGTGGAACGAGGAATTCTGTTCGAAGAAGCGCTGGGGGAATTCGAAAAAAGATTTATCAAGCGCACACTGGAACGCGCTCAGGGTAACCAGTGCCGGGCCGCCAAAATGCTGGGCATTCACCGCAATACGCTGAGCCGCAAAATCGGCGAATATAAATTGGACCGCAACGGTTCGTACAAACGCTAGCCCTTACCTTTTCCATTCGTCACGCATTGCGTGCCCATAATACGCTCGTAAAATAAAAAAACGGCCCTGCGGTTTTCCGGAGAGCCGTTTTTAACGCAAACGTTCGAATCGATCAGGCGGCCGGTTTCTTTGCCGCTGGTTTTTTCACTGGCGGCTTCTTTGCCGGAGCTTTTTCCTTGGGCAGGTCTTCCGCGTTTATTTTGGCTTTGTCCCAGTGCAGCATTAATGCCGGATCGGGATCGTAAGCCACCAGCGTTCCGGTGAATCGCGGCGCTGGCGTCGTGTCCTTGTCAAGTTTTGCCGCCTCTGGCTGCCCGACAACCTTTACTTCCATATTCGGCGTCGTCGCCGCGTCAAACTCAGCCTGGTTGGTCACAAAGGCCAGCTTCAGCACCACGGGATCCGTCGGCGTCGCCCCGGGCGTCACTTCCAGCAGCTTGCCCGGCACATCCGGGAATTCCAGCCCGCAGGACGCCAGCCAGATAACTTTTGCTTTGTCGCCGCCGGCCTTCAGGTCCGTAATTACCGATGCAATCGTCATATCTTTGCGCGCCGCATCGAGGTCGGCTGCGCTCGGGATCTTATACGTCGCAGGCCTTTCCGCGGAGCTTCCCGCAAGTTGCAGCAGTTCGTTCAGCTCCGCATCCACCAGGCTGTCGCACGCGGCTTGCTGATAATTTACGATGAGCTTCCGCAGGTAAGGCTTCAGTTGCGTCACCTGCTGTTGTGTCGCCGACTTCGACGTCACCGCGCGCGCGATGTACCAGAAACCGTCCATCGGCTGCGGAGGTGTCGAGGACATATACGATTGTCCTAACCGGTAATTCGCGATTGGCTCGTCCGGATTCAGCGCAAGGATCGCCTTGTAGTACGTAGCGGCGGTCGAATAATCCTTCAGCAACAACGCGGCCTGTCCGGCCGTGCCGTTCAGCAAGATCGCGCCCTTCTTCTTTTCTTCCTCGAACGCCTTGTCATCGATCTGATCCGGCTTCTTCAAAGCAGGCAGCAGCTTCAACGCCTCGGAAACCGCCGCGGTTGTCCCTTTCGCTTGCGCGGTTTGCTCCGCCGGACTCAGGCTGTTGTAGGCCAAAGCCCTCACGTATAGCGCGTTGTATCGTTCGTTCGGCCCGATCTTGTCGCCCAGGCTCGCGGTCTTGTCCGCAAATTCGATTACCTTCGCCCAATTCTTTAATTGGTAGTAAGCCCCGTAGTACATCGGATACACGTAAATCAGCAGATTCGAATTGGGATACTTCGCGACAAAATCGTCCAGGCACTTTACTTGCGACGTGGGATTCTTGTCGGCGCCGCAAGCCTGCTCCGCGTTGTACTCAGGCATCGTATAAGGCTGCTTGGAGCCGCCCTGATCCGGCCCGACCGGTGCTTGGGCGCGAACCATACCGTTCCCAAGCACAATACACATTGCCGCGGAAATCGCGAGCACCGCAACTCGTCTGATTCGATTCATTCCCATTCTCCTCACTGAAACTTCACACTCCTGAGATTTTTGTTCCGGTGCACCCCGGACTGTCTGTTTCCGGGTTCTTGGCAGTTAACGGCGCGGGCGGAGATTCTGCCACGCCGTGAATCCTACGGATTATAGGAAAAGCTTCACCCGTATCGCAAGGAATTCTCTTACCGCAAAGCGGGTATCTTTCCGGAAAGATTTGCCGATGCGTTGACAACTTCATCCCAGTGCGCTTGCCAGGACGACTGTTTAACTTGTGCCGTGCTTTCATCAAATGAGTGGTCGGTCGCCGGAACTGCGGGACCCAGCTTTTTCCGGTGCCCGTATGCAGACTAAGATGAGGATTGCACAAAAAGCGTGGCCTGAGAAAGGAGTAATTCGCATGACCAGAATTCGTGAAACTGATGGAGCCGAAAACCCGCCTGTTGCCGCCTTGTCCCATCACGTGGCGCTTGTTACCGGCGGAAATCGCGGCATCGGCAAAGCTATCGCCACGCGCCTCGCCGCTCTGGGAGCGGCTGTCGCGATTTGTGGCCGTGACAATCAAACTCTGGACGCTGCAGCAAACCAGCTGCGCGAAACCGGCGCTCGTATCCATTCGCAAAGCACCGATGTCACGCGCTCTTCTGATGTAGACGCGCTGGTTCAGCAAACGGAAGCGGCGCTCGGTCCGATCTCCATCCTCGTGAACAATGCCGGCATGGGCCTCTTCGGCCCCGTCCAGGATAAGACCGAGCAGGAATGGGACACGCTGATGAACACCAACCTGAAGAGCATCTTCCTCGTTTCGCGCAGAGTTATTCCTGGTATGATTCAACTCAGACGTGGCGACATCATTAACATCAGCTCGCTCGCTGGAAAAAATACCTTCGCCGGAGGCGGAATCTATTGCGCCTCAAAATGGGGCGTACAAGGACTGAGCGGCTGCATGGCGGAAGATTTGCGCGGCCACGGTATTCGCGTCAGCACGGTCTGTCCCGGCAGCGTAGCTACAGAGTTTTCCGGCCGCGGCGCAAAAGATCCCGGCAAAGTATTGACCGCTGTCGACGTCGCACACGCCGTCGCCATGATCGCCACACAAGGCCCGCAAAGTTTCCTGAGCGAAGTCCATTTGCGCCCCGTCGCCAAGCCCTAGAAGTTCGTCATGGAGGGACCAAGCGTCGTCTTTCTGAGCCTGCCTGTCGCAGGCAGGCGAAGCGAGGAATCTCTCTTCTGTTTTCTGTTCGCCGCGCCATTCGTCGATCCCCTACACACAAACGCATATTTCCTCTTGACAATAGTCGTTATGACGACTATAGTAACGGCGTGCCTGTCACTAAACTTCAAAAAGCCGCCTCTTCCCTCGAAACCCGGGTCTTCGTCGCCCTACTGATCGCCGCCGATCGCCTCAGCCAGCAAGCCGAGCAATTGATGAAAGAGCACTCCTTAACCGGCACCCAGTACAACGTGCTGCGCATCCTTCGCGGAGCAGAGCCCGCCGGCCTGCCCTGCAAAGGCATCGGCGACCGCATGATTTCCCACGATCCGGACATGACCCGATTGCTCGACCGCATGGAGAAACGCGGTTTGATCACTCGCGAACGCCAGGTCAATGACCGCCGCGTGGTACGAACCCGCATCACGGCGGACGGTCTGGACATTCTGAAAAAGCTCGACGCTCCGGTTCTGGAATTACATCGAAGACAGTTCCGCAATCTCGCCGCGGCCCGCCTGAAAAATCTTGCAACGGCGCTGGAAGAAGTCATTCCGCAAACACCGGATAACACTTAGCCCGCATCCAAAGGTTTTTCCCCTGTTCGGACTGCATCCCAAATGAGGAAGGAAAATAAAATGGACCAATCGCTCTCAAGACTTGCCCTCGCCGCAACCCTGGTTGCCGCGTTGGCCGTTCCGTCTCCAGCTGCCACCGCTACCTGGCAGATTGATCCCGCGCACACCGCCGCGGGATTTTCCGTCAGGCACATGATGATCGCCACGGTGCGCGGACAATTCAAAGGTGTCACCGGAACGGTCCTCTGGGACGACCAGGACATCAACAATTCCACCGTGGATGTGACCATAGACGCCAACACTGTTGATACCGGTGAATCCAAGCGCGATGCCGACCTCAAGAGCGCCAATTTTTTCGATGTCAAAAACTATCCGACCATCACCTTTAAATCCACGAAAATTGAAAAGATTTCCGCCGGCAAAATGAAAGTTACCGGCAATTTGACGATTCACGGCGTAACAAAACAGGTTGTTCTCGACGTCGAAGGTCCGTCCGGCGCGGTAAAAGATCCTTGGGGAAACACTCGCGTGGCTCTCAATGCCACCACTACCGTCAATCGCACCGACTATGGCGTAAAGTGGAACGCCAAAATGGACAGCGGCGGCATGGTCGTCGGCGATGATGTGAACATCAACATCGACCTCGAAATGACCAAGAAAGAAGCGAAGTAACACCCTCGATTTCAGGCGCCCGCAAAAAATCCAAATCTTGGAGAAAAAATAATGAAGAACCCTGCGCCAACCGAATATCCGGTACACGAATTGATCCGTGACCGCTGGAGCCCGCGCGCTTTCTCTGATAAAGCCATCTCTTCCGCGGATCTTCGCAGCCTTTTCGAAGCCGCCCGCTGGGCGCCTTCCAGCAGCAACGAACAGCCGTGGGCATTCATTGTCGCCACTCGCGCCGACCACGAAAATTTCGCCAAGGCCTTGCACCCGCTGGTCGAGTTCAACATCAACTGGGCCAAGCACGCCTACGTTTTGGGCTTCGCCGTTTCCGAATTGGCCTTCGCAAAAAACAAAACTCCCAATCGCAACGCGCAATATGACACCGGCGCTGCCATGTCCCAGCTCACCACTGAAGCCACTTCACGTGGACTCTTGGTTCACCAAATGGCCGGATTCGATCCGGACACCGCGCGCGAAGTCTTCCAAATTCCTGCCGGCTGGGACGCCCTCGCAGCCTTTGCCATCGGCTATCCCGGCGATCCTGCTTCCCTTCCGCAACCCTATCGCGATCGTGAAACCGCGCCGCGCGTCCGCAAACCCATCCGCGAATTTGTCATGTCCGGCAAATGGGGCCAAACCGCCGACTTCATCTCGAAGTAATGGCCACGTTGCACACCCACCGCCGTCATTCCGAGCGCAGCGAGAAATCTCTCTTCGCCTCGGGACGGCACGGCTTCAGCCGTGGCGAAAACGCCCGCCACCACGGGGGCTTTAGTCCCCGCGGTCCCCTGTACAATGAACGACAACGCGAAAGATGACAACGCAACCAAAATCGGTTCTACTATTTAACTAAGCTTCGCAAGGACCAAATCCAGCTCGATGCACAGCACTCTCGAATTTCTAATCAAACATGGCTACGTTGTCCTCCTGGCGTGGGTCTTCGCCGAACAACTCGGCCTCCCGATTCCATCGCTGCCCCTGGTGTTAGCAGCGGGAGCCCTATCCGGCACTGGCCATCTCAGCTTTTGGGCTTCGCTGTTCTTCGTGGCCATCGCCGCGCTCTCCGCCGACTCCTTTTGGTACGCCCTCGGCCGCACCAAAGGCATTCGCATCCTGCAATTCCTCTGCAAAATTTCTCTCGAACCCGATTCCTGTGTTCGCCGTACCGAAGGCATTTTTTCCAAGCAAGGCGCGCGTTCCCTATTACTGGCAAAATTCATTCCCGGCCTCAGCACCGTCGCGCCGCCGCTGGCCGGAATCTTCCACATGCGCGCGCGCAAATTCCTGCTCTTTGACGGCCTCGGCTCGCTCGTCTGGGGTTTTTCGATTCTTGGCACTGGCTTCATCTTCAGCGAACAAATCGAGCACATCGCGGAACGCGCTGCCAGGCTCGGCGGCGGACTAGCGGTTTTGATCATCGCTGCGCTGGCCGGCTATATCGCCTGGAAGTTTTACTCCCGGCAAAAATTCCTGCGCGATCTGCGCATTGCGCGCATCACTCCGGAAGAATTGAAGCAGGAAATTGACGCCGGCATCGAGTTGGTCATCGTTGACCTTCGCCATTCCATGGACTTTGAAGCTGACCCGGAAACCATTCCCGGTGCGTTTCGCATGGATGCCACCGAACTGGAAGAAAAAAACGATCGCTTACCGCGCGACCGCGAAGTCATTCTCTACTGTACTTGACCAAACGAAGCCACCAGCGCCCGTGTGGCGCTGCTCCTCAGAAAACAAGGCATCAAACGTATCCGCCCCCTGCAAGGCGGCCTCGACGCCTGGCGCAAACTCGGCTACCCACTCGATAATATCGAAGTCGCTTCCGTAGTCGCTGCGGCCACCACTGAAAAATAATTCGCCTTCGTAGATCATTCCGCGGGGCTGGATTTTAACTTGCATTTAGCAAGCAATATGGCAAACTTGCTTTGCCCAACGCACTTCGCCCCGCCCAAAAACTTTCACGGGAGAATCTTCATGTCCACCGCAAAAGGAAAAGCGCTGCAACTCACCGAAAAACCCGAAATCGTCACTTGGCCTGAAACCCACTACGTTTACATCGAAAAGATCGGGCCGTTCCAGGACACCGCCCCGCAAGCCTGGCAGGAACTACATAAACTGACTCCCGCCATTGCTGAACACAATGAAATCACCGGCTATACCAGCCTGTACAAAGTAGCGCCAAAAATTTATCGCGCCGGCGTCTCGGTCGAAGCAGAACCAAAAAATCTGCCGGCGGGCTTGAAGTACGAAAAATTTAAGGGCGGGAAGTACAGCCGTTTCGTCTTGACCGGACCGTACTCCAATCTCCCCGAAGCCTCCGGTCGAGTTTTCCAAATGGCCGCCGATCAAAAAATCCAAACCCGCGACGACTTCAACATCGAAAACTACGCCAACGACCCCAGAACCACTCCCGAATCCGAGCTGATCACGCAAATCCTGATCCCCACCGCCTAGATCGCTCGGAAGGCTTCAGTGGCACAGACTTCAGTCTGTGTGATTGCGAGAGTGGCACAGGCATTCTTGCCTGTCCTTTAGGGCCTGCGGCCGGCGAAACCTCATGAAAATCACTTGGAGTTAAGATCGCAACGGCCCGGAGCGGCGAGGTCGAGAGCACAGTGGAGAAGTCGAAGCCGTCTGC
>Ga0070697_100002449_pt1 | contig 14288 bp, 6 predicted proteins | sample KBSK1501metaG_FD_65475 | JGI IMG/M metagenome (GOLD analysis project Ga0070697, IMG submission 65475) | Corn, switchgrass and miscanthus rhizosphere microbial communities from Kellogg Biological Station, Michigan, USA - KBS K1-50-1 metaG | ecosystem: Host-associated > Plants > Roots >...
CCGGCATCACACATGTGGTGCAGTTGAAACAATGGACGCAAGCCACCATCGTCGGCGAGCCAGTTGGGGATGGGTTGGACACTTGGTCTGAGGGAGGAAACCTCACGCTGCCCAATTCGAAGTTGACGCTGCATTACGCGAACGCCTTTCATGCCTACTCAAAGCGAGAATATCCCGATCGCCGCCCCTACCTGCTTAACCTTGATGTCGATTCAATTGCGCCGGACGTAGTGGTTGAGCCGAGTTGGATCCAGTATATCCAGGGTAAAGACACGGTCATGGAGGCTGTCATAAGATTGATTCGTGCTACAAATCATGACCCTCACTAGATCCATAAACGAAGATTTTTGCAACTTTCCAGTGTCCGTGGCGTAAACGGATCTGTCTACTTGGTGCGATCCGAATTTTTAGACTACAACAAACCGGTTAAGAGCCAACGGTGACGCTCACTGCACAAGAGTCTCCCCAGGGCGAAGATTGACAGGGGATTTTTGAGAATCTGCTGTTTTGTTTCGTGATCTCGCGAAACAACCTTTTCCGTGCCCGTCCCCGTAAAAGAAATCCCGCGGGTTCGGTTTAAAGGCAATTTTTCCGCCAGTAGTTTCGTCTAATACAAAACAGTAGGTTAACGGCAGGACCGCCTGTGGCGTCCTTATCAGTGTGAACATCTGACTGTGATTCTTCGAAAAACCCTGGAACTTTTCTAATGACGAAACTTCTGGTATTTGCAGCGACTGTCATCTTTTTTTTCTCGCCTCCAGCGAAGGGGCAGTCGCCGCAGTCAAAAACGATTCCACCATTAACGAGTGATAAGAGTGCAGCGCCCACACCGGCTGCCTCCGCGCCGGCTCCGGCAGCCTCGCCTGAAGTGACACCGGCACCAATAGCCTCTCCTGATTCAACTACACCCACTCCGGTAACGTCTGCGGCACCCAATCTCTCAAAAGGCGGCTTATTTGTGCCGCCCGAAAAAGCGAGTCCGGTGACGGTTTCGAAGTTTGTGAAGCCTCCGGTAATTGATGGAAAGCTTGACGAAGAAGTGTGGCAAAACGCCGCCCTCTTCAAGGATTTCTACCAGACAGATCCTGGTGATAACACTACACCATCGAAGCCAACAGAGGTTCGGGTTGGCTACGATTCAAAATTTCTATACATCGCTTTTCGCGCGTTTGATGAACCTGACAAGGTGCGATCGACGGTAGCCAAGCGCGACAACATTTTTTCCGATGACTTTGTCGGCTTCTTTCTGGATACCTTCAACGACAAGCGAAAAGCATTCGAAGTATTTTTCAATCCATTGGGTATCCAGGGCGACGGAGTTATCACAGAGGGCCGAGGTGAGGATTTCAGTGTTGACCTCCTGATGGAGTCGAAGGGAATTGTCGATGAGTTAGGTTACGTGGTGGAGGTTGCGATTCCGTTCAAGTCGCTTCGTTACGAAGCCGGCAAAGGCAAACTCTGGGGCGTTCACTTTTTACGCCGAATTCAGCGGTTCGATCGAGAACTCGATTCCTGGATGCCGCTCAAGCGTGGGGTTACCGGCACTTTAAGCCAGGCCGGCCACATTACCGGTCTCGAAGGCATCTCGATGGAACGCACGATTGAATTGATTCCCAGTCTGACTGTTTCAGAAAGCGGGAGGTTCCTGCGCTCGTTTTCGCCACCGGTGGGTACGCTGGATCCGGGGCGGATGGTCAATGAACCGATGAAGTTTGATCCTGGCCTGACGGTAAAGTTTACTCCGAGCTCAGCGCTTACGCTTGATCTGGCCATCAATCCAGACTTCGCGCAGGTTGAAGCTGATCAACTGGTGGTGACGACAAACCAGCGGTTCCCGATCTTTTTTGCCGAAAAGAGACCGTTCTTTCTCGAAGGCATTGATATTTTTCGCACTCCGATCACAGCTGTTCACACACGTGCAATTGTTGACCCGGATGTCGCAGTCAAAGTTTCGGGAAAGCAGGGAAGGAATACGTTCGGCGTTATGGCCGCAAGCGACAACGGGCCGGGAAGTTTCGTGGGAGATGAACGGCTAAACCGGAATAACTTTCCTTTCCTCGATAAGAACGCTTATATCGGTGTCCTGCGCCTGAAACGAGATGTAGGGAAACAAAACTCTATCGGCATCCTTGCCACCAGCTACAACTTCATTCTAAAGCACAACGATCTGGTTGCAGTCGACGGGCGTTTCGTGCTGGACAAGAAAACCACCGCCACTTTCCAGTTGCTGGGAACAACTTCCAGAAACTTCTTCTTCGATCCCGTCGCCGGTAAGTCAGCGTATCGCACCGGTAATGGCCTCGGATATTCAGTGGACTACAACGTATCGGGTCGCAACTTTGGCTGGGAACTCTATGGCGAAGGGTTCACTCGCGACTACCGCGCGGACGTCGGGTTCTTCGGCCGTACTAACACCAATTTCAGCAGCGCTTTTGCGCGCTACGACACTGACCCCAAGCCGAAGGCAAAAATCGTCGGCACGCACGTTCACAATTTCAGCTGGATCGGCTACGACTTTCAGGGTCGCATTCAAAACTGGGAGAGCGAGTTTTATGTGCAGTGGCGACTGCCACGCAATTCTTACTTCAGCCTATCGTATGAACCAGCCTATGAGCGCATTCTGGAAGAAGAGTTTGGACCGAAACGGACGACCACACGTCAAGGAGCGTTCTACGGACCAGATGATGAGCGCTCAGTACAAAAGCATCACTTCTTCGTCTCTGCCAGTTCCCAGTACAGCAAAAAGATTCAGTTTAATGCCCGCACTGTATGGCGGCTCAATCATCTTGATCTCGACTTTGGCGGTGGTCGACGCTATCCGCGAGTAAGTCCGGCTGCGCTCCTGCTTGGCCAGGGCGCTCCGCTGGATCCCGGGGCAGGAAATCTGTTTGAGTTTTCAGGCGGTGTTACCTACCAGCCGACGAATGAGCTGCGCATGTCGCTGAATCTCGTCAAGAACAGGCTGGTGCGAAAGGACACGGGCCTGACGGCTTTTGACGTCAATATTCTTACTTTCCGCGGAACCTACCAGTTCACCCGCGCAACATTCGCGCGCGCCATAGTCGACTACAACACTCTGAGCTCACGCGTGCGTGCCCAACTTCTTGCCGGATGGACTCCCAGCCCGGGTACATCTTTTTATGTGGGCTATAACGACGATATGAATATCAACGAGCCGAATCCTTTTACCAGACAGATTGTGCCGGGCTTTCGTCGTAACAGCCGAACATTCTTTGTGAAGGCTTCATACCTGATAAGAAAAAGCTTTGGCGGTTGATGGGCGCTGAAACGAGCGCCGAGTGATGCATGAATAAGAGGAGATTGCTTTTCAAAACGCTCGCGCTCTTGAGCGCTTTAACGCTCCTCCCGGCGGTCACGCTGGCGCAATCGAAAAACGCCGAGCCAACTCCCGCTCAGTCACCCGCTTCTGCATCGTCACCGGCACCTGCTGTATCCCCAAGCCCGAGTCCCGCCGATGGTTCGCCCGTAGCCACCCGGAAAGGTTCTCCCAAGTTAGTTCCTCCGGAGAAAGCGCAGCCGCTAACAATACCTCTCTTCGCCAAGCCTCCGGTGATCGACGGTAAGCTCGATGATGAAGCCTGGAAGTCGGCTGTCGTCTTCAAGGACTTCTACCAGTGGCGCCCGAGCGACACGGCTCCAGCTTCGGCGCGGACGGAGTGCTTCGCGGGATACGACACGCGGTTTCTTTACTTCGCGATCCACGCTTACGACGAGCCGTCCAAAGTGCGCGCGACGGTGGCGAAACGCGATGCCATCTTCGACGATGACGTGGTTGGCTTGATCCTGGATACCTTTAACGACAAAAGGCGCGCCTACGAGCTGCTGTTCAATCCACTGGGCATTCAGATGGATGGCTTCCTTACCGAAGGCGGCAACGACGACTTCAGTGTGGATTTCATTATGGAGTCCAAGGGTTTGGTAACTTCCGATGGCTACGTCGTGGAGGTAGCGATCCCTTTTAAGTCGCTTCGTTATGAAGCCGGCAAAGGAAAACTCTGGGGCATACATATTTTGCGGATCGTCAAACACGTCAACGGCGAAACAGATTCCTGGATGCCTATATCGCAGGACGAGTCAGGTTTGCTGAGCCAGGCCGGCCACATCACCGGTCTCGAAGGTATCTCGACGGAGCGCACCCTGGAGTTGATTCCCAGTTTGACGCTTTCGGAGACGGGTAAGCGCAAGCCGCCCATCACGGCCGCCCAAATCAGCGAGGGCGGACGATTCGTCAACGAGCCCATCAAGTTTGATCCGGGATTGACTGGAAAATACAGCATCACGCCGACCGTCACCCTGGACTTTGCGGTCAACCCTGATTTTGCTCAGGTCGAGTCAGATCAACTCGTAGTTACAGCCAACCAGCGTTTCCCAATCTTCTTTGAAGAGAAGCGTCCGTTCTTTCTTGAAGGCATAGATATTTTTCGCACCCAGATTCAGGCTGTACACACACGCGCCATCATTGACCCGGATATAGCTGTTAAGCTGACCGGGAAGCTTGGCCGTAACACGTTTGGTCTGCTGGTAGCTTCAGACAATGGTCCCGGCAATTTCAACGAAGACGAGCGCTTAACAGCTAATCCCAGATTCGTTGATAAGAATGCCTCGGTTGGAGTGCTGCGCTTGAAGCGCGACATGGGTAAGTCGGATTCTTTTCTCGGGTTTCTGGCGACCCACCACCGGTTCGTTGACAGATACAATGAGCTTGGCGGCTTCGACGGCCGCTTTCGCATCGACAAACAGAAAACGTTTAGCTGGCAGGGGCTTGCCAGCCATTCACGACGCGAGTTCTTCTACCCTGACGAGGGGCGAAGCCGGGACAGCAAGGAGAATGGGTTTGCTTACTCCCTCGACTACAACCAGGATGGAAGGCATTTTGGCCATGAGATTTATGCTTCCGGCCGAACCCGATTCTATAGAGCAGAGGTGGGCTTCAATCGCCGCATCAACACGAACAACGTAGGTTGGTTTCTTCGTTACAACTCTGACCCAAAGCCGAAAGCAAAGTTGGTCTCCTGGCGCGTCTACACAAACTTTACAAGCAATTTCGATTGGCAGGGCCGGCATCAGAACGCCAACAACGAGTCACAACTTCAACTACGCTTCCCCAGGGAGACGTTCTTTGGGATTGGAATGGATAAAGGCTACGAAAGGGTTTTTGAGTCTGAATTTGGCCCAACCCGTCGAGCCCAGCCAAATTGCCTGGTTAATAATAATTGCACCTTTGCAGGAAACGATGACGAGCGTTCGGCCCCGAGCACCGGCATTTACTCTTATGTGGGATCGACTCTGAGCAAGAAATTCAGCTTCAACGCTTTTGGCAACCGTCGTTGGGGACACCTCGACTATGATTTTGGAGCGGGACCCAGGTTTCCACGCGTTAGCATCGCGGCATTGGCTGCCCGAGATGCGGCGGCGCGCGGCCTTTGCAAAAGCTCGCCACTACCCGCTGTGTGCAATGCGCCACTCGATCCGGGCCCGGGCGAATTCCTTCATTTCGACGTGAGCGGTACCTATCAACCTACCGGTGAGTTGCGCTTCACGCTCAGCTTCACCAAGGAGAGACTCAGTCGCAACGACACAAAGCTACTTGCTTTTGACGAGAATATTGTTTCGCTGAGAGGCACCTACCAGTTCACCCGCTACATCTCTGCCCGGGCGCGAGTAGATTTCGACTCGATCGCCGCAAACGTAAAAGGGCAGTTCCTGCTCGGTTGGACACCCAACCCCGGCACAGCTTTTTACGTGGGCTACAACGACGATCTCAACCGGCGCGGGTTCAATCCATTTTCAGGTCAACTTGAACCGGGCTTTCGCAGGAATGGCCGGACAATTTTCATCAAGATGTCTTACCTGTTCAGGAAGAGTTTTGGTGGGTAGCGGCACTCCGTGAAAGATTCTTCACGCCGGGGGCGCGAAAGATAGTGGGTGATCGGAGACCACCGTTTTGCCCTGTCAGGAGATTCGAAACTTGTCTTACTCTGTGCTTCCTCAGTGCACTCTGTGTCTCCGTGGTTGGTGTTTCTATTGGTAAGTCACTTCGACGCAGAGAGTTCACGCATCATCACACCACGCGGGTTTTATCGAAACCAAGGGAACGATCCACGAAAATACACGAAATAACACTAACTCATTTCGTGTTCAGATTGACTCTACTACCCTCCTCATATCCCCTTGGGTTAAGATTGCCACCTCCCGATTCTAAATCATGTCTAAGACTACATTTTCTAATCTCGTCCGCTTGAAGTGCCCCAGGGTTGTCGCCGGTTCGTTATGCCTGTTCGGCTTTTTGTTCCTGGCCTCCTGCAAAAGCGACTACCCGACAGGCTCGCGACAGGTTCGTGCCGGTGACGGCAAAGCCCGTCAAGTTAAGACTGCTAAAGTTGAACAGACACCCTTTGGTGAAGCCGTAACTGCTAATGGAACTCTGGCGGCTTATGATCAAACAACCGCGAGTGTGAAAGTGCCTGGCCGCCTGCGGACTATTAATGTCGACCTTGGCAGTGTCGTGCGACGCGGACAGGTGATTGCTCAGGTTGAACCCCAGGACTACAACCTCCGGATACAACAAGCTGAAGCGGCACTGGCCCAGGCCCGGGCGCGGGTTGGGTTATCGGCTGATGGCAAGGACGACAAAGTCAATCCGGAACAGACCGGGACCGTGAGGCAAGCGAAGGCCTTGCTTGATGAAGCTCGGGTCAGTCGCGACCGCGCGGCAAAGCTGGTCGAACAGGGCATCATTCCGCGCTCGGAATTTGATACAGTCGATTCGAACTACAAAGTAGCCGTAAGCCGTTATCAGGACGCGATCGAAGAGATTCGTAATCGCCAGGCGTTGCTGGCCCAGCGACGCTCGGAATTGTCGCTGGCCCGACAGCAATTGGCGGATACTAATGTTTCTGCGCCCATGGACGGCATCGTTCAGGAGAAGCGCGCCAGCGTAGGAGAGTATCTCGCCGCGGGCGCACCGGTTGTCGACATTGTGAGAATGGATCCTTTGCGGCTCAGAGCGGAGGTGCCGGAGCGTGATGCGCACAATGTGCGGTCAGGACAGAACGTTAGGGTTACAATTGATGGCGACAACAATGTCTACCTCGGACAGGTGATGCGCTTGAGTCCGGTGATTGCGCAGCAAACGCGAATGTTGATGGTGGAAGCAGATGTTCGCAACAACGGGCGCCTGCGACCCGGAGCATTTGCTCATGCAGAAATAGTCACTAATGACTCCAGGATGGCGGTGACCGTCCCGAACAATGCCATCGTTACTTTCGCCGGCATCGAAAAAGTGATTGTGGTGCAAAATGGCAAGGCGCTCGAGAAAGCTGTTACGACCGGGCGGCGTAGTGGCGAGTGGACCGAAATCGTCGCGGGACTAAACGTTGGCGATCAGGTTGTAGTTGATCCGGGCAACCTGCAATCAGGTCAGGCAGTCGAAGTGATCCAGTAGAAAAGAAGTGATGAGTCATGAGTCATGAGTGATGAGTGATGAGTGTACTCATGACTCATGACTCATCACTCGATACTTATTATGCAAAAGCTTGCCGAGATATGTATCCGCCGTCCGGTCTTCGCCACGATGATCGTGCTTTCCCTCGTCGTGGTGGGAGCGGCCAGCTTCTTCAAGCTGGGCGTCGATAGATTTCCCTCGGTCGATCTTCCCACCGTGAGCGTGCGCACGACCCTTCCCGGGGCCGCGCCCGAAGAGATGGAGTCGCTGGTCACCCAGCAGATTGAAGAAGTCGTTAATACCGTCGACGGAATAGACGAGCTTCGCTCAATATCCGCGCAGGGAACCTCTTTCGTTATCGCCACTTTCAAGCTGGATCGCAATCTCGACACGGCCGCTCAGGACGTACGCGACCGCGTCGCAACCGTCGTTCGTCAGTTACCTGACGATGCCACGCCGCCGGTAGTGCAGAAGTTTGATAACGACAGCACGCCGGTAATTACGATCTCTCTTTCCGGTAACCGTTCACTTAGAGAACTTACCGAACTCGCCGACAAGACAGTGCGCGTTCAGCTCGAGCGCACCGGCGGCGTTGGTGAAGTGCAGGTGGTCGGTGGCTTGCAGCGAGCCATCAACATCTGGATCGATGCCGACCGTCTGGCTGCCTATCAGATTCCCATTACCGCAATTCGCCAGGCCCTATCGCGTCAGAACGCGGATGTCCCTGGGGGAAATGTGAATACCGGTCACGAGGAGCTCGTGTTGCGCACGCTTGGTCGCTATGCGGATGCGCGCGCCTTTGACGATCTGGTAATCGCCAACAACAACGGAGCTCCGGTTCGTCTCCGTGACGTCGGCAGAGTTGAAGACGGCACCAAAGAACAACGTTCGCTTTCGCGTCTCAATGGCGTTCCGACCGTCTCGCTTGAGATCCGGCGGCAATCCGGCGCCAATACCATCGAGGTCATCAACGGCATCAAGAATCAACTACCTCGCGTCGCCGCCCAATTGCCTGACGACGTTAAGCTGGAGGTAATTCGCGACCAGTCGCGTTACATCGAATCTGCCTTACACGAGATCGAAACGCATCTGGTGCTCGGCAGTATCCTGGCCAGTCTGGTGGTCTTCTTCTTTATGCGTTCGTGGCGTTCGACTGTGATCGCTGCGGTTGCGATTCCTTGTTCCGTGATCTCGACGTTCGGAATGATGCGAGCGCTTGATTTCACCCTGAATAGCGTAACGATGCTGGCGCTCGTTTTGATGGTGGGTGTGGTAATCGATGACGCTATTGTTGTGCTCGAAAACATCTTTCGCTTCATCGAAGAAAAGCGGATGAACCCAAGGGAGGCAGCGAGGGAAGCAACCAGAGACATCGGTCTGGCTGTGTTGGCAACCACGTTTTCCCTGGTGGTTATCTTTTTGCCTGTTTCCTTCATGTCATCGATCTCGGGACGCTTTCTTTATCAATTCGGGATCACTGCAGCGGTCGCAATTCTGGTAAGTCTTTTGGTTTGCTTTACGCTGACGCCGATGATGAGTTCGCGCTTGATTCGAGTGGACGATGCGGGTGGCCACGGAGCGCCGTCTTCGCGCCGGGGCTTTTATCGCTTCATCGATGGCGGCTATTCGCGCCTGCTCGGCTTTGCGATGCGGCACCGGTTAGCTGTCGGCGTCGTGGCCCTGGCGGTGGTCCTGTCCTCCATTCCGCTGTACCGCTCCGTGAAGCAGGAATTTATTCCAACGAACGTTGACGAAGCAGAGTTTGAAGTCAACATCAACGCTCCCGAGGGAACAAATCTAGCCGCGATGAATGAGGGCATGCAGGCGATCGAAAAAGAGATTCTGGCGACCCCGGGAGTCCGGCTCGTACTGTCGTCCGTCGGCGGCGGCTTTGTCGGAGGTGTGAACCAGGGCGGGGCGTATGTCCGCATCGCGCCGCACGAGGAGAGAACCGTTTCCATTAGCCGAATCTGGAGAGAGACCAAAAAGGGGAACCCGCTCAATGCCTTCAAGGGAAACTACTCACAGCAGGACGTAATGCAGGAGGTTCGCCGCCGGTTGCAGAAGTATTCACCGTTGAAGGCGGGCATACGCAACGCGCAGTCGTTCAATTTTGGCGCCGGTGGCCGGACTGACATCGATTTTGTTTTGCGTGGCCCGGAGATTGTGCAGCTCTCCGCCTACGCTGAGGATTTGCTCAAACGCTCGCAGAGCCTCGGCGGCATCGTTGACGCAGACACCTCATTGAAGCTGAACAAGCCGGAGCTGCAGGTAGAAATTGACCGGGCTCGGGCGGCGGATCTAGGTGTCGACACTTCCGATATAGCGACCAGTCTGCGCGTGATGGTCGGCGGCGATGATCAGGCCTCCCGTTTTCGAGACCCATCAGTAAATGAAGATTACGATGTTCAGTTACGTTTGATTGAAGCAGATCGCAGCGACGTTGGCACAATTAGCCGGCTTTACGTGCCTTCTTCTCGGGGCGGTCTGGTGCGACTGGATAACCTGGTAAAGATCAAGCGCGACACCAGCCCATCTCGAATTGATCGACTCGACCGGGAAAGACAAGTGTCTGTGCGCGCTTCGGTAGCGCCTGGTTACGCGCTCGCGGATCGTATCGAAGCCCTGCGTGGAGCGGCAGCAGCAATGAATCTGCCGGCGGCTTACACCACCAGGATTGCCGGCAAGGGCAGGGAACTGGAAAGAACTTTCACCGAGTTCATCTGGGCGTTCCTGCTGTCGATCATCTTCATGTATATGATCCTGGCCTCACAATTTGAGAGTACGGTGCATCCACTTACGATTCTTTTGAGTTTGCCTCTATCCGTACCGTTTGCGCTGCTTTCGCTGTGGTTAAGCGGCGACACGCTCAATCTGTATTCGGCCCTGGGGATACTCGTGCTCTTCGGAGTAGTGAAGAAGAATTCGATTTTGCAGATCGATCACATGAATAGTCTGCGGGCCAAAGGGATGGAGCGCGCCGAAGCAATCATGCAGGGTAACCGCGACCGCCTGCGTCCTATCCTCATGACTACGCTGGCGCTGGTCGCGGGCATGACCCCGCTGGCTCTGGGAACGGGTCCGGGCGCGGAAGAAAGACGTTCAATTGCGATTGTGGTTATTGGTGGCCAGACTTTGTCGCTGTTGTTGACCCTGATAGCCACGCCGGTTGTGTATTCGCTGCTCGACGATATACGACACACGGCGCGCTGGCGGAAGTTAGCGAGTGCGTTTACTGGTATTCGTGAGAGATTCACTCCACGCCGGCGTTCGCGGGATATTCCTGCCGATGTCGAAGCGGAATCGCTCGGTGGCCATGAAGACGAACCCGAGCATGTGGGCGCTGGTGTCAGCGGCGATTAACTAAACCGCAAATAGGTCCTATAAGTCCTACAGGACCTATTTGCTTTTCACTTACTCAAACACTTTCTCCACCGGTACAATCACCACGGCTTCCGGCTTCACATTTAGCTTGTAATTCTCAATCACTTTGTCCTCATCCATGATCTCTTTTGGTTTGGGGGAGTTGTAGGTGATTGGCGATGGCTTGTTGTTGATGATCGCATCCCGCAGGCTTTCCGCATCTTTAGTAATAATCGCAATCCGCATTGCGTCAGACTTGAGATATTTGCGGATGGCCTTATTCACATCCTCGAGCGTCAGTTTCGCCAGTTGCTCGCGCATGTAGGTGACGTAATCGGGAATATTGTAATAGCGGCTATCCAGTGCATACCCCAGTTGCGAATCCTGCGTCTGTGTCAGGATGTTGTTGTACTTGGTAAGAAATTCGCGCGTTGCCTCAAACGCTTCTTTCGACATTCCATCTCGCACCAGCTTGTCGTATTCATAGAGCGCTGCCCGCAGCACAAAATGACCGTTTTCAGGAACCACAGGTCGAATCCAGATTTGAAAAATCTGCGACCTTCGACCCTGGTTTGGGTCGGGCGTGAACTGAAACATGCCGCGTGGAAAATATTCAATGTAGGCATAGTCGCCGTAATTGAGACCCCGCGCTTCGCGCAGCTGCTGGTAGAGATAGCTGTTACTTGATCGATGCTGGCCAAACCATGAAGCCACGACCGCGAGTGCCGGCCAGTCTTTATCTGCGCGTGTCACATTGATGGGGAACCCCAGTGAAACAGCCGTAGCACGCGTTTCCCGCTTAATGACTGAGATGTGCATCCCCGGCGCCAGCTTGGGTGTAACAACTTTTGCCTGGGCCTGCCGCCCGGCTGGTAACCTGGCGAAATCTGCCTCTACTTTCGCGGGCAGCTCTTTTGGATAGCCACCCGCCAGGCCCAGCACCATGTTGGCCTGGGTGTAGTTTGCTTTGTAGAAAGCGCGCACATCGTCAAGAGTCAGCTTCTCGATAGAACTAATCGTTCCTATGTTGTGATGGCCGTAGGGATGGCCCTGGTAAATAACGTTGTATAGATACTCTTTACCCAGCTCTTCGTCGTTGCTCTGTCGCAGAGAAACTTTGAGGAAGTTTACGGCGTCGGTTTTCAGACGAGTGAAATCGTCCGGTCGAAAACCCGGATCAAGCAGCATCTGGTTAATGAGGCCATAGTACTTGTCCAGATTGTCGACATGCGTGGTTCCGGTGAAGACGGTCATCTCTTTGTCGATCTGAGAATCGAAGGAAGTCGCCATCGGATACATTGCTTCGACGATCTGTTCATAAGACATGGTTCGCGTGCCGCCCTGTGCGAGCATCGCCGCAGTTAATGCGGCCACGCCTTCCTTCCCGGCCGGGTCAGACGCTGCGCCGGTCATGAAGATAATGCGGAACGTGACCAGGGGCGATCGGTTAGGAAGTAGGGTGCTGGAAATCTTTGTAGACATGGTTTTCGGTGTGATTGCGAATCCCGGAGAGGCCAACATTGGCATCAGAATGGCGAAAGTGACTAGCAGTTTGGTGATTAGACGTCGCATTATTTTCCTCCCTCCTTGGCGTCATTCTTGGCCGACTCTTTTGCTTTTGTCGCCAGGGTAACGATTGTGCGGCTCTCATCGCGAAAGTACTTCTTTGCCATGTTCCGAACGTCCTGGGGGGTGATTGTATCCATCAGAGATGCCAGCTTATCTATTGTGTCCGGCGTGCGACGCAGAGAGATGAATGGCGCCAGAGTCGAGGCGATAGCGTCTGAACTATTCATCGTTAGAGCGAAGCCGTAACGCGTGCGTGATCGCGTGTCATCAAGTTTTGCTTGCGGAATCAGCTCCGTCGTGTACCGCTTATATGTTGCCAGGATCTGATCGCGCACATAGTCAGCATCTTTTGGATCTTTGATCCGGGCAAACACTGCAAACAGCTCCGGATCCATCTGGTCGTCGAAGTTGGCTCCTAAAGTCTCCACCTTCTGTTCCTTCAACACCAGCTTTTGATACAGGTCGGAATTCTGACCGAAAGCAACTGACGCCAGGAGGTCCAGAGCCATTTTGTCTTTTTCAACATCCGAGTAGGCCGGGCCGCGGAAAGCTACAGCCACGATTGGCAGAGTGTCCGAAGGCCAGTCGATGTGCGAAGTACGCGGGCCGGTCTGCTCGGGCTCAGCAGGAATGTCCGCAACGTAGTTGCCACGTTTCCACTCGCCAAAGTATTTCCTGGTCAAATCGAGTGTTTGTGAGCGGGTAACATCTCCGACGATTACGACGGTGGTATATTCAGGGCGATAGAATCGCTTGAAGAACTCCAGGCTGTAATCATATTGGGTGGGCATGGCCTCGATGTCTTTAATAAAGCCCATCGTGGTATGCGAGTAAGTATGTTTCTTGAAGGCCGTCTCGCGCAGGCGCTCGAAAAGTTGGCGGATTGGGTTAGCGCTGTTCTTGTCGTATTCACCCTTGACCGCCAGCGATTCTGTCTGAAACTCCGGTAGCCCATACTTCAGGTGCATGAAGCGGTCAGCTTCCATCTTCATGATCTCGTCCAGGTCATCCTTCGAGAAAGTCGCGTGATAGACCGTTCGGTCGTCCGACGTGTAGGCATTAGTCTCAGCACCGGCGCGCTTGAAAATCGCCTCGCGCTGATCAGCTGTGTAATGTTCGCTGCCCCGAAACATTATGTGTTCGAAGAAATGAGCGAATCCGGTTTTGCCGGCTTCCACCTCGTTTCGCGAGCCTGCCTGAACCACAATATAAAGGGCAACCAGATTAGGATAATCAGTAGGCACCGTGACCAGCCGCAATCCATTGGGAAGGTCATCGATGGTGTAATCGTATGGAAAAAGCTTGCGCGATTGTGGCGAATTTGGCTGGGCCAAAGCCAGGAACGGCAGACAGACGATGAGTGACATAAGTATAAGAATCTTCATCTTCTTAAATACTCCAGAGCAACCTAAAGTTTTTGTAGGGGAATGACAACAGTATACATGCGAAGGCTTTACATCTTCAAAAGCACTAAACCGCCAAGACGCCAAGTCAGAGGTCAGAGGTCAGAGGTCAGAGGTCAGGGGTCAGAAGTCAGAGGTCAGAAGATCAGATTTTCCATATACCATTTGACATTTCTCATTTGTCATTTGAAGACATTGTGTCATTTGTAGACGTTGGCTAGAACGCGTGATGTTCTAAACGAAATGCCTTGGTTTGAAATGACAACGCTTTGGCTAGAATGACAATGCCTTGGCTAGAAATGACAATGCCTTGGCTTGAATGACAATGCCTTGGCTTGAATGACAATGCCTTGGCTAGAATGACAACGCCTTGGTTTGAATGACAAATGAGAAATGGTGCATTCAAGTTTGAAGTGCAACTTTGAAATTAGTGGTTAAGAGCAAGCTGCGATAGCGTAAGCGTGCTTTATTAACCGCCAAGTCAAGGA
>Ga0070697_100002451_pt1 | contig 14283 bp, 11 predicted proteins | sample KBSK1501metaG_FD_65475 | JGI IMG/M metagenome (GOLD analysis project Ga0070697, IMG submission 65475) | Corn, switchgrass and miscanthus rhizosphere microbial communities from Kellogg Biological Station, Michigan, USA - KBS K1-50-1 metaG | ecosystem: Host-associated > Plants > Roots >...
AGACCTCCGTCAGATTGAAGATCACCGCCGAATCTCAAATGCGCAAGCTGCCGTCGCAGTTCGCAGAATCGCTCGCGGCGCGCTTGAAGAATCAATCCGCAGGCGCTGGAAAGTCACAACCCACGCAGCCTGCGCAAGAAGCCGGCGCGAATGGTGCCTCGCCGTCGGCGCGCGGCGCGGGCGGCGATTTTCAGCAAGTGATTGCCCGCATGCCCGCCGCAACTCTTTCCGACTTGCAAAAAGGCGAAGCCGTGATGGTGGTCACCACGCAACGCAACGGTAGCGATCCACTCACCGTCATTACCCTTCTCGGAGGAGTCGAACCGATTCTCCGGTCCTCGACGAAAGGCACCCAGGACATGATCCTTTCTCCGTGGAGCTTGGGCGGCGGGGAGCCTTCCGGCAATTGAAATTTCGCTGTCTGAATTTGTTGAGGAGATCGAATGAATTTGCGGTTCAGTCTCAGCCCGGTAAAATTTGTGTTTTTATTCGCATCCCTGTTGATCTTTCTCGGCGGCGTCTTCGCACAACTGCCGGTTGGCAGCCTGCGCGGTCAAGTCACTGATCCTTCCGGGGCCGCCGTGGTTGGTGCAACCGTGGTCGTTCTTCCCGCTGAAGGAGCTTCCAGTACCGCCACCACGAATCGCGATGGAATTTTTGACGTGAAGCCTCTTGCTCCCGGAAAATACACAGTGCAGGTTTTCGCTCAGGGCTTTGCGCAATTTTCCGTGCAGGAGGTCGCAATTGCTGCCGGCTCTCCGATTGTTCTCAACGTTCATCTCGCAATTGAGGAACAAAAAGAAAGAGTGGTCGTCTCCGATTCCACCACGCAACTCGACACCAGCGGCGGCAGCAACGCCAATTCGCTCACTTTGAAGGGCAAGGATCTTGAAGCTTTATCCGACGATCCTGACGAATTGCAGGACGAACTTACAGCTCTCGCCGGCCCGTCTGCCGGACCGAACGGTGGTCAGATCTACATTGATGGTTTTACGGCCGGGCAGCTTCCGCCGAAATCTTCCATCCGCGAAATTCGCCTCAATCAGAATCCCTTTTCGGCTGAATACGACAAACTCGGTTACGGCCGCATTGAAATCCTCACCAAGCCCGGCACTGACAAGTTTCACGGCCAGTTACTGATCAATGGGAACGATTCCGCCTTTAACTCCAGAAATCCATTCGAGGGCGCCGCTGCGCAGCCCGGATACCATTCCGTTCTTTATAGCGGCAATATCGGCGGCCCCATCAGCAAAAAAGCTTCCTTCTTTTTCAACCTTGACCGCCGCAATCTCGACGAAATTTCCGTTGTCAACACTCCTGCGCTCGACGCAAACTTTAACCCCATTCAGTTCGCTCAAGCCGTTCCTAATCCGCGTACTCGCACCAACTTGACCCCTCGCGTTGATTATCAGCTCTCCTCCAGCAACACGCTCACTGCGCGCTATCAATATTTTCGCGAAAATGAAATCAACAACGGCGTCAGTCAGTTTAGCCTGCCCGCGCAGGGCTTCAACGAGCTCAACACCGAACACACCCTGCAAATCAGCGACACCAAGACGCTTAACGAACGCACAATTAACGAGACTCGCTTTCAATACGTTCGTTCCAGCAGCACCGAAACTGTCCTCAACACTACTCCCACGCTAAACGTCGGCGGTGCTTTCACCGGCGGCGGAAATAACCAGGGAAATCTTCTGCAGACCACCAACGGATACGAAATCCAGAACTACACTTCCATCGCGGCGAACAAGCACTTCGTCAAGTTTGGCGTTCGCGCGCGCATTGATGCCGATTCGACGGATAAGCTGACCGGGTTCAACGGAGCATTCACTTTTGATTCGCTTACGAATTATCAAATCACTCAGCAGGACCTCCAGGCTGGCTTCACTCCTGCTCAGATTCGTGCTGATTGCAGGGGCACCTCCGCAAACGGCCCGATATGCGGTGGCGCCAGCAAGTTCACAATCACCTCGGGAAATTTTCAGGTGCAGAATGACTACGCTGACCTGGGTTTCTATGCTCAGGATGAATGGCGGCTGCGCCCAAACATCACCGTCAATTACGGCCTTCGTTACGAGTGGCAGAACCAATTGAATGACAAGGGTGGCCTGGCGCCGCGCCTTGGCGTGGCTTGGGGGCTCGGAAAAACCAAACAAGGCTCGCCCAAAGCCGTTCTGCGCGCCGGATTTGGCGTTTTTTATGATCGCTTCAAACAACAATATCTGGAGCAAGCGCAGCTGTTGAATGGCGTCACACAACAAAGTTTTGTCGTCACTAACCCTGATTTCTTTCCGAATCTGCCGACAACGGCGCAGCTTGCCGCGGCACAAACTTCGCCCACCGTTTATAAGGTCGATCCGAACCTAAAAAATCCTTACACCATTCAGTCTGGTGTCACTCTCGAAAAGCAGCTTGGCAAAATCGCGAACGTTGCTTTTACTTACCTTAATTCGCGCGGCGTGCACTCTTTGCTTCTGCGTAATATCAACGCACCGTTGCCGCCTGGTTTTGATCTGGCGGATCGCCCGTTCGGCGGCGACAGCAATACTTATCAATACGAATCCGCCGGCGACTTCAAGCAAAATCAATTCATCATCAATGGGACTGTGCGCGCCGGCGCCAGGCTTTCGCTTTTCGGCTACTACACTCTGAATTATGCGAATAGCGACACCACCGGCGTAGCGGGAGGTTTTTCAAATCAATCTGTGATCGGATTTCCGTCCAATCAGTTCGATCTGGCCCTCGATTACGGCCGCGCCATTTTTGATATACGCCAACGTCTCTTTTTTGGCGGTTCGATCGCTCTTCCGTACCGGTTCCGCGTCAGTCCGTTTCTGGTGGCAAGTTCAGGCATTCCTTTCAACATCACCTCCGGCGCGGACTCCAACAATGACTCGCTTTTTACCGATCGTCCAACGCTTGCACAATTTCAGAGCGCACTCACGAATGCGGTTGCGAACGGCACGATTCCGAGCAACGTCAGTTTTCATTGTCAACCCGCCCCCGGAGCACTAGAAATCCCCATTAACTGCGGATTAGGTCCTCCGCGTTTGTCGCTGAACGTACGGCTCAGCAAGACGTTTGGATTCGGGAAAAAAGCCGGCAGTGCCGCCAACAATGCTGGCGGGCCAATGTCTGGCAGTACGTTCGGCCGTGGACCAGGCGGCCCGGGTGGCGGTGGCAGAGGCAATCGAGGAGGGGGAATGTTTGGCGGCAGCGATTCTTCGGGCCAGCGATACAGCCTGACGTTAGGAATTTCCGCGCGCAATATTTTCAACAAGGTCAACGAAGGAACACCGGTCGGGGTAATCAGTTCGCCGATTTTTGGCCAGGCAAATTCTCTCGCCGGTGGTCCCTTTGGCAACCAGACCTCCAACCGCCGTCTGGACATGCAAATCGCCTTCAGCTTCTAAAGTTGGCAGTACCTGCGTCAGTCCGAATCTTTTTCTTTCGCCCTAAGTCCGGATTTTGTTTCTGGCGAAGCCGCGAAAACATTGTGCTGTGGCGCGGGCATAGGCGTCGCGCCCATGCGGTCCTGCCACAGGACTTGGTTCAGCACAGCGGAATCCACGGCATCAGCGTGACTGAAGTCCATATTTTTGCCAGCTTTCCATTCCTTCTCATTCATGGCGTAGATCAGGCCATTGTCGCGATTGCGGTAATCCGCTGAAAATGGCCCCTGCGTTCCGTCTCCGGCAAATAGCGGAGCCATTATCGCCGCACGCGCATCGTTGGAATTCATCGGTGGCACGCCGAGGAGTGCTTCAATCGTTCGCACCACGTTGATGGTCGTATAAAAATTATGGTCGACAAATGCTCCACCTTCGCCGCCCTGCTTCGCAGCCGGCGAATATTTGCTGATTACTAACGCAATGCTGCGATGCGCGTCCACATGGTCCGGGCCATCCTGCGCGTCGTCTTCCAGGATTAGAAATGCCGTATCGTCCCAGTAAGGGCTGTGCGAAACCGCCTCTACCACGCGCCCAACAGCCAAGTCATTGTCCGCGACGGAAGCCGACGGGGTTGGTTTTCCCTTGGTCAGTCCTGCTGTGTGATCGTCGGGCAGCCGCAGAAGAATAAATTGCGGCATTTCGTCCTTGCCGGATTTCCGTGATTCGGCAAACTTGCCGAATTCGTTCAGGAATTCGTCCAGGCGAAGCTGGTCCGGATACGCGACCTCGAAATCCGGAAATAACGGATCGAAATGTCCGCGAAGTTCCGATTCCGCCGCGATGTTTTTTGCCAGAACCGGAATATCCCACGGATAGGGACTCGGGCCCCCGCGCGGTTCGCCGACATTCTTCTCTAGCGACTCGCCTTTCTTGACCACCGCGCGCGTACAATGCGCTCCGTCTATTTTCAGTGGGCCAGAAGACGACATGCCCTCTTCGCTCTTCGCGTTGCACCACCGCGACACGATGAATTCTCCATAGTGGCGATACGTGACTCCGTGCGCAGCGAAATTCTTCCAAAGGTAGCCACCGGTCGGCTCTGCGGCATCGGGCAGTTCGTCTTCCACTGAAATGCCTTCCAGGAATTCGCCTTCCGAATCGTACGTATGTTCGCGGCTGCGATAGGCGATCGGAATGGTCTTCGCAATGTAATCGGAAACAGATGCCGACGTGGACCATACGTGGCCGTCGCCGGAAACATCGCCGCTGTCGTAGAAATTATCGAGCACGCCGAACTGTTTCGCGAGCGTATGCTGGTTTGGAGTGATGTCTGCTCCATACATCGTGATCGACGGGTCGTCGTTGCCGACGCCGAGATCGCCAAAAACCTGATCAAATGTGCGGTTCTCTTTAATGATGTAAATCACGTGGCGGATTTTGTTTTCGCCGGAAGCGAAGGGCACGCGATCCGTGTTTCCGCGCTGCGCATTGCGCTCTGTGGCTTCCCTCGTATAGACGGGCAAATTTGCCGGAATGTCCGCCAGGGGCAAACGCGCCAGCGAGCCGCGAATTGATGCGAGAATGTAGGGATATTCAGGACGACCATCCATCCTGGTGCCGCGGGGTTTGTTGTTAGATCCAGCGCCGCGTCCTTTGGCGCTGGCGATCAGCAAGTCTTCGGAAGTGGCCACGACCACGGTCGGGTACCACTCGGTGGGAATAAAACCCAAAGCTTGGTGTAAGCCGAGGTCGAACACCGAGACGGAATCGGAAATCGCATTCGCCGAGAAAAGAGTTTTTTCGTCTGGCGAAAGCGCCAGCGACTGCGGATCGCTGCCGCCGTAAGACTGACCGGCAGGTTTAGTGGACAAGGTATAGATCGTTTTTCCGCTGCGTGGATCTAGCGCAACGATTTGATCGCGATTTGTGAGCGCGACAAACAAGACGGAATTATCGTGGTTCAGCAACAGCGCAGTCGGGTGCGATCCTCCGGCGAGAGAAGCACTCGGCTTGCCGAGTTCGATCTTGCGCACAACTTTTCCACGGGTGAGATCGAGTTCCGCCACTGTGGAAGCATTCCACAAAGAGACAAAGCCCCGTTTCCCATCATTTGAGATGACCGTTGTGTAGGGCAGGGAAGCCGGAATGCGTTTGAAAGTCGAAAGATTGAAGCGGTGAATAATCTCTCCGTCGGAAGCCTTCAGAAGTACCGCTTCGTCGGAGCCGTTGCATGCCACGAGCATTCTTTCTTCGCCGCCAACTTTTTCCACGCTCAGTCCCGCAGGGTAAGTAACATCCTTGAATTGTTCGCGGCGCTCTTTGCCCGACGGCAGCGAAATACGCGGAGGAAGTTTCAGAAATCGCTCTGGCGTGATTTTTCCATCCGCGAAGCCGTACACTGCAATACCGTTGCCGGTACTACCTTGCTTTTTGCCGAGAGGATCGGTGTAGGAGGCAATCGAAGCGTACAAATGTTTTCCGTCTAGCGAAAACGCGAGCCCCAGAAAATAAGTTTGCCGGGCATTACGGCCAAGCCGATTCTCGGGAAAGTCCGAAAGCTGGTTGGTTTCGAGATTCAGAACGGAGAGGGACTGTTTGCCGCCGTTGGCGTAGGCTCCGAATCCGCTGTGGAGAAATACAGCAAAGTGGCCATCGGGCGACACAGCTGCAGCGGTTGGCAGGTTGTTGATCTCGCGCGGGTCGCCGGGAACTTGCGCCAAGACGCGGCCGTTCGGCAACTGTACGGGGGCGGTGGACTCCTGCGCGAGAAGGTTTATGGATGTGACGAGAAAGATTGCTGAAACACGCGACAAAAATCCCAGCCAATGGTTTTTCGACATAAAGAGAGTTTACACGCCCCGCATGAAGAAATGATGAATCGCGGCCCGGTTCGATGATGGGATTGCTGTACGATGGCAGCGGGTGGGGAGGGAAGCAAACAGGATGCGAAGGAAGAAAAAGCGGCTCGACAAAGGAACGGAAGCGCGGCGACTGGCAAGGAACGTCGCGGCCAAGCCGAGTTCGACGCGAGTGGTTGAAGATAAACGAAAGAAGCCGGAAAAACATAAAGTGAAGTGGACGGAAAAGCCGGAGTAGCAGTTGCGCGGAAGTGGGAACCGCTTGTATAACCCGCGATTCTGCCCGTCGTAGATCGAAGTCCAGACCGGACCTAGTTTTTGGAGCCTCAACCGGGCTTGTATGCGGGGATGGATTCGTCGGTTCGAAATACCGGCGAGCGCGTAATGTTTCTGCGGTCAGCAAGGGCATCTGCGATCGCTTCCATTTCCGCTTTGCCAAAGCCTTCGCTCGCCACCTGCACCTTGCCGTCGGGATTGATCAGAAAAAAAGTAGGGACACTGGTCAGGTTGTAGGCATTCGAAACCTGAAAACCGGCCTCGTCAATCAGAATAGGAAACGTGACGCCGGACTCCCGTGCGAAATCGCGCGACGCACTGGCGTTGTCTTGCGAAACGCCAACGAAACTCACGTCGCCGCCGCCATATTGTTTGAAGACCCGTTCGAGAAAGGGGAAGGTGAACTTGCAGACCGGACAGGAAACTTTGAAGAACGCGAGCACAACCGGGCCGCGTTGCAAGGCCGAACCAAGCGCGAATTCCTTGCCGTCAATCGATTTCAACGAAAAACCGGGTGCAACGTTCCCAGGAACGGTTTTTGACATTCTGTCTTCTGCTCCGAGCCAGCGGCGAAGCCGGCGGTAGATGGACATGGCGAAAGCTTATCTTACGTGCATAAGCAGCTTCCAATTGGATGCGGCGAAAAGCGAAATGTTATTCAGGGCCGGCGGTCCGCTGCGAACTTTACTTCCGTTGGGACGCCTTAGTGGATGTGGCGGGTTTTGCGCTGCATGAAATCCATCAGCAGGTACTGCCCGAGGTTCTGCGGAGTGGTGAAGTAGGCTTTGCCGCGGCACATCTGCGTGATTTTTTGCACAAAATTGACCAGCGAATAATCGGTAGCAAGCATAAAGGTGTTGATCATGATGTTCGCGCGCTTGCATTTGTTCACTTCCTCAAGCGTTTCGCTGACTACGAACGGATCGAGTCCGAAAGCGTTTTTGTAAATGCGGCCGTCCTCAAGAGTTAGCGCTGACGGTTTGCCATCGGTGATCATAATGATTTGCCGCATATCTTTGCGCTGGCGAAGCAGAATGCGTTGCGCCATGCGCAGTCCTTCGCGCGTGTTGGTATAAAACGGCCCAACCTGAACACGCGCAAGCTCGTTCAGCGGTACTTCCTCGGCGCTGTCGTGAAAAAGAACCAGATGCAGCGTGTCACCTGGAAATTGCGTGCGAATCAAGTGAGATAGCGCCATGGCCACGCGTTTTGCGGGCGTGAAACGGTCCTCGCCGTACAAAATCATGCTGTGCGAACAATCCAGCATAACGACCGTCGCGCACGATGATTGATATTCACACTGATGCACCATCAAATCCTTATAGCCGATTTCGATGGGGACTTTCGCGCCGTCGCGCCGTACCGCGTTGAACAGCGTTTCACTGACATCCAGATTCAGCGTGTCGCCGAATTCATAGGCGCGCGAAGCTCCGCTAGTCTCGACACCGGTTGCCATATCGCGGGTATCGTGACGGCCAAAGCTGCTTCTTCCCAACGAGCCGAGAAGATCGCGCAAGGTCTTAAATCCCAAAAAGTCGATCGTTTTATCGGTAATTTCAAACCGCGCTTCCGTTTTGCGCTCCAGCGGATCGCCCACGGCGCCGCGCGCGGACACTTGATTGGGCGGAGTAATCTGCGGTTGCTGTGGATTGATGAAGCCATCATTCGAGAGCCGCTCGATCAGTTTGTCGAGCAAGTCCTGAATCTCCTGATTGTTCGAAGCGTCGGAACGGTTAAGGAGCTTTCGTAATTCTTCGCTAAGCTCGTCGTCCGAAAGCAGATCGCCTTCCTGCAAGGCGCGCAGAATCGCTTCGCGCAAAGCTTCCATCGATCGTTCCGGATCGAATTCCGAAATTCCGTAATACTGCGATTCGAAGCCGCTGCGCAGGAAAAAATCGCCAAGCCGCTTGACCAGTTCTTCAAGATCGACGCTGTCCGCCGGTTCGCCCTTGTATTTCGTGAATTTGGTGAATTTCATGGTCTTTGCAACTCTATCCTACGCCTTTGTCGAACCATACGTTGAGATCACACGCTGAAAAGAAACGAAATTGGCCCTGTCAGTTATAACTGCGCCTCGGCGGACGATTGGGATTCTCGCGCTGCTCTGCCTGCTTTGGCTTTTCCGCAAAAAAGCCCCGTTCCTCGCTGCGCCCGATGCGCCGATGCGCCCAAAGCCCTTCAAGAATCATTTCCGCGGCGGCCGCTGCGTGCGCATGGTCTTTCTTGTCCTTCACGCCGAGCCGGTCCACGTGGTCGATCAGATCCTTGATGTTTGCCAGCTGCTTATAGCGGTCGGAACTGGAAGCCAACTCGGCAAATTTCAATTCACCGCCTAGTTCGAACCATTGCACCACGGGCTGAAAGTTAACGTCAGCAAATCGCCGCGAAAATACACGCCCAATCGCCGTACGAATCAGCTCGCGCGCAATGGTATCCGCGCCCTTCAATTCGCCTTCGTATTCAAGCTCCAGCTTGCCGGTGACTGAGGGCAATGCGGAGTAAATATCCGCAACCCGCGCGACCGAATTCTTTTCGCCCGTACGTGCCGCGCGCTGCTCCGCGTTGCTTACGACACTTTCCAGCACCGAAATCGGCAGCCGCTGGCTGACACCAGAGCGCTTGTCCACGCGTTTGTCATCACGCGCCTGGAACGCAATCTCCTCCACCAGTTCGCGCAAATAATCGGGCACTTCCACGCGATAACCGGACTCACGTCCGGTCCACGCTTCCTGCCTGGTGATCGAAATGCCTTCGTCGATGGTCGAAGGATAGTGGGTGCGAATTTCCGCGCCGATGCGGTCCTTCAGTGGCGTAATAATTTTGCCGCGCGCCGTATAATCTTCGGGGTTCGCGGAAAAAACCAGCAGCACGTCCAGCGGCAATCGCAGCGGGTAGCCCTTAATCTGAATGTCGCCTTCCTGCATGATATTGAATAGGCCAACCTGGATTTTGCCGGCGAGGTCCGGCAATTCATTGATAGCAAAAATGCCGCGATTGGCGCGCGGCAACAATCCATAGTGGATCGTTAGTTCATCGGAAAGATCCCGCCCGCCGCGGGCAGCGCGAATCGGATCGACGTCGCCGATGATGTCCGCCATGGTTACATCGGGAGTGGCGAGTTTTTCCACGTAACGGAGGTCGCGCGGCATCCATGCGATGGGCGTGTTGTCGCCCACCGCGGCAATGCGATCGCGGCACGCGCGGCAAATCGGCCGCAACGGATCGTCATTAATCTCGCAGCCGGCCACCACCGGAATCTCTGCATCCAAGAGGCTCGCGAGGCCGCGCAGTATGCGGCTCTTTGCCTGGCCACGCAGTCCCAACAAAATAAAATTGTGCCGCGATAACAGCGCATTCACGATTTGCGGAATCACCGTGTCTTCGTAGCCGTGAACTCCGGGAAAAAGTGTTTCGCCGCGTTCGATCGCACGCAACAAATTCGCACGAATTTCGTCCTTGACAGAACGTGACGCGGTGCGCGCGTCGAAATCCGGAATGCGGCGCAACTCGCCAAGAGTCGCGGGCCTCGGACGGCCCCCGACAGAGTGCGCCGACAAAGAAACAGTCATGTAGCCCCCAAACACCGCAGCGAACGCGGCGAATTCTCAGTTAGATGCAGGTGCCGCTAAATCGGTCGGCTCAGTTCAATGCGTGGCCGTTGCCTGCGGCTTGCGCGCGCAGGGTATCTTCCTTTTGTAGATGCGGCGCCCACTCGCGGAGGTACGCGACGAGCCGCTCTTGCCTCTCGGCCTCCGAGCGCAATTCCAGAACACGCTGCTTCCATAGCAAATCCATCGGAAGCCGCGACGCGATTCGGTAAGACATCTCCGTTTCCGCCGATTCCTCGAGGTCCCGCGGATAATCATCAAAGATCAACGTATGGCACGTTTCATAGAGTTCAACCAACTCGCGCGAGATTCGCGGGTTCGCAGGCACCGGCCGGTCCTCCAGGAAATCAACGGCGCCGCGCAGCAGCGGTTCGTCGGAGAAAAGTTCGACAATTCGAAACGGCTCGCGCCCTACGGTCAAAATATCGCAGCGTCCGTCGTCGTAGCGGCTCGTCACTTCAAGAATTTCTGCCGTGCACCCGGTTCCCGCCATTCCGCTGGACAGCGCCAGCAGCACACCGAACGGCGACTTCGCTTCCAGGCAATCGCGCACCATTTGCCGGTAGCGCGGCTCAAAAATGTGCAGGGGCATATCGGCGCCGGGTAGAAGAACGACGTTCAGGGGGAACAACGGTAGCCGAACCGGTAACATGATGACTTCCAGCCAAGAGCATAACAGAGCCACAGGCGGAGGCAAATCGGCATGTGCGAGAGGCAGATTAGAGTTCGCTGAGCAGCGCTTCCATCTCAGATAGCGCGTGGCCGTTTCCGGCCTTCGACGCCGCAGAAATCCCTTGCTGCAAAATTTCACGCGCGTCCCCGGGCCTCGACTCCTTCACCAGCATTTGCGCGAACATCAGATAAGCCGGAACGTAGTCGGCATTGCGCTGAAGCAGCTCTCGAAAATTACTCTCTGCCGCCGTGGTATCGCCTGTGTTTACGCATTCCATCGCCAGGCCGTAGCGTGAAAACGCATCATCGGGCTTTTGCGCAACGAACGCTTCCAGCAACTCCCGTCGCGTTTTCTTTTGGTCAGCCATCGTGAGCAGGTAGTATAGCGGCTGGGCGCATAACGCCAAAATCGCACCCAGCCGAGGCCAGGATGCCGAACCGCAAGAAAGTTTCGCCAGTCAGCGATGGCGGATTAAAACCGAAACCCATCAGCGCCTCGCGCTCCGAAATGGCGGAAGTGGTCTTGCCCGCCATCACCAATCCTCTGGGTAAATTGCTCGGCGGTCACGTCATGCATCTAGTTGACATCGCGGCGGCCATGGCGGCCAGCCGTCATTCGAACAGCTATGTGGTCACAGCTTCGGTGGACTATATCGATTTCCGCAATCCAATCAACGTCGGCGAATTCGTCATTTTGAAATCTCAAGTGAACCGCGTTTTTCACACTTCAATGGAAGTGGGCGTCAAAGTCTTCTCGGAGAATGCCTTAACCGGCGAACGCAAGCACACGACCACTGCCTACGTGACCTTTGTTGCGATCGATGCCATCACGAAGCAGCCAAAAGCCGTCGCACCTCTAATCTTGAAGACGGCCGAGGAAAAACGCCGCTGGCGGGAAGCGGGCGTGCGCCGCAAAACACGCCTGGCTCTACGCTATAAAAAACGCCACGAACGGGACTAGATGTGTAGCGCCCGCCGTCTGCGGCTTGCGCTTTCGACTTTTTGGTCTTACTTCGTACCAACCGCACCCACCCAAATCGGTGTGGTCGTAGGCTGCGGACTCCCGCCATCCGCCTCTTCGCTGATTGCCAAAGCCTTGATAGCGCCCGGCGAATCCGGCGGATTCGCAACCAGCAAATCAAACTCTCCATCCGGACCAGGTCGCAATGTCAACGAAGGAATCGCCTTCCCCCCAGTCGCCTTCGGAATCAGCCACAATTGCAAAGTACGATTGCCCGGCGGCGGTGCCAACCTCTGCCCTGAAATAACCAGACCAAATTCTGGACTCCATGTCGCCTGCAACATGGGCAAGTCTTTATTTCCCGCAGGCATTGCAATCTTCAGTGATTTTGCATCGGTTAAAACTAAAGCTTCGCGCCGCGCAAGAACCATCTCCCGCGCTGATTCCCGTTGTAGCTCAATCTGTTTCTCCAGAGCAGTCCGCGTTTGCTGAATCGTAGTCTTCGTTACTCGCGCTTCATGCGCGTTGTAAAATGCGAAGAGCAGCGCCGCAACAACCGCGCTGCACATCCACAACGGAACCGCCGGTCTGGTTCGAGCGGGAGCTTGTGTCTTTGTGGCCGCCCCTTCTGTGCTCGCCGTCCGCATCAATTGCTCCTACGCAGCAAGTCTCTTCTCCGGCGGCCAATGTTTCTAGCTAACTCGAATCTCTTCAGCAACCGCAAGCGCGTGCTCGATGCATGCCCCGATTGCCGGGCCTTTCCAATAGTTGCCGGTCAACCACAGTCCCGGAACTTTGGCGGCAGCTTCGCGGATCGTCTGCAATCGCTCAGTGTGGCCAATGTTATATTGCGGAATAGCCGTTCTGTAGTTCGTGACTCGCTCGATTACAGGGCTGCCTGAGATTCGAAGTAAATCTCCTACCTCACGCTGAACAAATTCCGCGCTTTCCGCTTCAGAAAGTCCCTCGCCGCCGTTGGACTTGCATGCGCCGCCGATGAAACTGGTCATTAGCACGTGGTCCGCCGGGGCTCGCCCGGCGAAGAGTGAGGAGTTCCACACTGTGCCCAGAGTGTGCATTTTCTTGCTGCGCGGAATCAGGAAGCCGAAGCCGCGCAGAGGTGTTCCCACTTGATCTTTGCGATAGCCGTGAGAGACCACCGTGACCGGCGCATATTCGATATCAGACGACGGAACTGTGGCCGCCGGTGTGATGAGTCGCAGCAAATCGGCGTTGACCCCCGTGGGCGTTGCCAGCACTAGCTTTTTCCCGCGAACTTCTTCTGAGCCGCGGTTGCTTTCGATCTTCAATACGAAACAATCGCCGTCGCGCCGGATTTCCTGCTCGACCTTGGCGTTGTATCGGATCGCAGTTCCCAGAAAATCGGCGAGGGACTGAGTCAGCGTAGCGTTGCCTTTTTGAAAAGAATAGAGACCTGGTCTGCGCGTTTGCTGAGGTGCCGTCTTGTTTTTCGCCAGCCGGATGCTGCCCCGGATAATACTTCCACTGGCTTTCTCGGCTTCATGGATTTTTGGGAAGGCTGCCTGCAGGCTAAGCTTTTCAGGATCGCCGGCATAAATGCCAGAGACGAACGGGGCCACTAAGCGGTCCAGCAGTTCTGCGGTGAATCTTGTCCGGACGAAAGTAGCCACGGATTCGTCCGTGTCCGCAGGCACGGAGGTCCGGAAAATGTCAGCCAGGATCGAGAATTTTGTCCGCCAACTGAGAAGGGAAGAAGCAAGAAACGCGCCCGGCGATAACGGAACAGGAACAAGCTTGCCATCAGTCACAATGTAGCGCGGCGCGCCGCGAGGAGCTTCAACGAGCTGATTCAATATGCCCAATTCTTGGCAAAGCTTGAACAGCGGTTCGGTAGCGGAAAAGCTCTGCGGGCCCAGTTCGAAGAGGAATCCGTTTTCTTCCACGGTTTCGATATATCCGCCGGGTCGTGCTGACGCCTCCAGCACCAAGACAGTCCGCCCTGACTTCTTAAGAGCGTACGCGCACGTCAATCCGGAAATCCCTGCGCCAACAATTACTGTGAGCGGAGCGGTGGCCACGGCTTAGAGCGTCTTGGAGAAAAGCGGCTTGGCAGTCAGTTGCTGCTGCTCGAGATATGGGTCGAAGAGCATCGCCAGATTGCGGATGAAAATCCGGCCGAGCCAGGTAGCGCGAATCTCGTCGCAATCGATTGTCAGCAAGCCGTCTTCGCGTGGAAGTTCCAGGCGCTGCAACTCGGCGGCAAAGTGTTCATTGAAATCGATTGCGAATGCCTCGCTGATTTCGCGCTTCGGAATCACGGTGTGGCACAACAGCCGGCTAATTACTTCACGTCGCAGCCGGTCTTCAGTGGAAAGATGATAGCCACGCATGGTCGCGATGCCGCGCTCACCAACTGCCTTTTCCCATGCCGCAAGCTCGCGGAAATTTTGTGCATACGCATTGCGAAATCCGCTGATCGCCGTGACGCCCATCCCGTAAAGATCGGCGCCAGCCTTCGTCGTATAGCCCTGAAA
>Ga0070697_100002455_pt1 | contig 14267 bp, 17 predicted proteins | sample KBSK1501metaG_FD_65475 | JGI IMG/M metagenome (GOLD analysis project Ga0070697, IMG submission 65475) | Corn, switchgrass and miscanthus rhizosphere microbial communities from Kellogg Biological Station, Michigan, USA - KBS K1-50-1 metaG | ecosystem: Host-associated > Plants > Roots >...
GTGCGATATCGCGGCTGCATTACAAGCAGAAGTCGAGGAGATCGACGCCGAACACGCGGTTTTCGTGCTTGAAAATTATGCGCACCGTCCGTTGACCGCCATGCCGCAGATTATTCTCAACGACCTCGCGCAATCGCAGGTCTCGATTTTCGCTGCGCAATCGCAGCCGGGCGAGCTCCCTGCACGCATGCAAACGAGCGACGTCGTGAACAAGAAGCACATTCGTCACGGCCACATGGTCAACATCACGCGCCAGATCATGATGGAAGGAATGCGCGCCGATTTTCATGCCATTGATGCGCTCAGTCAGCGATTAATTGAGCGCGCCCGCCATGCCGAGCGGATCAAGTGCAAGACGCCTCACGGAACCGATTTCGAAGCGGAGTTTTCGCCCAAACTAAAATGGTTGAAGACGAGCGGCATCGTCACACCGGAAAAATGGGGCAACCTTCCCGGCGGCGAAATCTTTACGGCGCCTGCCAACACGAATGGCATCTTCGTCGTCGATGGCGTGGTCGGCGATTATCTCTGCAGCAAATACGGCGATCTGGATGACACGCCGCTCACCATCACCGTGAAGAATAATCGCATTGTCGATCTTTGCTGCGATCACAAGGCGCTGCTCGAAGATTTTCGCGCCTATACGAGCACGGATGAAAACAGCAATCGCGTGGGCGAATTCGCCATTGGCACAAACACGGCCTGCACCCGCGTCATCGGCAACATCTTGCAGGATGAGAAAATTCCCGGCGTCCACATCGCTTTTGGCCATCCTTATGCCGAGCACACGGGAGCGGATTGGAAATCCAAAACGCACATCGACTGCGTGGGCCGCGATTTCGACATCTGGTTCGACGGCGGGCAAGTGATGGAACGCGGCAAGTTTTTGGTCTAGGTGGGATCGCCCGCAGAGCGGCCGATCCACAAGGAGCGGGGGCTTTCCAGCCGCCGAACTAAACCATCCACGGCGGTCGAGAGACCGGCGCTCCCTCACAATTTCGATTGGCGTAGCAGCGGCTGACACGCGAAATAAGTCGGATCCCGTCTCAACGTGGGAGAGCCATCCCTACCAAATGCATCCCGAACTTCGTTCCCGGTTCAACGCCGACTTTACGCCTGACAAATACGCGGCGCTTTTGCGTTGCGTAAATGAAGGCACGCGCTGGCCCGCTGATTATCGTGTTTCCGAAACGCCCATTTTCCTGACGCGCGAGTTCACCGATGAAGTCGTTTACGCCGCCAATGAAATCGCAGCGCAAACGCAGACGCTGGGGTTTGCCAAGCACGCAGCTTCGGCAATTCCGCGCGGCTTGGAAGTGCCAAATGAATCGTCGCATCCGGAATTCATGATTGTCGATCTTGCCATCTGCACGGAAGGCGGGCGGCTCGTGCCACGCTTGATCGAGCTTCAGGCGTTTCCAAGTTTGTTCGGCTTTCAACTCCTGTTGCTCGGTTGCATGCGCAAAGCGTATCCCGCCATTCCTCCAAGCTGGACATCGTCGTTCGGTGGAATCAAAGATGAGGCCTACATCGATATCCTCCGACGCACGATTGTTGCCGACGCGAATCCGGAGAATGTGATCCTGCTCGAGATCGAGCCGGAAAAACAAAAAACGCGGATCGATTTCGCCGCGACCGAATCGCTCCTCGGTGTGCGACCAATCTGCCTGACAAAGGTCATGAAGCGCGGGCGAGAGTTGTCTTATGAGCGGGATGGACGCCAGGTGCGGATCGAGCGGATTTACAATCGCGTCATTTTCGACGAACTGATGCGACGGCCGGATTTAAGAGCATCGTTTCATTTCCAAGACGATCTCGATGTAAAGTGGATTGCGCATCCGAATTGGTATTACCGGATCAGCAAGCATTCGTTGCCTTTTTTGAAGACCAGGTACACGTCACCGGCATTCTTCGCGGATGAATTTCCAGCGAATGACAAGATCGACAATTACGTTTTGAAACCGCTCTACTCGTTCGCCGGGCTCGGTGTCGATATGGAGCCAACGCGCGAAAAACTGTCGGCGCTGAAAAATCCGCACGAATGGATTTTACAAAAAAAAGTGGAGTACGCTTCGTTTGTGCCGACAATTGACGGCCCGAAATCGAAAGCCGAGCTGCGGATGATGTTCGTCTGGCCCGAGCAGGGCGAACCGATTCTCGTGAACAATTTGGTCCGGATGAGCCAGGGGAAAATGATGGGCGTCGATTTCAACAAAGACAAAACCTGGGTCGGCTCCAGTATCGCGCTACATGAAAGCTAAGGCGGGAATTGGCGGATTTTGGGGGGCGCGAGCTTGTAGCTCGCTGTTCGCGGCATTTTGCCGGGAATCCATCTCCCGCGGCGGTTAACGAACGAGAGGAAACGCTAGCGTTTCGTGCTGCTGGGACCGTCCGGCAACATGCCCGCGCTTCCCATTAATTCCGTCACTTCAGCCGATGTCCGCACCGGGACGATCTCAAATTCCATCAGATCTTTCCAGTTGCCAGTCCAAAGCTCGAACAACGACGCGTCCTCAGTCTGCATCAGCTGATAACATTTCGTAAGATCGAGATCGACCCAGCTGGAAACGTACTCGAGCCCATCGGGCATCATCCGGCCTTTCTCGCGCAAGCGGCGATAAATCTCCGGCACGGCGCCTTCTTTGAAGCGTTCGTAAGCCATGTAAAGCATGGTTCCCGTCTAGCCCATCGGCTCGCAAAAATCAGCGACAAAAACAAACGCGCGCTTGAATTTTGCCGGCGCGGCCCGTATCGCTGGAGAAGATGTCTTCTGAAACCAAGAAAGCGCTCGGCCTGATTTCAATCTATACCGCGCTTTTATTTTTTCTGATCGGGTGGGCCGGTGCCCACAAATCGCAGTTTCATTTTCGTGCTGAGATATCCGCGGCCGGATATTACACGGCAGCCGCTTTCGCCGTGCTCGGCGTGATTATGCTTTTGCTTTCGCTTCGCAAGCGAAGCTGAGATCCGGCCGCGCGCATCGCCGGAGTTGGATGTCGATCTTGTCGCGGCGTCGCGACAAGACGTTGTTTCAAGGAAAACGCGGCGGCAACCCGCTTTCGGTCACCGCCGCATTGTCTCCCTGCTTGCCCAAATTTATTCGTTCTGCGCGTCGTGCATTTTCTGCATGGCATCGCGCATTTGCTGGTGAGCCGCTTTCAGGTCATCGAGCTTCTTTTGCTGGTCGGCGTTAAGCAGAGGCCGGATTTGCGACATGGTTGAATCCATGACGGCTTTGGCCTTTTGCCTCGCTTCCTGATGGATCGTCTTCAATTGCGGCTTGGCTTGATCGAGGATCGGTTGAACCTTGGCCTGTTGGTCGGGCGTCAGATTCAACGTCTTGGTCAAATGGTTAAGCGCATTGCCGTGGCCACGCCAGCCGTGCCCGCCGAAGCCCCCTTTGTCTTGAGCTTGCGCGAGGGCAAAGCCGCCCAAGGCGATCGCGCCGACGGCGGCCAGTGTTAGTAAGTTTCTTTTCATTCGTTTTCTTTTGTTCTGTTTTGTAGGAGCGCCAGGGCGCCCGTTTCATAGGTAAAGACCGGAGACGCGGGGAACTGGTTACACTTTTTTTTCCCTCGCGCGATGTCCGACAAAGGTGTAACCGAGGCGGTCCGCACGCTGTCATTAATCAACGGTGTGGATACGCTTCTGACATGGATGATTTTGATGCAAGCGCTCTGGTTGCATCCGCGCTTAAACATGACGATGAGGCGGCTCGCGAGCTGGTTCGTCGGCTCTATCCGCTTGTCGCGAAAATGGTCCGCGCCCATCGACCGCGACGCACTTCTGAAGAGGACCTTTCCCAAATGATCTTTATCAAGATGTTTCAAAAGCTCCCGCAGTTTTCCGGCAAGGTGCCGCTCGAACACTGGGTTTCGCGCATCGCGGTCAACACGTGTTTGAACCAGATCCAATCGGAAAAAGTGCGACCGGAGATTCGACATGCCGATTTGAGCGAGGATGAAGTTGCGGTGATTGAGAACCTGGCCGTTTCTTCTGATGAACTGGCGCCGGACAAGCGATTTGCTTCGCGGCAACTGGTCGAGCACCTTCTCAAGGCACTGAAGCCAGCCGAGCGACTCGTGATCGATCTGCTTTATTTGCAGGGACGGACTGTGGCCGAGATAAAGAAGGTGACTGGTTGGAGCGCAGCGCTGGTGAAAGTGCGGGCCTTTCGCGCGCGTCAAAAAATGAAACAACAGCTCGAACGAATTTCGGCGGAGGAAAACTGATGAGCAATGTCGATCCAAAACTAGATCGCCTGCTTCGATCGGCCGTGCAAGGAGGGGACGACCATTCACCGGCTGCGCCGTTTGGCTTCGATACGCGCGTCGTGGCGCTCTGGCGCGTCTCGCGAATTGGCAACGGAAACGGCCTGGCGCGTTTGGTTCGTCGTGTCGCTTTCGCGGCCATGACTTTGATCGTGATCGCTTCCGCGGCCGCGCTTTATGAAGCGAATCAGGAGCGCGATGCGGACGAAGCATATGGCAATGAGTTCGCGATCGCTGACTCGGCAATTCAAAGCGAAGTCTTCCGATGAACCGCGCCTTGCAGTGGAAACTCATCGCCGGTTTCCTGCTTGTCTTTATCGCGGGCGGAATTACCGGCGGGTTTGTGGGGGCGACACACGCCCGCCATTTCTTTCTGCGCGGACCACACCGCGCCTTTATCAAGGAACGAATGGGCGAGCGCTTGAAGCGGGAATTGAATCTCACGCCCGAACAGGTGACGAAAATTTCGCCGATGATCGACAAGGCCAGCGCGCAACTGGAAGCCATTCGCACCGAGACTGCGCAGCGTGTCCACGAAACGATGGCGCAAACCCATCGTGAAATGGCGACGGTTCTGACCGACGAACAGCGAGAGAAATTAAAACAAATGCATCGCCGGCCGCGGCACGGACTACGCGCGGTCCGCCCGCCGCCGCCGGAAGATGGTGAACAATAACGGCGCGGCCGTAGCTAAAGTTTCTTCGTAAATATGACAGCCCAACGCAGCATACTTGGTTACCTCCTGATCGAAATTCGCAGCCAACCGTTTATCCGCGCGTCATATTCTTTTGTAGGCCAACCACTCCGGTTGCTGATCTAACGAACGGCAGGCGATGCGCCTGCCCTACAATCCTGCAACAATCTCGCGCACCAGTCCTGGCCCGCGGTAAATATATCCGGTATAGATCTGTAGAAGCTGCGCGCCGGCCTCCACTTTTTCGCGCGCGGACTCTGCGTCAACAATTCCACCGGACGCGATCACGGGGATTGTCGATCTTGCCGCGATCGCGCGGACGAGCGCGGTCGATCTCTCCCGCAGTGGCGCGCCGCTCAAGCCCCCGGTTTGATCGCCGTTCGAAGAAATCGTCGAATGATCAAGCGTCGTGTTCGCGGCGATGATGGCAGCGACCTGATTTTCTTCGCATGTCGCAACGATTTCATCGAGTTCGTCCGGGTGAAGATCGGGCGAAATTTTAACGACGATCGGCTTCTGCACGCCTTGATTTTCCTGACGGATCGCATTCAGCAAGATCGACAATGACTCTCTCGCCTGTAGGGAACGCAGCCCGGGCGTGTTCGGCGAGCTGACGTTGAGCGCGATGTAATCGGCAAACGGATGCAATCGTTGAAACGAATAACGATAATCGGCGGCAGCTTCTTTCAGTGGCGTCGCTCTCGATTTGCCGATGTTGATGCCGATAGGAACTCGCGGCCAACGCCCGCTGTCGCGCAAATTTTGCAGACGTTCGGCCACAACATCCGCGCCATTATTATTGAAGCCGAGCCGATTGATCAGTGCCTGTTGTTCAGGATAACGAAAAATGCGCGGCTTTGCATTTCCCGGTTGCGGCTTGGCGGTCACGGTTCCGATTTCTATAAAACCGAAGCCGAGTGCTTCCCAAGCCGGAAGCGCGACGCCATTTTTGTCGAGGCCCGCGGCCAGGCCGATCGGATTCGCAAACGTGATCCCAAATACCGTTCTTGGTTTGGTTGAAGGTTGAAAAGTCTTTAGCGCCTTTGATGCAAAATCAACATGTGACGCACTTCGCAGGAGCGCGAGCGTAAGGTGATGCGCGACTTCGGGATCGAAGGCAAAGAGCAGCGGTCTGACGAAGCGTTCATAAGCATTTTTCATTTGCCGATGCAGAACTGGCCGAAGACGGCATCGAGAATTTGTTCGACGTCGACCGCGCCGAGCACTTCGCCAAGGGCATGCAGCGCGTCCTTAAGATCGACAGCGACATATTCCGGTGCCAGACCGTTGCTCATTGTGGCAGCGGTGCGATCGCACGCTTCCAGGGCGCGCCGCAAACAATCGCGATGACGGGTATTGATGGCGACGGCGCTTTCCGGTCGGAGATTCTCCTTGACGAGGTGGCCGAGAATTTTCTGCTGGAGCTCCGGCAAACCCTTTCCGGTCGCGCAGGAAATGCGAACGGCATTTACATTTTCCCAGTCTGTATGTTCGGGCAGATCGCTTTTATTAAGCAGCACGATCTCGGCGCCGTTCACGGAGCGCGTTTCAAAATCCGGCGGCTTCGGCGCGTTACGATCGGCGATGTGCAGACGTAAGTCTGCCGTTTGGAGCGACCTTTCCGTGCGCGTTATTCCCTGGCGCTCGAGATCACTTGCCGATGTTCGCAAGCCTGCGGTGTCGATCAGGCGGATTGGGACGCCGCGCAGATTGACCGATTCCTCAATCGTGTCGCGCGTTGTTCCATGTGTGTCGCTCACAATCACGCGTTCATAACCGAGGAGGCGGTTGAGCAAGCTTGATTTGCCGGCATTGGTCGCGCCGTAAATGACGACGCGCACACCTTCGCGCAAGATTCGTCCCTGATCGGCCGTCGCAAGCAGGGCCACGATTTCTTCGCGAATCGATTCAAGTCGCGCCCGCAATTTCTCGCGGTCGTCCGGGGTGATCCCTTCCTCGGGGAAATCGATGGACGCTTCGATGTTGGCGACAAGATCAACAATCCCATCACGGATATTTTTGATCCGATTACCGAGCCGCCCTTCGAGTTGTTCCGTGGCGGAGCGCAAGGCGAGATCGGTTTTGGCTCGGATCAAATCGATGACCGCCTCGGCCTGAGTCAGGTCCATTTTGCCATTCAAAAATGCGCGTTCGGTAAATTCGCCGCCGCGCGCGCTGCGTGCGCCAGCGTGCAGACAGGCTTCGAGCACGCGGGCGGTCACCAGGGTGCCGCCGTGACAACTGATCTCGACTAAATCTTCGCCCGTGTAACTGATGGGCGCGCGGTGAATCGACATCATCACTTGATCGATCAGCTCGCCCGTTTCATCGACAATTTCGCCGAAGTGCTGGAGTTGCGGTGAAAATTCAGAGGGCTTGTTTGTTCCTCGAAAAATCTTGTCCGCGACTGCGATGGCGTCGGCGCCGGAAACGCGCACAAGCGCGATCGCGCCTTCACCCGGGGGAGTGGAAATCGCGGCAATGGTCTCGCCCGGGATAATCGATGCGTTCTCCGCTATCACGCTGGTCGATCCTTCGATAGAACTTCTTTCAGCGCTGCGATGCATTTTCGATTCTGCTTCATCGTTCCGATAGAGATGCGCACCCATTCCGGCAAATTGTAACCTTTGAGCGGCCGAACGATGATCTTTCGGACCAACAGTTTCTTAAAAACAGCCTGACCATCGCCGACATTCACCATAATGAAGTTCCCGGCGCTCGGGACGAACTCCAGCTTCATTTTGGCAAATTGCTCCTGGACGTAGACACGGCCTTCATCGACCACGCGCTTTGTCTCCTGCTGATGGGCTTTGTCCTCGAGCGCTGCGCGTGCCCCGATCTGGGCAATGGCGTTTAGGTTGAATGGTTGCCGCGCTTTCTGCAGCACCTCGATCATTTCGCGACGCGCGATACCGTAGCCCACACGCGTGCCGGCGAGGCCGTGGATTTTCGAAAAAGTGCGCAGAACGACAATGTTTCGGCCGTCACGAACATACTTCAACGTGTCGGGCGGATTATCGAGGAACTCGTAGTAGGCTTCGTCGAACACGGTGACGACGTTTTCCGGAACGCGCGACATGTAATTGTCGATCCTGTTCTGCGGAATGAGCGTGCCGGTCGGGTTGTTTGGATTGGCAATGAAAACGACGCGTGTTTTTCGAGTGATGGCGGCGAGCATGCCCTCCAGATCATGGGCGTAATTCGGACTGAACGTTTCGATCGTGCGGGCCCCAAAGAGCGCGGCAATCAATTTATAAGCAACGAAAGCGTGTTCCGACGCAATGATGTCGTCGCCCGTTCCGAGAAACGCATGTCCGAGAAATTCGATTACTTCGTTGGAACCATTTCCGAGAATGATATTTTCGCGCGCCAGATTGAGCCTGGCCGCGAGCGCATCGCGCAGGTAAGAGCCGCCGCCATCCGGGTAAAGGTGCGCCTGATCGAGAGCGGCGCGCATCGCTTTGACCGCCTTGGGTGATGGTCCCAGCGGGTTCTCATTCGAGGCGAGCTTGACGATTTTACTAGGAGGAATATCCAGTTCACGCGCCGTTTCCTCGATCGGCTTGCCCGGTTGGTAAACCGCCAGGTCGCGTAATTGTGCGTTAGCCATCTCCCAAAGCGACTGCATTTGGCGGCGAACTTACCCAAGAATGCGCGCCTGGTCTAACTGCGGGAGAAGCTTGCGATTGGCGAGGCAAAATGCGATGAAGATACCTTGTCGCATTATTTCGAGAATCTTGTCGAGAACGTTACCGGGGGCGCCAATTTTTGGACCTACTTCGGACTGACCGCTAACTTGCTGTTTGCGAGCCGCTTCGTCATCCAGTGGTACGTTTCGGAGAAGCTCAAGCGCAGCGTGATTCCGGTGCAGTTTTGGTATCTGAGCATCGCCGGCAGCGTCATGATGTTGATCTATGCGATTTACATCGGGAAAGTGCCACTCATTCTGGGCTTTCTTTTTCCGACGATTATTTACATTCGTAACCTCATGTTGATTCGCAAAGGCCGGCGTGAATCGAAATTAGGCGTGAGTGAGACCGAGCAATGAGCCGTCAGATCATTTATCTCGATAACAACGCCACCACCCAGCTCGATCCCGCGGTGGTGGAGGAGATGTTGCCGTTCCTGACCGAGCTCTACGGCAATCCTTCGAGTGGCTACCAATTTGCCGCGCAAGTGCGCAAGGCGATCGAGCTGGCGCGCGAACGCACGGCGAAACTGCTCGAGTGCGAACCGGAGGAAATCGTTTTCACAAGTTGCGGCACGGAATCGAACAACGCCGCGATCAATTCAGCGGTGCAATTTGAGCCGCGCGGCAAACATGTTGTGACCAGCGCGGTTGAGCACAGCGCGGTCTTGCGGCCTTGTCAGGAACTGGAAAAGCGCGGATGCGAAGTGACTTTCCTCGGTGTTGATAGAAATGGAGATGTCGATCTTGCCGAAGTCGAAAAAGCGATCCGGCCGGACACAGCGCTCGTCTCGATGATGTGGGCGAACAACGAAACCGGAGTGTTGTTTCCGCTTGAGAAGATCGAGAAAATTTGTCGCGAGAAACGCGTGCTCTTTCACACCGACGCCGTGCAAATCGCCGGGAAGATTCCGATACGGCTGCGCGGTTCGGCCATCAATTTCCTTTCCTTGTCGGCGCACAAGTTTCACGGGCCGAAAGGCGTCGGCGTTCTCTATGTGAACAAGCGCTCCCGTTTCCGTTCCTCGATCATTGGCGGAAGTCACGAGAACGGGCGGCGCGCCGGCACTGAAAACGTGGCCTCGATCGTCGGGTTGGGAAAGGCCGCCGAGCGCGCGACGGAATGTTTGGGCGAGGAAGCGAAGCGGGTGCGCGCCATGCGGGATCGGTTCGAAAAAGGAATTCTGGAAACCATCACTGGCGCTTCGATCAATGGCGCGGATGCGGACCGGCTGCCTAACACTTCCAACGTTTTCTTCGAGCGAATCGAGTCGCAAGCGGCCCTGATGTTATTAGATCGACATCAGATCTGTTGCTCGGCCGGGTCGGCTTGCCGGACCGGCTCGGGAGAGGGCTCGCATGTGCTGGGCGCGATGCATGGAAGTGACGAGCGCGGCCGCGGCAGCCTGCGTTTTTCTTTTGGACGCTTCAATTCGGACGCTGACGTCGAGAAAGCGCTCGAAACGATTCCCCAGGTTATTGCGAAGTTGCGCCGATTGAATTCGCTGGTCACGGCGCAAACCGCGAGCGCCTAGGCCGCGTTCGAGTCACTAAGCTGACGGTCCGGCTTTTGATTTTACTGGCCGCCCGCTCGCTAGCGCGGCCAAGAACACGATTTTTATTGCTTTAGGCTCCGCCTTTCAGGTAAAAAGGCCTCTTCAAAGCGGAAAATTGAAGGGGTGGCATGAGAATTGTTATTGACGTTGCGTCTCAATTATGACGAATATGGAAATCATAAAAACCCCGCTGCTTTCGCGCAGAACAACAGAAAGAAATGACAATGTGATCGCGTTCAGTTTGAAAAGATCCGCCTTGGCCGCGGCGCTCGTCGCCGCTGGAGTCCTCTTCGCTACCACGCCGGTTCAAGCCGTGGTCGTCGACCTGATAAATGGCAACAGTGGCACGATCAACGGTGCCCAATTCGAGTTCACGAATGAACAGCCGACCGGTACCGGCATCATCGATCCGTTCCTGCGCGTTCAGGCAAACGGGGTTGAACAGGGCTACAACACTTCTGGCACGCCGGTTCCCTTCGATGATATGTCGGGTATTTCCACGCACGACATAACTTTCGCACAGCTTCAGACGACCACTGTCACGATCAGCGGCACGAGCTACTTTAAGCTGCTCCTGGATATTAATCAGATCGGCGGCAACGGTTCGCTGCTCTCACTCGACCAGTTGCAATTCTATACGTCGCCCACGGGCGGCCAGACCACAACGAACGTCAGTTTACTGGGGACCCTGCGCTATTCATTCAGTCCGGGTGATAGGGTCGATCTGGATGCCTCGCGCAACCCCGGAAGTGGAGGAGGGGATATGTTTGCGTACATACCGACGAGCGCGTTCGCTGCCACGAATTCAACGCCTGGCGCGAGTTCAACGGACTTTGTTTATTTGTATTGCCACTTCGGTACCACGTATGCCAGTAACGGCGGGTTCGAGGAATGGGCGTTGGTTGCAGCTATCCCGGAGGCCAGTACGTTTTTCCCGGTGATTGGTCTTCTGGTCGCGGTGTTTTCGACTTACGAACTGCGGCGTCGTAAGCTCAAGCAGATGGTCCGGGAAGAGAGTCTTTCGCGGGTAAGAATTTAGTTGTCTCCATTGTTTCGCGGGAAAATGAAGCTCTCTTGTCCCTCCAGGGTCTCCACGCGGCCCCGGTCCTTCGCAGGTTTCACCCTTGTTGAAGTCATGATCGCCGCTGCCGTCTGCGCGATCTTGGGCGCAGCCGCGTTCGCCACCAATCAAAGGCTCCTCCTCGCCCTCCGATCGCAGAAAGAAACCACGGCCGCGACAATGGCACTTCAATGGCGAATGGAAACATTCCTCCGAGGCGCTCCATTCTCCAACAACATATCCCAAGAGAGTTATTTAAAGAACCAAGTCTTAAACGTGCGTACTACTACGCTCCCGAACGGTACAGTCGTCGATCCGTTTGCTCGTCTGAAATCTGTGACCGAGCAGATTACAGTCGGACCCTACTGGGGAGGCGATCCGGCCCTTCCATCGCCGGTTCCATCGCCGATCCCAGCTAATCTGTCGCCAACCGTCATCTTGTGGAATTCTGCCAATCCGAACGGCTTGGACGTCTCCGTGAACCCCAACCTTGCACCGCCCCTATTCAAGCTTCTGAAGGTGGACATCCTGCTGACGTGGGCAGGCCCCAATGGCCGTTCTCGCAGCCGGCAGTTGTCGTCCGTATTTGGCATCGGCATCGCCCCATGAAATTATCAATCAAACCTTTCCGCAGCGGCACAACCTTGGTCCAGATGATGATGGCGCTCGCCTGTAGCACGATGATCCTGGCAGCGATCCTTGCAGCTAGCATCGCGCTCCAGCGCAGCTTTGCGGCAGTTGAGGGCTATTCGAGGTCGGAGGGTGATCAGTTGCGCGCGCAGGATTACATCGCGATGGATTGCCGGCGCTCCACGGGCGTCGCCGTGGCAAATAACATACTTACGTTGACCGTGCCGAATTACTACGATAACAGCGGAAACCCGATCGACGTGATATGTAACGGCACCACATTTGCGTATGGCGCCGGCTCGACCACAATCAAGTATTATCAAAGTGCCAGCAACTTCGTGCGAGAAGTCAACGGAGTAAAAAAGGCGATCGCGACGAACGTTTCTACCTTCACAGTCACTCCGCAAGACCTCACTTCGAGCGTGAGTGCTAGCATCACCTTCGCACCGAGCTTCAGCCGCCTCCCGGGGCCTGGGCCAATCGCCGGAACCACGGTTTATTCGAACACCTTTCTGCGCAACGCAGTGGCCCGTCGCTAAACAACCATTATGAAAACGATCGACTCCAGGCAAGAAGGCAGCGTCTTAGTCATCGCGATCTTGATGCTCACGATCCTGACCTTGATCTGCGCGACCACCCTTCAGGTGACAACTCAAAATGCAGGCGCCAACATGCAAGCCGCAAGTTGGCAGCAAGCGCTCACAGGCGCCGAAGCAGGCGTCGATGCGGCCATGAACGCGCTGAATACAAATACTTGGACGAATTGGACACAATATGCCGGCTCACCAACCGGGTTCATTGCTCCGCCGGCTTCAGCCTCACCGACTCCGACCGCAGCCATACAGGCGCCCGACTCCACCCATTTCAATTATCTGCCTACGGCGTCGTCTAGATCACTCCATCTCGCCGGCGAAGGCAATGACACCGTCGGGATTTGGGTGACGGTGGACACCGCTGGCATGGGTTTGAAAGCGTATAACGGCGGCCAACCCTATCGCATCCGCGCCACCGCCACTGCGCTGGTGCCGGGTCTCAGCCGCGTATCGAACCAGAAATTGGACAACGATTTGCGGAACCTCAGCTTACGGTGGGATCGCAAAACCAACGCCGCTGTCTCGTTGCCTCAGGTTTCCCGTAGAATCGAGGTCATTGCGGCACCGCAATTTAACAGCTCGTTTCACTACGCGTTGCTCATGGCAAACTCGGTCACGATGAACGGCGGCAGCTATATCGACAGCTTCAGTTCCAAGGATACGCTTGACTTCCCAGGTGGTTTCTACACAAACGCCGCCTGGCTCGCTGCCTTGCAGAATCCAGCTCCGGCATTCGGGGTCACATCATTGGAAAGCGGAAACGTTGCCACGAATAACAGCACAAATTCCAATTTGAACGGAATGAACGTGTACGGAAGCCTGGCCTATAGCGGGCCCACGGTTGCGGGTACAAGCAACGTTCAAGGCAATATTTCAACTCCATTTAACGTGCCAATCCAACCGACATCGGATCCGAGCGCGGGGAGCTATAGCACTAGTCTTCCGTCGCCCGTTATTGCCGGAACAAAGTTAAATCCGACCGTCTACAAATTGACCGATCTCACCGTCAACGGCGGACAGACACTCCTAATTACTGGTCCAAATCCCGGATCGGACAACAATTATGTCGTGATCTGGGTCACAGGTACATGGAAGATTAATGGCGGCGGCACCATCACGTCAGCTCCGAACGTGCACGTCACCTACTACTTGGACAACGGTGCCACGATCAACGGAAGCGCCCTGATCAATGGGAGCGGCCTCGCCGAAAATCTCCAGATCATCGGCGTTGGCAGCAATCAGACGTTCAAGTTAGACGGCGGCGGCACTTTTATTGGAACCGTGAACGCCCCGGGTTGGGATATCACATTGTCTGGGTCGGGAGACTTCAGCGGCGCGTTTATCGGCAAAACGATGACGATGACTGGCGGTGCGCGTGTCCATTACGATGTAGCGCTTCAGGACATCTACCCCGGTGGGGCTTCCAACTATTCCTACGCCAGTTGGTTCGAGGAGGCCGCTAATCCAACCCACAAGGCGTTAGGTCTAGATGGGGTCTACCATCCCATTATTTACTAGCAGCTCGCGCGGTTGAATGGATGGATTAGCGATGGAGATGGCAATTCCGCAGACGCTAGCAGGACAAAGGCGCGTTATCGAACGTCCTCGACATAACTCGCGATCCGATAATCGGTCACACGAGCGATAAGCCGGCCGAGTGCTTTGTCGTAATGGGTCCCGGTGTTTCCATTGCCATGGAAGTTTTGGCAGACGAACGCTCCATATAAATTGGGGTTGCCAGTAATTGTTATGTCGGCATTCGGCGCATAAATAGT
>Ga0070697_100002456_pt1 | contig 14266 bp, 11 predicted proteins | sample KBSK1501metaG_FD_65475 | JGI IMG/M metagenome (GOLD analysis project Ga0070697, IMG submission 65475) | Corn, switchgrass and miscanthus rhizosphere microbial communities from Kellogg Biological Station, Michigan, USA - KBS K1-50-1 metaG | ecosystem: Host-associated > Plants > Roots >...
CCAGCAGCAGGCAGGGCCGTTGCTGCAGACAGGCTTCAGCGAGCTTGGCACCTTCAATGTCGACAAAATGCCGGGAGTGCTGATCCGCATGCTGTTTCATCCCCAGACTTATACTGCGGCTCACATCTTTGACCATTCCAAAGCCGGTTCCTGGATCGAGTTCGCCACTCGCTATAACGACGGCAGCAGCCATTACCTGACGACACTGCCGGCAACCGGCATCGAGTCCGCACCCTGGGTGCGCACCATCCGCGCCGATAAAAGTTTTCGCAGTGATCAGCTCTATAACCAGTTGCTGCAACAGCAGCAACAGCACGGCGTAAGAGCCGTTGCTCCTTTCGACGCAGTGCGCGAATTTGAACAAGCTTACAAACTCGCCATGCAATGGAAGAAAGAGCAGGGCCTCAAGCCGCAGGAAGTCGCTAAAGTTACGCTGCAGTGGGCGGAAAAGAAGAAAGCCGCTACCACTAACGGCTGAACTACAGAAAGACATCTGCCGAACTCACGTAGACCCAGACGTCCTCGTCTCGGTGGCGAAGCGACCGCTCCGCGCCTCCAACTGACACACAAAAATAACTAGCCGTCGTCACATGCGAGCAAGTTTCTAACTCTCTCACGTAGGGACAGCCGCCCTCGGCTGTCCAGCGGAGCGAAGCTTCGCAAGATCTGCGTAGTCCTGTCTGCTGCCGTACATTCCATCCGGATAAACGCAAAGTCGTGCGGCCACGCCTGTAAGAAGTAGTCGCATTCAGAATTCCTTCCCAGGATATCTACGGAATCAGGGGGAACCGCCTACAGATTCCGCAGGATTGTTGCCGTCGAAGCTGCGCAGTATCTTGTGCGTAGTTGCCCTCATTAACCCCACCTTTTCAAGCGGAGGCTCTACCGCCTCCGCTCTTGCCTTTTTTGAGGGGATTCTTCGGCGAGTCTACCGCTCCCGATCACTTAGCCACGAATTACCTGGCAACGAGAGAGCCGAACAAGAACTCAGGCCCGAGTAGCCGGACGGCGGCATCGCTGCTGTGCAACAGATTGCGATTTTGCACATGAAGACGTGCCAAACCTGTATCCTGGATTCGCATCATAAAGGTGGAAATGAGTCTTTCTGGAGGAGGGAATAATGCGAGTGCGCGATAAAAACGATCTTTTGAAGACTTTACTTGGCGCCGGTTTGTACCTGCTTGATCCGGTGCGTGATCGCCTTACCGGTCGTCTGGATGACATCGCTGACCGGGCAAAAGACACCTATGAGAAAGCTACCGGCCGCCTGGATCGCGCGTCGCGTGCCATCCGCGGTGAGGGTAACGTTGCCGGCACCCTGACTGCTCTCCTCGTCGGCGTAGGTATCGGAGTGGGGCTCGGTATTCTGTTCGCGCCCGCCAGCGGCGAAGAGATCAGGAACACTATCGCCGATAAATATCAGGACGTCAGCGAACGGGTGCGCGGCCAGGCGCAGGATGTAACAGATAAGGTGAGAAGCAAGTTCTCGTCGGAGCGGCAGGAGGGTTCAACCGGCACGTACGGGCAGTAGCTCAAGCTACCAGCAAGCCAGATCACCCGCAAAACCCGAAACGCGCAAGAGCCTTCCCCGCAAAAACAACGAGGGCGGCCTGGCAGGCCGCCTCGTTTTCGTAATGTTTCTAGTAGCAGTGGTTTATAACGGTTTCACGTTCTCGGCCTGCCACCCTTTAGGGCCCTTGACCACATCAAACTGCACCTGCTGACCTTCCTGCAGGCTGCGAAATCCACCCGATTGAATCGCCGAGAAGTGTACGAACACGTCCTCGCCGTTCTGGCGGCTGATAAACCCGTAGCCCTTGGCGTCGTTAAACCACTTTACTGTTCCTGTTTCCATGGTGTTGCTTTTGTTCCTTTTTCTTAGATGTAGCGCTGAGTTACTCGCTGGACTTCTGCAGGCAGGTCACGCGTAAGCGGAGATACTAAACTGCAAAAACCGCGCAAGATCAAACGCATTTTCATTGTACCTCATCTGCTTGGAAATCCCAATAATCTTCCCATTCGCTCCCTGCCAAGTACCTAAAACGTAAGTACTTACCAGCAACTCCGGATCTGCACCTCGGCCCGCCAGCTCTCATCTCAGCTCTACGCCCTTGAGCCCTTTTTTGTCCCACTCTGGAATCTTTTCCCGCTTCCGGTCATTATAGGAAGCATGCTTCGCCGTCTGCTTGCAATCATTCTGTTGCTGTCGTCTCTCTCTTTCGCCGGAATTATCGAAGAAGTCCGCCTCTCGCTCGCTCAAAACAACTTCTCCGCCGCCGAAGCCCAGCTGCAATCTTACCGAGCCCGCAATGGAGCCAATCCCGAATACCTCGAAGCCCTCTCCTGGACTGCCCGCGCCGCGCTCGACATCCAGCAGTGGAACGCCGCCGAAGCCTACGCCCGGCAGACCCAAAGCCTCGCCCGCATCCAGCTGCAAAAACGTGCGCTTGACGCCGAACCCCATCTTCCTATCGCGCTCGGAGCTGCCATCGAAGTCGAAGCCCAGGCGCTGGAAGCACGCGGTCGAAAAGCGCAAGCCATCGCTTTACTGCGTGCGAGCCTCGCCACCTATGGCAATACCTCAATCCGAGCCCGAATTCAGAAAAATCTGAACCTCCTCAGCCTCACCGGAAGGCCCGCTCCGCCCCTCAAGTTCACCGAACACATCGGCCCCCGCGCCCTACCGCTCGCCCAACTCCAGGGAGTTCCGGTGCTCATGTTTTTCTGGGCTCACTGGTGCGCAGATTGCAAAGCCGAAGGCCCCGTCATCGCCCGGTTGCTTGCCGACTACGCCCCGAAGGGCCTCGCCGTTGTCGCTCCCACCCAACTTTACGGCTACGCCGCTCACGGCCAGGACGCCTCCCCAAAAGCCGAACTCGATTACATCGCCAGAATCTGGGAAACTTACTATCCCGCGCTGCAATCCGCCTCCGTCCCCGTGAGCACGGCCAACTTCAACAACTACGGGGCCAGCACCACGCCGACGCTGGTGCTCATCGACCGCAAAGGAAACGTCTCCCTCTACCACCCCGGAGTCATGCCCTACCAGGAACTCCGCGCCGCAATCGAGAACGTGCTTCAAAATTAAGGCCAGCTTTGACCAGCAATGCGGAGTGGCGCGCAAGATGGCAGGGTGCAGGTCCGACCGGCATCGAAACGCAGATGCGTGGCTGCCGCATTCAAATTACGTTGTCATCCCGAGCGAAACATGTAGGTCCGCGACAAGCGGCCAAAGATGCGTAGTCGAGAGCCTGCCCTGAGCGAAGCCGAAGGGGACCTTGGGTTCGATGCGATCGGAACTGCTGCCAAAGCTAACCACTGCCCCGTTTACCATCCCCATTCCCGCTCTCGCCAAAACGCGCAATTCGTCTTACCATTTCCCTCATGGCCAAGAAAACAGGAATGAGCGACTCTTCCCTCTGGATCTTCACCGTGGTTTTGTTGCTGCTTGCCGCGTGGCTCTACTTCAAGAGGTAGGCATCACTCAGGGGCCAGCGTCGCACACAAAGCTTCACTCGAATATCGAGCCTTTGTCCGCGTTCCCAGTGCCAGCCTTATCTATTTATCCAGGTAGTACTCCACTGACGTGACTACTCGGACGGTCTTCATGAGGCTGCTTTCAGCTGTGAAATTCGCTTCGCCGGCTTCGTTCGCGTCGCTGCTCTGATCGGCGGGAAGGATTGAGAAAACACCCTGGTTGGCCTGCCGAATGGATCCCACTTTGCTTCCTGAATCCGCAGCAAAGCGATCCGCCGCCGCACGCGCATTGCGTGTAGCTTCGGTAATCATGTCAGGCTTGATGGAGTTCAGCCCGTAAACTTGTAGGTCAATCCTTGGCTGGGATTTCCGTTCAGGACAATGCCTTTTTGCAATAGCTGCATAGTCTTCTGGGCCGCAGCCGCGACTTGATCGACTCGCGCTGTCCGCACAGTGATTTGCTGCTCTACGATATAACGATGCGGGGCCCTGTTGCCGCCCCCATATTCGTTTGCCTGCGTGTCCACTACACGAACCACGCCCAGTTCAATCTCCGAGGACTGAATACCCTGCTGATCAAGGAACTGCAGAATGGTTTTTTTGTCCGCTTCGGTCTTGGCATACACGAGAGACAAATCGTCTCCGGCCTCCTTGTAGCTAAGGGGCCAAATGGCGAGGTCGGACTTAACCTTGCGCTCGACCAGACCTTTGACCGTCACGTAGCGGTCGCTGAGCCGGGTCGCCTTGATCTGCGATCCCAGGACCCAGCCGCCGACAATCAGGCCAAGCGCGAGAAACAATCCCAGCGCAGCCAATCCGGCGGGATTATTTTGGCTTGTGACGTTCATATGTTGTGCCCGGAGTCTCACCCTACTTCGTACCCAGTCGAGGCCGCGGTTGCGGGCCATAAGTATAGCGCAATCAGAATTGTGCGTTGTGCAGATTGCCGCCAAGCGAATTAACCACAGCCTTATCCTGAGCAGAAACTGGCATCCCTACGCAAAAAACTACAGCATGTACGGTATCGCACATCAGACCGAGTTTTGTCATCATTGCTGACAAGCCACTCCACGTCTAACAAGGCGTTGCCATCTCCCGCTCAAAGAAATTCGTTGAACGGCGTCGTAGGAGTTCCACGTCAATCGGCGGTGTGCCCGCCGGTGGCAGTCCCCCCGCGCTTCCCTTTGCACGCCGCGAAAGCGATCACCTTAACTCTCGCATCCACAAGTGGTTAGATCTCGGAGATACTGCAATCGGGCAGAACGGTACAAAGAAAGACAGATAGGTCTTTCGAGTATTTGTGAGCAGAAGCCCTTTGCATCCTTCGTCGGCGGGGCTGGGTATGAACAGAAGCCACGCTCGACGAACTTCCCGCCAATTTGCTGCGTGTAGCCAGATTCCATAGGCTTTCTGGAGATATGAGGGCGTCCGCAATATTCCCCTTGCGCGATGGTCATCCGCACATCCGACTGCAGTTAGAGCGTTTCCCTGCGACTGAGTGATGGTATCCCCGTAAATCGGGTAAGCCATGTATGTACCTGGGCTGATTCGAAAGACTACTCTCGCTCCATCTCGTGGGCGGTACCGCGATTATAGACACATGCCATTGACCACCATCGGAGCGAAAGTGTGGGACATGCTGCACCTCATCCGTCATGGCGGCCCTGCTCTCTGCAACATCGCCGTCACAAACTCCTGTAATGCCACGTGTGACTTCTGCAACTTCGCCAGCGGGAAGATAGGACGCAAGGACCTGCGATGGATCGATGCCGGGCAATTCGGGGCTGCCCTGGAAATCCTCCACGGTCGCGGTATTCGCTACGTTAGCTTCATGGGTGGAGAACCGCTTCTGCATCCCCGGCTGGCTGACATGATCGCGATGTCAGCAGCAAAAGGCATGGCCCCGGCAATCATCACCAATGGCTGGTTGCTCTCTTCGAAGCTTGATCGACTTGCAGAATCCGGGCTAAAAACCGTTTATGTTTCGATTGACGCCCCGTGGATAGCTAAACACGAAACAAACCGTGGGCTGAAGGGCTTGGGCGACCGTATTCGCTCGGCCACCTCAAGAATGCAGGGCCTCGGCATGACACCGCTCGCGCAGGTAACCATCAGCAAGCTGATTGATGATTATCAAGCTCTGGTGCCTCTACTTCGCGAGCTCGGCTTCGCGGCGGTTGCGTTCTCTTATCCGCAGAAAAGACGCCTTGGGTCGTCATCCCTCGCCTGGTCTGCTGACTCGGACCTCGTCAACTTTACCGACCCCGAACTGGTGCGGGCTTTTGAAGCGGTCGATAATTTGCGTAGCGATTTCCCCGTAAACAATCCCCGTGCTTCGGTAGCGGACATGAAGCGGCATCTGCGCGGAGAGCCTGAACGCTTCGTCTGCTACGGCGGTTACAAGAGTTTCTACCTGGACTGGAACTTTGACGTATGGCGTTGCGATGCCTGGCGTGAGCGCATGTGTTCGGTTTGGGAGTTTGCGGAAACGCCTCTGGTGCGCGACGGCTGCACCGCGTGTATAGCGGACTGCTACCGCGACTCAAGTGTGATGCTTCATTTTGCCGTGTCGCTCGGCGATGCACTCGACTGTTTAAGCGAAGGACACATGATTGCAGCGCTCAAAGCAATTGCGGATGGCCGAAATCTTGAATCTCTCGGCGCGGTGATCGGCAATGCTGCTGTTCTTTCACGACTGGCCAAACTTGGCTGACGGGCTACAAGTCTATGCGGTAAGCGCAAGGTCCGGCACCCGCTGTCCCCACTGCGTAAAGCGTCCGAACCGTCCGGCCTCTAATCCCTTGTCGCCTCAGGCAAGGTACTCTGACACGACTCGGCGAACAGGTGCTCCTTATAGGCAATATCGGGGGTAAAGTCGTGTTCGCGGTCCAGGTTCGGCGTCCTGAGACTCAGCGCCTTCGTGGGCCGGATTAGGTCCCCCGGCCCTTCCGGACTCGATCATACTCGTTCGTACGTGGTCTTCAGTTACGTTCTCAATGAATTCCGGCATTGCTACCGTGGACCCACCAAAGAAAGGTGTGGATCCACATGGCGAAGTCCTCTGGCAAGTTCAAGATTCTTTACGGTGAGTGCGAACCGGACGTGATGGCGTCGCGGGCGGTCGAGATCGAGAAGGCCGGTTACGACGTGCAGCAGGCGAGCGGGCGCTCAGGCGTCGAACAATCATTACATCAGGGCGGATTCGATCTCGTAGTTTTGGGTCCCACGTTGACGAAAAATGATCGCCATCATCTGCCTTACATGGTGAAAAAGCTGCAGCCAGGTACCAGGGTGCTGGTGATGCACACCGATGGCGAACGCCACCCCTCCGTCGACGCCAACATCGACACCGGCGAGGATATGCAGCACCTCTTAGCCAAGATCGCGGCGACTGTTTCGAGTGGCGCCTTCACCAAGGCTGCCGGCGCCGGCAAGTAAACAAGCAAGCAACCCCCGAGAAAAGATGGGCCCCTTCTTCCGAATGACGGGCCATCCCTAGTCTCCAGATTTGCCCGATGCCACTGCTGCCAGAAGTCTCGCGGGAGCAGGTTGGTTGACTATCAGCCAGTACAGACCGAGTTGCTGGACAATTTCCTGGAATTGTTCAAAGCCGACTGGTTTTTGGACATAACTGTTCACGTGCAACTTGTAACTGTCGATCAAGTCTCTTTGTTCCTTCGATGAAGTCAGAATTACAACCGGGACCAGTTCGGTTCGCGGGTCGTTACGGAGAGCCCGCAGCACTTCCAAGCCATTGATCTTTGGCAATTTCAAATCGAGCAGGACAAATCTGGGGGCGAAAAATTCGCGCCCAGCATGCTCCCCCCGGCAGAAAAGAAAATCCAGGGCTTCAGCTCCGTCGCGGGCTATATGAATGGTGTTTGCCATCTTGCTGCGCCGCATGGCGGCAAGCGTTAGTTCTACATCAGCCGCATCGTCTTCGACGTACAGGATATCTACTTCGTCATGAATCATTGGCTTACCCCCGTAGCGTTCGACCGCTCTGTCCTTGCATTGACTCCACCGCTTGCGCCCAGCACAAAAGAGAACGTGGCGCCCTTATCCACTTCTCCCTCTGCCCAGATACGCCCACCGTGCTTTCGGATGATGCGCTGCACAGTAGCCAATCCCACCCCGGTTCCTTCAAATTCATCGGCGTGGTGGAGCCGCTGGAACGCGCCAAATAGTTTATGGACATATTGCTGCTCAAATCCCGCGCCGTTGTCCCGGATGAAGATGACCGACCCGCCATCAACGCTAATTTCACCAACCTCGATCACCGCAGGATCCCGACCGCGCGTGTACTTCACTGCATTGGAAAGAAGATTGGCGAACACCTGTTTCATAAGGCCGGGATCGCAATCCACGACGGACAATTCTCCAATGCGCCAGTCGATCTGTCGTTCCTGGCAGTCGGGCTGAAGCTCACGAAGCACGCTCTTCACCAGTGAATTCAGAGCGGTGGGTTTGCAGGCCAGCTCTTGACGCCCGATCCGCCCCAGATTCAACAAGCCATCGACCAATTCACCCATGCTTTTGGCGCCATCCTGAATCATGTCCAGGTAATGCTGGGCGGTTGGGTCTAGAGCCGGCCCGTACTCGTCGTGGAGCAGCTTGGAGAACCCGTCCATGTGTCGTAATGGGGCGCGCAGGTCGTGAGACACCGAGTAACTGAAGCTCTCGAGTTCTTGATTAGCCGCGACCAGGCCCGCATTCCCCCGCTCCAGCTCCCGGTTCAAACTCTGAATCTCGTCTTGTGCCCGCTTCCGTTCAGTGATATCCCGCGTCACTTTTCCAAACCCGCGCAGGCCGCCTTTCTCATCATGCAAAGGGGTGAGCACCACGTTGGCCCAGAATCGCGAGCCGTCCTTGCGTACGCGCCAGCCCTCGTCTTCGAACCCGCCTTGTTCTGCCGCGGTCTTGAGTTCATAGGCAGGCTTGCCTTCCTCGACCCCCTCGACCGGGTAGAAACGCGAGAAATGCTGGCCGAGGATCTCCTCGGCGAGATACCCTGTGATTTTTTCGGCCCCTGCACCCCAACTGCTTATGTGTCCCTCACGGTCGAGCATGATAATGGCGTAATCCTTCACCCCCGACACCAGCAAGCGGAACCGTTCCTCGCTGAGCCTCAGCAAATCCTCGGCCCGCTTGCGTTCAGAGATATTCCGTATGGCACTGGAAACAAGGATACCCTCCTCCGTCTCCAACGGGCTTAGGCTGATTTCTATGGGAAATTCGCGGCCATCCTTGTGCAAACCATAGAGTTCCAGACTGGCTCCCATGGGCCGAACCCGCGCATCCGCAAAAAAACCGGTTCGGTGGGCCGGGTGCTGGCCCCGGAATCGCTCTGGCACCAGCATTTCAATCTTCTGTCCCAGCAACTCCTCCCGCCGATAGCCAAACAAACGCTCCACCTGCGCGTTTACCAGCACGATTTCTCCCTTGCGATTTACCACCACCATGGCATCCGGCGCCGCTTCCAATAGTCCGCGAAACTTCGCTTCCGCCCGCTTGCGTTCGGTAATATCGCGGATGGCGCTCGACACCAACATGCCTTCCTCTGTCTCCAACGGACTCAGGCTGATCTCGATCGAAAACTCGTGGCCGTCTTTGTGCAAACCAAATAACTCCCCACCCGCCCCCATCGGCCGTATTCGAGGATCGGCAAAGAAGCCGGTTCGGTGACCCGGATGGCGGCCGCGCAAGCGTTCCGGCACCAGCATTTCAATCTTCTGTCCCAGCAACTCCTCACGGCGATAGCCAAACAAGCGTTCCACCTGCGCATTGACCAGGACTATCTTCCCTTCGCGATTCACTACCACCATGGCATCCGGCGCCGCTTCCAGTAGTCCGCGAAACTTCGCTTCCGCCCGCTTGCGCTCCGTGATATCGCGGATGGCACTCGACACCAGCACTCCTTCCGCGGTCTCCAATGGACTCAGGCTGATTTCTATAGGGAACTCGTTGCCGTCCTTATGTAAGCCATACAACTCCAGGCCCGCTCCCATGGGACGCACCCGAGGATCGGCGAAGAAGCCATCCCTGTGTGCCGGATGCTGTCCCCGGAATCTTCCAGGCACCAGCATTTCCATCGGCTGCTGCAACAGCTCCTCCCGCCGATACCCAAATAACTTCTCCACCTGTGCATTGACCAGGACTATCTTCCCTTCGCGGTTCACGACCACCATGGCATCGGGAGCGGCTTCCAATAGTCCCCGAAATCTCTGTTCGGCCTGTTTGCGCTCCGCAATCTCTTTTTCAAGCGCACTATTGATTTCCTGCAATCGTGACGGGCTGGGCAGAGTCAATGCCTTAGGAACCAGCTGTAAGAGCAGTAGCGCTGTCGTTACGGATACCAGTGCGGTAATCGCTTTGATCAGACCTGATATCAGGTAATTGGCGTGCCATACCGTCCACACTTCCATCAGGTGCGTGGTGCCGCAACCCAGAATGAAAACCCCGAACATGACGAACATCCAGTTGAAAGGGAGATCGCGCCGCTTGTGGACAAAATAAAGGAGCACCAGCGGAATGCAGTAATAAGAGAGAGTAATCAGGAGATCTGACACAACGTGCAGCCATACTATCCGCGGGTCCCACAGGTAGCAGTAGCCGTGAGGCATGAAGCCGGAAGAAAATAGTCGTTTGAGGAATTCCAAGCCACGTCTCCGCCCTGGAGTCAGGTGACGTGAAACCAGAAGCAGTTTTCGTCTCTGAATTCCAGGATGTCGAGATGCCGATGTTGAGATGCGACCACAAAATGTGGCTAATGCCACATCTCGGAGTGACATTAGTTCAGGTCTTGGAAAACGCGGAGGACCGAAAGGACAGGGTTAGGTCTTTCGGCCTGACGCCGCTTCCCCATTTCGACTGCCTTCCCGATTCGGGTACGCCGTCGGGACACAGCCACTGACTTCCTGCCTCGTTATTGGGAGAGGCCTGATCGAACAGGAAGGCGAGATCTTAATTCTTAGCTGTTGAGAGTTTGCAGCACGTCTTCTAATGAGTCTCGCCAGTACTTTTGCCGGGCGAGCCTTCACCAAGCTGCTGCCACCGCAGGCAAGTAACCTTCCGCCAAGCACAAAAAAGCCCCGAGGAAACTCGGGGCTCGTATTCTTGAGGTTCTCTGCTTCAGTTTACCCAACACTCTGATCGGGCCTACGCCGCCACGCTGCCTCGCATCGTCGCCCCTACGTGCATCTGCGGATCCTGACCGTACGCGTAGGTGCTTCCCGCCTGTGCACCCGAGGTCACGTAAACTGTTGCGCCCACATTCAAACTGTAATCGGCGGCATTGGCCGGATTACCGTGAATCATCCCAACGCAATACGTCCACGCTCCGTCAGTTCCGGTGGGTGTCGGCCAATTCGTTCCCGGACTGTTATCGCAGTCAATCACTGGCCGAGGCTGTGATCCCACCATAAAAGGGGCCTGGTTGGCTGTGCCAACCGGAGCCGGGATGCTGGTGCCGCGCCCCATAACCGCCGTCGCCCGCAGATTGCACGCCGGGTTGCTGCCTGCGGGGAAGAATCGCAGGATGACGTAGTCGCCCGGGTTCAGCGCCATCCCGGCGCTATTGGACTGCTGGAAATTCCACTGCGATGCTGTAAGCGCGCCGAGAGCCACCACATTATCAGTGACACCCGGAGGAAGTTGGTTCGGCACGTTGTATACCAGCCAGGCTGACGATTGATTGAGTCCGGTCTGGCTCCCCAAGTTCGGTTCGAACGCCCCTGCCGCCCCGTATGAATCGCTGGTCGAAAACCCTACGTTGTAAAGATATACCGCCATATTTCTCTCCTTTACTGCAACATTCATTTAAAGCTAAATACTGGGACTTGGACACTATCCCCGGGGACCGCAAAAGTCAAGGAATTCGCGGTTTGATCCGCCGGGTGGCCCATGTCTCGCACGTTTTTTGTGCGAGACGTGGGGATGTTGCCGCCTACGCATGTCGTTGGCAACCGAGAACGGACAGCGCACAACTGAGAACCGACAACTGAGAACTGAGAACCGAGAACTGGCAACTGGGTCACTTCCCTGCGGCACTCAGCACGTTGAGGTGGTACCGGGGATCGGCTCGCAGCGAGACAAATTCGGGCTCATTCTTGATGTCCTCCAGGCTCTGCCCAACCTTCACCGACGACGCCAGTGACGTCAAGGCTAGGTCACGATTGCCACAAATCTCATACACAATGGCCGTGAGATAGAGCACGTTGGGGTCGTGGCTGTGGCTCCTCTCCACCGGCTCTAGTTCATTCAGCGCTGCCTTCTTGTCGCCATGTTTGGCCAGGTACATGGCTAGGTCAGCCTTCAGCTCGATCTGATCGGGATGTTTGGAAATCTCTTCCCGCACCAGCCGTATGGCTTGCTCATACGCCTGCTTGGCTTTGTCCTGATTGCCCGGCGTCCAACGATACGCATCGCCCAGATTGGCCCAGTTGTCAAAGTGATTGGCCCCCAGCTCGACTGCCTTCTGGAAGGCTGGGACGGCTTCCTGATAATGACCCTGGTAGAAGCGCAGGGTAGCCAGATTGTTGTAGATGTCAGCGGTTGGCTTGATTGCCAGGGCTTGTTGCAAGGCGGATGCGGCGTCATCATCGCGGTTCAGTGCGTGATATCCGGCTCCCAGGTTCTGCAAGATCTGCAAGTTGTCGGGCTCGCGCTTGCGAACCGCTTCCCATTCGGACACTGCGTCCTGGTAGTTTCCCGCTTGATATGCGTTCGCACCTAACTGGGTGTGCAGGCGCGCGTCGTTCGGATCCAGTTGCAGACCACGCTTGAGTTCCTTATCCGACTCACTCCGCTTCCCACTTCGACCGTACAGGGAACCCAACCACAGGTGAGGCACGGAGCTCTTGGGGTCCAGTTCAGCCGCCCGACGGAACTCCTTTTCAGCACTCGCCGCATCCCCCGATTGCATCTTCGCTAATCCCATGGAAATGTGCGCCGCGCTCAGATAGTCATCCAACGCTACCGCTTTCGTAGCATATTCGGAAGTCAACTTTACCCATTGCGGGTCCGGATTCTGCAGCCGGTTCTTGTGATAGTAAGCCTCCGCCAGCCCGGCATGAGCTGCCGCCGATTGCGGATCGATCTGTGCCGCCCGATTCAGAAGCTCAATCGCGTGGTCCACGGCTCCATTGCGCCCATAGTGGTCCAGGTCCTGCCGCGCGCGTTGATACAGAGCATAAGCGTTCGGCTCAACCGGGAAATCCTGCTGCCCTCGCACCGCGGCCTGATTGCCGGAGCTACCCGGTTTCTTCATCCACCGATGAACCCCATATCCCCCGGCGGCAATCACCAGCACCAATGCCGCAGCGGCCCGGTACCACTTTCTCCACGCCCGTGCGGCCGGCAGGCGCTTTGTCGACGTCGCACTCGAAACACCGGGTGACCAACTCCTGTCCCACGTCCGCGATCCATCCATCGACAGCTTCGCGCTTCTCCGAAGTTCGCTCAGCACTTCAGACATGGTCTGCACCCGCTTGCCGGGTTCTTTCTCCAGCATCTTCGAGATCAGCGCGGCAACCTCGGGCGGCACCTCGGAGCGAAGTTCCGCGAGATCCCTCGGCGGACTGAAGTGCAGGCTGTGCAGCACCTGCATGGAATTTGTCCCGGTGAACGGCAGCTTGCCGGTCAGCATTTCGAACATCACGGTGCCGAACGAAAAAATGTCGGAGCGCGCGTCCACCGGATCCCCTCGCGCCTGCTCGGGCGACATGTAATACATGGTCCCGGTTATCATGCCGGGCCGCGTCAAGGTCACTTCCCTGGTTTTCTGCAGATCGGCAACTTCGCTTTCATCCGACTCGCGCGTCAGCTTGGCCAATCCGAAGTCCAGCAGTTTGACCAGTCCATCTTCCGTCACCATGATGTTGCCCGGCTTAAGATCGCGGTGAATCACGCCAGCGGAGTGGGCTTTGCTCAAGCCGTCGGCGATCTGCACAGAATACTGCAGCGCCTCTTCCACGCTCAGAGTCCGGCTTTTCAGGATGGCCGAGAGAGTCGCGCCGCGCACGCACTCCATCACAATGAAATCCGTGTCGCCCTCGCTGCTGATCTCGTAAATGGTGACGATGTTGGGATGGTTCAGTGCCGAGGCAGCCAGCGCCTCGCGCTTGAAGCGCAGCCGGGCACTCTCGCTGCGCGGCACATCGGTGGACAGCACCTTGATCGCGACGTCACGATCGAGATGCAAATCGTGAGCTCGATATACCATCCCCATGCCACCCGCTCCAAGTGGCTCGACAACGCAGTAATGAGAGATGGTTTTGCCGATCACGATCTTGCCTGTGCGGAAACCTCAGACGCGATTCTAACCCAATCAGGACACGAACGCAGTCAACCATCTCGTCGATGTTCCCACTTGCGCATTGCCCGCGATCCGGGATGCAAAGGGGTGTAGCCATCGCGACATTCGATGGCTGCGGCGGTCGCTGCTCTTGCCAAGTCGCGTAGTGGTGCAGTTTGATTGTCGTCTGGACAAAGCCAAGACTTGCGAGCAAAACAGCCGCGAAGCGGCGTAAGAATACAGCCCACGGCGCCAGCCGTGGGTGGGATGTCAGGAAACGTGCAAGCCCCAGCGAGGCGAAAGCAGTTTGATTGTCGTCTGGACAAAGCCAAGACTTGCGAGCAAAACAGCCGCGAAGCGGCGTAAGAATACAGTCCACGGCGCCAGCCGTGGGTGGGATGTGAGGAACGTGCAAGCCCCAGCGGGGCGAAAGCAGTTTGATTGTCGTCTGGACAAAGCCAAGACTTGCGAGCAAAACAGCCGCGAAGCGGCGTA
>Ga0070697_100002457_pt1 | contig 14261 bp, 9 predicted proteins | sample KBSK1501metaG_FD_65475 | JGI IMG/M metagenome (GOLD analysis project Ga0070697, IMG submission 65475) | Corn, switchgrass and miscanthus rhizosphere microbial communities from Kellogg Biological Station, Michigan, USA - KBS K1-50-1 metaG | ecosystem: Host-associated > Plants > Roots >...
GTGACTGGCACCTCGGCCGTTGGAATTAGAAAGAGTTGATCCTCTGCCAATTCGTAACACATCTCGTGCTCGAATTTAGGTAGTTGGCTTGTTCCGATCATTGCCTCACGTCGAACCAGGTAAGGAGGGCTGACTTCGGTGTAGCCGTGCTCAGTCGTATGCAGATCCAGAAGAAACTGGAGCAACCCACGCTGTAGCCGAGCGCCTAGGTTAGTGAAACAAACGAAACCGCTTCCGCTAATTTTCGCGGCTCTTTCGAAATCGATCAATTTTAGTGCAGTCGCCAGTTCGACATGACCAAGTGGCGAAAAACCGAGCGAAGGTTTTTCCCCCCATTCGCGAACCAGCGGATTATCATCGGCGCTCTTGCCAATCGGCGCTTGCAGATGCGGCAGGTTCGGTAGGTTCAGTAGCAGATTTCGCTGCTTTTCGTCCGCTGCTGCGACCGCCGCGTTCAGTTGCGTGATCTCTTCAGCGATCGCGCGAACGCGTGTTTCCAAATCGGCGCTGGGCTCATTACGGGAACGCAGTATCCCGATCTCCTTGCTCGATCGATTTCGTTCAGCATTGAGCTTCTGCAGCTCGGTCTCGGCGCGCCGGCGTTGAGAGTCAATCGCAAGGACCTCGTCGACTTGAGCGGACAAATCTGCGCTCCGCGTCGCCAGGCGTTCACGAACGAAGTCTGGTTTTTCGCGCAAGAGACGGATATCGAGCATGTCTTGACGCTATAACCCAACTTTAGGCTGGAGCGAGGGGGAAAATTTTCCCGCCTGAGTGGGGATTTTCCGTTTTCAACGCAACCCGCCGTACCCTGGCCGTCTCTCCGTTGGAATTCTGATTTTCCAGAAAGGTGAGAAAACCGAATAACTTACCCGATGGACATTCGAGACCGAAATGATAAACTCCAGCCGTTTCTCCCAGTGGGGCCGCAAATTGAGTCAGAAATTCTCGGAATGATCCGGTGAGCTGGAAATAGTGAGTTGCATATGGAATTGATCCCAAAACCGGAAACCACGTCCCCGGATACGCCGTTAAGAAAGGAGCTTCCCCGCGCTTCTGCATCGAATCAATCGGGTCCAAAGCCGGTGATGCGACCCGAAGCCAAAAGTGGGAAGAAAGAGGGTGATTCTTACCGCGGCACACGTTCGGGGCGCGCATACATTCCCTTGGAGGCGGGACCGGAAGAGCAAGAACTGTCTGGACAAGAAAAGGCCATCGCAGCGCCGGGCAAGAACGGCAAGGCAATCTTTTGGATTATTGTTGTCGTGGCGGCGGGACTTGCGCTTGGTGCAACGTACTGGAGTTGGCATCAATTTGGCAATAGCTCGACTAATGTGCTGAGCTTGACCGCTGCCGATGTCGATCAGCAACTGACCCAGTCGGCGAGAACGTCTCTTTTGCGGGGCCAGGTACCGACCTATTTGAGCAGTGCCAGTACCGAAGTACTGAACCAAATCAAGAATGGTGAGATGGATTTGGCGGCAAAGAATCTGGTCGATTCGTCACAATCTCCCGGTGCGATGGTACACGTTTATATCAGCATCAATGGCCAAGCCGCGACTAACGAAGTGCTGACATCCGAGCACTCAAAAACCACCATTTTTCCGATTAGCCGCAGTAGCGTCACTCGCTTTCATTATGTCGTCGATTCTGCTGGTGCAGGTGGGACGGTTAGGCTCTCGGTCCCGTCAACTTCTGGTGCGGCGATTTCAACGGGTCCTTTGGTGACTGGAGCTCAAGCCGATTTGCAGTTGATTGAGCGATAGTTCGACAAGATCGGTATGGCTTTTACCAACTCTTGGCTTCGGGGCACCGATGAGCGACACCTGCCTGTCGCCGTTTTGGTCGGGCTGATTGTCATCCTGACGGGCGTAGTTATTGCACTTAACCAGGTAAGTGCATGGTTCTCGCCGGTATTGTTCCTGTGCGCTCTCGGGGGAGTAATCTACTGCGGTTGGAGACAAGGCGTTGGCGAACAAGGGGCAAAGCGCACGGAAGACTACACCAAATTCTCTTCGACTGATTTCGCCGAGCGAGAGCAATGGCTAAAGATGAACGTTCGGGGACAAGACGAGGCAATTGAAACCGTGGTTTCGAGCCTGACGAGCGAAATGGCGATTGCCCGTCCTGGTCAGCTGCTCGGCGCGTTTTTGCTGGTGGGGCCAACCGGTACCGGAAAGACGTTTCTTTCTCAACTGATCGGCCAAGCGCTCTATCCTGATAGCGAACCGGTCATTTTGCGGATGAACCAGTACAAGAGCCAAAACGATGTACAAACGCTGCTGGGTCCTCCTCCCGGGATGCCGGGGTACGAAGTTGGTGGCGCACTCACTCGGCCGGTGCTCCAGAACCCGCGTCGGGTGATCGTGCTAGACGAGCTGGAAAAAGCTCACCCGGACATTCACCACTGTCTCTACGATATTCTGGATGCCGCGTCATGCCGGGAAAAGAGTAGCGGCAAAGAGGTCGATTTCAGCCGGTGCGTCTTTTTTGGCACCAGCAACTCAGGAGTGGATGTGTTGCGGCGATTGCGTCAACAGATTGATCCGTCCCAGAACCCAGCGCTTTGGTTGGGACAAAGCCGGGATGCGCTGGTGGAGAATGCGGGATTCGAACGCGCGTTTTTGGCTCGATGGGCGCACATCATTCTGATGGATGAACTTTCCCCTTATCACGTCGCTGAAGTGGCCTGCTTGCAGCTGTCGAGATACTGGCGCGACTATGGTATCGAATTAACCTATACCTCGCCGGAACTTCTTCTGGATACCGTCGCGCAGAACGTTGAGTTTAAGCAATACGGTGTACGGCAGCTGGAACATTATCTGAAACAAAAAACCAATCCCGCGATTGTGCAGGCACGCACTCAAGGCTTCTCCCGAGTGCGCTTGGTGGTTGGTCCCGATCGCGACTTGCGCATCGAACCGATGCCGCAGGAAAGGTCCATTTCGCCCTCGTGAAAGCAATCGACTTCCGCGCGCTCATCAAAAATCAGTGGGTGCTCGTCCTGTCTTTGGTCGTGCTTGTTTCCTTTTTTACCACCGTATTCGATCTCTTCAGCGGGAGGTTTGGCGGAGCTTCCGGCCAAAGAAGGGTTGATGCGAGTGGCAAAAAGACCTGGGTGCTCGATGCCAGCGGTAGCCGCGGCTCGGATGGGAAGGATTTTTCCGAGATCATTAATAGTGTTGCGGAGGGCGACACCATCGAGCTCAAACCTGGGGTTTATAACGGTCCATCGGTGGTGGCGCGCTCGATTCGTCTGGTCGGTCAGACAGCAAGTTCAGGCGAACGCGCTTCGATCCATTATACGGCCGGGCTGGGAATGACGGTTACCGCCGCTCAGATTAATGTCGAAAACATTGAGTTTACTCAAACCTCGGCTGGGCAATCAGGAATAATCGTCGTTAGTGGCCAGACGATTGCTCAGATTAGCAAATGCGCGTTTCTGACGCGAGGAAGTTATTGCATAGCTGGGCAGGGTTCAGCGCGCATCGTGGCGCAGGATTCTAAATTCCTATCGTTTAATCAAGGGACGGGCTTTTTTATAAAAGAAAGTGTCAACGGCACGTTGGAACGGTGTGATTTTGAGGAGAACCAGGAAGGCGCGCACAGCGAGGGTACTTCTTACCTTACATTGAACGATTGCACCTTTCAGAAAAATACGTCCACCAAAGCCGGCGCTTGCGTGTTCGTATCTCCCGGGGGAAATGCTCAAGTAAATGGTTGCCATTTTTCCGATAATGAGAATGCAGTGCCGGTCCAGGTCGGCCAATCCGACATCACGATGAATAACTGCATTTTCGAGAGAAATTCTGGAAGCGAAGTTGGCTTTGCTATTCAGGCCCACAATGGAGCCACCTTGCATATTAGTAATAGCACCTTCACTGAGGATAAGAGGCCGATTGTCATTAAGGATGGTTCACGATTGTTCATGGAAAACTGCAAACTCAACAAATGCGGAGAGAGTTCCAAATCGGTCTCTGGCACAAATTTATTGATTGAAGACAAGAACTCGCAAGCGACCATCAAAAAGACCGAATTCTCTGACATAGAGTACGCGGGTGTCCTGGTTGCGGATGAAGCTCAGTTGACCATGCAGGACTCGACGATAAAGGGCGGTCAATACGGAATCGATCTGGGGACGACCAAAGAGAAGGGCTTGGTTGGAGGTACCGCGAACTTGCAAAATGTTACCATCACTGGACAGGTCGGACAGATGATCCGGATGACCCGTGGTAGTAAGCTGACGATGGTTAATTGCAAGCTGAACACGGCCGATGCCTACTACAGCGCGATTTATCTGGATTCGGGAGCTAATATCGACATGTCCGGCTGCGAGGTACAGGGAGGCAAGAAGCACGGTCTGGAAGCAGTTGGCGCGAATACGCAGGTAGTCGCCAAGAACTGTAAATTTCTCAGTTTCCAGGAGGCTGGCGTACTGGCGCGAAGGAATGCGCGGGCGACTTTGGATTCCTGTACGCTGGAACAAAACGATATCGGTGCTGAGGTAGGAGATGGGACCGATTCACACGACAACGCCACCTTGACCTTACAAAACTGCACGGTTAGCTCCAATCGAACGTTTGGAGTATCGGCCGTACAGCGGTCGGTCCTAGTTTTGTCGGCTATTACCTACAACGACCAGATTACCCAAATTCACAAAGACCCGTCGGCTGCGGTTCGCGATCATTGATGCTATTTCGACGCCGCTCCGCTATACTATACGATTTATGAGCGATCTCCACAGCATGACCGATTGGGAGCGGCTCAAACAGCTCCTCGATAACCAAGCGGACGACGGCTCGACGATGAGTATCGACGAATCGGAGTTTCTCGCCCACTTGCAAGCACGGGTAAAGGGTCAGGATCCGATTCTTAAGGATGTCGCTCGTCTCATCCGTTTGCAGGCAGCAAAGCAGCAGAAGACGCGTCCGATCTGCAATCTGCTGTTTCTAGGTCCAACCGGCACGGGAAAGACCGAACTGGCAAAAGCGATTGGCAGTTTTCTGTTCGATGAGGAAAAATCCATGTTGCGCTTTGATTGCTCGGAGCTCAACGGAGCGCATTCGAAAGATCGGCTCATTGGCACTCCGGCGGGTTACGTTGCTTCCGAACTGGGAGGGCAGTTAACTCGGCCCGTCTTATCTAATCCGAAACGGCTCATCCTGTTCGATGAGATCGAAAAAGCGTATCCGCCCGTCTTCGACCTATTTCTCCAGATGATGGGTGAGGCTCGTCTAACCGAACAAGGGAGCGGGAAGACCGCCGATTTTTCGCGGTCTATCATCATCCTCACTAGCAATGCTGACGCTGAACAGATCGGTAAAATCCAGCGAGAAGTGACCGACTACCATGAAATGGTGAATGCGGTTAAAAGCCACCTTGCTGATTCCAAAATATTTCGCCCAGAAATTATCGGTCGAATTGATCGGGTTTATGTCTTCCAACCGTTGAGCGGTATGGTTATCGCGGAAATTGCGCTGCTGAAAATTACCAAACTAGCAGAGCAATATCGCCTCAAGGTGAAGTTTGTCGCGCCGGAGTTGCTGCTGCAGGCTTTAGCAGCCAACGAGAAGGTCAGCCGTTTTGGTATTCGAGAACTGGAACGTATTCTGGATGATATGCTAGCCGGACAGCTCCTTCAGGCGAGAGATTTGGGCGCGAAAGAAGTATTGCTCGAGCCGGATCTCAGCAAAGACGAGATCTCCATTCGGCCGAACTGAAAGAGTCAGTAGTAGCAGTGAGCAGTAAGCCCGGATCAGCGGCGACTGTCCCGTTACACTCCTAGGTCTGGTCGGCCGAGATACGGAGATGGGAGCGATTTGCTTGGCCTGTTGTCAACGTCCAGTCGCCACGTCTTTCGAGCGGACGACGATTTGGCGACTGCGGCTCTTGGTGGTGGTGCACCGTTCGCTTCGGTGAAATTTGCGGCCGGGTAGAGCCCGGCGCCTAACTGGACAGTCGCCGCTACCGAAAACGCGAATCGGCATCGCGCGTCGGACAGGCAAGTCGCCGCTACCGAAAGACGCCATCGACGGTCTTTTCAATCCCCGTTACTTAATGGCTTGTCTTTTTCTGCAAATTTCGGTCGAGGAGAAGGCGGAGCGGATGAGACGGCGGCAGGTGGGGGAGAAGTATCGGGGTTTGCAATTGGCCCGAGGCCGGGGATTGAAGCGTAGCCCTCAAATCGCGGTACGAGATCCGGGTCGCTCTTATTTGCCGTGCCATTTGGTAACTTAAAATCAAATACGCTTACTCCGAACCGTCTCTCGCCATTATAAGTTCGCCCGTCGCTCGCACCGACCATGACTGGCCTCTTCGTCTTTTTCTCTGTGCCCAAATAGATCATTACATGCGTGATCGGTACGTCTCGATTTACCTGATAGGTTCCCGACCAGAACATTAAATCGCCGGGGCGAAGCTGCTTCAACTCGAAGGTGTCGCTGTTGCGGCTGAGCACAGCATGGAAATTACTATTTTTGCGTACCCAGAGGTATTGGTCACTCGATTGGCGAGGGACATCTTTGTAGCCGGCGTTAGTGAGCACATAGTAAATAAACCCGGAGCAATCCATTCCCCCGCTATTTGGGTCCGAGGAACCATAGGTATAGGCCAGATTCCGCTCGGTCAGAGCAAGCGCAGACCGGATGAATTCCTGGACTTTTGGGGGTTGGCTATTGTATTCGCGCAGATCGCTCGGCTGCAAACTTGCCACCGACGGTGGGTTCTTTTCTGCCGCTTCCTTTTTCGACTGGTCGTTGCTGCCTTGGCTGTCCAGCGCCTTTTTTTTGTCACTCTCTTCGGAAAAGGGCTTAAGAGTAGGGGGCGGTTTAGCCTCTTCGTCCGATTTCTTTGGAGAGGGCGATGAGTGATGCTTCTTCTTGGAGCTGTGGCGGACCGGAGTTGAATCGGTTTCAGCAGAAGAGCTTCGGCTAAACTCAACGCTTAGCTGTTTGATGGAATGATAGATATTATTCCACGGGGCCTGCTCCGCTCGCACCCTGCTCAGCGCAAGCAAAACCGTGACCACGAGAATGAGAGCGAGGGAAGCTTTTCTCATTAGGTTCGGTTTTGACGGCTGGCCAGAAATTAAGACGCAAAAAGCTGACCGTCTAATCAATGAGTTGGTTACATAACAGCGGGCGATGTGCGGCTAAATGGCGATATCCCTAGTAGAGCGGTGGAGGATCAATTGCGACAGAGGGAGCTGTGGCCGTAGAACTCTGCAATGTAACCGGCTTCGGGGATTGGTCAGCCGCTGCCGCTTGATTGTTATCCACAGTCGGTTCTGCAGACGGAACCGGTACTGGACTAGGAGCCGGAGATTCTTCGGCTGCCGGAGAGTCTTCGGCGTTGGGCGAAGGGCTTTCTGAAGGCTTATCGCCTTTATTTGGGTTGGAGTGACTCCTCGCTTTGTGGACGTGTTGCTTGACCGGCTGTTCGTGGTGCCCACCAAAAAACCCCTTCAATGTCTCCCAAGGACCCGCAAACGCTGGCCGAGTCGAGAAGACCAGCATGAAACTGACAAACAGCGCGACGTATCTTTTCATTTTAGTCCTGCAATTTCCTCGAGCAATTCTTGGTTCAAACGAATGCCCGCCTCAAAATTCTCTATCGGAAAATTCTCATTAGGTGAATGAGCCTTAGCATCCGGCAACGCCAAGCCGAGTAACAGCGTATCTAAGTTCAGAATATCTTTAAAGCTTTGTGTGATCGGAATACTCCCTCCCTCACGGATAAAAGCGACCGGCTGGCCGAAAGTCTTTTCCAAGGCTCGTTGTGCTGCTTGTCCGAACGATGATTCTGGTTTCACCAGATAAGGTTTCCCCTGGTGCTGGAAGATGACATCGACAGTTACAGTAGGCGGGCAATTCTGGGTCAGAAATTTGGTGATTACTCCGCGAAGTTCGGTCGGATCCTGATCGGGAACGAGCCGAAAGGAGAGCTTTGCCGTTGCCCGGCTCGGCACGATCGTCTTCGGTCCTTCTCCCTGGTACCCGCTTCCCAGCCCGTTAATCTCCGCCGTCGGTCGAGCCCAGACTCGTTCGAGAGTGCTGAAACCTTCTTCGCCAGAAAGAGCGGACGCGCCGGTTGTCTTCAGCCAGGCTTGATCATTGAAAGGAAGGGTAGCCCATCGTTCGCGTTCCCAAGATTCAATGGGTTTGACGCGGTCGTAAAAGCCTGGTACCGCCACTTTTCCATGCTCGTCGTGTAATTTCGCCAGCAGTTCAACAAGAACGGTTGCGGGATTAGCGACTGAGCCGCCGAAAATCCCGGAATGGAGGTCGACTGCGGGTCCGGTCAGCCGGACTTCCAGACAAAGAATTCCGCGGAGGCCATAGGTAAACGTCGGGACCCGAGGGGCAACCATTCCGGTATCGGAGATTACAACAATATCGGCCGCCAGTGCGGCCTGGTGCTTCCGCAAGAAATCCTCGAGATGCGGGCTCCCGGTTTCTTCTTCACCTTCGACTAGGAAGATGACATTTACTGGGAGATCGCCTTTGGATTGCAATCTCTTCTCCACGCCCATTACGTGGGCGAAGATCTGACCTTTGTTATCGGTCGAGCCCCGAGCAATAAGGCGGCCATCACGAATCACCGGTTCAAATGGAGGAGTTTGCCAAAGTTCCAAGGGATCCGCCGGTTGGACATCGTAATGTCCGTAAATGAGAACTGTTTTCCTGCCGGGCTTGTGATTATTTCGAGCCAGAACGACCGGATTACCCCCGGTGGGAAGTTTCTCGGCATCGAGTCCCGACTTTTCGAAGCGCTGGAGTAGCCAGTCCGCGCACGATTCAACGTGGGGCTTAAACTGGCTATCGGCCGAGACGGACGGAAACCGAAGGAACTCGATCAGATCATTAAGAGCATCATCCCTGGACATGAGGTACAGAATACAGGAGTTGGGAGCCCGGAGCCAGAGGTTAGCCAGAGAAATCTGGGTGCAGCGCAGGCTCAGAGCTGGGCGGCTAGGTGCAAACTGTTGACCGCTGAGCGCGACCGTGAAGATTGCAATGCCCCGACATGGTTCAATCAAATAGTGCCGTCGCTCGAAGCGTCGAAGGAATGCATGAATCTCTAGAGAGAAAGGGTTGAACCCCAACATATTGAGGTCATAGATTGCCTTTGTTCTAGGTATTGTATTTTGACCTTGTCACAAACGTTGGTGCAGCCTAGTTTCGGACCCAACCAGCAGTATGTATCTCCAATCGATTGAGCTTATCGGATTTAAGTCCTTTGCCCACAAAACATTGCTGAATTTTCATCGCGGCGTGACGGCCATCGTCGGTCCGAACGGATGCGGCAAATCGAACGTGCTCGACGCGATCCGCTGGGTCTTGGGGGAGCAATCGGCAAAAGCGTTACGTGGCGGTGAGATGGCCGATGTGATCTTCAGCGGAACCGACAGTAAACAAGCAGTTGGGGTGGCTGAGGTATCCCTCACGTTTGCCGAATGCGAAAACGAATTGGGACTCGAGTATCACGAGGTGACCATTACACGCCGGGTATATCGGGACGGGCGGTCTGATTATTTCCTCAACAAGGTTCCCTGCCGGCTGAAGGACATCCAAATGCTCTTCATGGATACCGGAATCGGCCGAACTGCGTATTCGATAATGGAGCAGGGGAAAATCGATCAGATTTTAAGTTCGAGGCCGGAAGACCGGCGCGCTATTTTTGAAGAGGCTGCGGGAATCACCAAATACAAGGCTCAGAAAAAAGAAGCACTACGCAAGCTGGAGTACACTGACGCAAATCTTCTTCGGCTGGCTGATATTCTGAAGGAGGTGAAACGCCAAATCGGGTCGTTACAGCGTCAAGCCGGAAAGGCACGGAGGTACCAAGCCTTATTTGAGAATCTGCGAACGCTCGATCTGCACCTCGCATACCGAAATGCCGAAAAGATGCGCCGTAACATTCTTGAGGCGGAATCAGAAGTGGAGCGACTCAGATCGGTCCAGCATTCGCTCGAAGAGCAGGTCGAGTCACAAGAGTTTGGGTTAACCGAGCAGCGAGAGGCTCTCGAGCTCTTGGAGGAACAAATTTTGACTGCGCGACAGGGTGTGCAGGAGCTGAAGAGCGAAGCGGAGCGGGCGGCCAATCGGATCGGCTTCAACGAGGAACGGGCCGGCGAGGCAGAAGAGCTTTCTCAGCGCTACGCTGCAGATGTTGCGGCTGCTCAGGAGAAAGTCGTTGTCCAACAAATTCAGTTGGATGATACCGACCATCAACTGAGCGAGCTATTTCAGACGCTGCAGAGCGAAGAGAGCCAGCTGGAGGAACGACAGAAAAAGGTTAATCAATTGCGGCAGAGTCGCCTGGAAACGGAAACGGCTACCCACGAAAGCCAGCGCCAAATTCAGCAACGGGAAAGCCGGATGGCGAATCTCCGCGGCGAGCTGGCTAGCACAGTGAATCAACGAGAAGCGGGCGATACCCGGCTAGGACTTTTGCAACAGGAACTTAAGCAGGCCGAATCGACTCGCGATCAACTCGCATCGCAAATTGAATTGGCACGAGCAGAATCAACCGAAGCAACGGCGCGGGTGCTGAGTGCGCGGGATGCGCTTCGCGACCGAGAGCATGATCTGAGTAACCTGAAGAGAGCGTTTCAACAAACCGAACGCGATTTGGCATCGGTCGAGCGAAATCTGGCGGAAAGGGAATCGAGACTTGAGCTGCTGAATCAATTGAACGAAGAAGGGGCCGGCTTGCAGACAGGAACCCAAGCTGTCTTGAAAGGGCTGGAGAACCCTGCCTTGTTTCGACCGGCAGTTCTCGGGACCTTGGCAAATTTTCTCGAGGTCGATCACGATCTTATTCCGGCAATCGAAGCGGCGCTGGGAGAACAATTGCAAACTGTCCTGATTGCCGATCCGGAAGTCGCAGAAGCGCTTGGAAAGTCGTTGGCCGCGAATCAGCATGGCCGGGCCGCGCTCTGGGTTAAGTGCGCATTTTCTCATTTGCCACCGCTGCAAGTGAATGCGCTGCCGTCCGGAGGTCTGGCCTGGGCAGTGGATAGAGTGCGTACCAGCGGAGACCTCGCCCCTTTGGTGAATCGGCTCCTGGCGAATGTGGTTTTGGCTTCAGATCTGGAGACCGCATTTCGGATAAAGGAAACAATGCCCGGTTATGCGGTGGCCACCTTGAAAGGAGAGTTCATCTCTGAGAATGATGTGATTTTTGCCGGTGCATCCGGCGAAGCGAACGTCCATTCCGTTCTGCACCGAAAGGCGCAGATACGCGACTTGGAGTTGGAGTGCACCGAAATACGATCCAAACTGAATTTCGCTCAGCAACAGCGCGAGCTGGTCGAATCGGAATTGGAGCAAATGCACCATCGAGTCGAGGAGCAACGCGAGGAAGTACATCGGACGCAGATCCAGGCTTCGACTCTCGACGGCCAAATTTCCATGCTAGACCGAGAACTTCGAGAATCGGAGGGCCGAATAAAGAGTCTGGTTTGGGAAAAGGAGAACACGGAGCAGCGGTTAAGCAGCGCGTTGGCCCGAGGCACTGCGCTCGAAGCAGAGTTGGAGACTTCGGCGCAGCAATTAGCAGAGTGGCACGGGCGCCTCTCGGAGTCTTTATCCCAAGTTGAGTCGTTCCGAGCCGATGAGGAATTGCTGACTGAGACCTTGAATGAATCGAAGGTGAGGGTTGCCACGGAACAGCAGCGGCGCGAGAACCTTCAACGCCAGCGTCAACCGATGGCAAACCGCCTGACCGAACTGCAAGACCTGATTCTTGGCCGCGAACGGGACATCGCAAATTACGAGGCACGAGCCCGGCAGTTTGTTGCAGAGAACGATTCTTTACGCCGCAAGATCGAAGAGCTGCAAGCAAATCAGTCAAATGCGGAAATGGCGGTGACGGCGCTGGTGGAAGAACGGAGCGGACGGCTTGCTTCAGTGGAGGCGGTGGAATTAAGCCTGCGGCAACTTCGTAAGCAGCTCAGCGAATGTCAGGAGGCACGGGGCGAACAGGAGGTCCGTGCCACTCAGCATAAACTCCGGTTGGAGAGTGTGCACGAACATGTCACCCATCGCTACCAAACAGAATTGGAAGCTTTTCGGCCAGAGTGGGACTTGTTTCGAGCGACCGTCCGCGAGCAGCGCAAGCGTCTTGATCAATCGATTTCCGACGTCCCAGAGATCGAAGAAATAGCCGGGTCAGCTGACCGGCCTGATTTGATCCCGGAGTCCGAATGGGAATTGGTGAAAACGATTGTGGCGGAGATGAGCGAACGATTGGACGCCATGGGGCCGGTGAACCTGGAAGCGATCCAGGAATACGATGAGCTGGAAGAGCGCCAACGCTTCCTCGACGAGCAGAATGCTGATCTGATCAAATCAAAGACCGAGTTGCTCGACGTAATCAACAAGATCAATGAGACAACGAAAGAATTATTCGCGGGAACCTTTGAACAGGTGCGGAAGAATTTTCAAGAAATGTTCACCGAGCTTTTCGGCGGCGGCAAAGCCAATCTGTTATTGGTTGATGACGCCGATCCGCTAGAGAGCGGAATTGAAATAATCGCGAAACCGCCGGGCAAACAACTGCAATCGATCACCCTGTTGTCGGGGGGCGAAAAGACCATGACCGCCGTTGGACTGTTGTTCGCGATTTACATGGTCAAACCAAGTCCATTTTGTGTGTTGGACGAGATGGATGCTCCGCTCGACGAGTCGAATATCAGCCGGTTTATCAAGATTTTGGATCGGTTTGTGACGCAAAGCCAGTTTGTCGTGATTACCCATAACAAGCGCACCATCGCGAAGGCCGATGTTCTGTATGGTGTGACGATGGAGGAGCACGGAATCAGTAAGTTAGTAGGCGTCCGATTGACCAAGCAACACGACGCCGAAGCAGATTTAATCGGCACCAACCTCGGCTCAGAAGGGTTTGGCAAGTAGGGTACAAGGGCGAAACAGCCTCTCTTCAGTTTGGCTTCGAACCAGCTAAAAGAACGCCTTTTTCGAAAGCCAAATTGAAGAGAGGCTGTGAGCCTTCGTTATCCCGTCGCTTGTTCGCGCACATGGCTCACACGTCGTCTTGCTGTCGCTCAGCGACGTGTATCGCCCTACCGTCAACTTGCGGATACCCATATCTCTCCAGCTTGCTTGGAACGAAGAACATCAAGGGAAGAATGATATAAAGAGCGATCGAGAGCCTGGTATCGACGAAGGCGAGCAAGACCGCGACGCAGTGAAGAACCGGATTTATCGCGCTTCTTATCATCGCCAATTTGAGCAGACGCCCGTCGATTCTCTCGTCTACCAGCCTGCCCACGTAAAATGCGTAATAGCGCATGAGACAGAAACTCACTCCGGCCAGAGTCGTGACCGCGCCGTAGCACATGACAGCGAGACGTGCGCCCGGAAAATCTCCCATCAGAGCCGTCGAAACGGAATAAATGCGAGCCATAAAAGAAACAAGCTATTGAGCCACAGTAATCCGCGGTCGGATCTCTTTAGGACATGAAACAAATGGTGGTGTGCGACCCACCAGATGCAGACAATCACAAAACTTAGTACGTAGCTGAGAAATTTTGGCGTCATCGCCAATAGACTGTGTTCCAGCGCCGCGGATATATCTTTGTCCTGCACTTGGGGAACGTGAATTTCCAGTACGAGAAGAGTAATGATGATCGCGAAGACTCCATCGCTGAATGCCTCGATCCGTGAAGTCGGCATTTCACCGACCCTGAAGATTCTGGGGAAGCGCTTTTGCAGACTTTTGTTGTATTCAGCCAATGGTGGGTCGGTCAATGCTATGGCGGCTTAACCAAAGAAATGACCCGGCTGCGTGGGCGAAAATTCGACTGCGCGCCAGGCTTCGCCGCGTGCCGATTTCGCTTTTCCGATTCACCCATCGCGGGGAGCAGCTTGGGCTAAAGAACCCTTGCACATCGAGAGGAGACAGATCCACGATGAGTCGATGCTGATTCGACGCGAGACCCCTGGCGATGTCGACGCGATCCGAGGAATAGCCCAAGCCGCCTTCATGCGTCCGGGGCGGACGAGCATATTACCGCCAGAAGTGGCTCTCATTGACGAACTTCGTTCCAGCGACTATTTCCTGCCGGCCCTGTCGCTTGTGGCGGTGAATTCTGACGCCGACGTAGTGGGTCATGTCCTATGCACCCGCGGTAGGGTCGATTCGGCACCGGTGCTGGCCCTCGGACCCCTGGCGGTGCACCCCGATCAGCAGCGAAGCGGCGTGGGCTTGGCGCTTATGCATGCGATACTGGGCGCCGC
>Ga0070697_100002458_pt1 | contig 14261 bp, 8 predicted proteins | sample KBSK1501metaG_FD_65475 | JGI IMG/M metagenome (GOLD analysis project Ga0070697, IMG submission 65475) | Corn, switchgrass and miscanthus rhizosphere microbial communities from Kellogg Biological Station, Michigan, USA - KBS K1-50-1 metaG | ecosystem: Host-associated > Plants > Roots >...
GGGCGATCTCCGAAGCGTATATGCGGCCGTTGTACCAGGAGGCGGACCAGTCGCCGCCCAGCACGAGCATCTTCGGATCAATCGGTCCGCGATCGAAATAGGCGATTTCAACCGGATGCGTCGCGTCGGTGAAGTCCATGACGGAGACTCCGCCCTGATACCAGGCCTGCACTTCAAGGTCACGGCCGGGAACCGGAATGAGCGAGCCGTTGTGTGCGACACAGTTTTCGCTGTCGCCCTGGGCGGCCGGCAACTTGTAGTAGCTGGCAAAGCTCAGCTTGTTGTCCTTCAAATTGAAAATCGAATCAGCGCCCCATTTGTTCGGATCGTTCGCACGGCAACGCGCGCCCAATCCGCCACCCCACTCATCGGTGAACACGACTTTTTTCCCATCGTTAGAAAACGTAGCCGAGTGCCAATACGCATAGTTTGGATCGTTTACCGCGTCCAGACGCTTCGGATGCACCGGATCTTTGATGTCCAGCACGATTCCATTGCCGGAGCAGGCGCCGGCAGCCAACCCGATCGCTGAGTAGGCGGTGATGTCGTGGCACTGATTGGAGGCCGATGGTTTCTCGAGTCCCTCCTTGCCATGAGTGCCTCCGTTAGTTAGTGCGTCGAGCGCGCCCGTTCGCGGATCCATAAATACTCGCGGACTGTTCACGACCTTTGCCTCTTGCGGCGCCGCCAGTGGCACCTTAATCACGTCAATGCGAAACAGCGCCGTGTTCGGATCCTTCTCCGGTGCTTCACCTGAGCAGCCGGCCAACTCTTCGCTTTGGCGAACGAAAGACGTTCCGGAAACGTAGATGTAAACGTTGTCCTTATCGTTCGGATCGACCACCAGCGTATGCGTGTGTGAGCCGCGACAAGTTTGCACCGCCGCCACCTGCTTCGGATTCTTGATGTCCGTAATATCGAAAATCCTGACACCGCGGAAACGATCTTTTTGCGCTGGCGGCGGGTTCGGCTTTTTCTCTTCACCGGCGGGCGGCTCAGGCGCTGGGGGCGCAGGTGGAAATCCCTGGGTACCGCAATCAAGCCGACCGTTGGGCATCTCCACCGACATGAAGAGCAGGTTTTTGTAAACGGACGGATCGCCCTGTCCACCCGGACATACCATCGAAGTCAACAACGTAGTCTTCGCCGGATTGGAGATGTCATAGATATTGATGCCATAGAAGTTTCCCTGAAACAGATGATTGCCCTGGAACGCAAGGTCCGAGTTCGCAAAAGCTAGTTGCGCAAAAACCAACTGTACCGGCTTCTCCATTTTCGAGGAGTCACTGACGCCAAGTAGACCGATCATCTTCTGCACCTTCGGATCATCTGGATTGACGGTGCCGAGTTGAAATGCGGCAGGCTTTTTAAAGAGCATGACGTGCTTGAGGCCCAACGATGTTTCAGCTGCGTCGTACATTCCTGGCGCGAGCTTGGCGCGCGGGTCATTGGCATCGGAGCCAGTCATTCCCGGCGGTAGCGGTGCCGCCGGTTCAGGAGCAAACGGATTCTCCTCAGCTTTCTTGTCGGTTGGTTTTGTGTCTGCAGGCTTCGCGGACTCCGGAGACGGAGAAGGCGTTTGCGCCTGAATCCTCGTTGCAAAACACGACCAGAACAAAAGGGAAGCTACGAACAAACGGAAAGTTACAGCGTGTACTCGAGTCATCGTTTCTCCTGGTTGGATTTCTCTGTGCAACCTTTGCGCTCTCTGTGTCTCTGTGGTTACGTGATGCGAAAAACCACCACAGAGGCACAAAGAACACAGAGGTTGCACAGAGAAGAAGGTAAAAATTAGGGCACTACTTTTCCCTCTTAAGGTTTTTCCCCAAGCATTGTTTGCATGATCCTGATCTCAGCGCGTTGGCCACTGTCGACATCGGTCGCAAAATTGAACAGTTCAGCGTCCTGCCCCGCGCCCGCAGTGTCGAACAAGTCCTTCACCATAATCAACGCGCCGCCGTGGTGCTGAATCATCCCAGTCAAAAACAGACGGTCGAACTCCTCGCCTTTCGCTTTTTTGAGAGCCTCCATCTGCTTTGCCGTAAGCATCCCCGGCATAAGCATCGTATGAGTCGAATGGCCCGACATATCCATACCGGCCATATTCATGCCGGGCATGTTCGGCATCGCGGGCGAAGTCGGTTCTCGCGTCGGTTCTCCACGCGCCTCCAGCCACCGTTTCATAAAACTTATTTCGTCTGACTGCGAACGGCTGATTCGCGCCCCGAGCGATCTAAGATCCTTCGTCGTCGTGTGCGATTCGATGAGCGCGGTCATCTCAACCGCTTGCGCATGGTGCATGATCATGCCTTGCATGAACTGCACATCTGCCGGTGAATCTGGTGGCAGAGTGGCCCTGGTCGACGATGGCAGCGTCCGGGTTGGCTGGCCCGGCGCGCCAGGTTGCACCACCACCGGCGTCGCAGGCTCAGCCTGCTGTGCGCAGACCGGCAGCGAGAACAGGCCTAGGAGGATACTGACAGCAATCACTCCGCTTCGCCATGCTGAAACTTTCGTTACCGACCGGAGTTTACGCACTCTTACCATGAAAGGTTTTGATCGTTGAATGGTCAAGCACTGGGGTGGCTCACTTTATCACAAAGCAGCCACCAGGGTCATGGCGGGCCAAGCCTGCGATTTTGTGACAGCTGGCGCTTGAGCAGACGCTTAGAAACTGAATTTCAGAGCAAACTGGACGATCCGCGGGTTGTTACCGGTTGAGATGATGCGACCAAAATCACCAGCCTTGCCGGGAATGATCTGCCCGGTGCTTGGATCGATGCTGCCGCCCGAAGATGTAACAGCATTGAAGTTACTAAGTGGGTTGGCAAAATTCACGTGGTTGAAGAGGTTGAAAAGCTCAACGCGAAACTCGGCGTTTTTCGATTCATCAATCGAGAAGCGCTTGATGATCGAGAAGTCTACGTTAGCCTGTTGCGGTCCGCGCAAAGCGTTGCGTCCGACATTTCCGAAGTCAGTACCGGTCGCGCTCGCGCTTGCGGTTCCATTTGAACTGGGAATCAGTTGACCGGCCAACACCGTAGCCCGCGCAAACGCGAATGGGTTGAAGAAGTAAGCCGCCGGAATGTTATTGGTCGCTGTCTGCCGAGTCGCCCCGGGCGCCCAGTTGGCCCGCCCGCCACCGCCTGCAGCTGAAAGTCCATAGAGCGAACCGGCGTTTGAATCGACGATGTCGATCGGCAGGCCCGACATCGCCGTGATGATCCCGGCCAGTTGCCACTTGTTGAAGAAGAAGCGTCGAACACTCGAGCCCTTAGCGAACGCCGGTTTCGGCAATTCCCATAAATAACTCACAACCAGTCGATGAGTGCGATCAAAATCTGACAACCCACGATTGGCGCGGTTGTTTAGTTGATCACCAGGGATAACGCCGGTCTCACCTGCGGCGCCGGAATTGATAAATCCGGTTGTGCCCGCCCCACCTCCTTGTCCCGACGCGTTATCAATCGATTTGGAGAAAGTATAAGCAGCCTGCACCTGCAAGCCGCGCGCTAGTCTTCTGGTCAGACTCAACTGCATCGAACTGTAAGAAGATAGGGCGGTGGTCTGATCCTGGACGAAGCCTGCCTGCCCATTGTTTGTTGCTACCCCTTGAAAGGGCGCGCGCAAGCCGGCGTTTTGAGGCGTGTTGGTTGTAATGATGGCCCCGGTGACCTCGTTGACGATTGGATGCTGGAGACTGGCGAGCCGTGCCTGGTTGATTGCCACTTGTCGCAGAAGATTTAGTCCGCGCGTGCCCACATAGGCGACTTCCAAAACCATGTCTTTCGAGATCTCAGTTTGCGCACTCAGGTTGTACTGCTGCACGTAGGGCGTGCGCATGTTGCGGTCAAAAGTCAGGCCGAAGAGTGAAGCTCCGTTAACCAACCTGGGAGACTCACTCTGTGACGGTACAACTGCGAATGGATCATTGATAGGCAGAGGTGGAAGAAATCTAACGGCAAGGAGATAGAAGGGTGGTGAAAAAAGACTGTTGTTGACGCTGGTGAAAGATGTGCGTGAATAAAAGATGCCATAGCCACTGCGTACAACGATGCGCCCCGAAGCCAGCGGCGAGTAGGCAAAGCCAAACCGCGGGGCGAAGTTGTTCGGATCAATGCTGCGCAGCACTCGCTTGCCGACATTTGGTATCTCGGACAGGTCGTATTGAGGAACTACGTTTCCTGCTTGCACCAGGCCGCCGAGTGGCACTATCAATCCGGTGACCGCTGTATCACCTGGTGGACGCGGTTTGTAGCGGGCGGGGTCGAAAGTCGCCATGCGCCCGCGTGTGTCGTAGGGCGGCAACTCTAGCTCGTAGCGCAGGCCCAGATTGAGCGTAAGCTTTCCTGAAAGCTTCCAGTCGTCTTGAATGAAGAAGTCGTAATCTTTGGTGCGCAGGTTACGCTCAGTGATGCCATTGGCGATCACTGATGTGACAACATTTCCGGCAAGGAAAGACTTGAAATCGCTAAAATCCATGATCCCGCGCGTAAGTACAGGAGCGTCAATATTGTTCTCATAGTAGCGAACCTCCCCACCTGTTCGAATCGAGTGAGACTCGCGTGAGATCGAGAGCATGTCGGCAAATGTCACGGAAGGTAGCGCGGACTGCACATCCTGCAAGGCGCCGGTGCCAAATAGGATTCCTCCGGCATTAGGGGCAATGCGTATAAGCGGCAAGCCCGGAAAAGCATTGGCGGTCGATCTGAGGATACCAACGTCCGAGTCTTTCAAAGGCTGCTGAGTGGACGTGTCAGAGCGAATGAAGTTGTAGCCGAGACGCGCTTCGTTGGTAACATTCTCGCTGACTGTGTGAATGTCCTCAATGGAGAGCAAGCGATTCTTATTAATCTGGTCAACGGGCAGGCCGGGAACGTTTGCCGCCCCCGAAAGTGCCAGAGTCTGTGGGGCGTCTGCAAAGAAAAACTTTATCGCCAGCCAGTTTTTCTCATTAACCTTGTAGTCCAGGTTTGTGTTGAACTGGTCTTCGCGGAATACAGAGATCGAAGAGGCGGAGTAGCGTCCGTTCGCTTGCGGGGTGGGGATCAAAAACTCCCCAGCCGCTGATCTGACGTTCAAGAGAGCCAATGACGTCGGATTGATCGACGGCAGGTTAAATGCCCTGCGCAGGGTCTGCTCTGAACGATCATTCGTCAAGTCCGCGCCAATGAGAACGTTTGATGAAATGCTGTTTAGTCGCGACGCGCCGTTGCGCTCACGCGTGCCCTGGTAGGAGACAAAAAAGAACGTCTTATCTCTCTGAATTGGTCCGCCGGTAGTGACGCCAAAGATGCTCCGCTTCAGCACAGGCCTATGCACACCCGCGGCCTTCAAGAAGGGATTGTTGGCATTGAGCGCATCGTTGCCGAAGTACTCATAAGCGACCCCGTGAAAATCATTCGTCCCAGTCTTGGTGACTATCTGAATATTGCCACCACCCGCGCGACCAAACGTTGCATCGTAGAGCGAGGTTTGCACCTTGAATTCCTGGATCGTTTCGGGAGCTGGATTCGCGAAAGCAATCCCGCGGCTGACACCCGCATTCGCATCGATGCCATTTATCTGAAAGTTGTTTTGCGTGACTCGCGAGCCGTTGACTGAAACATTCTGGGAGTTACGACCCACTACTGTGTTATCAGGTAAATAGACGGATGTACCCGGCGAGAGACCGAGGATTTGCGTGAAGTTGCGCGTCGCCAGCGGCAACTCCGACAGAGTGCGGGCATCGACAACGCGGCCCAGCTGGGGACCGTCAGTTTGAATAAGCGGATCGGCGATGAAAGTGAAGTCAGGCTCTGCCATCATCGCCGCCACCGGAAGAGTCACATCGAGGTGTGTGGTCTCAGTGATCACGACGACAGCTCTCAAACTAATCGTTGCGAAACCGCCGGCCGAGAAGATCGCCTGATAGTTGCCCGGAGAGAGAAGTGGTATGGAGTAGTTCCCCGCTGCATCAGTTGTGGCTTTTCGTTGGTCAGCGGTGGCGCCGTTTACCAGCTTCACTTCGGCGCCACTAATCAGCGCGCCCTTTTGATCTTTTACAGTGCCGGCTATCCGGCCCGTGGTTTGAGTCTGCGCAAACACCGAAGATGTCAGCATCAAGAGAGCAATTGAAGTTGCTTTTCCGAGGATCATTGACTCCCAAACTGAAGACCAGGAGGAGCGTATTGCAGGCGCGGCCGTCACACCGGCAAGCGCATACGTTGGAGCAAGTTTGTGAAGCGTGCGTCTGAGCGCAGTGGGTCGTAAATCGGATTCGTCTTGATTTCTCGCATTCCATCGGAGCGCTCCTCAAAGGACTTATCCAACCAGACAAATGCTTGATCTTTGTCGCCGAGGCCGATGTAAACCCAGGCGATGCCAAGGGGTAAAACATACTCGCCTAGTTTGGCGCGCTCTTGCAATTGACTAAGAATCTTAATCGCTTCGTCTCTTTGTCCAGACCTGGCATAAGCGTAGCCAAGCTCTTCCCACGCCGGCGACAAATCTTCGGTCAACTCCCTGGCCTTGGTGAATTCTGCTATGGCTTCCGTGAACATCCCCTTTTGCAAGTACACCTGGCCGAGACCGGAGTGAGTCCAATCGACCAAAGAACTGGAGTATTCCGGCGGTAGAGCCGAAAGCAGGTTTAAGGTCTTCTTATACTGGGCCAGAGCGGCGTCGTACTGCCGCGCGAGATAGAGCGTATTGGCGTAGTAAAAATTCATGAGGGGATTATGTGGATCGAAACCCAGGATGCGATTCTCAAAGGCGAATTGTTCATCCATGCGGCCCATCGCAATCAGGTAACCGCCATCAACAAAATGGTAGCCTTGGTGTCGCGAGCCGGCCTTTTCAATCGCCTCCCAGTTCCACAACTCCATTTCTCCCAACTCCATTGCGCCCCGGGCACCTCTCAACGTGCTATCAATCCTGAGCGCCTTTAGGTACAACTCAATTGCTTTCTCAGTAGCGTCCTTGAATGGCCTGACGCCAATCTTTCCCTGAAGCGTATAATCCAGGCCCATCCCCCAGTAGGGCAGTGGAAAATTGGGATCAAGGTCAATCGCCTGCTGGTAACACTCGATGCTTTTCCGGTAGCCTTCCGGTGTGGTTTTAAACCAGTAGGCGCGACCTTTGAGATAGGCATCATAAGCCGCCGGGTTCTGGGTGTAGCGTCTGGTCAGGCGTTGCCGCTCGGCGGTGCTCAAGGTGAGTGGCAGCTTTCCCGCCACATCGCTGGCGAGCGCATCCTGCGCCTTCATAAGCTGGTCAAACCGCTGGCTGATGCCGATCGGATACTGTTGACGCAACATTGCCGATCCGTTTGCGACGTTAACCATCTCAACTTTGATGATCCACAAGCCGCTCTGTTCGATCAGCTGCGACGTAACCACCGTATCAACGCCAAGCTCGCGCCCGATGCTACGAGGATCGATCTGTTTGCCCTTGAAGATAAGGACGGTGCTCTGCGCTGTCACCAGTAGTCTTGGCTGTTCCCCGGGCTCGTTGATCTGATTCAGGTTCGTTATGAGGCTTTCAGTCAGGCCATCCGCGACGTAGTCATTATTGGGATCGCCGGTCGCGTTCACGATTGGCAAGACGGCAATTAAAGGAGGCTTGAACCACCACGCCAGAATTGGTTTGGCAAACACAATTCCCGCTCCGATGACGGTTGCCAGGGTAACCGAAGCGACTGCCGTGGCTATTTTGTGCCGCTTCATTGCACCAATGAAAGATGCAACTTTGGTTTGTCTGTGGGCTGCGGCAATCTCAATACTCCCTGGCAACGTTTCAATTGCTTTAACCGCGCCGTCACCATTCGTTTCTTCCGCCTCTTCGATGATGACTTGAACGCCTGTCGTCTCTTCGGTGTAAGCCGAAATCACGCCGTAGTTGTTAACTTCTTTGTCAAAGATGTAGCCACGTCGCGGTACTGTCTTAATGATCTGCTGCGCCTCATCCTTCAACGCACGACGCACTTCGATCAAGCATTGCACCAATGAATCATCCGTCACTGCTGTGTCAGGCCAGATTGTTTGGATCAATTCAGCTTTGCTAATCAGGCGACCCGGATTCTCGACCAGGTACTTTAGAGCCTCGAAGGGTTTGGGACGGAGCTTGATCTCCTGAACGCCACGCAGCAGGCAGCCACGGGTCAGATCGAGTCTGAACTCGGCAAAAGAAAGTACTCGGGGGGACAGCCTTTCCATAAGGACGTACGGCAACCGGTGAAGTTTGTCGGACCCAAAGGACTCTGGCACGGGAGAATCGAGAAGGCTGGGAACTGCGGGGCGGCGTGCTTCCGTCTCGTGCTGACGTGCCCAGCGGTGCGGTGATGCGACCCTCTGGCTCTTCGTGGCGCTCATCATCACTCACTCAAGGCAGCCAGTCAATGGGCTTTGTCAAACCTTCGGCGTTTCTTCGTCACTTCTTCGCCAGCGGCTCGTTACAAGTCTCCGACTCCAGCGCTAAGGTCCACCACGTTGCCAAGCAAGTTCAACTTTGTACTCAGGAAACAGAACGACGGAAAAGGAGAAAAGAAGATGACGACCAAGAGAATTAGTTTTGCTTTAGTTGCGGCCGCTTTGGTGTTTATTTTGCTCGCTGGCCTAAACAGTCAAACCAGCGTCAGAGCAGGCGGAGAATCCGCTCCACAATTGGAAGGCTCCTGGGTTGATGACGTGACCATCGTCTCGGGTTTCGGTGCCGGCGCCACGATAAAGAACCTGTCCACCTATTCTCGAGGTGGGGGTTTGGTGACCCTGCCGGCTGGTGGAATCCCACCACCGCTTCAATCCAGTCCGGGTCACGGAACGTGGATCCATAAAGGAGGCCGCGAGTTCACTGACACCATCGTGTTTTTTATCTATGACCCGACGGGGCAACTCGTCTTCACCGTGAAAGTCCATGAAAGTCTCATCGTTAGCGAAGCTGGAGATGAATACAACGGAAATTCTTCCTTCGATGTTTTCGATCCGGCTGGAAATCTGATTCCCGGATTTGGAGGCTGCTCAACCGTTCGTGGCCGGCGCATCGATGTCGAGGCACCGACGCCATGTCCTTAGCAGGAAGACCAGTTGGCGCGCGTTCAGTTTGCAAAGGAGGTCAGAACTGCTTTCCAACTGAACGCGCTCGATTACTCGATCTACCTCGCTCCGTCGGAAGGAGACCAGCGTGACGACATACAGAAGAATCGAGATCAATGCTTTCCGCCGCCGCGTGACGATTGTTTCGGCTGTTTCCGGCGAGTGGTCTCGGGACGTGGTTGAGGCGCAACCTGAGCACGCGGAGGATGGGGTTTCGCTCAATGACTCCGATTCATGCGAGCCCATAGAACCGGACTCGCCCGAGGGTCAACTGCTGCTCGCCGAGGCGGTGCGTTCGCTGGAGCGACGCCTATCGCCGGAAGCTCGGGCGGCGCTTTGTTCCGGTGCGGCGATACCGCCTGCCTCAAGTCGACCTACAGCTCGCCGCAAATTGCAATCACTCTGTCGGTTCATTTACCCGCAAGCCCTGCGCTTTATCCGAAAGGAGAAATGAAAATGTCCTGCCTCAATCAGCCACAGAACCTCGCCCAACGACTGCTGGGTCTAACTCTCGCTACAGTTCTGTTGACGAGTAGCTTTGCCATCAGCGGCTACACTCAAGCCATATCAGATTCTGCAGTTATCGCTAAAACGGTCGGTGCCCACGACTCACTCGATCGACCGCATACGCCGACGCAGAGTGCTAACGGCAAGATTGCGTTCGTTAGCGACCGGGACGGCATTGAACAAATCTACGTGATGAACCCTAACGGCGGTAATCAGACGCGGCTTACTAGCAGTGAGGGTCAAAATTTTGACCCGGTCTGGTCACCGGATAGCACCAGGATCGCGTTCATAAGCAGACGAGACGGTGCCGGTGAGATTTACCTTATGAACCAGGACGGAAGCAATCAGACGCGGCTTACAATCAACTCAGGTAACCTGGGTTACGCACCGGTCTGGTCGCCTGACAGCAACAGGATCGCCTTTGAAAACGGAAACTCCGAGATTTGTGTGATGAACTCGGACGGAAGCAATCTTGTTAAGCTTACTAATGCTCCTAACCAGGATTCTGAGCCTGTTTGGTCACCCGACGGCAGCAGAATCGCATTCAGAAGTAGTAGCGACGGGATAGCCGGTTTGTACGTGATGAACGCCGACGGCAGCAATCGCAGGCACCTTGCCGCAAATACTTTTGGCTTTGGTCATTCGTGGTCACCTGACGCCTCGCGAATCGCTTTCTATTCAAGTGACGGCATTTGTGTGATAGACGCCGACGGCAGCAATCTGACGCACCTGACCAACGGCTCGGCAGAATTCTTTTTCGGTCCTGTCTGGTCGCCTGACGGAACCAGGATCGCTTTGAGTCACGAAAGTTGTTTCGACACCTTTTTTGGTGAGCTTTGTATTGATGACATTTGGACCGTGAATGCCGATGGGCGCAGCCTGACTGAGTTGGCCACGGAGGGTGTTGCGCCTGTCTGGTCACCCGATGGATCCAGGATAGCTTTCGTCGTCGGTGACGACATCTTTGCGATGAACGCAGACGGCAGCGGCTTGACAAATATCTCAAATACGCCCGAGAAACAGGACTACAGCGTGGCCTGGCAGTCGCTGCCGCTTGCTCCGCCACCATGCCCTAATCCGATCGATTGCTCCGAGTTTTTCGTACACCAACACTATCTTGATTTCCTAAACCGCGAACCGGATGCGATTGGCCTTTTCTTCTGGGTTCACGAAATCGATTCCTGCGGCGACGAGGCGCAATGTGTCGCTACTAAGAGAGTCAATGTAAGTGCGGCATACTTTCTCTCGATCGAGTTTCAACAGACGGGTTACCTGGTCTATAGAATTCATAAGGCGGGGTATGGGAATCTGCCCGGTCTGCCGGTGCCGATCAAGCTGAATGAGTTTTTGGCTGACACGCAGCAGGTTGGTCAGGGTGTTATCGTGAACCAGCCAGGTTGGGAACAAGTCATCGAGAGCAACAAGCAGACTTTTACGTCTGGGTTTGTGCTGCGGTCGCCTTTCACTTCGGCTTTTCCTACGTCGATGACGCCTACAGAGTTTGTGGATAAACTCTTTGCGAATGCCAACACGATACCTGCGACCGCTGCACGCGCGGATGCCATTAACGAGTTCGGATCGGCCACGACAACCTCTGACGTGGCTGCGCGCGCCCGCGCCTTACGTCGCGTAGCCGAGAACTCGACGCTGGCACAGCAGGAATTCAACCGAGCGTTTGTGTTGATGCAGTACTTTGGTTACCTGCGAAGAAATCCAGACGATCCGCCCGAAGTGACGCTCGATTTTCAGGGTTACAACTTCTGGCTGAACAAGCTAAACAGCTTCAATGGTGACTACGTCGGCGCGGAGATGGTCAAGTCCTTCATCGTTTCAGGTGAATACAGACAAAGGTTCGGGCCTTGAGGTTATGGTCATCCACATCCGTGGGGTGGGAAGTCCTCGGGCCCGAACACCTGACGGACTTCCGTCTCGCCCTCCCAACCGGGCCAGTGTTCCCGGTGAAGCTCCATGAATTTCACGGTGGCATCGATCATCTCTTGCTTCGACTCGACGTCAAAGACCGCATAGCCTCCGACAACCTCTCTGGTCTCAGCGAAAGGGCCATCGATCACCGTAACTTTTCCTTTAGCGAGCCGGACACGGTTACTCATTGCGGTTGGGGCCAGCCCTCCGGCTTCCACCATCCTGCCGCCTTTTGATGCCTCTTCGCTAAGTTTTGCAAGCGCCTCCATAAGTGCTGGTGGCGGAGGGCCCGAGTTCTCGGCATGTCTTACCAGGGTCATAAATCGCATCATTACATCTCCTTTTAGTTTGTTATGCGAAGCCCGCGTGGCTGATCATTAAACTATTTCATCCCAGGCTTCTACCTGTAAGTCGAACGAGAGATCACGCGATCGACAGTCTAATCTCTTTGCTGGTTAATAATTTTTCCCGGTAGACCCGAATTGGGGCGTCGGGGAGATTCATTACTAACTGATCGGACCTTTCGCGAGCGCCTCTGCACAAGCAGTCGTCTACGCGGCTTATTCCGAAGGCCTACCGCCGAAGGCCAAACGCAATTAGAATGGCACCGTTTCTTGATAGAGATATCTATTGAACCCCGCGATGAATAGACTTCTGACAGCACCCTCTGTAGGCGCGTTCGTAGGAGCCATTGAAGGCGGTATCGTGTTTCGCACCCTGACCGTAATAGATAGTCGTTCGGGTCCCTGGTTGGGCGGCAACGATACGAGCATCATGATAGGGTTGGTTCTCGGACTGATCTTAGGAAGCATTGCAGGTGCTGCAATCGGCGTCATCGTGGCCGTGAGCAAGGCTCGATGGCTTTTGGGACTGTTAATCGGCACTCTTGCCGGCTTGATGATAGCCGCGTACATCTTCCTTACCAGTACGCGCGACGAAAACATTTTGAGAGCACTGGGTGGCTTATCTATCCCTTGCCTGGATCAGTTGGTCTACTCTCAGCAGTCTTAACAAGCTTCTCACGATTGAAGTCAGAGTGAATCGACAGAAACTATATGCTAACCGGCGTGCCTGGATCGATTCTCGATTGGCATCGTAACTCGGCTCATACGATTAAGGCGATACGTGTGCTTCGAAGGTTGCTACCGTAGTTGTCCAATTGCTGAAGCTTTACTACATGAGCCCCATGCGCTGCGCGAGATCCTGGAAGCGCGGGTCGTCATGAAGAACGTCAAACTCCCACTCACCGCGCAGCCATATTAGCGTCTGATCATGCGCAGCGTAGGCTTTTTCGAGCGCTGCGAATGTTTTATCGCGCTCGCCCAGCGCGACATAAACCCATGCCAACGTCACCGGCGAGAGATCCTTTTCCGACTCGTATCGCTCGAGGATCTCTCGAACCTTATCGCGCTCGCCCATATGCGCGTATGCCGTGGCCAAAAGTATTTGCGTGCCAGCATTGTCCTTACCCAGCTTGATCGTTTCCTGGTATTCGGCGATAGCTTCCCGATACTGCCCGACTCTGACGTAAAGCGTGCCGAGGCGTTCGTGCGGACCGGGATGGCTTTTGTTCAGTTCAACGATCTTCTTCTGAAGTTCAATCGCTTCGGCGTTTTGGCGGAAAATTGACAGCACATTGACGCGGGCCTGACTGGCCGACATCGAAAGCGGGTCGAGCTCTCTAACGCGACTCATCTCGGCGACGGCTTCCACACGTCTCCCGTGGATCATGTGATAAACACCGTAGAGGCTATGCGCCGGTACAAGGTTTGGATTCAACTCGAGAGCGCGCTTAATCTCACGCTCGGCAGCCGCCCAGTCCCAGGCATCTATTTTGCGACCAGCCACGGCGAGATGAGCTTCAGCGAGGTTGTCATCCAATTCGACCGCCTTGAGCGCCGCAGCGTCGGCCTTGGGGCCAAACTCTTTCTGTGGCAGTACGTCATTAGTGATAAGGCCGCTGTAAGTATCTGACAGTGCCGCATAGACAAGCGCGTAACCGGGATCAGCCGTAATAGCCTGTTGGTAGTGTTCGATGGCTTTCTTTGTATTCTCGTCTCCGCCCTTAACCCAAAGAGCGCGACCTTTGAGGTAGAGGTCAAACGCCTGGGGGTTGACGGCACGGACTTGGGTGAGTTGCTGCTGCTCGGCGTTCGTCAGACGCAAACGTAACTCCTGAGTAATCTCTCGGGTGATCTCCGACTGCATCGCCAGGAGATCGGATGAGTTGCTGGTGAATTGTTTTCCCCAGACTTGTTTTCCGTTACGCGCGTCGACCAATTCCACATTGACCAGGAAATTGTTTCCGAGTTGGGCAACTCGAGCCGTAATGATGGCGTCGACACCCAGCCTTTTCGCGACCTCCTGCGGATCAACCTCTTTACCCTTGTATTTGAAGCTGGAACTTCTGGCGATAACAGTCAAACCCGGAATCGGTGAAAGGTTGTTAGTCAGGCTTTCTGCGAGACCGTCAGCGAGATATTCCATGTCGGCATTGTTGCTCGCGTTAGTAAATGGCAGGACCGCGAGGGAGCGAATCGAGCTGGCTGTGGTAACGGCTGCGCGGCGCGTATAGACGAAGTAACCGGCTGTCACTGCAGCTAACACCGCCAGAACTGCCAAGGGAAGCGCAAGCCGCTTATGACGCCCTATCTTACTGACCAGGTATTCAATGCCGGATGTCGGGCGTGCTTTGATCGAAACCGTGGGAGCATCACTTTCAAACTTCTCCGCTGCTACGAACCTCTCCCGCTCGAACGG
>Ga0070697_100002459_pt1 | contig 14260 bp, 7 predicted proteins | sample KBSK1501metaG_FD_65475 | JGI IMG/M metagenome (GOLD analysis project Ga0070697, IMG submission 65475) | Corn, switchgrass and miscanthus rhizosphere microbial communities from Kellogg Biological Station, Michigan, USA - KBS K1-50-1 metaG | ecosystem: Host-associated > Plants > Roots >...
TACGGCGACCTCAAGAAGTGGGAGTCGGTGGTCGGCACGGGCCCCTGGATGCTGGAGCGCTACGAGTCGCCCACCAGGGTCAGCTTCGCCCGAAACCCGAACTACTTCCTGCCCGGCTTGCCGTACGCGGACGCGGTGGAGCTGATGATCGACCCCGACCCGGCCGCGGCGTTTGCCGGCTTCCTCGCTGGAAAGTACGATTTCGGCCCCGAGTACGGCATGGTGATCCGCCGGAGCGACGTCGGCACCGCCAAGAACCGCATCAAGTGGCTGCCGACCCGCGAGTACCTCATGGTCTCCGGCAGCTTCACCGCGATGAAGCTCGATCAGGATCCGTTCAAGGACGTGCGGGTTCGCCGGGCCATCGCCATGGCCGACAACTGGCACGAGGTCCTCGACCGAAATGCTTGGTCGCAGGGCAAGGGCGCGCCGAATCCGCTCATCCCCGCCGCGCTCAAGGAGTGGTCGGTCCCGATCGACAAGCTGCCCCCCGAGGGTCGGAAGCTCTACGAGCCCGATCCAGCGGGCGCCCGGCAGCTGCTCACCGAGGCCGGCCACCCCGGCGGCATCAGGATCCCCGTCGAGACGACGCCGGGGTACGGCCCCGACTGGATAGCCGGCGTCCAGATTGCGGTCAAGAACTGGAAGGCGGCCGGGATCGAGGTGGACCTCAAGCTCACGGAGTACGACGCCTTCGCCTCAGGCTCAATCTTGGGCAACTTCGACAAGATGTTGCTGACCCAGCGCGGCGACGCCACCGACCCCGATTCCTACTTCACGCCGCTGCTGCCCGGCGAGCCCCTCAACTCCTCCGGGGTCAACGACCCCAAGCTGACCGAGATGATCAAGCTCCAGCGGCGTACCGCCAACGAGAAGAAGCGCCGGGAGATCGTCTACGACATCCAGCGCTATTGCTCCCAGCAGGTCTACTACGCCTGCGGCGCCTCGGGGAGCGTGGTGGCGGCGTGGATGCCCAACGTGAAGGACTTCGGGCCTAACATCGGTCATGACTACGGTGGGCGGCTCATGGCCGCCTGGCTCGAGAAGTAGACCGCGTACGCGCGCCCTCCTGCTCGCCCTCGTGCTCGTCCTCCTCACGGGGACCGCCGCCTGGGCCCACGATGAGCGGTTTTCTGCCTCGAACGTGGAGGTGAAGGGAAACGAGGTCATCTGGACGGTGGAGGTTGCGACGCAGGGCCTCGAGAAGGTCATGAGACTTCCTGCCCCTGCGCTCAAGCTCACCGAACCCCAGCTTCAGGAGATGAAGGGCGATCTCGTCTCTTATCTGCTCGAATGTATCAAGGTTGAGATCAACGGCGTCTCCGTGGAGGCAGAGCCCGGAACGCTGGAGCCGGTCTATGACACCCTCGTGGGGACCGGAGAGAAGTATATCTCCTACGCGCGACAGCAGTTCCGGTTCCGTTCAGCGACCGAGGTAAAACGCGTGACGCTCTCGGCCGCGCTCTTCTTGACCGTCACCAAGCAGCACCACGCAGCGCTCACCGTATCGTGGAACGGGGCCCAGAGGCCCTTCTCCCGGTTCGGCCCGTTCGAGCTCCAGCTGACCGCCTCGCGCGTCAATCCGACGTGGTGGAACACCGCCGGCGAGTTCGTCGTCTGGGGGATGCACCACATTTTCATTGGGTACGATCACATCGCGTTCCTCCTGGGGTTGCTCCTGGCGGCGCGGAAGCTGCGCGAGATGGTGAAGGTCGTGACGTCGTTCACCGTGGCGCACAGCCTCACGCTACTGCTCGCGGCGCTGGACGTGATCCGCCTTCCTCAGGGGGTGACGGAGTCGCTGATCGCGGCGTCGATCGTTTACGTGGCCGCGGAGAACTATTTCATCAAGTACGGCCGCCATCGGTGGATCCTCTCGTTCGGGTTCGGTCTGGTTCACGGGCTGGGGTTCTCCAGCGTGCTGCGCGAGCGGCTGCAGGACCTGCAGTCCATCCTCGTGCCCGTGGTGTCGTTCAATCTCGGGGTAGAGCTGGGCCAGTTGGTAATCCTGCTCGTCACGCTCCCCATCCTGGCCTGGATCCGCAAGGGGTCCGACGAGGCGGCGGCCGAGCGGCGTCAGTCGTGGCTGGTCCGGGTGGGCTCGATGCCGATCCTGCTGCTGGGTTTGTTCTGGCTCGTCGACCGCGTCTTCCAGCTGAATCTCATGCCGTTCTGAGGGCCGTCCCCGTTCGATCGCATCGAGCGCCTTCGGCAGGTCGAGAGTCATGGACGCCGCGCTTGGGCCCGCGCCAATCTCTGGCGCGCCTCGACGTTGTCCGGGTCGGCCATGAGCACTTGCCGCCAGGCCGCCTCGGCACCCGCCCATTGGCCGCGGCGCTCCAAGATCCCGGCGAGCATGATCAGACCATCCGGGGAGCCGGGACGGAGGCGGAGCGCCTCGCGGGCTTCCTCCTCGGCGCGCGCTGAGTCGCCGAATCCGTCCAAAGCGAGGGCAGCGAGGTTGAGATGGGTCTCGGCCATATCGGGCGTGAACGTCAGCGCCCGACTGAACGCCTGGGCGGCTCCGTCCCGATCCCCCTCGTGGAGCCGGATCGCTCCCACCTCGTTCCAGGCGAGCCCCTTCAATCCTTGGAGATCCGGCGAGACAGCGCCGCGTCGCGTCGCGCTGTCCAACGCCGCGAGGGCGGCGAGGGGCATTCGCAGGCGGAGCCGCATCCTGGCCACGCCCTCGAAGATAGCCGCGACCCCGGAACCATCGGGTCTCAGCGGCAGAGCGGACTCCGCCGCGAGCAATTTGAGACTGCGGGCGATCTGGGGGGCAGATTCGCGATACAGGGTTTTGGGGCCGGAGAACTCCAGCAGGGGGTAGTCGTCCGTGTGGAGCGGTCCCGCGCCTGTGTACTCGCGTACCCGTTGAGCGTCCAGGAGGAAGAATCCCAGTAGGGCGGGACCATCCGTGATGCCGATCCCCTGAAGACTTTGCGTGACGGCTTCGGCGCCCGCCCGGGCCATGAACCGAGTGGGATCCACGAGCAACTGATCGGGTCCCCCGACTAGGAGGACATCGCCGCCGGAGAGCCAGACGGTCGTGTTCGAAAAGACCGACTGGAAGGTTCGGATTGCCGCCTTGAAATCTGCCTCATCCATCCGATAGAACGGGAGCCACTGGCAGAACACCCCGTCCCTATTGAGTCGCGATCGCGTCAGCCGGTAGTGGTCCACGGTGAACAGGCTCGCATTGCCCGTCTGCCATGGATTGGACGGCTCAGAAATGATCACGTCGTAACGAGCGTTGGTTGCCGCGAGCCAGGTGCGCGCATCGAGAAGGCGGAGTCGCGCGCGTAGATCTTTCAAGGCCCGTCCATTGGCCTCCGTGAAGAAGCGGGAGGCCTCGACCACCTCCGGAGAGACCTCTATCACATCCGCCTGATCGATCGGATGAAGGAGTGCCGCGCCCAGAGTGATGCCGGTCCCGAGGCCGACCACCAGCACCGAGTGGGGGTCGCCGTGCAGGAGAAGGGGCACGTGGGCCAGGAGTCGCTCCGTCAGATTGTCGGGGGAGTCGCCGGCGTCCGTCTTGCCGTTGATACGGAGGAAGCGGTAGCGTCCAGCCATGACGGCCACCGTGGCCGTCGCGCCCTCCCGATAGAATAGCAGGCGCTCCCCATTCACCAACCGCTCGAACTGTCCGCCACCATACTGGTCCGCGTACAGGTAGACACCACTCGAGAGCACGCGCGCGTTCCAGGCGGGCAAGGCCGCGACGACTGCGAGCACGACGATCGCGGGCACCGGCACGGCCCAGCGCCGCCATCCGGTCGGGGATGGGAGGAGAAGCAGGCACGCGGCCGCAGCGCTCAGGCCGGTGAGCACCAGCAAGCTCCCACGGAATCCGAGCCACGGAATCAAAGCGAACCCCGTGACCGCGGCGCCCAGGATGGCCCCACACGTGTTGACGGTGTACGCGCTCCCCACGACGTGCTCGGGTCCGCCCCGGGTCCCCAGAAGATGCGCCACGAGCGGGAAGGTCGCGCCCATGGCAGTGGTGGGGAGGATCATCACCCCGCTCGCCATCGCGAACTCGAGGGTCGTGAGCGCCGCCCACTCGCCAGCGCTGACCCGGAACGCCTCCAGGAAGAGCTGAGGCAGCCTGTCGAACCATGGGATGCCCGCCAGGACACCGAGACAGATGATTACCTGGAGCCACGCCGCGGCGAGGAACCGATTCCGTGCGCGTTCCGCTACCCATCCGCCGAGGAGACCCCCGAGCCCGAGCCCGAAGAGAAAACTCGCCAGCATCACCGCAAAGGCGTACACGGAGCTTCCGAAGACGAGTACCAAGAGGCGCGTCCACACGACCTCGTATCCGAGGGCCGCGAAGCCCGAGCAGCCGTAGGCGAGGAACACCCACACATCCCCGGGCGAAGCCGCGGCCCGTGGCACCATCGCCGCCGGCATCGCCTCGGCGCGCCGGTCGCGCGCCCACGCCCACGCCGCGGCGGCCACCACGAAGTTCAGGGACGCCGCGACTAGACTACCTTTGATGAGCCCCACGGTCGGGATGAGGAAGAACGTCACGAGGTAGACGCCAGCGGCCGCCCCGAGCGCATTCAGCCCGTACAGGGTCCCCGCGCCGCGTCCCGTACCTGCGGGGTCCCGTATGACTGCGCGAGCGAGCACCGGAAGCGAGGCGCCCATCAGCGCCGTGGGCGGGAGCAGGAGCCCGGCGGCGAGGGCGACACGGACGGCGATCAGGGCCAGAGGGGCATCGACGAGAAGTCGAAAGAGGGGGATATGGATGGCCTGGAGGCCACTCAGGAGGAGCGGGAAAGCCACTGCATAGGTCCCGATTCCGAGCTCAATGAACGCGTACGCGCGCAGCGGATGTCCCCACTGGCTGGCCCACCGTCCGGCGGCGTAGCTGCCGAGTGCCAGACCGAGCATGAAGGCCGCCAACACCGTGGTGATCGCGGGGCTCGTGGCACCAAAGATGAGGGTGAGCTGACGCGCCCAGATGACTTGGTAGACAAGGCCGCTCACCCCCGAGAGCAGGAAGAGGCCGAGCAGGACCGGGACCGACTGATTGTCGCGCACCGCAGCGCGCCGCCCACGGGGAGATTGGCGAGGCCGTCGATCAGTCACCAATAAAGATTCCGTCGTTCCGGGGCGTTGGCATTCGACTCAAGCTTGCCGGTCACCAACGCCAGTCAGTCGAGTTCGACCGCCGGCTGCAGATTGGGCCCCTCCGGTAGGAGCGTACGGCGGCCCGCCTGAAGATCGCCTGAAGCCAACCTGAATGTCCCTTCAGGTTGGGCCGGGGCGCCAGGAGGGCTACGGGCCGCCGGAGGAGCTGGGCGACGCATGAGGCCGCCCAGCTTCAAGACCCGGCTCTGGCTTGGCCAGGTAGTGGTCCTGGCCGCGATGCTGGCGCTGGCCGCGCTCGGCGCCGATTGGGCGCTCCGCCGGGTGGTGTTCGGCGAGATCATCGACGACGCGATCCTGTCGCTGGCCTCCACGGAGGCGGCGGCGCTCCAGGGCGATCCCGCCCACCTCCACGTGCACGAGATCGCGGCCGGGGCGGGGCCGCCCTCGTTCGTCCGGCTCGACAAGTTCGTTCAGATCGCCGATCTCGACGGCCGGGTCGTCGCCCGGAGCGCGACGCTCGGCACCGCCCGCCTGCCGATACCACCGGCGCTCGTCGCGCGCTTGCGGGGTGGGGAGACGGTCTTCTCGACGTACACCGACTTCGGAGAAGAGCCGGTCCGCATGGTATCCCTCCCGGTCGACGTCGGTCTGAGTCGCTACGTCGTCCAGGTGGCGATGTCACTGGACGACGCGCACGCGGTGCTGCGGGTCGGCCGTTGGCTCTTTCTCACCATGTCGCTGGTGATTCTCGCCGGGATCGGCTTGACCAGCGCCCTGCTCGCCCGCAAGGCCCTGCGACCCATCGACCGGATGGTGATGCGGGCGCGTCACATCGGCGAGGGGAACCTCGCGGAGCGCCTGCCCCACCCGGGAACACGAGACGAGATCGGGCGGCTCGTCGAGACCCTCAACGAGATGCTGGGGCGGCTCGAGCGGAGCTTCGAGATCCAGCGGCGGTTCACCGCCGACGCCTCGCACGAGCTCCGCTCGCCCCTGTCGCGCCTGCGGGCAGAGCTGGAGGTCACGCTGCGCCGGCCACGGGCCGGGCCCGAATACGAGGAGACGCTGCGGTCGTGCCTCGACGAGGTCCAGCGGGTCCAGCGTCTGACCGAAGAGCTGCTCGAGCTCGCCCGCATCGACGCGAGGCAGGAGACGGAGCCGTCCCAGCCGATCACGGTGAACGAGATCGTCGCGGCGGGCGTATCGGCGGTCACGCCGGCAGCGGAGCGGCGCGGCGTCCTGGTCCTGGTAGAGCCGGCGCAGGAGATTCTCGTGAACGCCGCCCCCGTCGCGGCGAAGGTCGCCCTCGCCAACATCCTCGACAATGCGGTGAAGTTCTCGCCGCCCGGCGGCGACGTGAAGGTCGCGGTCACCGCGGGTCGGGAGGAAGCCGCCATCGCGGTCTCCGACGCGGGACCCGGCGTCTCCGCGGAGGACGTGCCCCGGCTCTTCCAGCGTTTCTATCGCGGTAAAGCTTCACGCGCGACAGACGTCCCGGGGGTCGGCCTCGGCCTGGCCATCTCACGGGCGCTCATCGAGCGCCAGGGCGGGCGGATCTCGGTGGAGGCCTCCGGGGAGAAGGGCGCGACCTTCACGGTTCACCTGCCGCGCGCCTGAGCATGGCTGAAGGGAAGTTCACGTTGCCTTCAGGGATCCTTCAGGCGTGACTCGCTACACTCGGCCCGTCGCTTCACATCACTTGCATAAGCTGGCCGAGAGGGCGAATGAAGATCAGATGCGCGGTGGGCACCGTATCCGTGCTCCCCCTCGCCGCGCCTCAATGCACCCGTCGTTCGCTCGGGCCATACCGAGGGGCAACCCCTCCGACACGAACGCGGTATGAACCGCGCACGACAGGGCAAGCACGACCAACCCGGGGGCCCGTCTGCGCATGTTTCCAATCGTTGGAGACGCTGACGGTCATCGCTCCGGATGTTGGGCCAGCTCACCGCAACCGTTTCCCGGTGGCCGGGACGAGCTGGCCGTAGCGGACGCCCTTGATGGCCAGCAGCTGATTCGCAATCCGCCGAATGTCTCTCACCACCCCTCGCAGCGGGATCACCTCGAGGCAGGTGTGCGCATCGAGGTGCACGTGCAGGGCCGCCGTGATCGCGTCGTGATTCTCGTGCTGGATATCCGTCAGCTTGTCGGCCAGCGCCCGCGTGTCATGGTCATAAACGAGCACGAGCACGCCCACGCTTTCGCCCGTCTGCTCTTGCCACTCTTCTTTGACGAGCTCGGCTCGGAGCATGTCGCGGACGAACTCGCTCCGGTTAGCATACCGACGTCCGGATTGCAGCCGGTCGAGCGTGTGCATCAGGGCATTTGGTAGCGACACCGTGAACCGGCTGCCGCGACTGTCGGCCTTCCGTGCGCCCATATTTCCCCCTTTCCATGTGTCGGACGTTGTGGTATGAGGATCTTTACAATGATCATACACGCAAATTGCCCGGCGATGAGGGCTTGCCTTCCCGCCGGCCCGCTTGGATTGCTCTGGACTCCGCCTATGGCGCACGGTTTCCTCATATTGCTCACGCCTGCCTCATATTCGACCCGGTAACGGGGTTGATATTCCGGCGGCCGGCAAGAGGTGCTTGTTTTGGGGTTCGGCCGTGCCGAATCAAGCCGTGACAGAACGGCCATCTACTCGTCGTGGGCGAATCCTCCGTCAGGCTCTGACGATGGGACGGGCTGGCGGAAGCTGTGTGGGAACGAAGGGAGGTCGCTCCTTGCCAACACGGGTGCTCGCGCTCGGCGTGGCGTGCAGTGCGCTCTGGCTCACAGTGGCCTGCGAACGCACCAGCGGTGGCCCGTCGAGTGCCACAGCCGGCCAGGCGCCGGCTGCCGCGGCATCCGACGGGATGGGCGGGACGAACGTGGTTGCGGTCCCGCCCGACTCGCCGCAGTTCCGGCAGCTCCGGGTTGAGGCGGTGCGGGCGCGGAATGTGGTCGCCCACGAGGTCGTCGCCCCCGGTCGTGTCGGCGTCAACCCTAACCGAGTGTCGCGGGTCCTGCCGCCCGTCCAGGGGCGTGTGCTCGAGGTCATGGCGAAGCTCGGCGACTTGGTGGACCAGGGGCAACCCCTGCTGAGCTTGGACAGCCCCGATGCCGACGCGGCCGTCGCCGCCTACTTCCAGGCCGAGGCCACCGAGCGCCAGACGAAGTTCGCCCTCCAGAAGGCCGACCTCGATCTCCGGCGCGCCAACGCGCTATCCACCTTTCAAGGCATTTCGGAGAAGGACCTCTTGCAGGCCCAGAGTGACCAGGCCTCCGCCACATCGAACTACGAGATTGCCCAGGCGGCCCGCGAGCAGGCACGGCGGAAGCTCGAGCTCCTCGGACTCAGGCCCGGGGAGTTTCACCAGCCCACTGTCGTGCGGGCGCCGATCTCGGGAAAGGTTCTCGAGATCAACGTCACGCGCGGCGAGTTCCGGGGCGCCGTAGCCTCCCATAGCGACACTACCACCGCCCCGTTGATGACCATCGCGGATCTCAGCACCGTCTGGATGTTCTCGGACGTCCCGGAGCCCTACATCCGGTTCATCCGCGTCGGCGAGCCGGTGGAGATCACCCTCGTCGCGTTCCCCGGTGAGGTCGTCCTGGGGCACGTGGCGCAGATCGCCGACACGCTCGACGCGCAAACACGGACGCTGCGGGTCCACGTCGAGCTTCCCAACCCCGGCGGCCGCTTCCGTCCCGAGATGTTCGGCAGCATCCGCCACACCGGAGCGGTGCGGTTGCTGCCAGTTGTTCCCGTAGCGGCCGTCGTGCAGGAGTACGGCGTGACGGTCGTCTTCGTCGAACTCACCCCGGGCCGGTTCGAGCGACGCGAGATCACGCTCGGGCCGCGCACCGGAGGCGTCGTCGCTGCGCTGACCGGGCTCAAGGTGGATGAGCGGGTGGTCGTGGCCGGCGCCATGCTGCTGAAGGGCCAGTAGCCGATGCTCGCCGGCCTTCTTGGACTGGCCCTCAGGCATCGGGTGCCCGTGTTGGTGGCCGTGCTTGCCATGGCCGGCGCGGGGGTCTGGGCATTCAAGCAGCTGAAACTCGAAGCGTACCCGGACATTTCGGACACGGGCGTCGTCGTGGTCACGCTCTATCCGGGGTTCGCCGCCGAGGAAGTGGAGCAGCAGGTGACGATCCCGATCGAGCGGGCCCTCAACAACACCGCTCGTCTCATCAGCCGTCGCTCCCGCACCATCTTTGGGCTCTCGATCGTGGAGCTCACGTTCGCCGAGGGGACCAACGACTACTTCGCCCGCCAGCTGGTCCTCGACAAGCTGCGGGACGCCACTCTGCCTGATGGTGTCACGCCGACCTTGGCTCCCCTGTCCACGGGCGTCGGCGAGTTCTACCGCTACGTATTGGTAGGCAAGGGGTACGACGCCATGCGACTCCGGGAGTTGCAGGACTGGGTCGTGACGCAGCGGCTGCTGCAGATTGCCGGGGTCGCCGACGTGACGATCTTTGGGGGCCTCGTCCGGCAGTACGAGATCCAGCTCGATCCGAGGGCGCTCAACAAATACAAGTTCAGCGTCCGCCAGGTCGCAGACGCGGTGAAAAACAACAATCGGAACGCCGGGGGCGCGCTCGTCACGATGGGCCACCAGTCGCTCGCCATCAGGGGCTCCGGCCTCATCCGCTCGAGCGAAGACATCGGAAACATCGTCCTCGATGCACAGAAGAACGTGCCGGTCTACGTCCGCGATGTCGGGCGGGTGACGGTGGGGCACCTCCCGCAAACGGGCATTTTCGCAGTGAATCGCGATCCGCTGGGACCGGGCGGCGTCGAGGGCATCGTGCTGCTTCTGAGGTGGGAGAATGCCAGCGAGGTGCTGGCAAGGATCCACGAGGCGGTCGACGAGCTCAACCGGACCCGTCTGCCCCAGGGCGTCCAGATCGTCCCCATCCACGACCAGACCGAGCTGGTCGAGAGCACGCTCCATACGATCTCCCGCGTGCTCATCGAGGGGTTCGTCGTGGTGGTATCGGTGCTCCTGCTCTTTCTGGTCAGCCTGCGCGCCGCGATGCTAACGGCCATCATCATCCCGCTGTCGCTCCTCTTCGCCTTCCTGTGCATGTATCTGTCGGGGGTAACTCTGAGCCTGCTGAGCGTCGGAGCGCTGGACTTCGGGATCCTGGTCGATGCCACGATCGTGATGGTGGAGCGGATCGTCCGGACCCTCGAGGAGCGGGGCGCGGCTGGGTCCAACGAGGAGCTCACGGAGCAGGTACGCGCGGCCGGTCTTGCCGTTCAACGCCCCATTCTCTTCTCCCTATTGATTATCGTCGCCGCGTACATCCCACTTCTCACGCTCGAGCGCGTCGAGCGGCGGCTCTTCACGCCGATGGCGCTCACGGTCTGCTACGCGCTGGTCGGATCCCTGGTACTCTGCCTCACCCTCGTGCCCGTCCTCGCGACCTTCGTGTTCCGGGGCCCGACACAGGGCAGGCGGCATCGGGTCCTCGACGGGATCACGGGGTTGTACGAGCACGTTATCCGCGTGACCGTGCGCCACGCTGCGCTGACGATGGTCGTGGTGTTCGCCGTCGTCATCGCGTCCGTGTATCTGGGGACCCACCTCGGCACCGAGTTCATTCCGCCGCTCGATGAAGGCGAGATTTGGATCCGGGCGAACCTGCCCTCGGGAATCTCGTTGGAGCAGTCGGCCGAGGTGGCGGCCCGGATGCGCGGACTGATCCTGGAATCACCTGAGGTGAGGCTGGTCAGCTCCCAGACCGGGCGCAACGACTCGGGTACCGACCCGTTTGGGCCGAACCGCAACGAGATCCTCGTGACCCTGAATCCGTACAATACCTGGACGCGCGGCAAGACGAAGGCGGATCTCGTGGAAGAGCTGTCGCGACGGATCAGCGCGAGTATTCCCGGTGTCGCGCTGAACTTTACCCAGCCGATCATCGACATGTCCACCGAGGACGCCACCGGGTCCTCGGCGGATCTCGCGGTGGTCTTCAGTGGCCCGGATCTCAAGACGCTGCGAGAGATCGCCCACCAGGCGCTCGAAGTGATCCACGACATACCGGGCGCCGCGGACACGTCGATCGAGCAGGAAGCCGACCAGGCGCAGGTCCGAATCCAGATCGATCGGACGCAGGTCGCGCGGTACGCCCTCAACGTCGGCGACGTCCAGGATGTGATCGACCTCGCCCTCGGTGGGAGCCCGATCACCGGAGTATTCGAGGGCGACCGGCGGTTCGACGTGGCGGCGCGATTCGTTCCCGAGGCACGCGCGGATCCCACGACGGTCGGGGCTTTGTTGATTCCGACGCGCGACGGCGGCGTGGTGCCGTTATCGCAGCTCGCGGAAATCCGAGTGGTCGACGGGGCCACGATCATCGCGCGGCGAGAGAATCAGCGGCAGATCACGGTCCGGACCAATATCCGGGGCCGTGACCAGGGCGGATTCGTCGCGGACGCCCAGGCCCAGTTGACCCGGATGGTTCCGCTGCCCCCAGGCTATCGGGTCATCTGGAGCGGCATGTTCGAGAACTTCGAGCGGGCCCGCGCGCGACTGATGGTCATCATCCCGGTCACGATTGCGATCATCTTCGCGTTGCTGTTCATCACGTTCGGGTCGGCGCTGGACGCGCTGCTGGTGCTGCTGAACGTACCGTTCTCCCTGGCGGGCGGGCTGATCCTTCTTAGTCTTCGGGGGATTCACCTGAGCGTGTCGGCCGTCGTCGGGTTCATCTCGCTCTTCGGCGTCGCCGTGATGAGTGGCCTCCTCTACATCTCGGAGATCAACGCGCGACGGAGCGTGCCCGACACCCCCCTGCTCGACGCAGTGATCCGCGGCGCGCGGGCCCAGTTCCGCCCGCGTCTGATTCTCATCGTCGTCGCTGGGTTCGGAATGCTTCCCGCCGCGCTCGCACGGGGCATCGGGTCGGACATCCAGCGCCCCCTCGCTACGGTCGTCGTCGGTGGCCTGTCCATGGAACTCTTGCTGACGCTGCTCGCACTGCCAGCAGTCTACTGGCTGGCCGCACGGTGGCGAAGGAGATGAAGGACGACGTGTCGGTCCTTGGGGCTTGGAGCTGGAGTTGCCCCGCTCTTGGCGCTAGTGGATCTCCGATGGCGCGCGCCGAATGGGCTGACACCAGGCCGGCCAAATCGAACCGTCCACGGACCGGAATCGCAAGACGAAAGAAGAGAAACGCCGCGGATGAAGGCGCGGGGAAATGCCCCAGCTCCGACCGCCAACCGGGTCGGCCGGATCCACATCCTTCGGATTCGCTCGTCAGTCCAACCCCTCACGGTAAGCGGAGGTCCACAAGCATGACATCGCCCGGTGCATATAGTCGGTTGTCACGACCGTTTCGCGGCGCGGTCGTCACGTTGGCAGCCGTGGCCCTAGTGTCAGGCTGCGCGGTGGGGCCGAATTTTCAACGCCCCACTCCTCCGGCCGTCTCCGGCTACACGCGGCAGCCCTTCGTTGCGAAGACGGCGTCGGCCGACGTCGCCGCCGGCGAGGAGCAACGGTTTGTCCAAAACCAGGCCATCACCCAGCAATGGTGGACCCTGTTCCAGTCGCCGCAGCTGGACGCGCTGATCGACAAGGCCCTCGCGGCCAATCCTACCCTCGTCGTGGCGCAAACCGCGCTGCGCCAGGCGTGGGAGCTCGTCTACGCGCAGCAGGGTTTCTTCTACCCGACCGTCCAGGGCAACTTCTCGGCCAGCCGTCAGCAGGTGTCGGGCACTTTCACGGCCCCGACGGTCTTGAACTCGATGACCCTCAACTTCTTTACCCTGCAGGGCACCGCCAGCTGGACGTTGGACGTGTTCGGCGGCAACCGGCGGCAGGTGGAGTCCCTCCGGGCACAGGCCGAGTCCCAGCGTTTCCTGCTTGCGGCGGCGTACGTGGTGTTGACGTCGAACGTGGTCGCGGCGGCCGTGCAAGAAGCGTCGTTGCGGGCGCAGATCGCGGCGACCGAGGACATCATCGCGATCAGCACCCAGTCGCTGGCATTGCTGCGGCGCCAGCTTGATCTCGGGTATGTGGCGCGGCTTGACGTGGCGGCGCAGGAAGCCGCGCTCGCGCAAGTACGGGCGACACTGCCGCCGTTGCGGAAGCAGCTGGAGCTCACGCGCAACCTGCTGACGGTTCTGGCCGGTCGGTTCCCGAGCGACCAGCCGACGGAAACGTTCGAACTCGCGGCGCTGCGCCTGCCGCAGGACCTGCCGGTGAGCCTGCCGTCCCAGCTCGTGGATCAACGCCCGGACGTGCGGGCGGCCGAGGAGGCGCTGCACGCCGCCGGCGCCCAGGTCGGCGTGGCCATCGCGAATATGCTGCCGCAGTTCACGCTCACCGGGGCCGCTGGCGGTACCTCGACCGCCGGAATTTCTTCGATGTTCAAGACCGGGAACCCCTATTGGATTGGGACGTCCACCCTCATGCAGACGCTGTTCGACGGCGGAACCCTGCTGCACAGAAAACGCGCGGCCGAGGTGGCCTTCGAGCAAGCGGCCGCGCAATACCGCAGCACGGTCCTCACCGCGTTCCAGAACGTGGCCGACGCGCTCTATACGCTGCAGAGTGATGCGGAGAGCCTGCGCGAAGCGGTCGCCGCTGAACAGGCCGCCCAGGTGACCCTCGATATCACGGTGAAGCAGCAGCAGCTCGGATATGTCAACTACCTCTCGCTGCTAAGTGCCCAGCAGGCCTATCAGCAGACCCGGATCACGCGGGTGCAGGCCCAGGCCAACCGCTTCGCCGACACGGCCGCACTATTCCAGGCGCTGGGCGGCGGCTGGTGGAACCGTCCGGACGCCAGGGCGACGCAACTCACCGATCAGCCGTCGGAGTGAGGCGTCGAGAGGGGCGGCCAGCGGAAGAACGCACTGAAGCAGCAGCGCAACGGTCATGCACCGTGAAGTGCAACGAAACGTGCGGCACCAGCGGAACCCGCGTGCTGGGAGCCGTGTCTGTAACCGGTTGAGAGGAGGCGAGACCCTTGCGATACCTGACGCTGATCGTCGCCGCGTGCGTGTTGACCGGCTGTGCCACTGATGTGGCGATGCAGAACCCGCGAACGGGTGACACGGCGACATGCCGAGCGAGCCTGTGGGGTCTCAACCCATGGTCGCAGCAGGACTCCTGCATCGCCGACCACATCGCCCAGGGATGGAGACGAA
>Ga0070697_100002462_pt1 | contig 14245 bp, 14 predicted proteins | sample KBSK1501metaG_FD_65475 | JGI IMG/M metagenome (GOLD analysis project Ga0070697, IMG submission 65475) | Corn, switchgrass and miscanthus rhizosphere microbial communities from Kellogg Biological Station, Michigan, USA - KBS K1-50-1 metaG | ecosystem: Host-associated > Plants > Roots >...
GAAGACGTCGAACGGGATTTGGCCGTCGATCGGCTTCTGGTGATACGCCTCGTTGTGGAATCCCAGCCAGATCCCTGCCTTCCGCGCCACGGCGCCGGCCGCGTTGAAGCGATCGGCCCACTGACGCCAGCCGTCCAGCGTCTGGCGGGTCCACGGCTCGAAGTCCGGAACGAAGCAATACTCCTGGCCCAGGAGCTTGGCGATCTCCAGGCTGCGCTCCCACCCGACGAAGATCGTTTCCGCCGACATGTGGCACGATGGCGCGCGCAGCCCCTCGTTCTTGAGCGTCGCCGCGACCTGCTGCGGCGTGCGCCCAAAGAGATTAAAAGACCAGAGCAGCTCGACGTCGGTGTAACCGATCGCGCGGATCGCCGCGAGCGTGCGCTCCGGATCCTGCGCCATCGCGTGACGGACCGCGTACGTCTCGAGGCCAATGCGATCCAGCTTCTTCGTGAGGCCCAAGGGAGCGCGCACCAGCATGCCGCCGGCAGCCGCCGCTCCCACCGTGTGAAGAAAGTCGCGTCGTTTCATGGGGCGCTAATTTACCGTTCGCCGGACGAGTGAGCGAGCGATATCATTGGCGCCATGATCAATCTCCTCGCCCTCCTCGCCCTCGCCGCTGTCCAGGACACCACGGTTGCGGTCATTCCCCGGCCCGCCCAGCTGACGCTCGGGATCGGGAGATTCCTGCTCACGCCGGCCACCGTGGTCGTGACCGACCGCGCCACGCGTCAGATCGGCTACCAGCTGGCCGATTGGTTGCAACCTGCGACCGGGTATCGCCTCGCCGTGAGCGGCGCGGCCGGAACGGCCGCGCGGACCATCTCGCTCCGCGTCGATCCGGCCTTGGCGCGACTGGGTGAGGAGGGATATCGGCTGACCGTGACGGGCACGCGCATCACGATTCGCGCCTTCCGGCCGGCGGGGGTGTTTTACGGTGTCGAGACGCTGCGGCAGCTGCTGCCGCCTGACATCTTCCGCGCGGCCCCGATCGGAGGGGGGGAGGGGGGCGTTCCATGGACCGTCCCGGTGGTCGAGATCGAGGACATGCCGCGCTTCCAATGGCGCGGCGCCCATCTTGACGTGTCGCGCTCGTTCATGCCGAAGGAATTCGTCAAGAAGTACATCGACCTGCTCGCGCTCCATAAGCTGAACCGCTTCCACTGGCATCTCACCGACGATCAGGGCTGGCGCATCGAAATCAAGAAGTATCCCCTGCTCACGTCGATCGGCGCCTGGCGCCGCAACTCGCTCGTCGGCGTGCAACGCAGTTATCCCGACACCACCCAGTGGGTCTACGACAACGTGCCCCACGGCGGCTTCTATACGCAGGACGACGTGCGCGAAGTCGTCGCGTACGCGGCGGCGCGGTTCATCACCGTCGTGCCCGAAATCGAGATGCCGGGTCACGCGCAGGCCGCCATCGCCGCCTATCCCTGGCTCGGCAACACCGGCGAGCAGCTCGAGGTCCTCAGGCATTGGGGCGTCGATGAAAACATCCTGAACCCGTCCGACTCGGCGATCCACTTCATGCAGGACGTGCTGACCGAGGTGCTGGCACTCTTCCCCAGTCACTGGATTCATACCGGCGGCGACGAAGCGCCGAAGCGGCAGTGGCAGGCGAGCCAGATCGCACAGGACCGCATCCGGCAGCTCGGGCTGCGCGACGAGAACCACCTGCAGAGCTGGATCACCGCGCAGATGAGCCAATGGCTTGCCGCGCGCGGCCGGGCGCTGATCGGGTGGGACGAGATCCTGGAGGGTGGGACCGAAGGGCTCGCGCCCAACGCGGTGGTGATGTCATGGCGCGGGATCGACGGCGGCGTGGCGGCGGCACAGGCCGGCCACGACGTTGTGATGACGCCGACGTCGAACACCTACTTCGATTACTACCAGTCGCAGAACACGGCCGTTGAACCGCTGGCGATCGGCGGGTTCCTGCCGCTGGAGACGGTTTACGCGTACGAGCCGATTCCGCCGGCGCTCGATTCCATCCAGGGGAAACATGTGCTCGGCACACAGGGACAGATCTGGACCGAGTACCAGCGCACGCCGAAGAACGTCGAGTACATGGTGTTCCCGCGGCTCGTCGCGCTCGCGGAGGTCGCGTGGACGCCGGCGAGATTGAAGAACTATGCGGACTTCACCGCGCGGCTGCGCGCGCACCTGGCACGACTCAACGTACTCGACGTGAACTATCGGCCAATGAATTGACGACCGTCCGGCCGTTCGGCCGTCAGGCCGTCATCTACTGCAGTTGATAAACGCGGACGTAGTCCACGAGCATCGTCGCGGGGAAAATCGCGTCTGACGCCGGATTGCCGTCGAAATTCCCGCCGACGGCGAGATTCAGGATGATGAAGAAGCCCTGATCGAACACCCATGCGCCTTTTGGGGTGACGGTGGTGCGGGACAGGCTGTAGTGCTGACTGCCGTCCACCGAGAAGCGAATCGAATTGCCGTCCCATTCGACGGTATAGATATGGAAATCGGTGGTGGTGACGGGGGCATCGACGTGTACGAACGGGGTGTTGCCCGAGTATCCCGGCCCGTGCACCGCCGAGCTCATCCGGTCGGTCTGGCTCCCCTTGTTCTCCATGATGTCCATCTCACCGCAGGTCGGCCACCCGACGGTTCCGATGTTCTGTCCGAGCATCCAGAACGCCGGCCACAACCCCTGCCCCGCGGCCAACTGGATCCGCGCTTCGACGCGCGCGTGATAGGGCATGAGCTTCCCCGCCGTCGTGATCTTGGCGGAGGTGTAGCCGCACATGCCGTAGTAGCAGTGGAGACTCGTATCCTGGTTGACGCGGCCGACGATCTGGAGCTGTCCCTGTCCGTTGAGCCGAATGTTCGCCGTGTCGCGTGTGTAATACTCGCGCTCGTTGTTGCCCCAGCCGCAAACGCCCGGACACCCATCGCCCATGTCGAAGTGCCAAAACGTGGTGTCGATCGGGCCTGCCGAGCCGTTGAATTCGTCGCTCCAGACCAGCTGCCACGTGGGCGGTGGAGGGGGAGGTCCCGGCGGCGGAGGAGCGGGCGGTGGGGAAACCGCGCCTGACGCGCATGCGATTGCCACGCACAGCGCGACTGCGGTTACCGGTCGATGCCTAACGGACATGGTGCTCCAATTTAGCGAAGCCTACAAACGGGCGGCACGACGCCAGTGCTCCGCGATAACCGCATGTCCCGCCGGGGTCGGGTGGACGCCGTCGGCGGCCCAGTATGCAGCCGGTGCCGTGCGGGCCCGCTGATCGAAGATCGACTGCAGCGGCACGAACGTCGCGCGGGCGCGCGTCGCGACGCGGGCCGCGGCCGCACGGCGCTGATCGAATTCCGGGAACCAGCGCGCATCCACCGCCCCGGTCTTGAGGACGAACGGCTCCAGCACGATCAGGTGCACGCGCGGCAGGGCTTTGCGCGTCTCGTCGAGTAAGGACGTGTATTGCTGCTCGTAGTCCTGCACGGTGCCGTTGTAGCCGTGATCCAGCTTGTGCCAGAAGTCGTTGACCCCGATCAGAATGCTGAGCACGTCCGGGCGCAGATCGACGGTGTCGGTCGTCCAGCGTTGCTGGAGATCCGGCACTTTGTTGCCGCTGATGCCGCGATTGTAGAACCGGAACCCGCTCGCGGGCCGCGCGGCCAGCACGGCGGAAGCCACGAGGAGCGGGTACCCGTTGCCGAGCGCGCCCGCGGCGTTCGCGTCCGCGGACTCACGGTTGCGGCCTGCGTCGGTGATCGAATCCCCCTGAAACAGGACGACCGTTCCCTTTGCCGGTGCCTGGTTCGTGATCGCGCCGAGCGCCGGAGGCCGCTGCACGCGGGGTTCTTGCGATGCGGCCACCGCCATGGCCGCTGCCCTGGCGAGAAAATCGCGGCGGCTGACGTCGTTCGACATGTTACCTCCGGATTACGAAACCGCTGCGAACGGCCACGTCCGTTGTTTCCACGACCACACGCCAAAGCACACCACACCGAGCACCAACGCGCCGAGTCCGAACGCGATGACGAGCGGGGGCGTCGTGGCAAAGATGAATATCCATCCCAGGAGCGCAACCAGGCTGGGGAGCGGATAGAGCCACATCCGATAGGGCCTCGGCATGTCAGGCGCTCGGCGTCGCAGCAGCGTCACGGCGCCGATCTGCCCGATGAACTGAACGAGAATTCGCGTCGTGAGCAGCGCGTCGATCACCATGCCGAGCGACACGAACCCCGCAACGATCGACAGCACGCCGAGCACCACCAGCGAGACGTACGGGAAGCCCTGAGACGGATGCAGCCGCGCAAACACCTTGAAGAAGTAGCCGTCTCGCGCCGCCGCGTAGGGCACGCGCGAGTAACCCAGGAGCAGCGCGAAGACCGATCCGAACGCCGTCCAGAGAATCATTGCCGTGAGAATCGTGGCGACGCCGGAACCGTAGATCCGCTCCATGAAAATCGAGACCACGAAGTCCGCCTGCGGGTGCGACTCGACGGGGACGAACTCTCGCCATGGGACGACGCCGATGATCGAGAAGTTGATCGCGATGTAGATCAGCGCCACGGCGATCGTGCTGATGAGAATCGACCGGGGGATCACCCGGCCCGGATTCTTCACTTCGTCACCGATGTAGCAGACGTCGTAGTAGCCGAGGTAATCGTACGCGCCTACGCGAGACGCCGTGCCAAGGCCCAGCAGGAAGCCGAGTGAGAAATTGAACGCGCCCGGCGGGAAATCGAAGGCGACCTTGGCGTCGAAGTGCATCGCGCCCGTGGCGATCACGGCGATGACGGTGACGATCGTGCCGATCCAGAGCGCGACTGTGATCGCCGCGATCGATTTGATCCGGCGGTAGAGCAGCGCGAGATTGATGAGGCCGATGATCGTAATCACGAGCATCGTCTCGCGCGGCGTGATCCCCTTCCAGATGTATCCGAGGTAGTGCGAGAACCCGATGTATCCCGACGCGATCTCGAGCGGCCCGCTCAGCACGAACTGCCATACAAACAGAAAGCCCATGAGGCGGCCGACCTTCTCCGCCCCGTAGCCTTGGCGCAGGTACCCGAACGAGCCGCCCGACCCCGGCATCGCGGCGCCGAGCTCGCTCCAGACGGTGCTGTCGCACAGCACGGTGATCAACGCGACGACCCAGCCGAGCATCGCCTGCGGACCACCGAGTGCGGACATGAGCAGCGGGATCGTGATGAACGGCCCGATCCCGATCATGTTCGTCATGTTGAGCGCCGTGGCATGCAGCAGGCCGAAACGGCGCACCAGAGACGGTGGGCTGGTCGGGGGTTGTGTCACTTGTTCCGATTGAGCCGCAGCTCGAGATGTCGCCGCACGTCCGGCCACTCGGTAGCAAGGATGCTGTACATCACGACGTCGCGCACGCTTCCGTCGCGCCGGATGCCGTAATGGCGAATCACGCCGTCCTTCTTGGCGCCGAGCGCTTCAATCGCGCGCTGCGAGCGGAAATTGAAGTTGTCGGTCCTGAGGCCGACCACTTTGCAGCCGAGCGTATCAAACGCGTGGCCGAGCAACAGCAGCTTGCAGGTGGTGTTGACGTGCGTGCGCTGGCGGCTCTTCCCGTACCACGTGTGGCCGATTTCCACGCGTTCGATCGCCGGGACGATGTCGTGGTACCGCGTCGAGCCGACGATCGCCCCGCTCGGCACATCGCGCACGACCCAGGGGAGCATGTGCCCGTCGCGCTGGCCCTGCAGCGCGTCGGCGACGTAGGCCTTCATGCCGTCGGGAGGTGGGACGGCGATAAACCAGAATTCCCACAGCCGGCCGTCACTCGCGGCAACGGTCAGCGCTTCGGCGTGATCTTCAGTCAGCGGCTCGACGCGAATGCCGTGGCCTTCGAGCACCACCGGTTTGGGTGGAATCACGCCCGAGAAGCTAGCTTCATGGCGCGACGAAGTCTTGAGCGGCCACGATCTGCCAGCGGCCAGCGCGTTTGACCCACGTATCGGTGAAGCGATAACGCCGCTCGAACGCGCCACTCGCATTGCGGCCCTGCACGACCAGCCATCCGGTCACAACGGCCGTGACCGAGCCGTAGCGGTGTACGACCATCGAATCGTTGTGTGCCGCGGTCACCGTATCCGGCCCGGCAACCACCGAGCGAATCACCGCCGCACGATCCATCAGTTGATCGTTCTCGGTGTAGACGAATCCGGGTGCGAGGAGACGGTTGAATACGGCGGAGTCGCGCTTCACCAGCGCGCTCGCCCAGGAGTCTTCCAACCGTACCAACGTTCGCGTGTCCGCATCCTGAATACTGAAGACGAGCACCATCATCATCAGAGCACGCATACTCACTCTCCCAGAACCTTGATGATCACGCGCTTCTTCCGTTGTCCGTCCCACTCGCCATAAAACACACGCTGCCACGGACCGAAATCCAGCTTGCCGGCCGTGATCGGCACGATCACCTCGTGACCGATCGTCAGGCTGCGCAGATGAGCCGCCGCGTTGTCCTCCCCGGTTTCATTATGGCGATACCGCGGCGGATCCCAGGGGGCGATGGTCCCTTCGAGCCATTTCAAGATGTCTTCCCACAGGCCGGACTCGTGGTCATTCACGAAAACCGACGCAGAGATGTGCATAGCGCTAACCAGCACGAAGCCTTCACGCACCTCGCTAACCTCCACTTCCTTCATAACCTCTTCAGTTATGTCGATGATCTCCTGTCGCCGCTTCGTGTTGAACCAGAGGTAGTGAGTCCGCGCCTTCATGAATCCCCCGTGTCGAATTGTCACAGGCAGACCGAATCCCTAAATTGGCCTGAAATATGGCGCTTCCCTTCAGGCGGCGAATCTTTGTCATCCTCGTCGTCATGACCGTGGTGCCGACGGTGTTGGCGGTCGCCGGGTGGGTGGTGTCGATCCGGCGTCTGTTGCCCGCCGCCGGCGCCCGTGCGTCGACCGAGCGCGTCGCCACAACCGCGCGCTCGCTGCTCGAGGGCGTGGACACGCTGCACCTCACGGTGCGCGAGCGCGCGCTGATGCGCCAGCATCTCGACGAAGTCTCGGCCTCCGTCAGCCTCGCACGGCGGGCCGAAACGTTCCTCCGCTATTACACGGCCGGTTTCGCTGTGGTCATCCTCCTGCTCGGCGCCGCGGTGTTGTACGCCGCCGTCAACCTCGCGGGTCATCTCTCGCGTCAGCTCTCACGCCCGATCGACGAGCTCGTCGGCTGGACGCAGCTGATCCGGCGCAATGAGCCGCTGCCGATCGGCGCGCAGATCCGCGGCGCACCGGAGTTCGAGGCGCTGCGGCAGGCGCTGCGCGAGCTGGCCGCCGCGCTCACCGCGGCGCGGGAACGGGAGCTGGAGGCCGAGCGGCTGCGCGCGTTCCGGGAGGTCGCGCGCCGCGTCGCCCACGAGATCAAGAATCCGCTGACGTCGATGCGGATTGCTGTGGATCAACTGCAACGGACGGACGGACGGTCTGACGGCCGGACGGCCACGGCAGTGCAGGTTCTCGCTGCCGAGACCGATCGCCTGGACCGACTCGCCAAGGAATTCGCCGATTTTGGCCGGCTCCCCGAAGGTCCGAAGAGCGAAGTCGATCTCCTCGAGCTGCTGGAAGAGCTGGGCCGCACCGGGGTGCCCGAGGGCGTGCGCGTCAGCGTGCACGCGAACGGCGGACCGCGCTCGCTGCTGGGCCACTACGAACCGCTGCGTCGCGCCTTCGCGAACCTCTATCGCAACGCCGCCGAGGCAATGAAGGGGACCGGCGCGATCGACGTCACGGTAACCGGCGACCGATCGGGTCTCGCCGTCACGATCGCGGACCACGGTCCCGGCATCCCCGCCGACCTCCGGCAGCGGGTGTTCGAGCCGTACTTCACGACAAAGGATGACGGCACGGGCCTCGGCCTTGCGCTTGTGCGCGTCACGCTCGAGGCGCACCGCGGAACGATCAGCGTAAGCGAGACTCCCGGTGGTGGAGCGACGTTCGCAATCGTCTTTCCACCGCCTTCCCCCGCCCTCGACCGCCCTCGACCGCCCTCGTTATGAGCCCTCGCGTCCTGCTCGTTGACGACGAGGCCAACATCCGCCGCATGGTTGGGGCGCTTCTGCAATCGGACGGGTTCGACACGGTCGAAGCGCCCGACGGCAACGCGGCACTGGTGCGGCTCGTCGAGGACGCCCCCGATGTGGTGCTGCTCGATCTCATGATGCCGCCTGGCCCGGACGGTCTGGCCACACTCGAACTGATCCGCCGGCGCGCGCCGCACATCCCCGTGGTCATGATGAGCGGCAAGGCCAATCTCGCCGACGCCGTCCGCGCGACGAAACTCGGCGCGTTCCAATTCCTCGAGAAGCCGCTGACGCCCGAGGCCGTCCTGGTCGCGCTGCGCAGCGCGCTCGAGCTCGGTCGCACCGTGGCCGAGAACAAGCGGCTGCACGAGCAGCTGGGCCACGCCGATCCGCTGGTCGGGATGAGCGCCGCGATGGAAGAGCTGCGCGCGCTGATCGCCCGCGTGGCGCCGACCGAGTCGCGCGTCCTGATCACCGGCGAGTCGGGCACCGGCAAGGAGCTGGTCGCGTCGGCGATTCACCGCCAGAGCGCGCGCGGCAACAAGCCATTCGTCACCGTCAACAGTGCCGCGCTGCCACGCGATCTCGTCGAATCGGAGATGTTCGGCCACGAGCGCGGTGCGTTCACCGGCGCGACGGAGCGCCGTCAGGGCCGCTTCGAGCTGGCCGACGGCGGGACCCTGTTCCTCGACGAGGTCGGGGACCTGGGCCCGGAGGCGCAGGCCAAACTGCTGCGCGTCCTGGAGGGTGGCGTCGTCGAACGCGTCGGCGGCGAGCGGCCGTTCGCGGTGAACGTCCGCGTCATCGCCGCCACCAACAAGGATCTGCCCCAGGCGGTGCGGCAGGCGCAATTCCGCGAGGACCTGTGGTTTCGGCTGAACGTGTTGCCGATTCACATCCCGCCGCTGCGCGACCGCGCGGAAGACATCGCGCCACTGGTGCGGCATTTCGCTGAACGCTGCGGCGCCCGCCTGGGGCGTCCCGTCAAGTTCGACGCGGGAGCGGTGCCGCTGCTGACCGCCTACTCCTGGCCCGGGAACGTGCGCGAGCTCGCCAACATCGTCGAGCGCCTCGCGATCCTGGCAACTGCGGAACTCATCACCGCGACAGACGTCGCGCGGGTGCTGCCGACGGACGGCACGGCGCCACGCCCCGCGGCGGACAATGGCGCTGACGCTCCGTGGCGCGACATCGCTCTCGCGGAAACGCTCGACCAGTACGAGCGCGAGCTGATTGCGAAGGCGCTATCGGCGTCCCGCGGCAACGTCGCCGAAGCCGCCCGCCGGCTGCAAACCGACCGGGCAAATCTGTATCGGCGTATGCGCCGTCTCGGCATCGAGCCTCCACTGAAAGCCGACCTATGATCTCTCTCCTGTTAGCACTGGTCACCGTGCAGGACACGACGATCGTCATCCACCCCGACAGCTCGAGCGTGACGCTCGAAGCGCGTGCACTGCCGCGGGTCGTGTCCGATGAAGTCATCCGCTTTTACAACGACCCGGCAACCACGCGGCTCGTCGGCCGCACGCGGCTGCCGCGCGGCAACGAGTGGCGCGGCAATGTCGCCGTCCGCAGCGGTCCGGTGCTCGTCGCGGGCCGCGTGCAGGGCTCGCTCGTCGTGATCAACGGCGACCTGCTCTTCGAGACAGGCGCCGAAGTGACCGGCACGGTGATCGTCGTCGGCGGGATCGTGGACGACACCGCGAAGGCGCGCATCGGCGGCGAAGTGCGCCAGTACCGTGAGCCCCTGCTCTATCGCCTGCGCCGCGAGGGGGACGAGCTGGTGTACGCGCCGAACCTGCGGCCCCGGCTGTTCAACCCCGGCGCGCACGTGTCGTGGGGCGACGCGGACTCGCGCTCCTCGCTGACGATCGCCACCGGCGGAACCTTCAACCGCATCGAAGGGCTGCCGATCGTGTTCGGCCCGCTGTTCGATTGGAAGCTGCAGCAGAACTTCCGGATGCGCGTGGACGCGCTGGGGGTGTTCCGGTCGGCCGGCGACCTCTCGGACAAGCGGAGCGATCTGGGCTACATGTTCCGCGGCGAGCTGCGCTCGGGCGACGTCCGTCCGGTCGGCTTTGGGTTGCGCGCGTTCGATGTCGTAACACCGGTCGAGGATTGGGGACTTCACAATGCCGAGATCGGCTGGGGCGCGTTTCTGTTCGGGCGCGACTACCGCGACTACTTCCTGAACAAGGGTTGGGCCGCACGCACGTTCGTACAGCCCGAACGGCAGATCGCGCTCTCGCTCGAGCTGCGCCACGAATGGCAAACGAGCGTGGTCAATCAGGACCCCTGGACCTTGTTTCGTAATTCCGAGATCTGGCGCCCCAACCCGCCGATCGACGAAGGCCACTTCACGACGATCGCCGCCGGCGCCGTGCTGGACACGCGGAACGACCCCGAGGAACCCACGTCGGGGTGGCTGATCCGGGCGGCACTCGAGGATTCCCGCAGCAGCGACGTCGTACCGCACACGGGCGTGCCAACGTCGGTTCGGGATTCCATTCCGAACCCGGCGTCGTATCGATTCGACCGGATGTTCTTCGACATCCGGCACTACAGCCGCATCAGTCCATCCGGTCGCATCAACGTCCGGCTGGTCGGCGGCGGATGGGTCGGCGGCGACCCGCTGCCGCTGCAGCGCCGCCTCTCGCTCGGCGGCCCCGACCCGATGCCCGGACATCCGTTCCGCTCCAGCTCGTGCAACAATGCGTTCACGGATCCGGCGTTCACGCAGGCGCACGTGGCGGCTTGCGATCGCGTGATTGCATTCCAGACCGAGTACCGCGGCCACGTGAAGTTCAATTGGAGTTACAACCCATCCAAAGACGACCGGCCCGATGGCGATGAAGGGAGGACCGGACCGCGGTTCTTCTGGCTGGAAGGGCTCGACGTCGTGGTCTTCGCGGACGCGGGCCAGGCGTGGCTCGTCGGCAACGGTCCCATGCGTTTGCCGGCAGGGCGGATCCCACGGTTCGATAACTGGCTCGTGGATGCCGGCATGGGCGTCGATTGGGGTGGACTCGGCGTGTACATAGCCAAGGCGGTCACGACAGGCGAACGACTGCGTCTCACGGTCCGGCTCGATCACCGGTTCTAGCGTGCGCCTGCTTTGGTGGGCGGCCATTGCGTTGGCCCTCCTCCTCGCGCCGGAGGTGGGCGTTGCGCAGTCACCCACCCTCACCGTCACGCTGCAAAGCACCATCCCGCGCGTGCGCAGCACGGGCCTGCTCGCCGACGGCAAGTTCGTCGGACTGATGCGGTCCGGATTTCCGCTGCGGCTGCACTACCGGCTGGAGCTGTGGCGCGTGCGCTCCGGCTGGTTCGATCAGTTCGTGCGCGAGGTGAGCTGGGATGCGGTAGCGCGCAACGACCCGCTTGCCGACGACTTCGTGCTCATTCGTCAGGGCGGCGCGGTGAGCCGCTATGTCACGCCGGAAGAGCTCGCGGGCGCGCTAGAGATCCCCTACACGGTGACACTGCAGCCGAGCAGCTCGTCGAGCGGGCGCTATTACTTCGTCGCGCGGCTCGAGGTCACGACGCTCAACGACACCGATCTCCAGGAATTGTCGCGCTGGTTGTCGGGGGACGTGGGTCCGGCGGTGTCGGGCGAAGGCAGTGTTGGTGAGGCGCTCGCGCGTGGGGCGCAGCGCGTGTTGGTGCGGCTCGCGGGGTTGCCGCGTCAGCGGCTCGAGGCTCGGAGTCCTACGTTCCGAATTGGCGGTCAATAGCCGCCCGGATGTCCATCAGCGACTGACCGCGCGCCGCCATCCCGCTCGCCAGCATCGCTTCACCCATACAGATGTCGCAATACGCGCCGTGATTGGACTCGAAACAGGTGAGCAACGAGCGGTGCCCCGCGTGTTTCGAGCAGTCGCAATGGCAATACACCCCATCGAGCGTCGGAGCGGCGCGCCGTGCCGCCGCATACGCCTCGAGCGCGCCGGGATTCCGCGGAATCGCAAAGTCGGGAAGGATCTTCTCGGCGGTGATGCCGGGCCGCGGGGTCGGATGATTAGACCCCTCCCCCGTGGCCGGTCTTGTCAGGAAGACGACACCCACGAGCGCAGCTACGCCTGCACCTGCCATCACCCACGCTGCTTTCGCCATTAGAGGGCCTCGAGCGTCGCCAGCACATCAGCTCCGTAGAAGAGCCGGATGTACTTCGCCTGCGTCCGCGTGAGGCGGCGCACGGCCCACGAGAGGTGCACGAAGTGCGGCTCGTGCGGCGCGCGGAGGGGATGCATGCCCACTTCCTCAGGCAGCAAGTTGCCCTTGCGCGTGTTGCAGCTCGAGCAAGCGGTCAGGACGTTCGTCCAGGCATTCGTGCCGCCCCGCGAGAGGGGCACGAGATGGTCCCGGGTCAGGCACTCGCGCTGCCGCAGCTCCTGCTGGGAGCGGCCGCAGAACTGGCAGCGGTAGTTATCGCGAGCGAACAGGAACGTGTTGGTGACTTGGCGACGGAAGCGGCGAGGGACGTGGACGAACCGAACCAGCCTGATGACAGCCGGGCGTGGTACCGCCATTCGTTCGGAATGAACCGGCGTGCCTTCCGCCTCGACCACCTCAGCCTTGCCATCAATGACCAGCCGCAGCGCCCGGCGCACGGGCACCATGGTGAGTGGCTCAAACGAGGCATTCAAGGCGAGACAACGCATGCGATATGCTAATACCGACCGGCAACTTGCGGCAAGTAAGGCGTTTACGGGCTCCCGGAGGGCTGGAACGAGCGCCGCAGCTCTTCAATTTGCAACTCGACGGAGGCCCGGGACGCACCTCCAGGCGTGGCACGGCTTTCGACGCTTTGCTCCCACGTCCCGAGCTGTGCCAGCGCGGGCCCCAGGGCCGGATGAATCTCCGTCGCCACTTTGGCTGACACCTTGTCGAGCGTCACCCCCGCCTGCTCGGCGGCGCGAACCAGTTTCCCGACCAGTCCGTGGCTTTCACGGAACGGCACACCCGCCTCGACGAGGAGGTCAGCGAGATCGGTGGCGCGCATCGCCGGATCGAGCGCCGCCGCCATGCGGTCGGCGTTCACCGTGAGCGTGTCGATGGCCCCCGTGACTGCGGGGAGCACCGTCCCCAGCGTGTCGCACGCGTCGAACAAGAGCGCCTTGTCTTCCTGCAAATCCTTCTGATAGCCCGCAGGAATGCCCTTGAGCGTCGTGAGCAACGCGACGAGATCGCCTAGCATGCGTCCCGACTTGCCACGCGCCAGCTCGAACACGTCTGGATTCCGTTTCTGGGGCATGAGGCTCGAACCGGTACTGAAGGCGTCTGACAGCGTGATAAAGGCGTACTCCCCGCTTGCGTAGGTGATCAGCTCCGCGCCGAGGCGCGAGAGATGCGTGCCGACGAGCGCGATCGCGAACAGCACGTCCGCGACAAAATCGCGATCGCCGGTGGCATCGAGCGCGTTGGCGGAAATCGCGCGGAAGCCAAGCGCCTCTTTCAGCAGCACGCGGTCCACAGGGAAACCGGAACCCGCGAGCGCACCCGACCCGAGCGGCATCTCGGCCGTCCGCCGGCGTGCGTCGGCGAGCCGCTGGCGGTCGCGCACGAGCGGCCAGGCGTGCGCGAGCAGGACGTAGGCCCAGCGCACCGGCTGCGCGCGCTGGCCGTGCGTGTAGCCGGGCAGAATCGCGTCGAGCCCGTCCTTCGCTTTCGCGACGAGTGTCTTGCCGAGCTCCGCGACGGCCGCGTCGAGCTCGTCGATCGCACCCAACGTCCAGAGCCGCAGATCGGTCGCGACCTGGTCGTTGCGCGAGCGCCCGGTGTGGAGCTTGCCGGCCACGGCGCCGACTTCGGCGAAGAGCAGCCGCTCGACGAGCGTGTGCACGTCCTCGTCGGGCGCACCGACCGCGGCGCCGTCCGCGAGCTTGTCGGCGACGCGATCCAACCCATCGAGCAGCTGAGATTCTTCGCTGGGGCTCACCACGCGCGCGCGGCCGAGGGCGTGCACCCACGCTTTGCTGGCGAAGACGTCCTGCGGCCAGAGCCGGTGATCGACGGGGAGACTACGGTTTAAAGCATCGAGCGCCTCGCTCGGTCCGAGAGCGAAGCGCCCGCCCCACATGTGATGCGTGTCAGCTTGCTGGGACATCCGTCCGCTCGGCGGCCAGGCCGGCGGCAATTCTGCTCGCGAGGCCGTACAGCTTGATGAAGCCCTCGGCGTCCTTCTGGTTGTAGACGTTGTCCTTGCCGAA
>Ga0070697_100002463_pt1 | contig 14244 bp, 13 predicted proteins | sample KBSK1501metaG_FD_65475 | JGI IMG/M metagenome (GOLD analysis project Ga0070697, IMG submission 65475) | Corn, switchgrass and miscanthus rhizosphere microbial communities from Kellogg Biological Station, Michigan, USA - KBS K1-50-1 metaG | ecosystem: Host-associated > Plants > Roots >...
AGGGTTCATCGGCCGTAGGCGTCTAGAATCACTCTCGCGTCGGGGGCTGGCGCAGTTTGGCAGCGCGCACGGTTCGGGACCGTGAGGCCCCGGGTTCAAATCCCGGGCCCCCGACCAGTCTCTGAATACGAAGCTCGCACCGAAAACGTAGCTAATCTGACAACCGCGCTGTAGTGGTGTAGCACGGATGTAGCACACTCTCCAAAACTCGCGCACATCAAAGTACGTTTTGGAGGCGGCTTCAATCCCGCCGCCTCCACCCAGTTTCGTATTCGAATACGGCAATCGAGGAGCCCTTTGGACCCTACCGTGACTCCAACCGCGACCGGCGCTCGAATCGATTGGGCCGCAGCCAGGCTGCTCGCGCCTGTTGGTACGGCACTCGTCAGGTGAGCCTCCACTTATTCCTGGACACGAACGTCTTCCTCTCGTTCTTCCATTTCAGCGACGACGATCTGGGGGAGCTACGCAAGCTGACCGGTCTTGTCAAGGAAGGCCAGATCACCCTTCTGCTTCCTGATCAGGTGAGGCACGAATTCGGGCGGAACAGGGATATCCGGGTGGCTGAGGCGATCAGGATCTTGGAGGATTCGAAGCTGCCGACGGGGAAATACCCGAGGCTGTTCCACGACTATCCGGAGTACAAGCCGCTCGTTGCGGATCTGGAGGACTACGAGAAGCTCCGTCGGACTCTAATCGAAAGCGTGCGACGGGACGCGCCTGCGCGGTCGTTCGCCGCTGATGAGACAACCCGCCAGCTATTCGATGTCGCGACGCACATCGAGGTGACATCGGAACTCATGGCACGCGCTGAGCAGCGGTTTCGTCGCGGGAACCCGCCGGGAAAGCAGGACAGGCGAGAGTCGCTAGGGGACGCGATCAATTGGGAGGCGCTTCTCTCTGTGGGCGAGGGCAACCTGCACTTGGTCGCACAGGACTCAGATTGGGCGACTCCTCTGGATCCGAAAGTATTCAACTCGTACCTACTCGATGAATGGCGGAGCAAGGCTGGAGGCGAGGTTCGTTTCTACCTTCGACTCAAGTCCTTCCTGGACGAGAACCTTCCCGCCATCAAGCTCAGCAGCGAGAAAGACGCTCTGCTTGAGGAGCTGGCGTTTAGTCGGGCCGCCAAGCCGGCTGTCGCACCGGCAGTCGATACGAATGCGCTGATCTATGCCTTAAGTCAGACCGGGTCGTTCGCCGGAACACACCAGGTGATCGCTCAGCTCGAGCGTATCGACGATTTTGATGCCGAACAGGTGAACTCAATAGTCGCCGCCTACGTTACCAACGACCAGGTCCACGGCATCATGCGCGACATCGACGTAAAGCGGTTCTTGCTTCGAACGCTCCACGGTCGAGAAGATGAAGTAGATCGAGCTCTTATGGACGCCCTGGCCGACCTTGTCAGTCGATATCACTCCGACGATGCCGCCCTCGTCGGCCTCGTCGTCGACTTCATTCCGTTCTAACCTGACACGACGTCAGGCGGAACCCGATCCGGGCGTCCAGAGCGGCCCAGGTCGGGTGATACATCGACAACCAGCGGCGGCGGCGCCAAGGCCATAGTCATTCGCTGGCCGCTTGTTGAGGAGCGGCGGATAGCACTACGGAAACTCGAAGATCGCGTGTGGATTTGGGACGAAGTTAAAAACAGGCATCGCCCGGGCGGCCCAGCTCAGACCTGGGGACCGCCCGAAGTTAATCACGGCCAATCCAATCGCCGTGAGATAGGGATACTGGCGGCCCCGGCGCGCCATGTAAGCCCGGGCGCCGTCTTCGATGCCCGCGACCTCAACAGTTGCATTGAAGCCGCCCAGAACGAGCATTCCTGGACGATCCGGCCGGATCTGCCCTCGGTTGCCGACGGCCGTTGACGCTAGGCGGTCAACCAGGCCCTCGATGACATCGACATCGAAATTGGGTGCATCCGTAGGCTTCCAAACCAGGGCGCGTGGCACCTTGATCTCCAAGTGGACGTGGCGATTCAAATCAAGGGTGACGTCGGGCTCGCGGGTGTCGCTAGACACAGAAAGCAGAGGCAAAGGACGCCCGCGTCTCCGTTCGAGGACTTCAAGGGCAAGAAAAGTGCTCAACGTGTGGCGAAAGCTGTTCGGCGACACGCACGATGGCCCGATCTCCGGCCAGACCGCCTCCTTCGCTGCGCGTTTTAGGATCTCAACTGTCGCGTGGAGTTCCGCGATGACAATGGGGTCGATGTACGGCCGCGCTTCGCGGAGAGCTAGGTGAACAGCCGGTGAGAATCCATGAATCAATTCTCCGAGGCGATGCCGGTCTTTGGGTGGGACGTTGGACGCCATGCCGCGACGGTCGGCCGCCACAATCTTTGCAAGGTCGGGGCCGAGTATCTCCGTGAGTGAGGCCAGCATGTTGCCCACATGCCCAGCCGACCACTTCAGGACTCTAGGATTCGGGGCGTAAGTTGAAACCCACCTCTGGGCACCCTTCTTAGGGGGCAACGCCCAGCCAGGGCTGGGCATGAAGTAACCGGGTGCGATTGGCGAGAAAGTAAACGGCGTTGTTTCGGCTGGCTCAAGGAGCAGGACGGCGAACGGAAGCGTGGTCGGTTCGGGTTCGGGCTGAGGCTGCGCCGGTCCAAAAAGCATGCGACCTGACCAGCGGCCGTATCCACTTGTTGCCGACGGAATCGGGCTGGATGGCCCGGGAGCCACGGCAGCGTAAAGGGCCTGCTCAGGCGCCGATCGTTCCACGAAGGTCAGGTTTCCCTGTTGGTCCGGTCCTCAACCCTTGGTCAACCTGAGCCACCCGGCACGGCGACGCGCCCCGGTAGCTGGCTCTTCGTTTCGGGCCACAACGTCAACGCGATCGTGACGCCTGGATGAACAACGGCGAGGCAAGACGACCGATCATCGTCTCGACGTAGTACGTATGTAGCACACCGACCGTTTGCGCGCCACAACAGGTCACTAGGCCAGCTGCGTCATCCCGCGACATCCGTGGCCTCAGTGAAGGTTCGGGAACTGAGGACGATCTCGGCTCCGCAGGTCGGCGTCATCGCGTAGAGGTCGCCGATGTTAGGCCCGGTCTCGGCGCAGAAGAGCGCGCCGCGACTCTTATGACTTTTTGGGAGTCGGCTTGAGTCCGATGAGCGACTCGAAAGCTTCGGCCGTCTGAAGCTCAGTCGCGAGCTTTTCAATCCAGGCATCGAAGTACACATAATCCTGATGGGCTTCGTCCCACACGCAGTATCTCGGGTCGGTCGCTTTTGGGTCCTTTGCACCTGTGGCCGGCCTCACATGGAAGTGCTGCCACGCGCGAACATGGTGCGTCGCGGCCCGGAACACAAATGGAATCGTGTTCTCGACCGCCGCAGCAACAGCCTTCGGTTTATGCCGGTTTCGGTTCGACACTTCAACGACCTTGTCACGAATAATCACTTGCGCTCGATCGAGCGCCCTCTTCTGCTCGTCGGTGAGATCGGTCGCGCGCACGAACTCGATCGCGGCGTCAGCGTCAGTTCTGGCGCTCGTTTTGGGCATTAGGTATAGCCGAAGCTCGTAGTTCGGGTGGGATCGGATCTCCTGTGGGATCTCCTCTTCGTAAGTCCTGATGAAGTTCCGCACCTTCACCGGCAAGAGCTGATGGGCACGCTTGATGGCTTGCGTCGCGTCGCTAGTCAATGAGCTCAGGAAGATGGGCAACCGCAGAATCTGACTCAATCCTTCCGCGGCGCCGAACTGCTCCGCCACTTTATTCTCGAAGTTCAACACGTTGCTTTGGATCTTTCCGGCCACAACAGCCTCGATGACTTCGGTACGCCGGTGTTCGATCTTGTTCCTTAGCTGGATGAAGAATTCGACGTTTCGACGAGCGGGGTCATTTGCGTCCGGAAACAGATGTGTCAGCGACCTAGCCAGATCCCACACCAGAATGTCTCCGTCGGGGGCACGCTTGAAATGGCGACCATCTTCGTGCCGATAGCGGAAGTCGACGCCGTCACGAATCAAGATGGCCTGGGCGAGGTACAGCCAGGCCAAGTGCATGTGTATGACATGCGCTTCTAGATAGCGGTGCGCAAACGGGCGATTGTACAGATCGACCGCAAGTAGGGCTTCGCGCTTTGCAGTCTGCAGCACTTGCCAATACCGGTGTCGGCGAGACATGCGTCAGCAGTGCTCGGTCACTGGTAATCAGCGTTCAGCAAGATTGCGTGACACACCCGACGTACTCGATGCGCCGAAGCTGTATGTGCCGCGCCACGTTATGGTGGGGGCAGTCAGCCCATGGCATGCGCCAGTAGTGCATGCCGAGTTCGCCGAAGATCCGTCTCCAAGCCTCGTGCGCAAAGTCTGCGGACTCGATGGAATCGTCCCCAGCTACCGCCTTTACCATCTCGAACCAGAGATGAGTGTCGATCGATGCCCACTTCTCGGGGTCCCAGTTGTCTGGATCTCGCAGTCGATAGATCCAGCGTTGGTCGACCGCTCGCAGCTCACGCAGCTGACAGATAAACGCCACCCGTACATCGTTCGGCGAGAAGGTGTTGCCGGTAGGGTGGTTGTGGGTCCAGACCGATGCGCGGGCGATAGTCATCTCCGGCGCGGTGAGCGTCACGCTGCCCGGCGTCACCGTTCTTCCGTAAGAGCCACTCACCGTACGGACCGTAAGCAAACAGTGTCTCGTACGGCCTATAAGCCAGTGCGAATTCTTGGCTCCAGAGCGTCTTACGTAGCTTCTCGCTGAAGTCGGCAGGGAATAGGTCGTCGTCGTCCCAGATGAATTGCTTCTGACTCACTCCTCTATTGCGGGCCCAATGGGAGTCTAGTGACACACGGCCGGTACGCCGAAACAAATTTGCGCCTTGTGCGGCGACCTTCCGGCCATACACGCCGGGTGCCCGCTCCGGCCATAGGGTGGCTTGTCTGGCGAGAGCTCGATTTGGTGGTAGCAGCGCTATCGATAATCCGTCCCTATCGTTAGCTTCGGCTAAGCGAGCCGGCGAGATAGTTGGAGCCGCCTAGCTAACGCTCCCGCTCAGCCGTGCCGGGGCGGCGGAGCAACAACTCCATCTTGTCAGCCGCCTCACGCTGGAGTTCCGGGACCACATGGCTGTATGTGTCCATCGTCATGGCGATCTCGGAGTGGCCGAGGATATCCATCACTACCCGCGGCGATACGCCCTGAACCAACAACAGCGTTGCGCAGGAATGGCGCAAGTCGTGGAACCTGATTCGCCGCAGCTCGACGTCCTTCAGCGCCGCGTGAAACTCCCTGATCACGTTCCGGGCTGGCAGGGGACCACCAAGGCTGTTAGTGAACACTAGGCCACTTTCGATCCACCTCGAACCTGCCCAGAGTCTCTCAGCCAGTTGCCGCCGCTCGTGATCCCGCAGACCATTCGTGATAGTCGGCGGGATGACCAATGTCCGTCGGCTTCTCTCGGTCTTCGGTTCAACGAGATTCAGATGTCCGTCGATGCGCTGCAATTGGTTGCGCACATGCAAGACACCCGCTGAGATGTCAACGTCTTGCCATCGCAACCCGAGAGCTTCGCCCTGTGCTACCGAGAACAGGGCTTCGAGTCGGTGCCCGCGCACGCTACCCAGAAATCGATGCGCCCCGTCCGGGACCATCGGCGAGGCGGCTGATTCATCATCTCCTGAACGTCCTGGGGCGTTAGGCCTCTCACATTCGCCGGCTAAAGGCGATCGAGCCTGATCCTGCCAAGGGTCGGCAAAAGATGCTCCCGTACGTTGACGGAGTGAACCCGTGGCTTGACGGATTGCTGTAACCAGTACTCCAGGTATTCAGCCAAGTTCCTCGACCACCGAGCATTTGGCGGCGCAAAGCCGGCCGTTCGCATGATGACGATAAGGAACCTGATACCGTCGGCATCAAGACCCGAAAGTGACGCTTGGGGTCGAGCGGGCCAACCACTGATTCGCCGGGGGCGCTTCCTCCCTCTATCAGGGCCCTAAAATTGAACCTCAAGGAGCAAAGGAAAGACAGATGACCGGAGCCACCAAGAAGCGGATTGTTCCCGCGAAGGTTAAGGATGCTGCGTCGCGCCAGGCAACTATCAGAAAGGCAACACGGAGAATCCGACCTAAAGCCAAGATCGATATCGCTAGATCAGTTCGCGGCCAGCACAGGTAGTCCTAGCGTTGCCGGCGCGTGGTCGGCCACCGGCCACCCGCAAGGTTTTTTCCTTCTCAGACCCTTCGCTCATCCTTCCCGATGCTGTCGTTGTCGATACCAGCTTTGCTGTCGAGGTTCTCTCGCCGAAGCAGCCGGCTCATTCAGCCGCTCTGGCGTTCGCTGAAGCCTTGGCGGCGGCAGACACCACGCTCGTATACAACCGCCTGCTCGACCTTGAACTTGACGAGGTGGTCTACCAACTGGCGCTCAAGGAGCGGCACCCAAAGGACTGGAGGCGCTTTCGCCATGATGGCCGGGCTCGGAGACGGGCCAATCGCCTCCTGACTGGGTTTCGGTCGGCTTGGACGGAGTTCTTGTCCGCGTTCGACTATGTCCCCTACACAGTTGAAGAGGTCGCGGATCGCGTTCCTGAGCTCATGACCAGATATGGATTCGCCTCATACGACGCAGTTCATGCCGCAACTGCGCTTGAGGCTGGAGTTTCGGCCATTGTTGCCCTCGATACCGCCTTCGCGATGTTGCCATTGACGCGAATTGCGATTTACACAGATGCAAGCAGGGTCGCAAACTGCCGCCGCTACCGCCGTGCCGCTACCGCCTAGTCATCGCCTTGATCGCGTGTGCGATCACCTGCGGATGCGGAGGCGGGGCCGTTGGGAGCGGTCAGTGGTCCTCCGATCTTGACTCGTATTTGCTAGCGATAAGGGCGCCACTACGCTAGCGCCACCTTGTCTGAGCCTCGATAGTCCGAGCACCTTCGCCAGCTGGTCAGTAGACCAACCGCGACCGGCGCCCGACTCCCCGAGATCGCGCAACCGCCTAACCCGTTTTGTCGCGACCACCATGGCCAGCAATCCAGCCTCGGTCCTCTGTGGCTCAATGGCATTCGGTTGTCGCACCCATTCTTCCAGATCTAGGGGTAGGCTTCCAGCGAAGAGTCGCAAAAGGCTCGGGAGGCGATAATGGCTAGAGCTAATTCGTCGGCGTGGGCACAGGTACTGCACGCCGTCACCCATGGCAAGGCTATTCCATGGATCGGAGCCGCTTTGGCACTGACTGCAGTGATCGGCGCTTCTCTTTCCAATATCAGCGGATTCGGATGGGCGAAAGAGTTGGGTGCAAGCCTAACTTTGTCAACGGCCGGAGTCATGCTGTCGATTCTGATTGGCTTACATCTCGAATCGCTCGAGCGAAACGAGGCTGCAGTCGAGCGTTCAAGATTGCCCACCGTCAAGCACCTTGTGGGTGCGCAGGCTATCTATGGCGCAGCCACGTCAATTGTGAACGAATCGGGCGATAAAAAGCTCTATGCAACGGACTTCCGCTATGTGTCTCGTGAGGACGCGGAAGGAAGTGCGACCAAGGCGTATCTGGATGTTGTCGTCGCGCATCTCAACGCACACCAAAACGCCCAGTACTACCGCGCCATCGGTGCTCACACCAGAGATCAGTGTCTCGTGCTGGCCGATCAGTTGAAGGAGGCTCTGCCACATCTAGCGCGGCCTTCGCAGCTTCCTATGGCTTATCACTTTGTGAACCCCCTCGCGATGGATGCCTTAGTTGGCGAAACGTCTGTGCTGTTGGCATTTCCCGACTCGCCCGGGGTTAAACGGAGTGGCCTCTTGATCAGCGACAAAGACATCGCAGAGATGCTGCGATCCTGGTACAGAAACGTTGTCCGTGACAGACAGCACTCGCCGCCGGGCCAGCCCCCCAAGGCGATCCAGTCCGATGCGGAACTACGGGCGATCTGCCCATAGCCGCGCTCAGGTCGCGCTCCTGGTTAGCTTCCGTTTTCATGCGCCGCCTTGACACCGAGCGTGGCGGGATAAAACGGCACACCTGCCGGAGGTGAGGGCAAGTCGACCGAACCAGCCAGCAACCCTTGAGATCAAGCTCGAAGTGGCTATCGATAATGAGGGCCTATCGCGACCACAGATCCTTCCGAGCGGGCAATGTCGGCTACTGACAGCGCGGCGTTGGTCGCCCTCGAGACAGTGTCACCGCATCCCTTCGCCGACTGGCCGGTGACAGATGCACCGGCCCAGGCGTAAGCAAGTCTGGCGCGGAGTGATTTGCGTGAATGCAAGGGCATTCGAGGTCGCCTTAAAGCCACGGTCGGGTCGACGATGAGGTTATCAAGTTCTGCATGTATGTGTGCGACGGCCTTCTCCTGCTAACCGTCCAAGGCCGACTCCAGGAAGTTGCAGATAGATCTCCATTCCTCGATCTCCTCACTCGGAACTTCATGAACGAGCAGCCAGCTATCGGTTTGTTGCAACCAATGAATAGGGCCAGCCAATGAGAATGCAGAGCCGTCTCAAACGATCAGAGGCTTCCTAAAGCCGGCCGGCCCTTCCATAACTCTGGCGCTATGTAGGAGTAGCTCGTACGCCATCTGGCGGTAATCGATAGACCCATTCCTCTTGAAGAATCCTCAAGCGGCTGTGTTGCTCGTGATGAGAGCCTAGTTAGCAAAGCGACTCAACGGCCTCGGGGTCGTTTCACGGACCGGAATATGTCAACCGTTAAGTGAATGGCTTGACAACCCACCCAGTTGCGTCTAGCCTGCGGTGGCTAACGGACCGAACACATGAGCCGGGGCAGTTAGATCGCGGGGCGGACCGTCAACCGAGGCATCAGTTGGCTGGTGCTCACGGGCCGGGCAAAAGGAGACCTCATGGAACTCTTCCGTTTGCCGAAGGTGAGTCCTGCGGTGTCACGATCCTATGCATGGCTCGACGTAACGACGGCAATGGCTCCCCACACTTTCGAGCAAGCTCTCGTTGCGTCATGATCCGGTGCCGCCTGCGAATCGTGACTTGGATGAAATCCCTTCCCTCTGGTACGCCGAAGTCAGCCACAATCAATGACGCTAGCCCGATTCAGAATTCCTGAGCCCGCCGATGAGCCGGTTCCGGAAGGTCTACGGATCCTTTTCGAAGCCGCGCGCAAATTCGATAAGGCAGCCCCGGAGTGGACGCATAAGCGACAGTGCCAGCCCGAATTGCCGGAGGTGTGTTCCTCGCTTCCACGCAACAAGCAATTGGCTCAAGCGCGCATCAGACTAAAGGCGCCTCGACCCGCCGCGCCGAAGGATCAGTTACCAGCCGAATCTCCTCAATCGGCCAAGTCTGAGTGCCCACCGTGCGGCCAACAACCGCGGCCATCGGGCGCACAGCCACCCTGGTTCCACGCGGATCAGGCGTTCGCTATCGACTTCCCGACGATATTAGGGATCCTGGCAGACAACCTCGCGGTGCCAGCGCCGAACCGTCAAGTCGTGCTGCCGGCACTGAGCATCTCGACTGTGGTGGAGGAGTTTGGGCACAAGCCGCGCACGATCGGGCGAACGGAGGCATGCACCTTTATCTCGGAATACCTGGTTCCACTCCTCGATGCGCAGGCCTATACAGAATGGCTAACTGAGCTAACGCGCACACAATTCTATTGGCGCGGCTCGCAGCCACCTGTGCCGCCGCTCGTGATGCAACGCGAGGCCGCTCGTGATCAGCAGCTAATTGTTGACCTGAAACCAGATCGCGCGACCGACCTGTCCCTGTCCCTCTTGGGCCGCAGTCCAGATGCTCTGAAGTTGGCCCGGCAACAACAAGCGGACGATCGCCAACTCGCCCAGGAACGTGCATTTCTTACCCGCGAAGCATCGGCCAGCCGCGGTCAGACGCCCGCGCAAATCGCTCTCGCGCCGCCAGTGATAATGCTCAAGGGGCAGCCGGTTCCTAGCAACCTCTACATCAGCGAAGTGTCTGCTGCAATCGACCCTTATATGCGCATGCTGTATCCGGTAATCCGGGCCGCCACGGCAGAATTCGACTTCCTAAATGGTCCGCTAGTCGGCGCGGCTTATGGCGTGCTCGCACTTGCCCTCGTTCCAATTCCGTGTATCTATGACGGGTTTCATGGTACCTGCGCCATGGAGGAACTGCTTCCGAAGCTCGACGGTTCTCGGGTTGCATTGGGCAGATATCCGGGCATGATCCAGTCAGTCCTCTCACCTTTGATCGACCAGCATCTCGCAGAGTTGGGTAGTGCACGGCAAGCGCAGAATCTTCAAGAGAAAATAGGCGACGTCATTAAAAAGTTCGGCGAGTGGGTCATCAGCATCGGAGACTGGCTTGAATCGTCGAACCGCGCATTGGTAATGGTTGCGGCGAGACAAAGTGGCGGCCGCGTGCGAACGCCATTTCGAGCCACACCCGAAGGCGAATGGGAGTTCACATTCCAGGACCAAGCGAAGCAGCCAGTGCATCTTCGGACTCAGGAGCTGATCAAGTACGACCGGAAGTGCTTAGCGACAAACAGCAAAGGCGAGTGTCTGCAGTGGGGCGGCATCAACCGAGACGCGCCGCAAGACAGCGAGGCGTTTTGGATGCTGACCGCGATTTGGGAGCGGGTCGTCACGGCGGCGGCCCTCGTGAATCAGTCTGGAATGAGCTTCTGGATCAACGCTGCCAACAACCGGTGGGGCGGATACCACCCACCGCACGGCTTCGCTCACCGCCAGGGCTGTAGCATCGACTTCGATGTCGGCTTGGCTTGGAAGGCGGAGCACAAGGTACCCAACCTCCAAAAACGCGACAGGGATGGCGTCCCTCTAGCGGGCGCGTCTAAGGACCAAGTCGATTGCCTTCGGGGTTTGGATCGACTTGCCGCGTGGATTGGAATCCAAGCGTTCTTGCTCGCTGGAGTCACGCAATACATAAACGCCGATGCGGGACTCTTGGAGGGGGCGACCCTGCATCTGGTTTCGCGCTTCAAGATTGAACAGCCTGGGCTAACGACTGCAATGGTCGACCCTGAGGGACACAACGACCACTGGCACTTCGAAGTCGTGGATGTTCCTTGTCCGCCTACAGTGCTCGGCAATCCTTACGTCTTCGCCGTACGCGATCCTGGCATTCTGACTCGCTTGTATGCGCTTGCCCTACAGCGAAATCAGAGTGACACGTTCTGGCAAATGATCGCTGGGATGTCAAAGGCGCCCACTCAGGCATCAGATTTTGAGGGTAAGCCGGAGATAGTGGCGCCCTATAGGAATCCCGACGAATGGAAGGCAGAGAAAGACGACTGGATTCAATGGTGGGGTCGTGCTTCCGCGCCAGGTGCGGGCATCCCCTTGCTGCCGGTTTGGGTGGACGAAAACGCAGCAAAGACGATCCCCGCGGGTTCTTGTTGGAAACCTAAGGGCGACTACCACGTCTGGGCTCCCGATCTCGCTTAGAAGGTCTAACGAAGACTGGAGATATAAACATGAGTCAAATCAATACGCAGCAGCCAGGAGATTCCCGGGGCACGACGCTTCCGGTACCGATACCTCTGGACCCGACACCGTCGCCTTTCCCGCTATGTGCGCCGCCAGACACACGTCTAGCACCGCAGTTCAAGATCCAGTTTCGCCGTCCGATCCATCTCAAGCCAATCGCCAATTTGGCAGACCAAGTTGATCATCCTCTGACGATGGCCTGTGTCAGCGTCGAAGATTGTTCAGTTGACATTGCACTTGACCCGCGCTTCGAGCAAATGTGGACTATCACAGGTGTCGCGATTGGAGATCTTGCCTCAACAATGAGCCTGGCGCCCGGAGAAGTCCTGACGCTGGAGTTTCAAAACACACAACGCAAGGTCTTTGACAAGAACGTCGTAGATTCAGCAGAGGCTACGGATTCCGCTGAAAGCTTGGTCTCCGACAAGGAATCTGTGAATGTTACACGCGCGTCATCGAGAACTGAGAACTGGCATATCGACGGTACGGGTGGGGTGAGCCTTGGTGGGGTTGACCTCAACGCTAGTGCCGGCTATTCCAAGAACATCACGGATTCAAACACGCAGGCCATCAGTCACATTACTGAGACGACCAAGAAATCAGCGCACAGCCTCAAAATGCTTCATAAAATCGAGGTTCGTGGCGTCAGCGAGCAGGTGGTCACAAATCGCATGACGCGCGTGGTACGAAATCCTTACCCCGACCGCACGATGTCGATTAATGTCTTTCAACTCGTTAAGCACTTTTCGATTGATACGGCGATCACCGAGAGCTGGGCCGCGCTCATCGTGCGAATCAACCGATTGCGGTTCGACAACGAGTTCGTCGTGGCTAACACTGATTTCCTGCGGGGAGCTCTGTTAGATAGCTCATTGATCGATGACCTATCAACAGCCGTCCAAGGGGCACAACCGCTCTTTCTCCAAGACGCGTCAGGTGCCGCTGCTGCGATTGCTCGGAGCGCGCTCCGACTACTGTTTGATGATCCTCATATCGACATGTTCAATGCCCCTCCAGGCAGCATATCTACCACGGATCCCAACCTAGTGTCCGCGTCATTCGATGCAAGCGTAGGGGGCAAGGGCGGAAGTATTGGTCACACCGGACTAGGGGCGGCTCTAGAGCACAAACTTGAAGTAGTCTTTGCGGTCCTCAACTTCTACTACAGCCTCTATTTGGAGACGACAACAGTTGGTGGGCCGAAGCGAGTCGACACTGACGATGACGCGGCGATCCGCACCGCAGTTACGTTATCCGCCAGTATCGCCGCAAAATGGGATGCGGCTTCCGACTTCGTGCCGATGGATGTGGCTCACTATGGCGAGATCTATCGTCGTGTCTCAGGGTTCCTAGCCATGATTTCGGGCATGCTGTCACCGATGCTCGATCCGGCCAACCAAGAGAAGGCGGACTTGCAGGCACGCGCAAAGGCTATGTATGTACTGAAGCGCCTATTGCAGCACCTTGGTTGCAATCAGAACTACTACATCCAAGAGTACATTCGGTACTTAGCCAAACAGACTGAGAACCAAGCGATCATCGATTTCCTTCGACAGGTTCTTGCGAACGCGACGGTCGAGGCGCAGCTCAAGCTGCTAACCGTTTTCCAGCCTGACATCGATCGCAGCTTCTCGTCTACACAAGAGCTGTTGGTGCCGGGTCTCAATGCATTGAGTTCGGCCGATATGGTCACGCTAGGAACTGAACTCGGATTCACGAAGATCACGGCCGTGGGCGATCCTACGGCCACCTCAACTGATGTCGAGGTACCGACCGATGGGATCCATTTGGAGGTCGCTGAGGGGGCCTGCATCCTGCAGAATGTGCCGACTCAGCCGGCCAGCCTCACGCTGTCCCTGCAGGGGCTCAACCTAACGTTCAGCGGCGATGGCGCGGGCGACGGCAAGGACGGCGATGATGATGGTGAGAAGGACGGCGGTGGAAACCACTGACTCGAAGCCTTCACGCGAGTCGTGAAATGATCTCAGGATCTTCGAAATCGATATCGGTGGACGAGTCCACGCAGATTTCGGGACCGTGAAGCCTAGCTAAAGTTCGCGTTGCCGGTTTCGGGAGATGCGAAGGACGGATTCCGTCTCTTCCGCTGCGTCCCGCTGGAGTACCGGGACGACGTGCGAGTAAGTATCCATTGTCATTGCGATCCCAGAATGGCCGAGGATGTCCATGACCACACGAGGCGATACGCCCTGCACAAGCAGAAGCGTTGCGCACGAGTGGCGTAGGTCATGGAAACGAATCCTCGGCAGGCCGGCGCGGTGCAGCGCCTTGAGGAAGTCGGCGATCACCTTCCCAGCTTGTATTGGGCCTCCGAGCCGGTTTGCGAATACCAGGTCGTTTTCAACCCCACTTTGATCCCGCCCAGAGCTTGTCGCCGAGTTGCTGTTTCGCGTGGTCACGTAAGCGTTCGACGATACTGGCCGGGACGACCAGCGTTCTTCTGCTGCGCTCGGTCTTCGGCTCGACTAGCACGAGTCTGGTATCGACGCGCTGAAGTTGATGGCGTACCCAATGCCCGCCGTTCTCGAGGTCGAGGTCCTTCCACTGCAACCCCAATGCCTCACCCTGCCTGAGGCCGAGGGCAAGGGCGACCGAATAAAGCGCTTGAAGCCGATCGCCACGGACGCTCTCAATGAAGCGGCGCGCCTCATCCGGCTCGAGCGCTCGGATCTGCGGCCTACTCCACCCGCTTGAGAGCGAGGCCACGCTCAGTTGCCCAAGAAGCGATTTGGCTACGCGAGCGAAAATCCAGCTTGTTCATGATGTGCTGGACATGGTTATCGATCGTGCGTTCCGACAAG
>Ga0070697_100002465_pt1 | contig 14240 bp, 12 predicted proteins | sample KBSK1501metaG_FD_65475 | JGI IMG/M metagenome (GOLD analysis project Ga0070697, IMG submission 65475) | Corn, switchgrass and miscanthus rhizosphere microbial communities from Kellogg Biological Station, Michigan, USA - KBS K1-50-1 metaG | ecosystem: Host-associated > Plants > Roots >...
CGATCCTCTGTGCCACCCTCGGCCGCGGCGGTCTTGCGGCCGGGGACTTCTACGCGGCTCCGCCGCCCCGGCTCATGGACGTGTTCCAGCGCTCCACGTGAACGGCGCGCACCGAGCGGTCGTGGTGCTCGCCCGAGCGCTTGCCGCGGCCCTCTTCCTTCTCGTCCTGACCCACTGTGCCGCCCCGCCCGCTCCGGTCACCTCGACCGACCATCGCGCGCTCCGCGTAAAAGAGACGCGTCTTGTCGACGCGCTCGGCCAGCCGGTGATCCTCCGCGGCGTGAACCGCTCCGGTACGGAGTTCGCATGCGTTCAGGGTTGGGGCATCTCCGACGGTGTCATAGACCAGGCCGCGGTCGATGCCATCAAGAGCTGGCGCGCCAACGTGGTGCGCCTGCCGCTCAACGAGCAGTGCTGGCTCGGGATCAACGGCATCAACCCCGCGTATTCGGGAGCCAACTACCGCACGGCGATCGCCGGCTACGTCGACCTGCTGAACCGCAGCGGCCTGTACGTCATCCTCGACCTCCACTGGAGCGCGCCCGGGGAAGAGCTCGCGACACACCAGCAGACCATGCCCGATATCGATCACTCGCCGGCGTTCTGGTCCAGCGTGGCCAGCACCTTCAAGGGCAACGACGCGGTGATCTTCGAGCTCTTCAACGAGCCGTTGCCGGACAGCCAGCGCGACAGCGTGGCCGCCTGGACCTGCTGGCGCGACGGCGGGACCTGCCCGGGCGTCACCTTCCCCGCCGCCGGGATGCAGACACTCCTGAACGCGGTGCGCGCGACCGGCGCCACCAACGTCGTGGCCCTGGGCGGCGTCGGCTTCGCCAATCATCTCTCGCGCTGGCTTGCGTACACGCCGAACGATCCGCTGGGCAATCTCGTCGCCGCCTGGCACGTCTACAACTTCAATGCCTGCAACAGCGTGAGCTGCTGGGAGGCGACGGCCGCTCCGCTCATGGCTCGGGTCCCCGTGCTCGTGACCGAGACGGGGATGGACAGCTGCGAGGGCGCCTGGTGGAACTCGCTTCTGGATTGGCTGGACGCTCGCCAGACCGGTTACCTGGCCTGGACCTGGAACCGCTGGAGCAGCGACTGCAACTCGAGGGCGCTCGTGACCGACTACTACGCCGCGACGCCGACCGAATACGGCACCATCTACAGGGCACATCTCGCCGACCCCTGAGCGTCCGCGGCGACGACTCATCGCGACGGCAAGCAAGGAAGCGGGGCACGCTTGAATGGCGCAAGCCTCCCCACTACGCGGTCTCAACACGGCCGTTGCCAACTAAGCGGCAATGAAGCCGTGGAGCCGTGGGCGACAGCTCTTTGCCCGCAGCCTGTTGACGGTCCCTCTCATCCTCTCGACGGTCCCGTCGTCGACAGCAGCCTCGACCGATCTCTCGCCTCTCCATGTCGATGGATACCGCATCGTCGACGCCTCAGGGCAGCAGGTGATCCTCCGCGGCGTGAACCGCTCCGGTACGGAGTTCGCATGCGTCAATGAGGGAGGGTTCGGCTTCAGCCTGGGCCCGATCGACCAGGCCGCGGTGGATGCCATCAAGAGCTGGCACGCCAACGTCGTCCGATTGCCCCTCAACGAGCAGTGCTGGCTCGGGATCAATGGCATCAACCCGCTGTTTTCCGGCGCGGGCTACCGCACCGCGATCGCGAGCTACGTGAACCTGCTGAACGAGAACGGGCTGTACGTGATTCTCGATCTGCATTGGAGCGCGCCGGGGGAGGAGGTCGCGACACACCAGCAGACCATGCCCGATCTCGATCACTCAGTCGACTTCTGGTCGAGCGTCGCGAGCACCTTCAAGGGCAACGACGCGGTCATCTTCGAACCGTACAACGAGCCCTTGCCCGACAACCAGCGCGACAGCGACGACGCGTGGACGTGCTGGCGAGACGGTGGAACCTGTCCTGGCGTCGCGTTCGAGGCCGCGGGCATGCAGACCCTCGTGAGCGCTATCCGTGCGACAGGCGCGACCAACGTCATCGCTCTGGGCGGCGTCGGCTTCGCGAACTACCTCTCACGCTGGCGCGCGTACAAGCCGAGCGATCCGCTGAACAACCTCGTCGCCGCGTGGCACGTGTACAACTTCAACGCCTGCAACAACGCGAGCTGCTGGGAGGCGACGGCCGCTCCGCTCATGGCCGCGGTCCCCGTGCTCGTCACGGAGACCGGAATGAACGCGTGCGATGCGACGTGGTGGAACACGTTCCTCGACTGGCTCGACGCGCGCCAGACCGGTTACCTCGCGTGGACGTGGAACCGCTGGAGCACGGACTGCGACTCGCGCGCGCTGGTGACCGACTACTACACCGCGACGCCGACGGAGTACGGCAGCATCTACCGCACACATCTCGCGAACGTCCCCGCGGACACGACGACCAACGTCGCTTCGAGCGCGACGCCGTCGGCCGAGGGCCAGGCTGTGACATTCACCGTGACCGTGACCGCACGAGGGGCCAGCGGCACGCCGGGCGGCAGCGTCGCGTTCACGATGGACGGGACCGATGCCGGGACGGCGCCTCTGGACGCCGCGGGCGTTGCCGCCGTGAGCAAGACCTTCGATGACAACGGCACACACAGCGTCGTCGCGCGCTATCTCGGCGCACCGGGATTCGCGCGGAGCACGAGCGGCGCCCTGACGCAACAGGTCACGAACGTTCCGCCGCGCGTCGGCCCGCTGTCAGGCGCGGCCGACCCCGTGGCGGTGGGCACGCAGCTGACGCTCGGCGCCGAGCTCTCCGATCCCGGTACGGCCGACACGCACACCGCGAGGGTCGACTGGGGCGATGGCACGAGCGCGCCGGCCACCGTGCAGGAGTCGCTCGGCGCGGGCACGCTGACCGCGAGCCACGCCTACAGCGCGGCCGGTGTCTACCGCGTCGGCGCGACGGTCACGGACGACGATGGCGCCGGGGCCAGCGCCGCGCTCGAAGCCGTCGTCGTGTTCGATCCCGCCGCCGGCTCGGCGCGCGGCGCCGGATGGTTCTCGTCACCCGCTGGCGCGTACCTCGCGGACGCGGCGCTGGCAGGACGCGCGCAGTTCGGATTCCTCGCGCGCTACCAGAACGACGGCACGGTGCCGTTCGCGCAACCGGGCTTCCGCCTGCGGACCGATCGCTTCGTGTTCGAGAGCACGTCGTACGACTGGCTCGTCGTGACCGGCGCGAAGGCGCAGCTCCACGGCACGGGGCGTGTGAACGGAAGTGGCAGCTATGCCTTCCTGCTATCGGTGATCGACGGCGATCGGCTCGGCAAGGACGTCGCGGACGTGCTGCGGATCAAGATCTGGAACGCGGCCAGCGGTGCCGTCCTCTACGACACGCAGGTCGGCGACCCCGAGAGCGCCGATCCCGTCCTGAGGCTCGGCGGCGGAAGCATCGCCATCGGGGGAGCGCCCTGAGCCGAGCCCGAAGAGGCCGGCGATCGCGCGCAGATCCTTTGGTCCGATCACTCCCAGGCCGAAGATGCCCGCAGCGTAGACCAGCAGCGCGAGCCCGGCGACGATGAGGAGCGCGGTCGCGCCGCTCAGGACGACCACGACCCCCGCGAGCGCGGCCGCGAGCGCGGCCTTCGCGACGTCGCGGACGGCCTCGCGACTCACGAGACGGGGCGGAGCGATCGATGTGAGCCACACGAGAAGACCGACCTCCGTCAGCGTCGTCACCGCCGCGGCACCGTCCTGCGCGAATCGCGGGATCGCCACGAGGTTCGCGCCCACGTTGAGGACCGCGAACGCGGCGGCCATGGCGAGAAGCCGCTTCTCGTAGCCGAGCGCGAAGAGGGCGTTGCAGACGACCGAATTCAGGTAAAGGAAGAAGAGGCCGGGCGCGAGCAGCCGCAGCGCGTTCGCCGTCGGCGCGTACGCATCCCCCGAGTAGAGGATGCGGACGATGTCATCGGCGCAGAGCACGAAGAGGAGCACCACCGCCCCGCCGAGGATCGCGAGGAAGGACATCGCCTTGGCGATCACGACGCGCAGCTCCTCCTGCGGTCCGAGCGACATCCGCGAGAACACGGGATAGAGCACGCGCGCGACGACGATCGCCTCGACGAGGGTCGCGTTGTTGAAGAGGCGGTACGCCGCGGCGTACCAACCCACGTTCTCGGCTGGCGCCATGCCCTCGAGCATGACGAGGTCGACGTTGAAGTAGAACGTGCCGACGACGAGATATGCGCCGATTGGCAGCGCGCTCCGAAGGAGGGCCACGGCGCGGCGCGGCTCGATCTGCCAGACGATCGCCTTCTGTCCGCGCAAGGCGTAGAAGAGCAGCCCCGCGCTGACCATCGCGCCGACGAGGAACGCGCACGCGATGAGATAGAGGCTCGGAGTCGGCACGAGCACGAGGATCGCGATGCCGACGATCGCGGCGACGATGCGATACGCGCTCATCGAGAGCGAAGGGAACAGGAACTCCTCACGCCCGAGCAGATACGCGGTGACTGCGCCGCCCCAGGAGACGAACAGCGTGGCGATGGCGAGCACGAGGATCGCCCGCACGAGGTCGGCGTCGTATCCGAGTACGAGCGACACGACCAGAAGGAGCGGAAGCGCGACGAGCCAGAGGACCGAGCGGATGAGCAGCGTGGCTGCGATGACGCTCTGCTGTTCATCGCGTCGCTGCGCCACGGTCCGACTCACGAGTGTGCTCGTGCCGAAGTCGACGAAGATCAGAAGGAACGCGGCGTACGCGAGCGCCAGCGCGAGCTGGCCGAAGCGCGAGGGATCGAGATACCGCGCCTGCACCACCGTGAACACGAACGTGGCGACCCACACCGAAACGTGCGATGAGCCGACGATGAGGATGTTCTGCGCTGTCCGTCGCAGGCTGATCATCGCGTCAGCCGACGTGCCGGTATGCCACGCGACCCGCGGCCGCGAGCACCGTCACGGGCATGCGCGGGACGACGGACTTCGCGGCACGCGCCGCCCACGACGGCCGATGACGGTCAGCGGGAGCGGGCGGATTGCGGAGATAGATCAGGTCGCTCCGCACCGCACCGAACCGCTCCTTGAACTGGGCGAGCCCGTGGTGCTCGGGCTCGCAGCGCCCCCAATCGAGCGTCGTGGCGCCCCGCTCCTTCGCGCGCACGATCGTCTTCCACAGGAGCGACTTTCCCGTCCCCTGCCGGTCGCGGACGGGATCCGAGGCCGTGTACTTCACCATGAGCTGATCGCGGAACGAGATCGCCACCAGTCCGGCGATCGGCACGTCGTCCTGAAGGAGGAGATGCACCTCCAGCATCTCGCCGAGGCAGCGCGCGAGGTTCTGGAACCACGCGTACGGCTGCGGCGGCACGCCCTGCGTCGAGCGCGTCATGGCGTGGAGGCGGAAGTAGGCGCGCACGAGCGCGTCGTCGCGGCCGACGACGTGACTGAGTCCGCGCCGATCCGCTTTGCGGATGTCCTCCCGGTTGTCCCGCTTGATGCCTTTGAAGAGGACGTCGAGTTCGGGTCGCAAGTCGATGGCGAAGAAATAGTTGCTCTCGTCGCGCTCGAATCCGCCCACGGTCCCGCCGACGGTGCGCGGGCGAAGCTGCACGTATCGCCATCCGTTCACTCGCGCGTCGAACGCGACGTCGTCGAGGATCGCGGCAAGCTGCGTTCGATCCTCGACGAGCGGCTCGCAGTGGTCCGAGAAGGGCAGAGACACGAGACGCCGTCCGGTGAGCCAGCTCGCGATGAGGCAAAACGGGATCGCGCCGTGCAGCTCGTCCCCCCTCGTCGCGTAGACGATCGGTGCGAAGCCGTACGTCCGACGGAGCGCGTCCATCCACTCCGGCGTGTGGAACGCCGTCGCGCGCGGGTCGCGCTGCACGAGATCGCGCCACGCCGGGTCGATGAGGGGATCGAGCGTGCGGATCATCGTGCCGCACCCGCGGCGCGCGCCGCGCCGAGCTGACGGCGTCCCCACGCGACGTACGCGGTCGCGGGAAGCTCGAGCAGTGCGGGCAGCACGTCGTCGAACGCGAACACAGCGCATTCGATGGACGGCCGCAGCGACCAGAGATAGTCGAAGAGCGACAGCTGGCCGCGACGGATCGCGCCGAGCGCTGTCGGCACGTCGGTGAGCGCGCGGACCCAACGCACGCCGACACGCCCACGGACGGGCGCGATCTCCTCGCCGTGCACCATGCGCCAGAGCAGGTACGGGAAGTCGACGCCAGCGGCGCGCCCCAGCGTGTGCCAGCCCCAGACGCGGGGATTGATGTCGAGAAGAAGGAGTCGCCCGTCGCGCGCGTCGCGCTTGAATTCGACCTCGACGATGCCGTCGAAGCGGAGCGCACGCAGGATCCGCCTCGCCGCCGCCTCCACGTCGGGTGCATCGATCGTCTCGACGAACGTGCTCGCCCGACCGAAGTCCATCGGCCACTGCCGCGTGCGGCGCGCCGCGAGGTGCGCGATCGGCTCGCCATCGCGGCAGAGCGCGGCGAACGACAGTTGGGCATCGCCCCCGCCCGCCACGAGTTCCTGGATCATGATCGCGGACACGTCGCTGACCGCGCCCGCCTCGTCATAACGTGAGAGAAGCTCTGCGCGGTCCTGCACGGGCCAGGCCTTGTCGATCGTGAACGGATCGAGTGACGGACGCATCGCCGGCTTGAGGATCGCGGGGAACGGCCCGTCGTACGCAGCGACGTCATCGCGGTCGCGTGGCTGCCAGGTTCGCGGATGGTCGACATCGACACTGTCCGCGAGTCGATGCGCGAGGCGCTTGTCGTACGCCTGTTGGAGGATCTCCCACGGCACCAACACGCTGCTCCGGTAACGCTCCGCGAGCGTGTCGCGATTGCGCGCGAGGAACGCCGCTTCCTCTTCGCCGGCCGGGTACAACGTCCATCCTTCGAGCTCGCACTCTCGACCGAGCTCCAGCAGTCGCGCGACCTGCTCGGCTTCAGGCGCGGACGGCCACGCGACCGCGCGCCGGCAGTAACGCGACCAACCCGCGAGTAGGTGGTCGTCCGTCAGCACCCATACCGGGATGCCGTGGCGGCCGAGGCTGCGCACCACGCCGAGCGCCTTGTAGTCGCCGCCCAAGACGAGCGCCCCACGCGCAGCGCGAGCCCGGTCGCGCGTCGGCGCCATGGCGTCAGTGCGTGGCGCGCTGGAGCTCGACGGCGGGCTCCGTCTCGCGCGGCATCGAGCGGCCGCTGGTCACGCGCCGCGTCACCATCCGCGCCGCGAACTCCGTGCCCGAGACGAATCGCAGCAGCGGACCGAAGGAGTACATCGCCGGCGCGCCGACGAAATGCAGGCCCGGGACCGATGTCTCGAATCCGGAGTCGAGCACGGGGTGGCCCTCGACACACCGCACGCGCGCGACGAGCTCTGACGCGAGGAAGGGATACCGCCGGATGTCCACGCGATAGCCCGTCGCCATCAGCACGTGATCGACCTCGCGCAGGCTGCCATCGTCGAGCCGCAGGTGGACCCGGCCGTCGCGCTGCGCGACATCGACGACTTGCCTTCCCATGCTCACGACGAGACCGCCCATGCGCGGACGAAGCCAGAGCGAGGCACCGGGCGCGAGAGCGCGCCGAGCGGCGTCACGTTGCATCGAGCGCGGCAGCGCTCGGACGACCATCGGATGAGCGACGAGGTGACTGACGAACGCGGGCCCGACGTCGGTGCGGTCGAAGAGGATCGGGCCGAATAGGCCCTCACGTGGCGCGCGCCCGACCCAGCGGAACTTCCGCGCGCGCATGAGCATCTCGACCTCGGCACCGTTCTCCTGCAGCAGGACGGCGCTCTCGGTCGCGCTTTGCCCGCCGCCGATGACCACGACGCGACGACCTGCGAAGCGAGCGAGATCCGCGTGCTCGACGGAGTGGCTCGCGTGATCGGGAGACAGACCGTCGAAGATCGCGGGCCGCGCCGCGAACGGAGCGATGCCCGCGGCGACGATCACTCGCCCGACCTCGATTGACTCGCCGTCGGCGAGCGTGAGGCGGAAGCTATCGTCCATGGCCTCCACCCGCGTCACGCTCCGCGGGTCGAGATCCGGCAGCGCCTGCGCTTTGAACCAGTGGCCGTAGGCAATGAAGTCGGCGATCGGGATCGGCCGAGCGATGCCTCCCGCGCGCTGCTGCTCGAACACGTTGAGGTTGAGCGGCGAGCTCGGATCGCCGATGTGCGAGGCGGACCAGCTGCTGCGCAGGCACATCCCTTTCGGCATCTGACGCATCCAGAACGACATCGCGTCACCGAAGACGTGCACGTCAGCGCCGGCGCGGCGCAGCTCCGCTGAGACCGCGAGCCCATACGGTCCGGCACCGATCACGACAGCATCGAACGTTCTGGTCATGTCCTCGGCTCCTCGCGCGCTACCCAGTCACGCGTCTCCCACGAGCGCGCGACAAAGTCGCGGAGCGTGAGCGCGTCGATGTCGCCGGTCACCGCGAGCGCGCTGCGCGCGCCATCGGGCCATCGCCACACGCGGACGAGCGGACCGGGTGCTGATTCGATCGCGTCGAGCACCGACGCTTCGGACCATCTCTGGTCGGCCACGTCGATGTATGCGCCGAAGCGACCGCGCTCGGCGGAGATCTGCGTCGGGAATCCCTCTTCCGCGAGGAACCGGGCCACGTCCGGTGGTGACTGGCGCGAGACGCCGACCATCGGCAGCCGGTCAGCCTGGACCTCGAACGCGCACAGCTCGCTGCGGGAGTCGCGTCCGTGCCACGGCGCCGCGGGCACGTCGAGCCCGCGGACCAGCAGTGTCGCGTCCGCGTCGGCGGCGAGGGACACGCGGCAGCGGGCGGCACCCGCCGGCGTAACGGACAGCGAGAAGCTCGCGCGGCGCAGCCACCACGCCGCGATGTCGTCGAGCCGCGCGATGTGGACCGCGGGGCGGCGTCCGCGCGCGGCACGCAGGGACGCCTCGAGCGCGTCGCCGAGCTCGCCGATCCGCTCCGGGTGCAGCTGGATGGTGAAGAGATCGCCGCGGCGATACGTCGTCTCGAGGATCGCGAGCCACTGGTCTGAGAGCGCCGGCTCCGCGAGACGAAGCCGATCGAGGAGGATCTCGTCGTCGGGCACGGCGACGGGGATGTCGACGAGGCCGTCGCGCATGCGTGGCCGTACGGCGACCGTCCGTGCGTCGGCCGCGCCGTAGAGCCGCAGCGCGTATGCGTATTGCGCCGCGGCGGTCTCGTCCAGTTCCGACGTGACGAGCGGGAACACCACGGCCTGGCTGCTGTGATAGCGGAGGCCGAGCGCTCGCAGCACGTCGAGCGTCGCCTGGTTGTAGCGCAGATACGGACCGCGGAAACCGGTCGGACGCAGGCCGCTGCGCTCGAAGAGCTCGAGCGCTCGCGCGATCGTTCCGCGCTGGCGCGCGTGATCGAGCGCCGCGTGATCGCCGTGCACGAGACCGTGGACCGCGAGCTCGACGCCGCGCTCCGCGTAGCGCCGGAGGAGCTCGGGGTGGCGCTCGAGGACGCATGCGGTCGTCGGCCACGTCGGCCGGACGCCGTGAGCCGATGCGAGCGATTCGTAGCGATCGAGGCGACGCGCCATCGCCGACGTGGTCGCACCGAAACGCGATACGACCTGCGCGGTCCGCGCGATCGTCCCGCTGGCGCCGCGACTCTGGAGGCTGACGGCGAGGCTCATACCTTCTCGGCCACCTCGGCGAGCGCTTCGCGCGAGCCTTCGGCACGCGTGCCGCGCGGACTCGCGGCGCGCGTCCGCCCGGCGAGGCGCTCCACGATCTCGACGTACCGCCGTGCCTGGTGCACCCAGCGGTACGGCTCGTTCCGCGCGGTCGCGTTCCGGACCAGTCGCAGTCGCAGCGCCGGATCGGCGTACACGGCGTAGATCGCTTCCGCGAGATCCTGCTCGTCGCCGGAGTCGAAGATCTGGAAGCAGTCGTCGCCGAAATACGCGTCGACCGCGCGCGTGCGCGAGATGATCAGAGGCTTGTGCAGGGAGACGAGGTCGAACATCTTCGTGCAGAGGGTCACGTCGCGGAACGGGTCGCGCCGGACCGCGACGACACCCGCGTCCGCGGCGGCGAGGTGCGGCATGAGCTTGTCCATCGTCACCCAGCCGTTGAAGGCGACGCGGTCCCCGAGCTCGAGCTCGCGAGTGAGCGCCTCGAGGTCGGGACGGTGCGTCCCGTCGCCCCAGATCTCGAGTCGCAGACCGGGGATCCGGTCCCGAAGGATGCCCACCGCGCGCACCGCTAGGTCGAGGCCATAGTTCGGCTCGACGGTCCCGTGACAGATGAGCGTGAATGAGTCGCTCGCCGGCATTGGGCTCAGGTATCGCTCGGGGGTGAAGCGTTCGTCGTCGAAGGAGTTCAGGACGACGTCGATCTTCTCCGCGGGCGCGCCGCGCTCGACGAACCGCTCGCGCATTTGTTCCGTGCACGTCGTGACGAAGTCGGCGAAACGGATGCTGGCGCGTTCCAGGAACGTGAGCACCCGCACGATGCGGTGCTCGGGGGGCACGCCGTATTTCGTCGCGCCGTATTCCGGCATGCACTCGTGCAGATCGAGCAGCACGCGTGCACCGAGGAGCTTCGGCACGATCGCCGCGAACACGAGCCAATCGGGGACGGACGTCGTCTCGACCACGCTGTAGCGGTGGCGGAGGTGCAGCATGCCCGCGAGTGCCGTCGCCGCCGCTTGGAACACGACGAACTCGAACAGGTAGCGAAGCTTGCCGCCGCGCAGGCGTCCGATCGGGAACCGGTAGACGGACACCCCGTCTTCGCGCCGGTGGAACGGCTGGTCCTCGTACTTCAGGCAGATCACGTCAACGTCGTGGCCCGCGCGGACAAGCGCGCGTGCCTGGCGACTGACCCGCGCGTCATACGGGTAGTGCGAGTGCGTGATGATGCAGATGCGTGCCATCAGGCGACCTCTTCCGCCGCGCTCATGCGGACATCAGGAACGCGAGCTGCACGACGACCATCGCCGCCGCGAGCGCTGCCGCGAGCCAGGGGCGACTCGCGGCGCGGCTCAAGGAGCCCACGAGGACCGCACTGAGGAGGAAGGCCACCGCGAGGCCCGTGTACAGCATCGACCGGAACCCTAGGTCGCTCGTGTTGAGACGATGTCGTTCGCCGCATTGATGCCGAGCGCCGCCGCGGGGGCCGGCTGGACCGACGTCCGCGCCGACGGTCCGGGCAACGACTCGCTCAGCCCGATGAGCCTCGCCACCGTCGCCTGGGCCACGCCGAGGCCGTGGCTCGCCTCGAGGTATGCGTACGCCGCCGCGCGCATGCGTGCGCGGGTCTCGGCCGTGGTCGCGAGCTCGACCACACGCGAGGCGAACGGCGCTGGCTCGGATTCGATGAACGCCTCGCGGCCGGACTCGATCGCGAGGCCCCACGCACCGTCCGGCGTGGTGACGACCGGTATCCCGTGCCGGAACGCCTCGAGCAGCTTGATGCTGATGCCAAAGGGCCCGAAGAGCGGCGCGATCATCGCAGCCGAACGCGCGTAGACCGCTGCGATGTCGCTCCGGAAGCCCAGCATCGTGATCCCCGGCGCGCGCCAGGCCGATGGCGTGATCTGCTGGCCGTCCGCATCGGTCGGCAGGCCCGCACCAGCGATCTCGAGCGTCGCGCCCGGCATTCGCTGCCGCACGAGCGGCCACACCTCGCGGCAGAACCAGTCGACGCCGCGCACGTTGGGTTCCCAGCTCAGCTTGCCCGCGTAGCAGATCCGCGGCGCGTCGGTGTCGTGCTCGACGCGTGCGGCGATCGAGACGACCTGCGGTACGACGGGCGCTTCGACACCGGCCAGCTCGCGAAGGCCGCCCGCATCGCTCTCCGAGATCGCGCCGACCGCGTCAACGCCACGCAGGACACCGCGCTCGTACCGTCGCGCGGCGCGCGCTTCGGCGTCCGCGACCACGCGACGTATGCCACGCTGCCGGCGCGCGAACTCGACGAACCGATCGCTCTCGACGTTGTGCTGATCGAGCACGACGCGCGCGTTCGGCAGCAGCTCGCGGACGAGCGGGAGGTAGTAGGCCATGCCGAGGCCGTTGATCCAGACGACGTCGTAGGCGCGGCCCCGAAGCTCGCGGCGCAGCGCGCGGCGGACGGCGGGCGAGTCCCACTTCCCTCCCACGTACGGGACACCGCGCGGCGCACGGAGCATGACGACGCGGGGCACGTACCGCCGATGACGGAAGAGGTGGACGGGATGGAACACCGGATCGAGGACCGTGACCTTCGGTATGTCGCGTTCGAGCTCAGCACGGCGCTCGCGCGTGATCTCCTCCTCCGCCAGACAGAACATGTCGATGTGATCGACCTGCGGCAGCGACGCGAGGACGCGGAGCTGCGCGATCGAGCGCAGCCGCCCGCCGTCGCCCGCGGGCCATAGGAAGTCCGCCGACAGGTGGAGGATCCGCACGGGTGCGACTTTCTCCACGGCCTGTTGAGCGCTCATCGGTCGCCCTGTTGAGATGCGCTGGTCGCGGACGAGCGCGCGTGTTCTCCCGCGACGAACGAAGCGAGGCCGAGTGATGCGCCGAGGACGATCATCGTGCGGCTGTAGGTGAGACCGAGATCGACCGACGAGAAGACGACCTGAGCCAGCACGAGAAGCACCGGCAGCGACACGTACCACCGCAGCGACGGCTCCTGCACACGCCTGAACAACGACGTCCCAAGTAGCACGGCTCGCCCGACGAGGAACCACAGCGCGAACGCACCGAGGGCCCCGGCCTTCAGCCAGAGCCACAGCAGCGCGTCGTGGGTGATGAAGCGCCAAAAGATGAACGAGTTCTCAGCCGGCTCACGTTCGAAGAGGTAGCGCTGGCCGACGCCCACTCCGGTGATCGGCAGCTGGCTGACCGTGTACGCGATGTTCTGATGCTCGACATCGCGCCACGCGCTCGAAGCCTGATCCTCGAGGTCCGTCGACGATGCGTCGACGACCGAGCGCATGGCACGAAGCGGTTCCGCCGCAGGGCCGGTCGCATCCCAAAAACTCACGAGATAGAGACCGAGCCCGACGGTGACGATCGCCACGAGAATGGCCGTGCGCCTCGGACGCGTGAACGCGGCCATGAGCACGACCCCGAGGAACATGACCCCGAGCGCTATGAATGCGACGCGACGGTACGCGAGGAGCTCGGCGGTCAGAAAGAGCGGCTGCAGCGCAAGCAGCGTGACCACAAGCCGCGAGCGATGGCCGAGCAACACCGCGACAAGCGCGAGCATGATGGCCGCGCCGATGAAGATGACGTCCTCGTGGGCGATGATGGTCCGGAGGTCGTACGGGAGATCGGACGCGGCCTGATGGTTCAGGACCGTCTGGAACGCCTTGACCGCCGACCCGAGGACGAAGACCCAGACGAACACGCGGAGCTGACCCCCGTCGCGCACCAGGTTCGCGGTGAGGAAATACGCCATGGCCAGCTGCATGGGCGCTTTCAGCTCCGCGAGCGCGACCTCGGTGTTCCAGACCCCACCCCGAGCCGCACCGATGACTGTACCGAGCATGAAGGCTCCGATGTAGCCGAGCACTGCGAGACCGAGCGCGCCCATGCGCAGACGCTCTCGGTCGTGACGCCGCACGAGGAACGCGGCACCCGCCAGCAGCATGATCAGGTCCGCGAGGCTGAGACGGATCGGGAGCGGCGTGTAGGCGCTGATGTTGACGAAGAACTTCGTCTGCGTGATCGGATTGACGCCGACGAGGATGAACTGCTCGAGGAGGATCGCGCCAGCGAAGACGACGTAGAGGCCGATCACCGGTTGGGCCCAGATCCCGAGCACGACGATCGCTGCGGCGAGCGGCAGAAGCACGATCGGGTCTTGAACGTGAACGATCGCGAACGCGTACGCGACCGCGCCAAGCAGTGCGATCGTTGCGAGAACGGTGGGGCCGAGCGGCGGTGGCTGTCGTGCCCACGCGCGGGCTCTCTCGGCGTACGGCGCCGAGAGCATCACTTGCCCGGCGTCGACGGCGCGGTGACCACGTCGACTCTGACGCGGCCGGGAACGCCACTGCGGACCTGTCTGGTGCGTCCGCCGATCAGCGTCCCCACGAGCACGAGCAGCGCAGCCAGTCCGGCGCCCGCCGCGAGCGCGACGAACGCGATGATCACCGCCGTGCGCTCACCGCCGCTCGGCTTCTCCGATACGCGCGGCTGGTCGACGATCTGGAATTCGACCCCGCTGACCTCGAGGAGTGCCGGCGCGAGCACCGCACGCTCCTGTCGAGCACGCAGATCGCTGAGCCTCAA
>Ga0070697_100002466_pt1 | contig 14234 bp, 14 predicted proteins | sample KBSK1501metaG_FD_65475 | JGI IMG/M metagenome (GOLD analysis project Ga0070697, IMG submission 65475) | Corn, switchgrass and miscanthus rhizosphere microbial communities from Kellogg Biological Station, Michigan, USA - KBS K1-50-1 metaG | ecosystem: Host-associated > Plants > Roots >...
AGCAGCTTCAGCGCGACCTTGCGGCCGAGGCGCACGTGCTCGGCCAGGTAGACGACACTCATGCCCCCTCGACCGATCAAGCCCTCGATGCGGTAGCCGGCGATCTCAGTGCCGACGCGGTCAGCCATGACTTCCTCGGAGGGTCAGATCCCTGGGCCCGACGTAGCGCACGCGAGGGCGATACAAGCGGTTGTGCTCGTGCTGCTCGATGACATGGGCGAGGAGGCCGGCGCTGCGAGCGCACAGGAAGATCGGCGTGAACAGGTCGATCGGGATCCCGAGCAACGACAGGAGGAGGCCGATCGGCAGATCGGCGTTCGGATGCAGGTCCTTCTCGCGCTCCATGACGGCGACCACGATCTCGTAGGTCTGCACCATCATGGCGGCGTCCGGATCTCTGGCGGCGATCGCGTCGAGGTCAGCCTTCAACAGATCCGCTCTCGGGTCGGGCCGATGCATGTACACCCGATGGCCGAAGCCCATGATGCGATCCTGTGCGGCCAGGCGCTCGAGCAGGTACCCCTCGGCGGCGGCCGGACCGCCTCGGGAGGCGATCTGCGCGAACATCCGAGCCGCGGCTTCATTCGCGCCGCCGTGGAGCGGACCTTTGAGTGCTGCGGTGGCGGCCACGATCGCGGCGTAGATGTCGGCGTAGGTCGAGGCGACGATCCGAGCGGCGAACGTCGAGTTCGCCAACTCGTGCTCGGCGTAGCAGATCGAGATGCGGTCGAAGATGGCGATCGTGTCGGCGTCGGCGGGGCGGCCGTAGATCATCTGGAGGAAGCTGGCTGCGTACGAGAGACCTGGGTTCGGCTGCATGAACGGCTGACCGTGGAGAGCGCGGTAGGCGTTCGCCGCCAGCGTGGGCGACTTCGCGAGGATCCGCACGGCCTTCGCCAGGTTCGCCTCGCGTGAGTGATCGGCGAGCACCTCCGCGTTCTCGTAGCCCGCGAGGATCGACAGCCCGCTCCGGAGCGCGTCCATCGCCACGGTGTCCGAGGGCAACCGCCGCAGGATGTCCGCCATGCCCTCGGGCAAGTGGGCGTGGTCGCCGAGCTGGCGCGCGAACGCGGCGCGCTCCTCATCGTTCGGGAGGTGGTCGAACAACAACAGGTGCGCAACATCGGCGTACGTGGAACCGCGGGCGAGCTCGATGAGGTCGTAGCCTCGCACGACGATCCGCTCGTGTTCGGCGTCGAGGAGCGAGATCTCGCTCACGGTCGCGACCACGTCCTCCAAGCCCGGACGGACCTCCTCGCTCACGCGTCGTCCTCCCGCGCCAGCGAGCGGTCGAGCTCGGCGTACGCGTCGTAGCCGATGAGCTCATAGAGCTCGGCCCGGGTCATCATCCGGTCCAGCCACTCGCCCTGCGCGCCGTCGCGAACGAGGTCCGCGTACATGGCGCCCACGTGCTTGGCCGCAACGCGTGCTGCTGAGACGGGGAAGATCACCAGCCGGTAGCCCAGCTCCCCGAGCCGTTCGGCCGACAGCAGCGGCGATCTCCCGAACTCGGTCATGTTGGCGAGGAGCGGTCCCGGCACCGCCTCGGCGTACGCCCGGAACTCGTCCTCGGTCTCGAGGGCCTCGGGGAAGATCATGTCGGCGCCCGCCTCCCGGTAGGCGAGCCCTCGGCGCACCGCCTCGTCGAAGTCGTGGGTCGCGCGCGCGTCCGTGCGCGCGATGACGACGAGGTGCTGGGCGGCAGTGGCAGCGGCGGCAACCTTCTCGGCCATCTCCTCGACCGTTGTCACCTGCTTGCCCTCAAGGTGCCCACACCGCTTCGGGTCCACCTGGTCCTCGATCTGGATCGCGGCACACCGCGCGCCCTCGAGCTCGCGCACCGTGCGCATCACGTTCAGCGCGCTGCCGAACCCGGTGTCGGCGTCCACGATGAGGGGGACCCGGGTGACGCGCACGATCTGCCGCGCCGCGCGGGCGACCTCGTCGAGCGTGACCAAGCCGACGTCGGGCATCCCCATCGACGCCGAGAACGCGGCGCCGGAAAGGTAGAGGACCCTCGCGCCCGCCCGGACGGCGAGGAGCGCGGTCAGACCGTTGAACACGCCCGGCACGGTGAGCAGCTCGTTCCACCCTGAGAGGAGGTCGCGAAGTCGTTTCGCCGGATGTTCGCCTGGATCTGGCGTGAGCCATGTCATGCGAGGATCTCCGGCCCGGCCCCGTTCGCGCTTTCGCCGAGCGCCCGCATCAGCGCGTCGAGGTTCCCCTCGCGCTCGAGGTCCCAGACGAGGTGTTGGACCCAGGCCGTCCGCTCGTGGTCCCAACGCTCGGCAACGTTCGCCTTGTACTTCGCGACGACCTCCTCGTCGGTCATCGGGTTCCGCGAATGGCCACGGGGGTAGCGGACCTCGCGCACCCGTTTGTCGCCGGTCACCGTCGTGACCGTGATGCGGTTCGGGATGCCCTCAGGGTATCCCGCGGTGAGCTCGAGGTCCTCACGGACGGTGGTGCGCTCCCGCAGGATCTCGAGGGTGACCGGGTCGCGGATGCGCTCGAGGTCGAACGTCCGCTTCGTGACCTCGCCGTCCATGAGCGCCGCCACCACGATGTACTGGATCGAGTGGTCGGCCGTCTCGCGCGTCTTCGGATCCCACTTCTCGGGGTCCTTCGCGATGATCTGGTACGCGGCATCGAACGTGTCGATCGCGATGCTCGCGACCTGGGCGATGTCGCCTACCACCTCCTCGGGGAACTGGAGCGCGGCGTCGACCGCGCTCTGCGCGTGGTACTCGACCGGCCAGTACTTCACGTACGTATCGAGGATGCGCGTCGGCGGCGCCGCGGCCACGAGCCGCCAGAGCACGGCCTCGTCGAATGCTTCACCGGCGAGGAGCTGACGCACGAACCCCATCTCGCCCTCGAAGGGCTCGTTGGGTCCGGTCATGCCGGCGTCGGCGAGGAGCGAAGCGAACAGCGCGTGACGTCCGGCGTCTGCCGCGGCCGCTCCCTTCCACATCGAGAGCTCGCCGACGCGCGTCTGCCGCATGGCGGCGTGGGGGACCGAGGCCATCGCGACGGCGTGCTCGATGCGCTCGGGCGACAGGCCGAGCATCGCCCCGGCGCCGCATGCCACCCCGACGGCGATGTAGTTCACGTGATCCCAGCCGTGGGCGCGAAGGCTCGCAGCATCGCAGAGCGTCACGCTCACCTCGTACGCGACCGCGATCGCCCGGATGAGCTCGCGCCCGCCGAGCTCGCGCCGCTGAGCGAGTGCGGCGAGCGGTGCGATGACGTCGCTCGGGTGCAACGGTTCCTTCGACAGGTACGTGTCGTTGAAGTCGAGGGCTCGGACGGCCACGCCGTTCGCGAAGCCGGCGACCTCGGGGTTCGCATGGATCTCCGAGCCCCAGATCGTCGCGCCTGCCGGGTCGATCGATCCCTGGGCGTACCTCCGGGCGGCGACCGGAGCGTCCTGCTCGAGCGCGGAGATCGCCACGCCCACGCTGTCGAGCACCCGGCGCTTCACCTCGTGGACCGTCTCGGTCGGGAGCTCGGACCAGGTCACGCCATGGGCGTACTCGGCCAGCAACCGGCTGATGCGGTCCGACACGCGGACTCCCCCCGGACCGTCCTGCGCGGCCTCGGTCCTGCGAGAATCTACACTCCCCCTGCCGGGCACCCCGCGGGTGGCCGTCGATCCTCGAGGAAGGGACGTGATGACCGAACCGCTCGTGGGCGTGGTGATGGGCTCGGCCTCGGACTGGGAGGCGATGCAACACTGCGCGGCAACGTTGGAGAGCCTCGGCGTGCCGTTCGAGGCCCGGGTGCTCTCGGCGCACCGCACGCCCGATGAGCTCGCCGAGTACGCGGCGACGGCCGAGTCCCGTGGTCTCGAGGTGGTCATCGCCGCCGCGGGCATGGCTGCGGCGCTCCCGGGAGCCGTGGCCGCCAAGACGCTGCTCCCGGTGCTCGGCGTCCCGATGGAATCGAAGCTGAACGGGCTCGACTCGTTGCTATCGATGGTGCAGATGCCGGGAGGGATCCCGGTCGGCACGCTCGCCGTGGGCAAGGCCGGCGCCGTGAACGCCGCGATCCTCGCCGCCCAGATCGTCTCGGGCGCGCACCCCGAGATCCGCGATCGCGTTCGAGCGCATCGCGAGCAGCAGTCCGCGGCGATCCTCGCCAACCCCGATCCGTCGGCGAGCTGACGGGTGGCATACCTTACGTGCCCGTGGTGCCTGACCCCGCAGCTCGTCGCGGACGACAGCATCATGTACCGATGCTTCACGTGCTACGGCGAGATCGCGTTCTATCCCTGCCCGGAGTGCGGCTTCGCGCAGACGGTGAACAAGAAATGGGTCGCGTTCTCGTGCGGGAAGTGCAACGCGAAGGTCACCCTCCCGCATCGATGGAGCTTCGCCGACGCGGCCAAGGCGTATCAGGTTCGCGGCATGGGGAAGTCCTGGCCTCCGATGTGAGGCGCTAGCGGCTTCGGCTCGACCAGAAGGCCAGGTACGACGCGAGCTGACCGAGCACCATCAGCTCACCGAACTGGAGCAGGCTGTGGAGCCGTTTGATGTGCACGATCGGCAGCGGGTGCGTATCGATCAACAGCCTGAGCGCGGCGGTCGACATCCCGGCATCGCCGGCGTGCGCGACCGCGGCGTCGCTCCACACGAACCAGAGCGTCGAGCACAAGATCGCGACGGCGATGCCCGCGATCGTGGCCAAGATCGCGAACCCGGGTCGAGCGAACGACGGGATGCCGGCTCCGCGGTCGAACCCGTACCAGCACCACACCGCGCCCCAGATCGTCATGGCGACCGAGAGCGCGAGGCCGATCTTCCCGGCCAGACCCTCGCCGCCGTCGAGGATCAGGCGCGCGACCACCCCGGTCTCGACGCGATCCTCGTCGATCCCCGTGATCCGCACTTTCACCCAGGGATGCCGGATCGACAGGTAGGCCATGATCCCGGCGACGAGCAGCATCGCTCCCGCGACGAACAGCCCGGCGTCGAAGCGGCGCCGATGTTCCACGACCGGCAGCGCCGGTCCGCCCAGCATGAGGGACGAGAGCGTGGGCTCCGCGACGGTGGTTCCCGCGCCGTGCCCGCCCGCTCCGCTCTGGGTCGCCCACACGTCGATCGCGGGCGGCGTGGGCGCCGAAAGCGCCGAGGGTGGCGGAGGTGCTTGATCCCTCTGCGTGGTCGAAGCCCACACGGCCCGGACCGCTTCGACGGGCGCCATGTCTTCGTCTGCTCCCGCCTGGAGCGAGCGGCCGCAGTGCCTGCACCGGATGACCGAGTCTCGGAGCTCCCCCTTGCACCACGGGCATGTCTTCATCCTTGTCACGTCGTCGTGTCGGGAGCCCACTTGAGGGTTCGGGACCCCGCAGGACCGATCGTGCATGGATGTCCGGCCCGGCCTCCTACAGGGAGGGCGTGCGCATGAGCCCGCGCATCCTGCTCGCCATACCCTCGAGCAGCTTGAGGGCGAGCTCGGGCTCGGCCTTGAGCAGCTTGCGGAAGGCCCCGCGTTCGATCCGGATCGTGGTGAGCTCGGTTTCGGCGACGACGGACGCCGACCGCAGGCCGCCGTCGAGCAGCGCCAACTCGCCGAAGAAGTCGCCGGGCCCGAGCTGCCAGGTCCCCATCGCGCTCGCGATCTTCCCTCGGAGCACCTTGGCGTCCCCCGACTCGATGACGTAGAAGGCCTGACCGGGGGTCTCCGCCCGGACGATCATCCGGCCGGGGGAGTACCGCACCTCCTGTGCGAGCTCGGCGACCGTCGCGAGGTGCGTGCGAGACAGCCCGGAGAAGAGCGGCACCTGGGAGAGCCGTTGGATGGCGGGACGTTTCGAGGCGGACGCCGCGAGCGGGCCCTTGGAGGTTGGCACGGGCCCATTCCATCAGACCTCGCCGGACCCAACAACGCGGAGGTGTGGAGAAACCGCGTTCACCACTACTCTCTCCCGGGACGGCTGGAGGTCACGTGGACGCAGACGATCGAGATCGAGCGGGGGAACCGGACGACCGCGCCGAGCGTTCGGCGCTCGCCCCGGTGCTCGAGGCGTTCTCCCCGATGTCCCTGCACGTCCATCGGATGACCGGCGCCGTGATCGGGCGCCCGGGTGAGCTGGCCGCGATCCAGCAGGAGATGGCCAGCGCGCGGACGGGGAGGCTCGTCGGCCTCACGATCGAAGGGGAGCCCGGCATCGGGAAGACCCGGCTGTTGCTCGCCGCCCGCGAGATGGCCGAGCAGGCGGGCCTCACGACGATCGCCGTCACGGCCGACGAGGAGCTCCGGGGGCCGTTCCTGCTCGCGCGATCGATCCTCGGCTCGCGCGAGGCCGTCGAGGCCGTATCGGGTCGACCGGCCGAGGAAGCGCTGGCGAGATGCCTCGAGGCGATGTCCGGGCAGGACGATGCGAGCTTGGCCAGCCTGCCCGCGGACCGCCGGCTCCTGCGCACCTTTGACCTCGGCGCCGTCGCGTTCCGTGCCCTCGCCGAGGACCGGGGCCTCGCCTTGTTGATCGACGATGTCCAGTGGGCCGACGACGACAGCCTGCGCCTCCTGCGATACGTGGTGCGAGCCAACGCGGCCGATCCGATCCTGTTGATCTTCGCGATCAGGCCCGAGGAGCTCGCCCTCGTCACGGAGGCGGTGAACATGGTGGCTGACATGGACCGCATGGGAGCCATCCGCCGGGTGAAGCTGAACCGCTTCAATCAGGTGGACACGCGGGAGTTCCTCGGGCAGGTGCTCGGCGGACCGGTCGACCCGGCGGGCGCGGCCGTGATGCACACGCAGGCCGAGGGTGTTCCGTTCATCGTCGAAGAGATGGCTCGCGCGTACCGCGAGGGCGGCATGATCCAGCAGATCGACGGGGTTTGGGCGCTGGCTCGCAACGCCGACCGCCTCGTGCCCTCCGCCGTGAAGACCTTGATCTCTCGGCGAGCAGCGCGGCTCCCCGATGAGACGAAGTCTTCGCTCGCCGAGGCCGCCGTGCTCGGACGCCACTTCAGCCTGAAGGACCTGCGCGAGGTCAAGCTCCGGGTGAGCGAGGAGGACCGCGAGCCGGAGACCCTTGCGGAGGCGCTCTCGCCGGCCGTCGTCGCCGGCCTGCTCATCCAGCATCCCGAGGGATCTGCCGCCGACTACAGCTTCCCGCACGAGCAGGTCCGGGAGTTCGCGATGAGCACCCTGACGCAGGCCCGCCAGCGCGCGATCCACGGCGCGATCGTCGAGATGCTGCTCGCCGGCGAGCCGACCCCCGCCAGTCTTCCCTTGCTCGCGCACCACGCCAAGGCGGCGGGCGACGCGGGGGTGTGCGTGCGGTTCTCGATCGACGCCAGCCGGAACGCGCTCGCCGCCAACGCGCCTGAGGAGGTGCTCCGGGTCGTGGACCTCGCGCTCCCGCTCGCGGCGACGCCGCAGCAGCGCGTGGACCTGCTGGAGTCGCGCGACCGAGCATTCGACATGCTGCGGCGCCCGGCCGACCGGATGCAGGGCCTCGCGGAGCTCTCCGCCCTGGCCGAGGCGCTCGGCGACTCGCGGTTCGAGCTCGACGTGCGGCTGCGCCGCGCCGCCGCGTTGCGGATGGCCGAGGAGGAGGACCGCGCCGCGGAGCTGGCGCGCGAGGTGCGCGAGCTCGCGGCGTCGCGCGGCGATCGCGAGGTCGAGCTCGGCGCGTGTCTCGAGCTCGGGCAGGACCTGTTGCGCTCGACCGCCGGGGAGACGTTCACGCCCCCGGCCCTCGAGGTGGACCTCGACGGCGCCGAGGAGGCGTTCCGCCGGGCGCTCGAGATCGCGCGGGAGCTCGGGGACGACGCGAAAGCCGCCGTGTCGCTCCGAGAGCTCGGCGTGATCCAGCTCGGACGGCTGCGCGCGTGGTTCATCGAGCAGGTTCGGCTCGGAGCGCACGTCCCGATCGCGAAGCGCGTCGCCGCGGGCGAGGTGCTGGATGACATGATGATGGATCTCCCGATCGCGCCGCTCGTGCTCGAGACGTCCCAGCTGCTCGGGGAGGCGCTCGAGCTGTTCGAGCGGGTCGGGGACCGGCGCGGCGCGATGTCGACGATCATCGCGATGGGGTTCTTGAACTGGGCCCCCGACATCCACCTCGGGACCGGCTCCGCGCGGCACATCGAGGAGATCCGGCGGCTGACGTCGCAGATGCGCGCGTTCACGAACGCGAGCGAGCGTGCGGCCTTCGAGGCGCAGATGCTCTACGGCGTCCACGTGTTCGCCCGCGCGAAGGTCATCCCCGACCTCGCGGTGTCCAGGGGTGAGGAGGCGTTCCGCACGGCGTCAGAGATCGGGGATCACGCCCTCGCGTTCCTGGCGGCCGGGGGCACGGCGCTCGCGCATCTGGATCTCGGCGATGTCGACGCGGCGAAGGCGTGGCTGGACCGGGCCGCGGGTATCGCGGCGGAGAACCCCACGCCGCTCCGTGCCCGCCGGCTCGAGACGTGGCGGGGGCTGTGGTTCGCGGCCGCGGGCGACGTCGCCGGCATGCGTGAGCACCTGGAGCGCGCGGTGGAGCTCGCGACAGCGAGTGGGCAGGTCGCGGCTCGATGCGAAGCCACGGCCCGCCTCGCGGTGGAATCGGCGCGCCTGGGGGCCGAACACGGCGACGAGGTCCTCCTTGACGTCGCCGAGCGAGCCGGCCGTCAGGTGCAGGAATTCGCGCTCCTGGTGTCGGGCCACCCGCCGTGGCCGGCGCAAGCCGAGGCGGCGCTCGCCACGGTCGCGCTCTCGCGAGGCCAACACGCCGAAGCAGCGGACCTCGCCCTCTCGGCCGCATCCCGGCTCCAGGCAGCGATGCAGGAGGACCTGCACGCGGACGTCCTGCTGTCGATCGGGCGCGTCTTGCAGGCGACCGCCGCCCCCGAGTGGGTCGAGTTCCGCGAATACATCCAGCGCTCCCTCGCGATGATCGCGCAACGGACGATCGACGAGGCGATCCGCGTGCGGTGGTTCCGCGGTCCGCTCGGGCGCGCGCTGACCGAGCTCGCGGGCCAGATCGACATGGTGACGGTGGATGCCGGTGCCGCCGGGAAGACCGACGATGAGAGCGTCCTGCTCCGCAGCTTGATCCACGGTCGGACGAACCAGGAGATCGCCGAGGACATGGGCATCGATGAGGATGCCGTCACCCGGCAGCTCGGCGAGCTGTTCGCACGGATCGGCGCCTCATCGCGCGCCGAGGCGACGGCGTTCGCGTTCCGGGAGGGCGTGCTGTGACGCCCCGGACGGGAGAGCGCTGATGCTGCGCGCTCGGGTCGACCGGCATCGGTGCATCGGTGCGGGAACGTGCGTCACGATCGCGCCGACCGCCTTCGACTGGCACGCCGGCGACATCTTGAAGGCCGACGTCGTGAACGCCTCGAGCGTGGAGGACGAGCAGCTCCGCGAGGCCGCGCTCGCCTGCCCGACGGGCGCGATCATCGTGGAGGAGGTCGAGGAGCTCCTCCCGTGGCAGCTCCGCGGGAAAGAAGCGCCTCGCCGCGTCGAGAAGACCTTCATGTTCACCGACATCGAGGGGTCCACGAACCTGGTCGAGGTCCTCGGCGATGACGCGTGGCAGGGCGTGCTCCGGTGGCACGACGAGACCCTCCGGGCGCTGTTCGTCGATCACCGAGGGGAAGAGGTCGTCGCCACCGGCGATGGGTTCTTCGTGGGGTTCGACTCGCCCGATGATGCCCTCGCGTGCGCGGTCGCCATCCAACGCCGGCTCGACGAGCACCGGCGAGTGAACGGCTTCGCGCCGAAGGTCCGGATCGGCGTCCACGCGTCCGGAGCCACGCAGGTCGGCCGGAACTTCTCCGGCAAAGGGGTGCACGAGGCCGCGCGCATCGCTGCGCTCGCCGACGGCGGACAGATCCTCTCGAGCCGTGACACGGCCGTGGGCGGGCGATTCCCCACGTCGAACCCCCAAGAGGTGACGCTGCGAGGGACCTCCGAAGCGATGGCGATCGTCTCGATCGATTGGAACTAGCGGCTCAGCTGAGGCTCACGCGCTCTGCCGCAGCGAGGTGATATCGCGCATGACCCCTTGCCAGCACAGCGGCTGTCCGTTCGACCCGAGGACCAATACCGCTTCGTCGCGCAACCACAGGATGCGCCCGTCGCGCGTGAACATCCGGTATTCCTCCGCGTACGGCTGCCGGTCTCGGTTGGCGATTTCGCACGCGGCGACGATCCGCTCCTGATCATCCGGGTGGATACAGTCGATCCAGAGGCTCGCATCACCCATCCACTCCTCTTGCGTGTACCCGAGGATCGTCTCGATCTGGGGGCTGATGGCGAACATCCGACCGCTGTCCAAGGCCTCGGTGTAGGTGATGACGGGGACCATCTCGACCAGCGAGCGATACTTCGCCTCGGCCTCCTCGGCGCGGCCCAGGGCTACCTCCAAGTATGGATCCGTGCTCGGTTGGCTCATCGCTCCGCTTCCCCTCAGGATGCGCGGTCAACGACCGCACCTCCGATGCATCGGCAACGGGGCACCCGAGATTGAGCATTCGGGTGCCCGTCAACCGATGCGCGGGGTAGGTGTGTACGGCCCTTCCTCTCCCCGTCAACTTGGGTCCGAACCTGCCCGAAGCGGGGAACGAATACCCAGGGTCCGCGGAAGGAGGCCAGATGAACGTGCGATTCATGCGGCGGCCCTTCATGGGGATGCTCGCGCTCGCGGTGGCCGTGCTCGCGAGCGCGTGTAGCTCTTCGAAGGCGGGAACCTCGACGTCGACCACGAGCGCATCGATGCCAACCACGAACCCGGCGGGTGTGCCCGCATCGACGCTCGCCCCGATCCACGGCGCGTACTCACCGACGATCGATCCGGCGAACTTCGTCACCACGATCGATAACCGCTACTGGCCCCTGATGCCGGGCACGGCCTACCACTACCAAGGTGTTCGCGGGAAGACACCGCAGACCGACGACGAGGTCGTGACCAACCAGACGAAGCAGATCCTCGGCATCACGTGCACGGTCGTCCGAGACACCGTCTCGGAGCACGGGGTCGCAGTGGAACGGACCCTCGATTACTACGCACAGGACTCGCAGGGGAACGTCTGGTACATGGGTGAGGATTCGTTCGAGCTGCAGAACGGTCAGATGGTGAGGGCCAGCGACTCATGGTTGTCCGGGGTCAAGGGAGGGGAGCCCGGGATCATCATGCCGGCCAACCCGCAACCGAACGAGCAGTATCGGCAGGAGTACTACCCACCCGGCAAGGCACTCGACGAGGCGACGGTGCTGAACCTCGACGGAAGCATCAAGGTGCCGAACGGCAGCTACACCGGGCTTCTCGTGACGTCCGAGTATAGCCCGCTGGAACCCCAGACGGAGCAGAAGTACTACGCGCCCGGGGTCGGCGAGGTAGAAGAAACCGTGGTGAAAGGCCACCACGAGGAGTTCAAGCTGGTCAGCGTGACGACCTAGGGTCTGGTCTCTCAGGCGATCGTCGTGCCCCAACCCGCGTCGTCATCGGGGTAGGGGTCGATGGGCCTTTCCTGGCGAGCTCCTGCCGTCAAGAGGTCATATGCCTGCCGGCGGGCTCACACACGAGCCGATAGTGTCATCAGCTACGGGACCGTGGAGGCCGAGGCGGAAGCTCCGATGATCGCAACCACCGACATTCTGACCGTGTTCCTCCTGGTCATCATCCTCATCATCGTGTTCGCCATCCTCCTCAAGCTGAAGTAGCCAGCTCGCCTGGCCAGAGCGTGCGGGACGCCACGAACTACTCTCTCCGACCCGGGCTTTCGCGAGCGCGCCGGGGAGGACTCGAACCTCCGACCCGCTGCTTAGAAGGCAGCCGCTCTGTCCACTGAGCTACCGGCGCTCGGCCCGATTCTACGGGTCGATGTCGCCTCCGCACGCGAGGAGTGATCCCGCTAGAACGTCACCGAGGCCGTGTTCGAGCAAGTCGTCGTGCCCGCCTCGCACACCTGATACGTGAACGTCCCGCGGCTCGAGCCGAGACGATCGGTCGCGCTCCCGTCGTTCACCGTCGTGACCGGGCCGAGACCGTTGCGGGTGATGTCGACGTTGGCTGACGTCGCGCCCGACCACGTCAGGGTGGCGATGTGCGCTCCGAGCAACGTGGTGGTACCAGTCACGGTGAGTGTGATCCCGGGCGGCGGTGGCGGAGGAGGCGGCGAGCCGGAGCCCGTGAAGAGCAGGAGGTTCGGGCTGCCCGGTCCCGGGTTGATGACGACACCGGGCGTGGCGTTCGCGACCAGGCCCGCGGTGACCTGCGCCGGTGTAGAGGACGGGTTCGACTGGAGGTAGAGCGCAGCCGCGCCGGTGACGTGCGGGGTGGCCATCGAGGTGCCGCTGATGGTGTTCGTGGCTGTGTCGCTCGAGCCCCACGCGGACGTGATGTTGACGCCGGGCGCGAACAGGTCGACGCACGTTCCGTAGTTGGCGAAGGAAGCTTTCGTGTCCGTGGCATCCGTCGCGCTCACCGTGATGGCCGTTGGGACACGAGCGGGCGAGGTGCTGCACGCATCCTTGGCGTTGCCGAGGAGGCCGCCATTGCCCGCCGCGATGGCGTACGTCACGCCATCGGCGATCGAGCTCGCGACCGCCTGGTCCAGTGCGGTCGAAGCCGAGCCGCCCAGGCTCATGTTCGCGACCGCGAGCTCGCCCGGGTCGTGGTCCTGCGTGACCCAGTCGATCCCCGAGATCACCTGCGAGTTCGACCCAGAACCCTGACAGTTGAGCACCCGGACCGCGACGAGCGTCACCGCCTTCGCGACGCCGTACGTCGAGCCGCCGATGGTGCCCGAGACGTGGGTGCCGTGACCGTTGCAGTCGTCGGCCGAACCGCCGTCGACGGCGTCGAAGCCGCTGATCGCCCGGCCTCCGAACTGCGTGTGGGAGAACCGGATCCCCGTGTCGATGACGTACGCGGTGACGCCCGCACCGTCCACCGCGTACGAGTAGGAGTTGTCGAGGGGCAGGTTGCGCTGATCGATCCGATCCAGCCCCCACGTGGCCGGCGACTGGGTGGTGAACGCGTGCATCCTCGTGTCCTGCTCCACGTATGCGACGCTCGGGTTCCGGGCCAGGTCCAGCGCATGGGCCGCGCTCAGATGTCCCGCGACGAATCCATGCAGCGCGGCACGGAAGACCGTTCCGACGCTTCCGTGATAGGTGCGCACGACCTCGCTGGCCACGCTACCGATGCGAGCCGCCGCCGATGGCCGGAGCACCACGATGTACCGGCCCGGGATCGCATCCGCGTGTCGGATCAGACGCCCGTGCGCCGCCGAGGCCGGCGAGGCTCCCCAGACCAGCAGCGCGACGAGCAACGAGAAGGCGAAGAGCGAGCGGATATGGCGAGCGCGGTTCATGGTGCTCCTCTCGAGTTCGAGCGCGGAAGTCGCCCTTGAGTATCGGCGCGACGACTCACCGTACTGGAGCGCGAGACCCCGAGCCAGTCCCTCGGGAGGCTGTCACCCGATGGCCCGAGCACGCCCGGGCAGATACCATCGGAGCATGGCGATGCCCAAGGCCGGACCGCAGACCGTCGCGGCGTACGAACGCGTGGCGGAAGCGTTCGTGGACCGCGGCGCGAAGAAGGGCTCGATGTTCGGCATGCCGGTGCTGAAGGCCAAGGACAAGGTGTTCGCCGGCACGTTCGGCGACGCGATGACGTTCAAGCTCGGCCCCGAGGATCTCGCGAAGGCGCTGAAGAGCAAGGGCGTCGAGCCGTTCGAGCCGATGAAGGGACGGGCGATGAAGGAGTGGGTGCTCGTCCCGCTCGCGAGCAAGGCGAAGTGGGCCGCGCTCGCCGAGCAGGCGTGGAACTACGTGGCCCGATGACGAACGTCGTCTCGTCGATCATCGGGGGATCGCGCACCTCCGACGCACGCGGCGGCCGGCTGCAGATCCCCAACCCCTCGCACCTGTCCGACCCGGTCGCGGAGGCGCTGCTCGGCGACGCGACGACCTTCGTCGAGGCATGTCGCGTCGCGCGCGAGGCGCAACAAGGATGGGCGCGCACGCCGGCACCGGTGCGTGGACGTGCGATCCAACAGCTCGGCCGGCTGGTCGAGGACAACAAGGAGACGCTCGCGCGTCTGCTGACGCGTGAGATCGGCAAGCCGTACCGGGAGTCGCTCGGCGAGGTGCAGGAGGTCATCGACACCTGCTCGTTCTTCCTCGGTGAGGGGCGCCGCATGTACGGCATGACCGTGCCCTCCGAGTTGCCCGACAAGCAGCTGTTCACGTTCCGGGCGCCCGTGGGCGTCGCCGTG
>Ga0070697_100002467_pt1 | contig 14224 bp, 14 predicted proteins | sample KBSK1501metaG_FD_65475 | JGI IMG/M metagenome (GOLD analysis project Ga0070697, IMG submission 65475) | Corn, switchgrass and miscanthus rhizosphere microbial communities from Kellogg Biological Station, Michigan, USA - KBS K1-50-1 metaG | ecosystem: Host-associated > Plants > Roots >...
ACCAGCCTGCCGGCGCACATCACCGCGATGCGGTCGGCGAGATAGTTCACGACCGCGAGGTTGTGCGAGATGAAGATGTAGGTGAGGTTCAGCGCCTTGCGCAAATCGAGAAGCAGGTTCAGCACCTGCGCCTGCACCGAGACATCCAGCGCCGACACCGGCTCATCGAGGAGCAGCAGCTCCGGCCCGAGCGCGAGCGCGCGCGCAATGCCGATGCGCTGGCGCTGTCCGCCGGAAAAGCTGTGCGGATAGCGCCGCAGAAAACGCAGGTCGAGGCCGACCAGCGCCATCATTTCCTTCACGCGCTGGAAACGCTCGTCCGCATCGCCGATTTTGTGGATCACGAGCGGCTCGCTCACGATGTCGTATGCCGTCATGCGCGGGTTGAGCGAGCTGAACGGGTCCTGGAAGACGAACTGCACCTTGCGCCGATAGGCGAAGAGCTGCGCGCCTTTCAACGCCAGCACGTCCTTCGGCACTGCACGATCGTAATAGGTCACCGAGCCGGCATCCGGCGTCACCGAGCGCAGGATCATGCGCGCGGTGGTGGTCTTGCCGCAGCCCGACTCGCCGACGAGGCCGAGGCATTCGCCGCTCGCCACGGTGAAGCTCACATCATCGACCGCGACGATGTCTTCCTCTTCTCCTCGGGGAGAGAACGCACGCTTGCGCAGGCCGTAGCGCTTGGTGAGATGCTGGACCTCGAGCAGCGTGCCCTCGGGCGGCGGCGTGTAGTTCTCACGCGTGGCAATCAGGTGCTCGTCGGTGACGAGCACTTCGCGGATCGGCGTCAATCGCTCGCCGGGTTGCATGTTGAAGCGCGGCACCGCGCGCATCAGCGCCTGCAGATACGGATGGTGCGGATTGCGGAAAATCTCCTCGACGCGGCCCGCCTCCATGACGCGCCCGCGATACATCACGACGACTTCTGCCGCCATGTTGGCGACGACGCCGAGGTCGTGCGTGATGAGCAGCACCGCCATGCGCAGCTCGCGCTGAAGCGAGCCGATGAGCTGGAGGATCTGCGCCTGGATCGTGACATCGAGCGCAGTCGTCGGCTCGTCGGCGATGAGCAGCGCCGGCCGGCAGATCAGCGCCATCGCGATCATCGCGCGCTGGCGCAGGCCGCCGGAGAGCTCGAATGGATAGGTGCGCTCGGCTTTCACCGGGTCGGGAAAGCCGACCAATCGCAAAGTCTCGATCACGGCGTCGCGCCGTTCGGCGCCGCCGATTCCCGCGCGGTGCAGCGCCAGTGTCTCGCCCACCTGGTCGCCGATGGTGTGCAGCGGCGAGAGCGCCGTCATCGGCTCCTGGAAGATGATTGCGATGCGCTCGCCGCGGATGTGCTGCATGCGAGCGCCGAGCGCATCGAGCCGTGAAAGATCGACCACCGTGCCCGGCGCCTTGGGATCGCGGAACAGGATCTCGCCCGATTCGATGTGGGCGATGCGCGGCAGGATTCCCATGATGGCCTGCGCCAGCACCGACTTGCCGGAACCCGATTCGCCGACCAGCGCGAGCGTGCCGCCCTCCGGCACGCGAAATGACGCACCGTCGACCGCCTTCACCGTGCCGGCGTCGACGTCGAGATAGACCCTCAGGTCCCGGATGGTAAGCAGGTCAGCCACTTCCTCCCCCAGAGAAGGCTGACCAAAGTATAAGGGGCGGTATAAGGGGCGCTCTCAGGCCGACGCAGGGAAAAGCTCGGCCGCATCCACCCAGTGTGCGCCGCCGCGGCGCGTGCGCTCGTAAAGCTGCTCGAGAAAATCCCATGCCGGCCGATCGTGCACCGCATGGTGCGTCAGGACGCCGGCCGGCTCGTCGCTCTGCCTGCTCAGGTGCTGAACGATGGCGCGCAGCGCAGCCTCGTCGCCGACGAAGCCGCGCCCGCCGTGCCAATCGATGATGTCGACGTGCGTATTGACTTGTGCAACGCGAGGCGCAGCGTGCGTTGCAGCACGCGGTCCGTAAGCGCTTAAGCCATGCAGTCCGGCGGCCGGCAGCCGCCCAATCAGCGTCTGTTTGAAACGATTCCATGGCGGCACCAGCACGGGGCGAAAACGCGGGCCGGCGAGGCTGGCGAGCCGCTCGCGCGCTCGCGCGAGCCGTGCGATGGCTTGGTCTTCCGGCTCGGCGCCGGGAAACTCAGTCTTCTTTTCGCCCGGGGCGGCGCGATTGCGATGATCCGTGCCGTGCATCAGCACGACCGCCTCGTGGGCCGCGAAGAGCTCCGGCACCGCGCCGAGCGGCACGACCGCGAGCGCCACCGGTACGCCGCACGCGTTGCTTAGCGTTATCAAATGGCGTAAGGCCGGCGTCGGCGCCGTCGCGTCATCGTCACGCCACCAGAATTCGGGCGTGCGCCCGGTGTCGCGCCAGCGCGCGAGCGCTTCGTCCAGCGCCCGCCAGTGCGCATTGTTCGGCGGGTTTACGAAACCCATTCGGTGAGCAATTCCGCGCTGCGCTCGGCGCCGCGCAGATCGACTAGATCGGCCGCCGGACGAGGTGCGCGCGCGGCGCGGTTGAGCGCATGCGCCAGCGCCTGCGGCGTGAGCGATGACTCCTGCACCACCACCGCCGCGCCGCGCTCGGCGAGCAATTGCGCGCGCAACGACTGCTCGCTTTCGCCGCCGGCAGCGAATGGAACCAGCACTGTGCGCACGCGCGCCTGCAGCGTCTCGGCGACCGTGTTGTAGCCCGCCTGGCTAACCGACAGTGCGCAGCTTGCAAGCAGCTGCTGGAAGTCAGCGCGGCTGCGCTCGAGCACGATTCCAGGCTTCGCCAGCCGCGCCAGCGCGCGGAACTCGCCCTCGCTGCAATTGATGCCGGCGAGGAGACGCCACGTGCTGCCGCGCAGGAGCGTCTGCTCGCGCGCCGCCATCGCGGTCTCGAGGAGCCGCCTGCCGACCGCGCCGCCGCCCGCCGACACCAGCACCTCGCTGCCCGCGGCCGCCGGGACGCCGGCCGGCGCGACCACGTAGCCCGTGTAATGGAGCCGGCCCTCGAGGGCTGCCGCCGCGCCGAACGTGCGCTCGAAGCTCGCCAGCCGCGGATCGCCGTGGACGAGAATTCGATCGAAGAAGCGCAGCGCCAGAGCGGCCGTCTCCTGCTCGCGGTCCGGGCGCGGCTGCAGGAGGTCTCGCACCGAGCACACGATGAGCGGCCGCGGCGTCAGGCGGCGCGCGTCCTCGAGGAGCGGCATCAGCTCGAAGCGCATCTGCCGCCGGCCGAACGGGAAGAGCTCGATGAGCAGCACCTCGGCGTGCAGCGCGCGCCAGACATCCAGAAGCGCCGCCGCCCGCGCGCGCTTCCATGCCTCGTCCACCGGCCGGCCGTTCTCATCGAGGAGCGTCCTGAACGTCATGTCGGCCGCGCTCGCGGGCGCAAGCTGCACGTCGACTGCAATGCCGTTCACCGGTATGCCGCCGCTGACGAGCACCACCTGGAAACCGGCGGCGCGCAGCGCCTGTGCCAGCGTGGCCGCGCGCTTCAGGTGGCCGATGCCGAGCAGGTGCTGGACATAGAAAAAAACCTTCATCGCAGGTTGAGCGCCTCGACCGCCGCTTCGCCGTCGCTCGCGACGCGGAAAAGGTGGACCGCGCGCCAGTCGAGCTTCGCCGGCGGTGCGCCGCGCATATCCCAGCCGGTGGCAGCGGCGAAGATCGCGCGAATCACGCCGCGATGCGTGACCGCGAGCGTCGGGCAGTCGCAATCTCGCAGCCAGTCCTGCACCCGCATGAGCACCTCGCGCGGGCTTTCGCCACCGGCGGGGCGAAAGTCCCAGCCGCGCGCTTCGTTCGCCTGCATCGTCTCGCCGAGCTCGTCGCGCAGCTCGGCAAGCACGCGGCCTTCCCATTGGCCCCAACTCATCTCAACGAGACGCGCTTCGCGCAGAGCGTCGGCTGCGCCGATCAGCGCCGCGGTCTCGGTGCAGCGTAATAGCGGGCTCGTTACCGCGCGCATCTCGCCGCACTGCGCGGGCAGCCGGAACCCGGCGAGTGCCGCCCGGCCCGCCGCCGACAGCGGCACATCGCGCCGTCCCTGAATGCGCCCCTCGGCGCTCCAGGCAGTATCGCCGTGGCGCAGCAGCGCGACGAGCGTCATCTACAGCGAAGCAAGCGCGGCGTGCAGGCGCGCGGCGGCAGCGTCGAGGCTGCGCTCCGCGGCGACATGCCGCGCCGCCTCGCGCCCGAGCGCGGCGCGGCGCTCGGCATCGCCGAGGAGCTCGCGCATCGCGGCGGCGAACGCAGCCTCATCGCCATAGGGCACGAGCGTACCCGTTTGGCCGTGCCGCACGATGTCCGGCACACCGCGGGTGGCGGCGGCGACGACCGGCACGCCGGCGGCCTGCGCCTCGAGGAGCGCCATGCCATAGGCCTCGTTCACCGCCGGCCAGGCGTAGAGATCACATGCAGCAAGGAGCTCGGCGATGCGTTGCTGCCCCAGCGCGCCGAAGAAGGCGGCGCGCTCATCGAAGAGCTGCTCCACTTCGCTGCGCGCCGGACCGTCGCCTGCCACCAGCACGCGGTAGCGAAGGCCGCCCAGCTGTCCAAGCGCGGCCGCGAGAACGCGATACGACGCAAGCTTGTCGCCCTGGCGCATCATCGCCACCACGGCGATCCATGGCACTGCCGGATCGAGCTTGCGCTCGGCCGCAAGCTCGGCACGCAGGCGTGCGCGCTTTGCGCGCGCCTCGGCATAGGGGGCGGGATCGAGAAACGGCGGCAGATGAAGGATGCGTTTCTCTTCGATCAGCTGCAGGAGCCCGGCCATATCGTCGCGCGAGGGCGAAATGACGAGCGCGGCCTTGCGAATCGCCCCCGCGGTCGCCTCGTGGCCAAGCGCCCAGGCACCATCGGCACGCTTCGCGGCGTACGAGGCTTCTGCCACCACATAAGGAATGCCGAGCGCCTCGCTGATCTGCGGGCCGAGATAGTCGGGCGCCTTGTAATACAGGTGATAGGTGAACCAGAGCTGCGGACGCGCCGCCGCGTTCATCGAGAGCCATTGGTCGGCATACTGCGCAGCCAGCGCTTCGCCCTGCGCACGCAGCGCACGCTGGCGCTGCTCGTCGCCATCGCCGTCGTACGTCCGGAAGGTGGATGCGAGCTGCACGCGATGGCCCGCCCTGGCAAGGGCGTCCATCAGCAGTCCCGCTACGCGCCGGTCGCCGGAAGGCGTGCCGTGCGTCGGCGACTTAAGCGGTGCGTAGTACGCGATCCTCATGCGCAGGCGCGAGACCGAAGCGCACGGCGAGCCACTCGAAGTTGGCCTGCAGCGCGAACCCGGCACGCACGCGCCTCTGGCCGGCCTCGCCAAGCACGCGCCGGCGCGCGGGATCGCGGATCAGCGCTTCAAGTGCCGCGGCGAGCGCGGGCACATCGTTCTCGCTCACCAACACCCCGGTATTGCCGTCGTCGATCAGCTCCGGGATGGCGCAGACGCGCGTGGCCACGCAGGCGAGCGCCTGGCTCTGCGCCTCCATCAGCACGTTCGGCAAGCCGTCACGATCGCCGTCACGCGCGACGCGGCAGGCGAGCGCGAACAGATCCGCCGCCCGATATTCGGCAAGCAGCGCATCCTGGGCCAGCGCGCCGCGCCAGGTAATGCGCGGCGCGATGCCGAGTGCGCGTGCACGGCGGCGCATCTTTGCGCCGAGCGGACCGCCGCCGGCGTGGATGAGGCGCCAATGCAGATCGGCCGGCAAGCGCGCGAGCGCGTCAAGCAGCGAATCGGTGCCTTTCTTCTCCACCAGGCGGGCAACCGAAAGGATGCGCACCGGATGGCGCGCATCGGTACCGTCCGCGCCGCCGCGCACGGTGCGATGCGCCGGGAAGCGCGCGAGATCAATGCCGTGGTAAACGAGCGCCACGCGCCCCGGCGGCGCGAGCGCCGCGAGATGCGCATGATTCGCGCGCGTACAAGTGACGAGCCAGTCACACGCAGCAAGCTTCTCGCGCTTCTCCCACTCGGGCGTGGTCCAGATGTCCTTGGCGTGCGCCGAGCCGCTCCAGGGCAGCTCGCGCAGGAGCGCCGCGTAGCGCGCCACGGAGGCCGGCGTGTGCAAAAAGTGCGCGTGCAGCCGGCCGACATCGCGCGGCAGCTCCGCAGCGAGCACCAGCGCCTGGCCGAAACGGCGCAGGCGATTCGGCGTCGGGTCGCGCACCAGGTCCTGCAGCCACTGGGCACGCGCCGCTTTGTACGCCGGCCATTTACGAACGGCGAACCAGGCGCGCAGCACGCGCAGCGGCGCGCGGTACAGATACTCCGGCAGGTAATGCACCGCAGCGCGGATTTCCCGGTGCACGGGATGCAGCCGGGCATCGGTCGGACGGCGCAGCGAGACGATCAGGATCTCGAGCCCGCGGCGCTCGAGCGCGGCGATCTCCTGCGCGATGAACGCCTCGGAAAGGCGCGGATAGCCTTTAAGTACGAACGCGACGCGCAAGCGGCTCCACCGAGAACGCGCGGACTGCCGGCACTTCGTCGCCGGGCTCGATCCACGGCGCCACCAGGCGCGAGACATTGCGCAGGCCTTCGAGCAACCCCGGCACGATGACCTCCGAGGGCCGCTGCTGCCGCGGCAGCGCGCGGAGCGCGGCCGCCATCACCGCCGGGTCATAGGTGCCGTCGTCCTTCAGCATCGAGACCAGGCCGAGCTTGGCGGCGCGCGAAGCGCGGATGTGTTGCTCAAGGCGCGGTTCGGTGCGCGGCACGATGAGCGCGCGCTTGTCGAGCGAGATCACTTCGCAGAAGGTGTTGTAGCCGCCCATCGCGACGACGCCCGCGGCGCGCGCGACCAGTGTCTCGAACTGCTTGTGGAACGTGATGGCGCTGACGCGCTTCAGCCGCGAGGCGCGCTCCATGAATTCCGCCTGGCGCTCGGCCGACATGAACGGCCCGAGCACCAGCAGCGCCGGGTAAGGTAAGAGTGGATCATGCTCGTAGGCGCGCAGCACCCATTCGATCAGCGCGTCGCCGTCGCCGCCGCCGCCGGTGGTGACGAGGAGATACGGGCGCTGCGTGATCTCCGGCAGCAGCGTCGGCGTGCCGTGATGCGGCACCTCGCGATGCAGGTAGCCGGTGTAGACCATTTTCTGGCGCACGCGCGGCGGCAGCGCAATGCCCTCGAGCGGATCGCAGATCTGCGGCAGGCCATACACCCAGATCTCGTCGTAGAGCTCGCGCAGCGCGGGCATCGCTTTTTTCCGCTGCCATTCCGGCTCGAGGAGCCGCGGCTCGTCCATTACGTCGCGCAAGCCGAGCACCAGGCGCGTGCCGCGGCGCTTGAGCGCCTTGAGCGTCGGCAGCACCTCGCCTCTCAAGCCGACCGGCTCCTTGTCGACGATGAACAGATCGGGATCGAAGATTTCGGCGGTGTGCTGGATGATCGACGCGCGCATCGACAGCGTCTCGCCGATGTCCAGGTGCAGGTTCAGCGGCGTGTAGTCGCCGTTACGCAGCTTGATGACGCCGGGCACGCGCACGAAGTCGACGCGCGCGCGGAAGTCGAAGCTGCCGATGATCGGCGAGCCGGAGAGAATCAGGACCGACAGCTGCTTGTAGCGCTCGACCAGCGCGTGCGCGATCGCGCGGCAGCGGCGCAGGTGGCCGAGTCCGAAGGTGTCGTGGCTGTAGATGAGTATGCGACCATCGTTCCGACTTGCTCGCATACCGGGCCTCCCCTCCCTAAGGAACGGCAATTCTCGGGTCAAATGCCCGCCCGAGCAAGGCACGCCTTGCAAGCGCCGCAAGGCCGCAAACCCTGCGGCGCGCGCACCGGCCGCCGGCAGGACCACGTCATCTCGAGGAGTTCCCGCGGCAGCGCCGCGGCGAGCTCGCGCTTGGTCGCGTGATACACGGGGTAGATCCACTGCATGTCCGGCTCTCCCAGCTGGCGGTAGCGGTAGCACTCGTACATGGCGTCGAACACGCGGCGCTGGCGCGCCGAGCGATTCTCGATATCGGTATCACGGGCAAGCGAGGCGACCGCGACGCGATTGCAGCGCGGCGTGTCAATTGCCACCTGGCATGCCACGAACGCAATCGAAAGATAGTCGATCGGAATCGCCTCGAGGGCGGTGAAGTCGAGCGCCGACTCGGAGTAGCGAAAGGGGCGATAGCGTTCGCGGCACCAGCCGACGATGCGCTCCACTGCGGTCTGCTCCGCCGCGGCGCGCGCCTCGCGATTGGCCATGCGGATGTGATGCACGCGCAGCTCGTCCTGCGTCTCGGCGAGCAGCTTGAGCAGCATCGCAGTGCTGTCGAGGCCGCCGGAGAACATGACGAGTGTGGTCATGACCCGGGGGAATTCTATTAGCATTGCCGCCATGAACGTCCGGCAGCTGCTCGAGCTCGGTGGCAAACATGCCCTGGTCACCGGCGGCTCGCGCGGCCTCGGCCTGCAGATTGCCGAGGCGCTCGGCGAGATGGGCGCGAGAGTGGCCATCACGGCGCGCAAGCAGCAGGAGCTCGACCAGGCCATCGCGCACTTGAAGCGCGCTGGCATCCAGTGCGATGCGCTGGTGTGCGATCTCGGCAAGCGCGACGCCATCGTGCCGCTCGCCGATGAGGTGCTGCGCCGCTACGGGCGCGTCGAGATCCTCGTCAACAACGCGGGCGCGACCTGGGGCGCACCCGCGGAGGAGCATCCGCTCGAAGCCTGGGACAAGCTCGTCGGCCTCAACCTCACGGCGGTGTTCATCCTGACGCAGCACCTCGGGCGCAAATCGATGATCCCGGCTCGCTGGGGCCGCATCATCAATATCGCGTCGATCGCCGGACTGATGGGCCAGGATCCGCGCATCGTGCGCACCATCGCCTACAACGCGACCAAAGGCGGCCTGGTGAATTTCACGCGCGCGCTCGCGGCCGAATGGGGGCAGCACGGCATTACCGTGAATGCGATCTGCCCGGGCTTTTTCCCGTCCAAGATGACCAAGGCGACCCTCGATACGACCGGTGAGCTGATCCGCGATTGGACGCCGAACAAGCGCTTTGGCAACGAGGAGGACCTCAAGGGACTCGCGGTGCTGCTCGCCTCGGAAGCGTCACGCCATATCACCGGCCAGGCGATCGCAGTCGATGGCGGCGCCACGGTGATATGAGCGACGCGCTGCAATTCGCGCGCGAGTACCAGAAGCGCATCCCGTTCATCCAGCATTTGCAGATCCGCACCGAAAGTCTCGGCGCAGGCACGGCGCAGCTTTCCGTGCCGATCGAACCGCATCTCACCAACAGTCTCGGCACAGTGCATGGCGGCGTCATCATGTCGCTCCTCGATGTGGCGCTCTGCACCGCGGCGCGCACGCTGCATCCGGAGTCGGTGGGCGTCATCACCATCAACTTGAGCACGTCGTTCATCGACGCCGGGGCCGGCGCCAAGCTCTATGCGGATGCGCGCGTCTTGAAGGACGGTCGCAGCATGAGCTTCGTCGAGGGCGAAGCCAAGAACGCGGACGGTGCGCTGGTGGCGAAAGCGACGGCCACGGTGCGCGTGCTGCACAAGGAGAGGAAATGAAGCGCGAAACCTTGCCGAAAAATCGACTTCCGCCGTCCCGCAAATCGGCTAGCGAGCGAGCAGCGCAGAGGCAATCGGTGCCTGCGGCCGATTTTTCTGCCGCGACGCGCGGCGTGCACCATCTCGCGCTCACCACCGAAGACATGCGCATGACGGTCGACTTCTATACGCGCGTGCTCGGCATGCCGCTCGTGCACGCGATGAAGGTGCCCGCGGGCCTCGGCAGCGGGCCGGGCAACCGCGGCAATCCGCCGTACGAGGAGATCCGGCACTACTTCTTCGATATGGGCAACGATTCGCTGCTCGCGTTCTTCGAAATTCCGCGCGGCGCCGAGCCGCGAGCGAAGCGCGACGCCATCGGCGGTATGCAGCATGTGGCGTTCGCGGTGACTCCCAAGAACTTCGCGGCGTTGCGCAAGCGTCTCGCTGCGGCCAAGTTGGCTTACGACGGGCCGATCGACGTCCTGCCCGGGCTCGTATCGATCTACTTTCTCGACCCGAACGGCATCCGGTTGGAAGCATGCTGCCAGCCGGCGGCGGCGGAGCGGCCGCGCGTCGTCGGCTCGGTGGCACAGCGGCGCGACGACGCGCGGCGCGAGCTCGAGAGCATTGAGCCGGGGTGGGCCGCCGCTACAATCGCGGCGGGGAGGTTCAAATGAGCGCAAATCCGCAAGCAGCGTCGAGCGGCGCGGAAGCCACCGTCGTCCTGCCCGGTCACTTCATTGTCGAAGCGCGCGGCGTGCCAACGGGCAACGGCTGGGACTGGCTCGCCCGCGGATGGGGCATCTTCCGCAAGGCGGCGGGCACCTGGCTCGGCATGGTGGTGGTGCTGGCGCTGATCTTCATCGTCGCGCACCTCATCCCGTTCATCGGCGCGGTGGCGATGCAGATCCTGTGGCCGGTGTTCGTCGGCGGGCTGATGCTCGCGAGCCGTACCATCGACGAGGGCGGCCAAGCGCAGTTCAGCCAGCTGTTTGCCGGTTTTCAGCACCGCACCGGCACGCTGGTCGTCCTCGGCGTCGTCTGGCTCGCGCTTTCTTTCCTGATTGTCGCGCTCGTCGTGGGTATCACTGGAGTGCAGGTCTTTGCGCTGATGGGCGCCGGCGGCAGCCCCGAACAGCTGCTCGGCGTGGCACTGACGGCGCTCGTCGCTTTTCTGCTGATCCTGGCGCTGATGCTGCCGCTCGTAATGGCGACCTGGTTCGCGCCGGCGCTGATCGTGTTTCACGACCTGGGCGTCGGCGCGGCGATGAAGGCGAGCTTTGCCGGCTGCCTTAAGAACGTCCTGCCGTTCCTGCTCTACGGCGTGCTGGCATTGATCGCCGGCGTCATCGCTTCGATACCGTTCGGGCTCGGCTGGCTCGTGCTCCTGCCGGTGCTCACGGCGTCGGTGTACACCAGCTACCGCGACATCTACTTCGAATAGTCCTCATTAGCTCTTCGGCGCTTCGAGCCCGCCGATCAGGAAACGGTTCCAGGTCGGGCTGACGATGATCTCGTTCACGCAGACGCGCGCCGGCAGCGTGGCGATGAAGGCGAGCGTGCGTCCGAGATCTTCGGGTTGCAGCATCTTCGCGCGAACCTCGGCGCTCGGCGGCACCGGCCGCTTTTCGAGGATCGGGGTGGCCGCTTCGCCGGGCAGGACCGAAGTGGCGCGAATGCCGTGGGTGCACTCCTCGAGGTTGATCGACTCGGTGAGCGCGATCACCGCGCGCTTGGTGGCGTTGTAGCCGGGACCGGTGAGCGTGCTGGCATAGCGGCCGGCCCACGACGAGACATTGATGATGACGCCGTCCTTGCGCGCGCGCATGCCGGGCAGCACCGCCTGCACGCAATAGAACATTCCCGAGAGGTTCACCGCGACGATCTCGTCCCAGCCGTCGGCGCTCACCTCGCGCAGGCTGCGCTTGGGCAGGTTGATGCCGGCGCTGTTCACGAGGATATCGACGCGTCCCAGGCGGGCCTGAATTTCGGCGGCGGTGCTCGCCACCTGGTGCTTATCGCCGACGTTGCAGACATGAATGTCCGCCTTCACCGCTTTCGCGGCCGCGTCGAGCGTCGCGCGCGTGCGGCCGGAGATCGCGACCTTCGCGCCGAGCCTGGCGAACTCGACGGCGGCGGCCAGCCCGATGCCCGAGCCGCCGCCGGTAATCCAGGCGACCTTACCGTCGAGCGTATTGCTTGGCACCGAAGAGCACCTCTGCCTGTTCCTTGCTGAACCCCGGCGTCTGGCGCCGCCGCTCCGCGAGCACTTCCAGAGCCTGCTTGACTGCGGGGCGCTCGGCAATACGGTCGCGCCAGCGTTTCACGCGCGGGTAATCGTCGATGTTCACGCCCTGGCGCTCCGGCGCCCGCAGCCACGGCATGGTGGCCATGTCGGCGATGCTGTATTCGTCGCACGCCAGCCATTCGCTCTGCGCCAGCTGCTTGTCGAGCACGCCGTACAGCCGGTTCGCCTCGTTCTTGTAGCGATTCATTGCGTACTCGATTTTCTCCGGCGCATAGCCGAGGAAGTGATGCGCCTGGCCAAGCATCGGCCCGACGTGGCCCATCTGCGTCATCACCCACTGCATCACCTGCCAGCGCTTGCGGATGTCCTTCGGCAGGAACTTGCCGGTCTTGGAGGCGAGGTAGAAGAGCATCGCGCCAGACTCGGCCAGCGCCATCGGCTTTCCGCCCGGCCCGTCCTGGTCGATCATCGCCGGGATCTTGTTGTTCGGCGAGATCTTGAGGAACTCGGGCTTGAACTGCTCGCCCGCACCGATATCGATCGGGTGAACGCGGTACTCGAGGCCGGTCTCCTCGAGCATGATGTGGATCTTGTGCCCGTTGGGCGTGGGCCACGTATAGAGGTCGATCATAGTTTCACCAGTTGTTTACCGAAATTCCTGCCGGCGAGAAGGTCGACAAGGCCGCGCGGCGCGTTCTCGAGGCCGTGCACCACCGACTCGCGGTATTTGAGCGCGCCTTCGGCGAAATAGCCGCCCAGCGCCTTCAGCGCCTCGCCGTAGCGATCCTTCCAGTCGAACACGATCATGCCCTGTACGCGCAGGCGGTTGACGAGGATGGCACGCCAGTTCCTGACGCGATAGGGATCGACGGCGTCGTAGTCCGAAATCGTGCCGCACACCACCACGCGGCCGAAGAGGTTCATGCGAGCGAGCACGCTGTCGAGGGTCTCGCCGCCGACGTTGTCGAAGTACACATCGACGCCCTTCGGGCACGCGGCTTTCAGCTGCTCTCGGATATCGCCCGCCTTGTAGTCGACGCAGGCGTCCAAGCCGAGCTCGTCCTTGACGTAGCTGCACTTCTCGCGGCCGCCCGCGATGCCGACGGCGCGCGCGCCCCAGATCTTCGCCAGCTGCCCGACGACGCTGCCGACCGCGCCGGAGGCGGCCGAGACGACGACCGTATCGCCGGGCTTGGGCTGACCAAGCTCCTTCAGCCCGAAGTACGCGGTCAGGCCCGGCATGCCGACGAGTCCAAGGTAGTAGCTGAGCGGCGCTTTCGCCGCATCGAGCTTCAGGGCCTCGCGCGTCGTGCCATAAAGCTGCCAGCCAAGCTGCGTCAGCACGCTGTCGCCGACCTTGAGCTGCGGGTGGCGCGATTCCAGCACCTCGCCCACCGTCTGGCCGACCATCAGTTCGCCGATATCCACGCCTTTGGTGTAACTCTTCGCCTCACTTATGCGTCCGCGCATGTACGGGTCGAGCGAAAGCCACAGATTGCGCACCAGCACTTCGCCCTCCGCCGGCCGCGGCACCGGCGCCTCTTCGAGGCGGAAATTCGCCTCGCTCACCGGGCCGACGGGTCGGCTCGCGAGCACCCAGCGCTTGTTCGTCATAGCGCGGCGAGCCGCGCGAGATGATGGTCGGCGTCGCCGTGCTCGCGCGCAAGCACCGTCAGGCGCCGGAACGTGTGACTGACCTTCAGCTCCTCGCTCATGCCCATGCCGCCGTGGAGCTGCACCGCCTCCTGGCTCACGTGCCGCGCCGCATCCGCGATCTTCAGCTTCGCGGCGGAGATGGCGCGCGTGCGCTCGCGAGCATCGCGCTCGGCGTCCGCCTTGCTCGCCGCGAGGCACGCCATCGAGCGCGCCTGCTCGAGCGAGATGAACATGTCGACCATGCGATGCTGCAGCGCCTGGAACGTGCCGATCGGCACGCCGAACTGCTTGCGCGTCTTAAGGTACTCGAGCGTCGTGTCGCAGGCGAACTGCATCGCGCCGACCGCCTCGGCACAGAGCAGCGCGGTGCCGAAATCGATCGCCTCCTCGAGCGCCGCCACGCTGCCACCGATGGGCTCTGCGGGCGCGTCGCGCAACAGCACATCGCCGGCGAGCCGCTCATCGAGCGTCCGGTATGCGGTCACTTCCACTGCACGCCGCTCGACGAGATACAGGCCGATGCCCGCGTCGTTGCGCGCGCTGACCACCAGCCGATCCGCGACCGGCGCGCCGATGACGGCACTCTTCTCGCCGCTGAGCTTGTTCCCCGCGGCCCGCACGCGCACCGCGTCCAGTGCATAGCGCGCGCCTTTCTCGCCGTGCGCAAGCGCGAGCTTTGCGCGTCCCTCGACCACGGCGGGAAGCAGCGCGCCCTGCTGCGCGGCGCAGCCGCCGCGCTCGATCAGGCGCGTCGCGAGCACGAGCGGCAGATACGGCTCGACGACGAGCGCATCGCCGAATGCTTCCATCACGCCCAT
>Ga0070697_100002468_pt1 | contig 14222 bp, 13 predicted proteins | sample KBSK1501metaG_FD_65475 | JGI IMG/M metagenome (GOLD analysis project Ga0070697, IMG submission 65475) | Corn, switchgrass and miscanthus rhizosphere microbial communities from Kellogg Biological Station, Michigan, USA - KBS K1-50-1 metaG | ecosystem: Host-associated > Plants > Roots >...
AGAGCGTGAACTCGCCGTTCGCAGCGCCCTTGGTGCAGCGCGCGGACGCCTGATCCGTCAATTTCTTACTGAAACGTTCCTCCTTTCGCTTGTCGGTGGCGGCCTCGGCGTACTAGGAGCGTTATTGGGCGTGGCGGGGTTAGTTGCGCTGGCGCCGGAAAATCTTCCGCGGCTGGAGAGCGTCTCTATCAGTATTCCAGTCCTTGCGTTCGCATTCCTGCTTTCCACCGCGGTCGCCGCGGGACTCGGTGCGTTCACCGCCGTGCGGGCCACTTCCGGCGATCTACGCAAAGGCCTAGAGGAAGGCGGACGTGGACAAGCGGGTTCTCAAAGCAGTCAGCGCATTGGGCGGGCAATCGTCGCTGCGCAGATCGCCATCACGCTTGTTCTAGTAATTGGAGCGGGATTGCTCGGGCGCAGCCTGATGAAAGTACTCGAACTCAATCCTGGCTTCCGCGTCGATAAAATTGTCACCATGGACGTGTCGCTTCCCTGGCTGGAAGATCCCAAAGCAAAAGCATCGCAGGGGATTTTCTTTTCCAACCTCATCGGCCGCCTCAAACAACTCCCGGGCGTGCGCAACGTTGGTGCAACCAGTGGCCTCCCCTTGGATGGCGGCGGCGGCCTTCCCGACGGCATGTTTCTACTCATGACCCAGAATGAAGTTCCCAAGAACTTCGATGGTTTCCAAGCTCTCACTCTTCAAAAGGAACGCATTGGCAACGCCGATTTCGGCGTCGTCACGGACGGATACTTCCAGGTTCTCCAAATTCCTCTCATTCGCGGTCGCATCTTCGACGAGCGCGATGGCGCCGACTCTCCCCACGTCGCCGTCATCAGCGATTCGCTTGCTCGCGACCGCTGGCTCGGTCAGGATCCCATCGGTCACACCATTGAATTCGGAAACATGGATGGCGACTTGCGCTTGCTGACTATTGTCGGGATCGTCGGCGACGTTCGCTATTACGGCCTCGATGTGCCGCCGCGTCCGACCGTCTATGTCAATTTGTTCCAGCGGCCGCGCTCCGCGATTTCCGTAACCATGCTAAGCGATGCCGACACTCAGTCGGTTACAACTGAAGCGCGAGGAATCCTCCACGACCTCGACCCGGAGATTCCCACGAGGTTCCGGACGTTTTCTCAAGTCTATTCGGCTTCCTTGGGCTCGCGGAGATTCAACGTCATTCTCATCGGATTCTTTGGAATCACCGCGCTGGTGCTCGCGACGATCGGAGTGTTTGGCGTGATGGCCTATTCGGTCAGCCGCCGCACGCGCGAAATTGGCGTGCGTGTCGCTCTCGGGGCGGCCAGCGGCGAAGTCCTGAGGATGATCTTGGGCCAGGGTTTGCGCACGATCTTCGTGGGCGTTGCGATTGGGATTGCCGGCTCGCTGGCCCTGACGCGCACCGTGGAGTCGCTGCTCTTTGCCGTCACCCCCACCGATCCGCTGACGTTCGGCGCTGTGACCCTGCTCCTGGTTGGGGCTGCGCTCCTGGCGTGTTTCATTCCCGCGCGTCGCGCCACTAAAGTAGACCCAATGGTTGCCCTGCGGTACGAGTAGCGACCGAATCGATTTCTTATTCAGGAACAACGAGGTGTCCTCATGGCACAAAACCCCAGGATCATTCCCACCGGCAGCGAATGAGTCGGGAATACTCGTGGCAGGGCACGTTTTTCTGGGGAACGCTCTTGCCCGGCAAAAGAAAATACACTATCGGCTGCCTCTGAGCGAAGTGCGTAATTTGAATCTCGAAAGGAACTGACGGATAGGAACGGAAGCCTTCGAAAGCAAACCGCGATTAAATGGCGCGCCCGGGGGGACTCGAACTCCCGACCTTCTGGTTCGTAGCCAGACGCTCTATCCAACTGAGCTACGGGCGCGCGGTTTAGCAATATTAACATACGGTACGCCGCTCATCCACCCGCGGCGAATTCATTGAGAAATGGGCGCACGCGCCGCTCGCCCCGGAAACTCCCCTTCCAAAAGCTTTCCATCCTTCAAAACCGCGACTCCATTCACGAACACAAACTGAATTCCCTGGGAATACTCAAGCGGGTCCTCATATGTTGCTTTGTCGATGACACGTTCTGGTTCAAAGACTGTGATGTCCGCGTCGGCTCCCACCCGAATTCGCCCCTTGTCCTTGAAAGCAGGCGCCCGTTTCTCCAACCGTTGTGCCGGCATCAGCGTCATTTTGCGAAGCGCGGTCATCAAATCCAGCGCCTTTTCTTCTCTCACGTAGTGCCCTAGCACTCTCGAAAATGTTCCCTGTCCTCGCGGATGCACTTTCGAGCCCGTGATCGGCATTCCGTCGCTCGCGATCATCACCATGGGGTTCGCCACGGCCGTTCGCGCCGCCTCTTCTGGAATCGAGTGGATGATTGCGATTCCCCCCTTCTTCCGGTATCTCTCAAATGATTCGGCCGTCAATCTCTCGCCCGTCTCCGCCCACTGCAAGTCCTTGTAGGTAATTCCCATATTCTCTTGCCACCCGGGATCGAAAATCGCCGATTCCAACGCCGTGCTTCCCGCGGTATACGGATAGCATTCTGTCGTCACGTCAAGCCCATGCCGTTGCGCCCCTTCCACCATCGAGATCAGCTCCGGCGTGTACTTCAGCCCCATGCTGGTGATATGCACCACGTGAAGTGGAGCTCCAGTGGTGGCCGCTGCGGCAAGAACCTCCTCAAGCGCAGCCAGCCCCGTAGTGGGCTCTTTCAACCCGCCATACCGCAAGTGCACGTGCACCGATGCGTGGTATCGCGCCGCAATTTTGAACATCTCCGCAATTTCCCAGTGCGTAGCTGCTGCCGTGTAATTCACCCCCATCCCTTCGGCCAGAGCGCCCTCGCGAAATCCCTTCTCCATGTCCGCGCTGATCTCTGTAAGCTCATCCGCGGTTGCCGCGCGATGGGCCGCATCGCCCGTCGGCAGGAATGTGCCCGGATCGTGCATCACCTTCATGCGCACCGGTATATGTCCAATGCTCACTCCGAAATTGATCAAGGCCTTCCCTTCCCGCTGCGCGTACCAGCCGGCTACATCAGCGGTGCCCCTTTCGAGCTCAAGCGATGTGGTCACCCCGTCATGAGCCTGGAATTGATAGTTTCTCGGCTCTTGCCCATGCTCGTGCATGTCGATGAATCCTGGAGCGACGACGAGCCCCTTCGCGTCCATCGTGGTCTTTCCCAACAAAGGATTCGCTGATATCGCGCGAATCTTTCCTCCGCTTATCCCCACGTTTCGCACCGCGTCCAGCCCCGATTCCGGGTCCATCACCCGGCCGTTCGCAATGACCACATCATATTTCTCTTCGTCAGCAGCGAGTGCTTTCCTCACTCCCCAACTTAGCGCGATCCCCACAAAAACTGTCGCAATCGCTACTACCCCCATTCTTCGATATGGCATCCGCTGCATGTCTCGACACCCCCGCAAGTTTGCGGCGCTAAGTCTCTTTCCCCAACACCTTGGTGTCAAAGGAAATCTGACGGTCGTGAATGGTGGCAGTGCTGCACGCACCGCGGCATGCTGGACGATTTACCTGTTGTTTTCCCAAAGGAAGTGTGACACCCTTCCTGTTGGAAACCAAAATGGCGGTGTTATGAAACAAAAAACGGACGTCCTGCAAGGCACCTTGGCGTTGATGGTTCTCAAGACTCTCGATGTGCTGGGTCCGCTTCACGGCTATGGACTCGCCCGGCGCATAGAGCAGATCAGCGGAGATCTGCTTGCCGTGAATCAAGGAACTCTGTATCCCGTGCTGTTGAAGCTCGAGCAAGAAGGCGCGATCGCGTCCGAGTGGGGCGCCTCAGAGAATAATCGCAGGGCGCGCTTCTATCGACTGACCCGGGATGGACGCAAGCAGTTGCAGGTCGAGACCCAGGATTGGGAACAAACAGCTGCGATCATCGGTCGGTTCTTCGCAGCCAAAGCGGAGGATTTGTCATGAAATCTCTAAGGCGGTTCTTGACCCGTCTGTTCAACTCCGCGGCGCGGCGGGCCCAAGAGGACCGATTGCGAGAAGAGATTGCGGAACATATCGCTCTGCAAACCGCCGAGAATCTCCGCGGCGGTCTATCGCCTGTTGAGGCACGGCGCCAGGCGATGCTGAAGTTTGGCGGCGTGGAGGCCATGAAACAGGACTATCGAGCCGAGCGCGGCCTGCTCTTCATTGAGAACTTGCTCCGCGATGTGCGCTTCGGTCTCCGGATGTTGCGCAAGTCTCCCGGCTTTACCGCGGTTGCCATCGTGACCCTAGCCACCGCCATCGGGGCAAACGCTTTGGTCTTTAGCGCATTGAATGGCTTCATACTTCGCCCGCTGAACGTGCCGCAGCCGGAGAGCCTCTACGGCCTTCAGTTTGGCGAGGGAACCCGGGGCGCGCAGTCATATCCGAATTATTTGGATTTTCGGGATCGCAACCGCAGCTTCGATGGTTTAGCCGTCTATCACATGACCCGAGTAGGGTTGGACACCGGGGAGAATCCAACGCGAGCGTGGCTGTATGAGGTGAGCGGAAACTACTTCGACGTATTGCGGATGCAGCCGTATCTTGGCCGTTTCTTCCACTCCTCCGATGAGCATGGCGCCAACAGCGCTCCGTATATCGTGCTCAGCTATGCCTATTGGCACAGTCATTTTCAGGATGACCCTGGCGTAGCAGGGCGCACAGTGAAATTGAACAAGCGCCCATACACGGTCATCGGTGTAGCGCCGCCGGAGTTTCGCGGAACGTTTTTGCTGCTCTCTCCCGATTTCTATGTGCCGATGGTCAGCTTCGAGGACGAGAGCGCTCTGAACGCGCGCCGTGGGCGATGGATTTTCGAGACCATTGGACACCTGAAGGCCGGGGTGACTCCGGTGCAGGCCGCTGCGGATCTCAGTGCGATCGGCGACTACCTGCAAAAAAGCTATCCCAAAGACAACGGCAAAATGAACGTGTTACTGGCGCGCGCGGGTCTTTATGGCGATACGTTTGGGCGCCCGATACGCGCATTCGTTCTGGCGTTGATGCTGCTCGCGGGGTTAATTCTGCTCGCCGCTTGCGCCAACCTGGGAAGCCTGTTTGCCGCCCGTGCCGCCGATCGCTCCCGCGAAGTCGCGGTGCGGCTCGCGCTGGGCGCCAGCCGGATGCGTATTTTGCGGCAGCTCTTCACCGAGGCTCTGCTTATTTCCACCGCGGGAGGCACCCTGGGAATTTTGGGTGGCGCGATCCTGCTGCGACGGCTAGTTGCGTGGAATCCCTTCCCGCAATTTCCCACCAATGTGCCTTTGAATCCGGACGGCAATGTCTATGCAGTGGCTGCACTGCTCGCCTTCGTCAGTGGCATCCTCTTTGGGGCGGTGCCCGTCAAACAGGTGCTGCACACGGATCCCTACGAGATCGTGAAGTCGGGTTCGCTGACGAAGCCGGGACGGTGCATCACGCTTCGCGAAGTGTTGCTTGCAACGCAGATTGCGATTTGCGCGGTGCTGGTAACGTCCTCCATGGTCGCCGTGCGCGGGCTCGTGCGCTCGCTCCACAGCGATTTCGGTTTTGAACCGTGGAACGTGACCCTTGCGGACACGGATTTGGACATGGCGGGTTACTCCGCTGATGCCGTACCTGCGATGCAAAGGCGGATGATCGAGTCGATTCAGACGATTCCAGGAGTAAGTGCCGTGGGACTCGCGAATTGTCCTCCGTTGGGGGGTTGCGGCAGCTCGAGAGCTTCGGTTTATACCGACGAAACTTCGGATCTGGGCCCTTCCAATGTTGCCGCCTCGGCTATGACGTACCAGGTATCTCCAGAGTTCTTCGCCGCGGCGCAGACGCCTTTGCTGGCCGGAAGGGCGTTTACCTGGCATGAAGATAAGAACGCGCCGCGCGTGGCCGTGGTCAACGAAACGTTCGTGCGGAAGGTGATTGGCTCGGCCACGAATGCTCTGGGACGATATTACAAGGTGTCGAATGGAACGTGCATCCAAGTGGTAGGCATCGTAAAAGACGGAAAATATACGAGCCTCACCGAAGAGCCGCAGGTGGCGATGTTTTTCCCCATACTGCAGGCACCGTCCAGTGAGAGCTTCCTGGTTGTGCGTTCCGATCGCGAGCCGCAGCAATTGGCCGGTGCCATAAGGGGTAAGCTGCGGGAGCTCGATGCTGGTTTACCTACCTTCATTCAAACATGGCCCCAAGCGTTGGATTTTTTCCTGTTTGGCTCACGGATGGCCACGGTGGCGCTGGGAGTGCTCGGCCTGCTGGGCGCAATCCTATCGATCACCGGCATTTTTGGAATGGCGGCGTACTCGGTCAGCAAGAGGCTGCGGGAACTGGGAATTCGCATGGCCCTCGGAGCACAGCACAAGGAAATATTACAGGCCGCGTTGGGACGCGCGCTCAAACTGCTCGCGTTTGGTTCCGCGGCCGGATTGCTGCTCGGAATCCTCGCTAGCCGCGTCCTGGCTTCCATCGTCTATCAGGCAACTCCGCGCGATCCGCTGGTGTTGGCTGGTGTTGTGCTGGCCATGGGTTTGGTTGGGCTGCTGGCTACCTGGATTCCAGCGCAACGCGCGGTGTCCATTGATCCTATGATACTGCTCCGCGAGGAGTAGAATTCCAGCTGCAGGTCGCACACTCTCCATTTCGCGCTGAACTAACACACGTGTTTCGAAAATTACCAGGAAAATAAAAACCCCGGGTCGCGGGGGGAGCGACCCGGGGTGGGGGTTACTGCTGAGGGGGGCCGGAGGAAACTCGAGAAATTTTCAGTTCACTTGCTGCACGCTCAACATGCAAATCTTCCTCAGCTCTTCGTAGGTGAAAAACGTCTCTACCTGGTCTCCCGCGCACTCTTTGTGTCCCAATCCAGACTCGTGCGAGAGCCGAGAAAGCTCATCTTCGGAAATTCCAAGCAGCAGCGCAGCCCGTCCTTGCGTCACATACTTTGGCACTTGGCTATTCATCGCTCCTCCTTACGCGGGAAGTAACGCCATAGCATCTTGCTCGACGGCCAGGATCATCGTTTTGTAGATGTCCACATCCCAGCCTTCGCCAATTTTCATCCGTACCGTTTCACCGCCATCTTTCAGCAGCGTTCCCCGTAGCGGCACCTTAATTTCGCCTAGCGCCACTTGCAGCACTACCTGCTGCCCTATCCACGGTGCGTATGCGCTGTCCATTCCCCCTCCAGAATGCTTCAGGCCTCGCTGACGAGCACAGAATCGCTGAGCGCACCTCCGCCGACAATGGTACAGAGAGGGTACTGGCCTAGTAAGTTGGTACTGTCGATCCGTCAGCCCAATATTTATTCCCATTAGGAACAGAAGTACGCTCGTACCGTTTTTTAAGGACGCCCGGCCCATTGGGTGGGGAGGATGTCCATGACATCCTGCTGCCATGACGCGTCCCCATTATTCCGAACGGAACGCTCGGCCAGCGCCCCTGTCCGGAAGGACAGGTCTGGGCCTCGCTTTGGGCGGCGGATTTTCTCGCGGCTTTGCCCATCTCGGCGTCCTGCGGGTCCTCGAACAAAATCACATCCCGGTCTCTTATATTGCTGGCACGAGCGTGGGCAGCATTCTCGGAGCGGCTTATGCCAGCGGCGCGCCTCTCGCGCGCATCATTGCCACTTGCCGAACGATCCGCTTTCGTGACATCGCCCGGTGGCGCGTTTCCCGGCTTGGGCTCGCCAGCAACCACCGGCTAAGCGATCTCATCGAGCGTGTGTTCGAATCGCGCCGCTTCGAAGACCTCAAGATTCCTATGGCCGTGGTGGCAACGGACCTGGCCAACGGCGAGCCCGTCGTTTTCACCCACGGTAATCTGTCGGATGCGATCCGCGCGAGCTGTGCCTTCCCAGGGCTCTTCGAACCCGTTCAAATTGGCACCCGCTGTCTCGCGGATGGCGGCCTCGTCGCGCCGGTTCCGACGCGCGCCGCCCGCGACCTCGGCGCCGCGCATGTAATCGGTGTTGCCGTCGGAGTCGAAGATGGCAGCAGGGGCGCTCCAACTAACATTTTTCAAGTCGTCTGCCGGGCCGTTAACGCCGCTCAGAAACATCAGTTGGAAATTTGGGAGCGTCACGCCGACCTGGTTCTCCGTCCCGACGTGCAATCTCTCGCCTGGGATGATTTCGACCGGGCCGACGAGGCCATCGAGGCCGGCGCCGCGGCGGCACTCCGCGCCCTTCCTCGCATCCAGAAGCTTCTCAACCCTGCCATGGTATCCACTTCGGAATTCGCAGCGCGGCTCGAGGCCGAGGCCCACAGCTATCTCTGGCTCGCCGAGGCCTCCCGATGATTCGCTTCGCTTACTTTTTCGCCGCGGTAATCACTTCCGTCGTTCTCTGGTATGAATGCGGAGAAGATATTGTCGTTTTCTGTTACCGTATTGGATTGGGTGCTTTTGCGATGCTGCGCACTCGCGCGCTCGTCCCGGTGCCTGCTTCTCAAATGAACTTTTCGAGGAATCGTTCCGCTTGCTTGAATCCATCCTCCACTTCCTCCACTCGCTTTACACCACCGACGGACTTCGTGAGCTAATCCGTTCCGGCGGAGCTCCTCTCGTTTGCATCATCGTCTTTATTGAAACCGGCTTCTTTGTCGGGTTTTTTCTTCCAGGTGATTCGCTTCTGATCACCGCTGGCATCTTTTCCTACGCTGGCGTCATCCCCCTCAAGTGGCTTCTCCTCCCCGTCATGCTTTGCGCTATCGCCGGCGACCAGATCGGCTACTGGATTGGCCGTTCCGCGGGGGCTGCCATCTACCGCCGCAAGGATTCTTTCTTTTTCCGTCGCAGCCATCTCCAGCGCGCCCATGACTTCTACGAAAAATACGGTGGCCGGGCCGTGATTCTCGCCCGCTTCGTCCCCATCATTCGAACGTTTTGTCCACCGGTCGCCGGCGCTGCAAAAATGCCGTATGCGCGCTATCTGCTCTTCGATACTGTTGGCGGCGCCTTCTGGGTTGCTGCCACAATCCTTGGCGGTTATTCGCTCGGCCATTTCATCCCCAACATCGGCCAGTACATTCACTATGTGATCTCCATCGTAATCTTCCTTTCCGTGCTTCCCCCCATCATTGGCTTGCTCCGCTCCAAGAGGGCTTCGCGTAACTCATCAGATACTGTATTATTTAACCGTCCGGTTAAATAAGCCATGTCCTCCTCGAAGCTCCGCGCCATCATCTTCGATATCGGCCGCGTCCTCGTTCGAGTCGATGTTGCCCGCGCCATGCAGGGGCTTGCTTCTGGTAGCTCTCTTACTCCTTCCGAGCTGTGGTCTGCTATCGAAAAGGATCCACGCTGGTCTGATTGGCAGGAAGGCCGAATCGCGCCGCACGATTGGTATCTTCATCTGGCTCAGCGGCTTGGCGGCGGGCTCAGCTTTGAGCAATTTACCGAAGTCTGGAACCGCGCACTTGATCCCGCTCCGATTCATAACGACGCTTTCTTTGAAAAACTGTCCAAGCGCTACCGCCTCGCCCTGCTTTCTAACACAGATCCCATTCACGTCCGCCATCTAGAAAGCACTTACAGTTTTTTCGCCTTCTTTCCTGCCCGCATCTATTCCTGCGCCGTGGGAGCGAGTAAACCGAATCCGCTCATCTACCGCCAAGCGCTTCGTGCCGTTAAAGCTCGTGCCGAGGAAGCCCTTTACATTGATGACATTGCCGCTTACGTGGAGGCGGCAAAGGGCCTCGGTTTGGGGGGCATCCAGTTCCAGTCCCCCGCTCAGTTGGCCTCCGATCTCAAAACTCTCGGGGTCGATCTTTCCTGAGCAACCAGGAAGCGTAAGAAACTCCGAAATGGGAAATCGCTGCGTAAAGATTGCCGGGACTAGTACTGCCCTCCTTGTACGGGTGGTTCCGACCTATAGGAGCAACCCGCATTTATTCATCGATTTACGGGGATCTTCGCCCCTTGTTCCCCCGGAATCATTTGGCTCATGACTTGCTCCTTCAGTATTACGGGCCGATTACAAAGTTAAATCGTTCGCCCACATCAGGGTGAGGAGAAAGAATTTATATGTCAGAAGAACATTTCATCGAAACAAGGAACAGTTCGTCATGGCAGTTGCCGGCGATCATCGTACTAGGCTTGGTCGCGATTGGCGGTCTCGGATTTGGCTGGAACGCCTCGTCCAAGCTCGACGCGACGCAGCAATCCGTCACCGCGCAGCTCAAGACCACGGAGCAAACTGTACAGCAAGACATGTCGTCTCTGAAAGACCGCATTGCACAGGATGAAAAGGCCAATACCGACCTGCAAGGGGACTTGAAAGTCGTCACCGACAAGCTCAAGATCACCCAGGGTCAACTAAAGAAGGCGCGTAAAGAGGCTGCTGAGCTGAATGATGCGGCCACTCAAAAGATCAGCGCGCTCGATACGTCTGTCCATACAGAATTGGCAACCAAGGCCGGCACGGATGACGTCAAGAACGTTGACACGAAGGTTACCGCTGTCGGCGCCGACCTCAATACCACCAAGGAAGACCTGAAGATGGCCAAGAGCGAGCTTGGGACGCTCATCGCCCGCAATCATGATGAAGTCGACCAACTCCGCCGCCTCGGCGAGCGCGAATACATCGAATTCACCATCGCCGGCAAGAACAAGCCTCAAAAGGTCGGCAACGTTACTGTCGAACTCAAGGGTGTGAACGCGAAGAAGAATCAGGTCAATATCGCCATGGTCGTCGAGGACAAGCGCTTCGAGAAGAAGAACCGCGCCATTAACGAGCCCATTTTCTTCTACCTCTCCGGCACCCATTTGCCTCAAGAGATCGTAATTAACAAGGTTGGCAAAGATCAAATCAGCGGCTACGTCAGCATCCCGAAGGCGAATTCGCAGCCGACCAGCGCTTCCACCACTTCCGGAAAGTAAACATACACAGCAACCCTCGGCCGTCTTGGCCGAGGAGGCAGAGAGCGGGCAGGGTTTCCTGCCCGCTTTTTTTTCAGCCTCTTTTTAAACCTTTCTTGTAGCGCTTGGCCGGTTCCTCCCCAATCTCCGCTAAGATGGAAGTGCACTACGCGGAGAACCGCTTTGCATCAAACTTCCTTCGTCCTATACATCGCGGTCGACGACCTAATACCAGCCTCCGGCAACAGCGTCCCTGGGCTCGATGAATTCACCGCTGCCTTGGATCACCGTGGCATTCCTGCCGTGTGGCTCACCACTCGCACACGCCTGCAGATGGATGGACCACGCCGCAAACTAGCGCACACCCATCCCTTTATTGCCGAAGACGGCTGTGGCGTCTTTCTTCCCGAAGACTATTTTCACTTGCGGCCGCAAACCTCCGCTTCACGCCCGAGCGGGACCGCGACCATCCGCCTTGGCCGCTTCACATGCTTGCCCATAGCCGAGCCGCAACCGGCCGCTTCGGTCGCTTTAGAGGACCTTGCCGTGGAATCCGGCTTGTCTGTGGTCTCTCTGCGCTCCCTTCCGCCGCGCGAGTTGACGCTCAATTCAGGTTTACCTCCCCGCGAGGCCGAGTTAGTCCGTCAGCGTGACTTTGATGAGCTTTTTTTCTTCGCCGGGGCTTCTCAGCATGACATCGAGAACTTCCAGGAGCTTGGGCGCAGCAAGAATATTCAGTTTCGGCAGCGCGGCCCGCTGTGGTCCCTGGCCATCGGTGCTAGCGTTCACCGCTGCATGGGCGCGCTTTCAAAACTCTATGACCGCGCACTCCGTTCCCACGCGAAAAGCATCGCAATTGCCACCCCTGGACAAGAATCCGCCCTTTTCGCAGCCTGTGATCGCGCGATTCTTCTTACCGATGATACTGACAAGCAATCTGGTATCGCCACCGACAGCTCCCGCCGCGTACTGGAACTACCACGGAGATTCCCGGATGCGTGGGAACACATTCTTGTCACTCTTTCGGCGCGACGATAGCGAACTTTGGAAGTAAACTCTCGCTTATGCCTCATTTTTTCCACATACCTGATTTCAAATTCACAAAATATCTTCCCAAGAAATCACCAAATCTCTTGTTTTAGGCATGATAGCAATCTACTTCTCCTATGCTATCGTGGCCCTCTGATTGCTTTTTGTTACATGTGCGGACGGCGTTGGTGTACCTCGCCGCTGGGTTGGTTCAGCCGGTCCACTGAGAAATTCAGCAGGCCGAGTACTAGGAGACTCAAGACTATGGCATGGCTCATTCGCAAGCTTCGCATCCCGGCCTCTGAATCCTCGATGGGAATTATTTTGACCCTCTGCGTTATTTCGATGGGCCTAATGTCCGTTGCTCTTCTTTGGCAGGCTCAGATCATCGCCAACCAGCGCGAAGCAATTCACTGGCTCGAGACTGTTAAATTTGGTGGATAGTTTTACTCGGCCAGCCCCTGCAAATGCCGGGCGCGCCCCCCTCAGCGCGCCCGGCACCCCCTTCAGTGCCTCACATGCTTGAATGGTTTATCGAAAGACACTTCTACAGAATCGGTCGCGACTTTCTAGTTTTCTTGTGGTTCAATGGGTTTGCAGGGAGTTCCAATCATAGGGGATATACCTTGAAGCGTACTTTGGCTATCTTTGCGCTCGCACTTGGGCCGGCGTTATTTGCGTCTGCGAACGGGCCTTCTCCGCAAGCGCAATCCACCTCTCCATCGACCGCCACTAATAACCATTCCCCATCCTCCAATCAAGCATCTTTGCATGACCGGCACCATCGCAGGCATCGATATCGACCTCACCATCCTCACCACCCTTCAACGCAGCAATAGCGGATAGAATGAAAAAGGGGAAGCCTTACGGCTTCCCCTTTTTCCTAATTTGCTGTGTCGCCTCGGAAGCGCGCTAAGTGCACGTATGTTTCGCGAGCGACTCGCACCGCGAGAGCGGTGTGCTCAGCTTTGGTTCAGCTCTAAGCCCGGTGGAGTCATGTCCCCTCCGGAGCTCCTTGAGCTCTCATCACTCATGTACTCCCTCGCAGCGTTATTTGCAAGCGAAGATTGGGAGGGCCTAGTTTGGGAAAGAAAAGCCCAACGGCGAGGGACTGTATCCATTGCGCCGTCACTGGAGATGGGTCTCCTCAAACGGTCCCGGCATACTCCCCACAACGTGACGTCCAGGGACTCAGTGAGATTTCACTTGTCCAGTAAACGTCGTATGCGTGCATGTGATTGAGTATGTGGACAAACGATTCTCGACTGCGCGAATAAGCAAGAGAGATGGAAAGGCTCGCTTGTCCTCGACTCAACCCGTCTTACGCCATCAGCGTAGTGGCGCTGGAATCGCAGATAATGGTTCCTCCGATGTCATACGCGCTAGAATTGCGGCACGTACGCGCCGCATACCCTTCAGAGAATGCACAACGAAGAAAACCCGCACCCTTAACACCGAAGGGTGCGGCACCCCGCTGTCACCCTCGGCCAATTGCAGAAGTGGTATGCTACTCTAGTGCGCCCACGTCAAGAAAAAACATCTCTGCCCCACCCGCCGGACGTTGCGGTGGAGGTGCTGGTGGCGCTGGCAGCATCGGCGGCGGCAACCCTAGTACGCCTACGCCACCCTGGTGTCCCCCAGGCGATGCCTGCGATTCGGCAACCAACACTCAGAACGCGCAGTGCGCGGACGCTCAAGCAAAGGTTGCGAGTCTTAAGCAACAGCTTCATGCCCTAAATCCAAAGCAGCTGCTAAAAACCAACCTAAAGGAACTCGGCTGGGGGGCATCGATCGGCTGTGCAGTTGGCGCGCTAGGAGCGGAGATAGATTCCGCTGGAATAGGGCAACCACTCGCGGTGGGTGCTTGTGCTCACGAAGCCATTGCTGGTGCAATGACAGCAGAGGGCGTCTTTGTGCTCTCGAACCTGGGTGAACTTGCGGAGAGTTTCTCGACTGCTACCCAGATCACGTTCGCGGAAAAAGATGCTAAGGTGGCATGTCAACAATGACAAGCGTTGGATGGCTTTCTTGGCGCAAGCATCTGTGTTGGATTATCGACTGGATGATCCTCGTTCTCGGATGCCTGGTTGTGCCCCATACTCATGGGTACCTCCAATATGTTGGACTGATTGTCGTCGGGCTTCTACTCGTCACGTTGAATCACGCAATCGCCCGGAACAGGAGAAGGACAACAGACTCCGTATAATCCGGGCGCGTGGGCGAGCCTTAACGCGGCGGGTGGCAAGCAGGTAGCGAAGCCTTAGCAGTAGTTTTTGACTTGGGGGGTGCCGCACCCTTCGGTGTTAAGGGTGCGGGTTTTGATTCTTCCTCGATGTCGTTGCTTCCACCCTC
>Ga0070697_100002469_pt1 | contig 14215 bp, 12 predicted proteins | sample KBSK1501metaG_FD_65475 | JGI IMG/M metagenome (GOLD analysis project Ga0070697, IMG submission 65475) | Corn, switchgrass and miscanthus rhizosphere microbial communities from Kellogg Biological Station, Michigan, USA - KBS K1-50-1 metaG | ecosystem: Host-associated > Plants > Roots >...
ACAAGTGCTCGGCATCGCGACCGATTTGGGCAGCCGCACCTCGCATACCGCGATTCTGGCGCGTTCGCTCAATATTCCAGCCATTGTTGGTTTGCACGATGCGACTGATAAACTGGAGAGTGGGCAAGACGTCCTGCTCGATGGCTACGACGGTTTGTTGATTGTCGATCCGACACCAGAAACGCTCTCTCACTTTGGCGAGATCGAGGCCAGGAAAGGTCGCGTGCAGCAAAGTCTTCGTGGGCTGCGCGAGACGAAATCGACTACGCGCGATGGGCGCCACATCGTTCTTTCCGCAAACATCGAGTTACCGAGTGACGTGGAGGCGGTCTTGGCCAACGGCGCGGAGGGTATAGGTCTTTACCGCACCGAGTTTCTGTTCGTCAATCGCGATACGCTCCCGAGCGAGGAAGAGCAATATGAAACGTATCGTAAAGTAGCGGAGCAGGTCCGGCCGCACCCGCTGATTATCCGCACCTTCGACCTCGGTGGCGACAAACTGGCCGCCGGCACAGTGGATATTGGCGACGAGTTGAATCCATTTCTCGGCTGGCGCGCCATCCGTTTTTGTCTCGAGAATATCGACATCTTCAAAACCCAATTGCGCGCCATTCTTCGCGCCGGCGCCCTCGACAACGTCAAAATTATGTTTCCGATGATTTCCGGGCTGGAAGAATTACGTCACGCGATGTCGATTTTGAATGAATGCAAGAAAGAGTTGGGCGCAGCGAAGATCGACATCGGCAAAGGAATGGAGGCCGGGGCGATGATCGAAATTCCGAGCGCGGCGATTGCCTCGGACATGCTCGCGCGCGAAGTCGATTTTTTCAGCATTGGCACGAATGATTTGATTCAGTACGCGATTGCGGTTGACCGAGTGAATGAACGCATCGCTCATCTCTACGAGCCGACGCATCCTTCAGTGTTGCGTTTGCTCAAATTGACCGCCGACGCGGCGCACAAGAATGACATTTGGGTAGGCATCTGCGGTGAGATGGCCGGTGATGTCGCGCTTGTTCCGCTCCTGCTCGGTCTCGGCGTGGACGAATTGAGCGTTGGCGCAAGCTTAGTGCCGCAAGTGAAACTCGCAGTCCAGAGTCTGGCACTGCCGGAATGCCGCCAACTCGTCGATGAAGCCCTCAAACTGTCGACCGCCTCCGAGATTTTGGAGCGCTCTCTGGAACTGGCGACTGCGCGCTATGGCGATTTGTTGGGCTAACGCAAGGTTGAAGAGTTCAAGCGATGAAGCGTTGAAGGGAGCGTGTATGGCGCCAGCAAGCACGTTTGCTATTTTTAATGGTTCAACGCTTTAACTCTCCGACCCTGCAACGGCACTGCTGAAGCGTTAAACATTTAAGGCGTTCAAGTGTTCTTGAGGTTGGATATTCGCTCGCAAAGGCTTTAACCCTTCAGCGCTTCAACCCTTAAACGATCGTCACTCTTCCTCGCTCGATTCCGCCCCGGGGTCCGGCTTAAGTCCTTCCTCCTCCATTTTGCGCAGGACATCGCTCATGTCGTCCACTTCGTCCCAAACTTCCTGGCTGACATAAATGGGGGCTTTTTGTTGCGTAGCCATGGCGATGCAGTCGCTCGGCCGTGCGTCCAGCTCGATGATTTTCTTCTGCTGCAATTCGTTTTCCGCACGAATGATGGCGCGCGCGTAGTAAGTCGCATTTTTCAAATCGTTGATGATGACGCGTTCCACTTTCGCGCCCAAAGCCGTCATCAAGTGGCCCATCAAATCGTGAGTGAGCGGGCGCTCTTTCGTAATCTCGCGCATGAACATCGTGATCGCGCTGCCGACGGTTTGATCGACATAGATGATGAAGACCTTGTCGTTGTTTCCGATAAAGACTGCACACCCACCACTGGTCGGCAAAACCGCGCGCACTTGCACTTCGATCACCGTCTTGTTCATTCGAGCGAACGTTATCCGGAGACACGGGAAAAACAAGCGACCGGCCGGACATACGCAGTGAAATGCGAATATTTTTCGGAGCGGGGCTTGCATGTTTCCCGCACTGATTGAAAATGCGGGTTGCCAGCGGCGGTTGTGCGACCAAGTGAAATGAAAACGGAGTGGGACCTCGAGTCGGCCATCGCCACTTATAACGTCGACGGCTGGGGCGGAGGGTATTTCAGCATTAACCAGAACGGCAACGTCATCGCCACGCCGTTACAGGAATCCGGTGGCAACATCGACATCTTGGAAGTGGTGAATGAAGCGCGCTCGCGCGGGCTCGGTTTTCCGTTGGTCATCCGTTTTCAAGATTTGCTCCGGCACCGTGTCCAATCAGTCAACCGCGCATTCCAATCAGCCATAGCCGAGTTCGGTTACAAGAGTCACTATCGCGGTGTGTTTCCAATAAAAGTCAATCAGCTGCGCGAAGTTATCGAGGAGATCGTCGATGCCGGGCAGGAGTTTCATTTTGGGCTTGAGGCGGGCAGTAAACCGGAACTCGTCGCGGCCCTTGCCATGCACAAGGACCCGAAAAGCCTCATCGTTTGCAATGGCTACAAGGATCCAGCTTACATTCGAATCGCCCTGCTTGGCCGCAAGCTCGGTAAGTCGGTCGTCATTGTCGTCGAAAAATTGGAGGAACTGGAGCAAACGATCCGGGCTGCAAAAGAAGTCGGAGTCGAGCCGCAGATCGGAATCCGCGTTCGTCTTTATAGCAAAGGCGCGGGTAAATGGGCGCCGAGTGGCGGTGAGAACGCCAAATTCGGTCTCGACACCGCTGGGTTGATCGCCGCCAGCGAGATGTTAAAAGCGGCTGGTCTCGGCCATTGTCTCAAGCTCGTTCATTTTCACGTCGGCTCGCAGGTGCCGGATATCTCGACCATCAAACGCGCTGTGCGAGAAGGCGCCCGTTATTACGCAAAGCTTGCCAAGTTCGGACACGAGCTTGGTTACCTCGATGTGGGCGGCGGATTGGGTGTTGATTACGACGGATCGCGCAGCGACTTCGATAGCTCCGCCAATTATTCGCTGCAAGAATATGCGAATGATGTGGTTTGGAACATCGGGGACGTGTGCGATTCCGAGGGGGTGCCGCATCCGGACATTGTGAGTGAGGGCGGGCGCGCTATTGTGGCGCATCACTCCGCGCTCGTGATGGAGGCGTTCAGCTCCATCGAAAAAACCGCGCCGAAAATCAAAGTGGAAGCGTCTGAGCGAGATCACAAGCTCGTGCACGATGTTCTCGATGTAAAACAGCGGCTCAAGCGCGGGAATCGTCTCGAGAGTTTACACGACATCCAGCAAATCAAGGATGAAGCGCAGCAGACTTTTGAACTTGGCCTGCTTGATCTCGAATCCAAAGCCAAAATCGACACTGTCTACTGGCAACTTGCCCAGCAAATCGTGAACATGCATCGCGGCTTGCGTTATGTGCCCGAAGAAGTCAAACAGCTCGAGATCTCGCTAGGCGATCAATACATCTGCAATTTTTCCGTGTTCCAGTCGCTGCTCGATCACTGGGCGCTCGGCCAATTGTTCCCAATCATGCCCATCCATCGCCTAACGACTCCGCCCGATCGCAATGGCATGATTGTAGATATCACCTGCGATTCAGACGGCAAAGTTTCGAAATTTACCGACCTGCAAGATGTGCGCGAAACGCTTCCACTCCATCGCATCACGCCCGGCGAAATCTATTACCTCGGCGTCTTCATGGTTGGCGCCTATCAAGACATCATGGGCGATCTGCATAACTTGTTTGGGCGGGTGACGGAAGTGCACGTTTTTCTCGACCCCGACGAAGAAAGCGGTTGGTACATCGAGGAGGTAATCGAAGGCAGCACGATCGGCGAGGTTCTTTCCATGACTCAGTGGGACAAAGTCGAGCTGATGCGCCTCTTGAAGACGCAAGTCGATGATGCGATTAAAACCGACTTCCTGAAACCGAGTGACGCCATGAAACTTCTTTCCGACTACGAGCGTCTCCTGCAGGAATACACTTACCTCTCACTCAACGGGACGAAGTTGCCGCCGCAGCCCGGTAATTGGTTACCGTTGAGTTAACTGCTTTTAACCGCAGTTTGCGCGGATAACACCGATAGGTTCGCTTCTATCAGTTAGGCAAGCACTCATTCCGATCGGCAGTTGCGCGTTGAGCGTTGGACGTTGAGCGTTGAGCGTTGGACGTTCTCTTCAGCTTCGTAAGATTTGCAAACCTGTGACGGAATCTCTTGCACCCACCGCAGTTAAAGACGCGCTCCAAAGTTCCGAGCCCATTTCTTCCATTCTCGTTCAGGGCTGGGTGCGGACGCGCCGCGACTCGAAAGATTTTTCCTTCATCGAGCTAAACGATGGATCATCGCTGCGTAATTTGCAGATTATCGCGAAGAGTTCTCTGTCGAATTACTCGGTGGTTCAGCGGCTGACCACAGGCGCGGCCATTGTCGTTACTGGCGAATTTGTTGCCTCCCAGGGGAAAGGCCAGGCATGGGAGCTGTTGGCGGATAAGATCGATATCGTCGGACTGGCGGATGATTCCTATCCGTTGCAAAAAAAGGGGCACACACCTGAATTTCTACGCGAGATCGCGCACTTGCGGCCGCGCTCAAATCTTTTTGGCTGCGTCTTTCGCGTGCGCAGCCGGCTTGCCCTCGCCATTCACCAATTTTTTCAGGAGCGCGGGTTTGTTTATGTGCACACGCCGATCATCACCGGGAGCGATTGCGAAGGAGCCGGCGAGCTATTTCGGGTCACGACAATTGATTACAAAAATCTGCCACGAACCAAAGAGGGCGAAATTGATTATGCGAAGGATTTCTTTGCGCGATCGACTTATCTGACTGTGAGTGGCCAGCTTGAAGCGGAGGCCTTCGCCTGCGCCCTAACGAGGGTCTATACCTTTGGACCGACCTTCCGAGCGGAAAATTCCAATACGTCACGTCACGCCAGCGAGTTTTGGATGATCGAGCCGGAAATGGCGTTCTGTGATTTGAACGGCAACATGGATCTCGCTGAAGAAATAGTGAAATATCTCATCGTCGACGTGCGAAAGAATTGCCCGGAAGAAATGGCTCTGTTCGCAAAGTTCGTGGACAAAGAGCTGCTCGGGCGACTCGATTTTGTGGTTGAGAGAAAATTTCAGCGCATCACTTACACCGACGCGGTCGACCTTTTGAAAAGAAGCGGCGAGAAATTCGAATTCCCGATCGATTACGGATTGAATCTGCAATCGGAGCACGAGCGATGGCTTACGGAGAAGCACTTCAAATGTCCGGTCACGGTTTTCAATTACCCGAAGGAGATCAAGCCGTTTTACATGCGGTTGAATGATGACAATAGGACAGTCACCGCAATGGACCTGCTCGTTCCAGGGATCGGCGAGATCGTTGGCGGCAGTCAACGCGAGGAACGACTTGAAATGCTCGACGCAAGCATGCGCCGGCACCGGATGAATCCGGCCGATTACAAGTGGTACCTCGACCTCCGTCGTTACGGAACCGTGCCCCATTCCGGTTTCGGTCTGGGTTTCGAACGCATGCTCATGTTCGTTACCGGCGTATCGAATATTCGTGACGTTATACCCTTCGCTCGAACGCCCGGCAGCGCAGAATTCTAGCCATTTTCGAGATCAGTTTATCGCTGACGGTTCATGGATAGATGTCGAGGCGCTTTGCCTACGGTTCCTCCTTAATTGAGTGTTGGGCGTTGAGAGTTGGGCGTTGGACGTTGGCTGATGGTTTTCAACATGGCGTCGGATACAAAAGTGGAAATTGGGTCCGTCCTAACCACGAACGTGGTATCAACATCGCCGGCGCTTGGATTCTGGGCTCGCGTCCGAATAGACCGGGTTTCTCAGTCGTCCAAGACGGAATGAAGAAGGCAATACTTAGTATCGCATTGGCAGTCGCGGCTCCATTTGCGTGGGCGCAGGTCTCCGAGACCACAACCACCACAACGACCACGACTGAGGGCAGTGGCACAATCACCGAGTTCACTCCCGGCAGCACGATTGTGCTGAAGGAGAGCGCCGGGCCAAAACATTATCGTTTCGGCAAAACCGTCACCTACGTGACCCGGAGCGGCAAGATGTTGGATGAGGCCACGGTGAAAGCGAAAATCAGAGTTGGTGCCCCGGTTCGCGTGCATTACGTGACTGAAGGCAGCGACATGTTGATCGATCGCGTGATCCTCGACGAGGATTAAGAGCTAAGATCGAAAACAACATTCGCGCCTTTTCTGCTTCGCTCACCATTGACAGCGGAGCAGAGGGGCGCGTTTTGCGTACGCGTCGATTCGTTGACTGCGGATTGCTCGCTACCATAGCGTCAGCGCGCGCTTGCATTTTCGTAGTAGGCTGGTGAGCGCGTCGGTTTGAACGCGCGCGAATCATTTCCAAGAAAACAATGAGAGCGTCCGGCAAGGTCCAGTTGACGATTTACCTGTTAGGGCTGGCGGGAGCGGCTCTTTTCACGGCGTTGTTGATTCGTCAGGGTGCTTCACAGGTAGGGTCGGCATTTGCCACGGCGGGTTGGAGTATCCTGGCGGTCGTTGCTTTTCACTTCGCGGTCCCGGTGTTCCTCGACGCGGTCGCCTGGTGGGTGCTCTTTCCAAAGTCGGATCGTCTCCCGTTGCTAAGAATTCTCTGGATGCGTTGGATCGGTGAATCGGTCAGCACGCTGGTGCCGTCTGCCGCTGTCGGCGGAGATATTGTGCGCGCGCGGCTCGCCGCAATCAAAGGCGCTGCCCTGCCGGTCGCCGCTGGAACGGTGCTTGTTGATCTTACCCTGGGCGTTTTTACGCAGGCGGCCTTTACCTTGCTCGGTCTCGTATTGGTGGTGAAGGTGAGCGGCCAAAGAAATTTCGTTGGCCCGACCTTGCTCGGGACGTTGGCCGGTGTTCTGGGGGTCGTGGGATTTTATTTCGTGCAGCGGTTAGGCATGTTCCGCTTTATCGGGCTGATTGTGGCGCGTCTGGCAGACTCGCCCGAGTGGCAATCACTCGTGCAAAGCGGCGAAGCTCTCGATCGAACCGTGCGAGAGCTCTACTCTCGGGGTCGGGCGATCGTGTTGTGCTGCGGGGTGACAATTGTCTCACTGGTCGGCGGCTCCGGAGAAATTTGGATCGCGCTGCGTGCGCTCGGTTTGCACGCAACCTTTGTTAATGCGCTCATCCTGCAAAGCATGGTATTGACTATTCGGTCAGCCGCTTTCGCCGTCCCCGGAGGTCTTGGGGTGCAAGAGGGCGGCTATCTCGTCGTGGGCACTCTTCTTGGCTTTCCCGGCGACGCGGCTTTTGCTCTTTCGTTGATCGCGAGAGTCCGCGAGCTGGCTCTTGGCATTCCGGGCTTGGTTGCGTGGCAAATGATTGAAGGCCGCCGTTTGTGGCGCGCGCGCGCGGCTGCCACTCGATAGATCTCGAGCGTTGGAAGCGCGTCGCGTAGCCGGGCTAGCCTTTGTTTCATCTTAGCGGGTGCGGTGAAGTTGGTCCGTACTTCCCACCAAACCCAAGCCAACCCGCCCTGCAAAGGCAGGCGCTTCCTCAGCTGCAGAATTACCTCCGGCCTCTTGTAAGCATTGAGAAAGCAGAGCGCGAACGACAACCATTGCCGGCTGGAAAGCAATCCCACCATGTCGAGCAGGAAGACGAGAAGATCATCGGCCTGACGCGCCCTCACCGGCAGGGATCTGTCGTGTTCAATCTCAAAGTCAATCAGGCGCACGCGCCCGGTCTTCTCATCATAGATCGCGTTCGTGGTGGTTGCGTCGCCATGCGACCAGCAACGTCGAAAATCATCGCTCCAAATTCCATGGGCACGGCGAATTTCCCGGCCTGCAGCCTGAAGCATTTCCCGAGTCAGCGTGCCACGCTTCATGTGGTCCCAAAGACTTTCGCCGGGCAATTTGTCTTCGATCACGGCGTCCGTGCTCGAAGCACGAGCGCGAAAACGATTGCTGTTGAGCAGGTTGAAGGAGGTGATCTCACGACGCTGCCACTCCTTCACATCGCTCAAAAAATGAATGGGTATTCGCGCTTTGCGAAAATAGGCATTCGCCAGCCCGGCCAGTGTCTGCCCGGCAATATTTCGCCGTTTGATAATCACTGTTCGACCGCCGCGTCGCGCTTCCGTGATGGAATTCAGGTTCATCGCTTCGACCAGCGAGGTCGCAGCTTCGGACAAACCTTGCGGCACAAGCCCCTTCACTAACTTAGTTCCATTACCCAGAAACATTTTCCCTCCTCGATTCGACGTTTGTTGTTTCAATAACTTCAAAGCGCCTCGCGCCTGCTAGGAGACTGTTGAAAAACTCAGCCATGTCGCGCGAGAGCGATGTGGGCTGGAGGGCAAGGCGCAAGCGAGGAGCAGGTCGGAAGTGACCTGTGACGAGCGAGCAACGCCGCCGGGCAGCCCACAGCGTTCTCGCCCTCCGGGTTGCGCGGCTTTTTCGCCTCTCCGACGTTGCTCGTCGGTTATCCCGCGATGGCGGGACTTCGGGTATGCGCCCTCCTCGCGCCTTGGACAGTCAAAAAATCGGCAGCAACGCGGCATGGTCCAGTTTATCAAAAGTCTCCTAAGGTTTCGATTTCAATAGCGAATCACGGAAGCGTGACCGTCTCGCCTGGTTTCATGACGCGCAACTCCGCTTTGGCCGCGCGCTTTTTCAACTCACGGTCAAAAGCTTCCGGAGTCCCGGTCAGAACAGGAAACGTCCCGTAATGCATCGGGATGACGGTGCGCGGATTGACCAGCGTTACTGCATCAGCGGCCCGTCTCGGATCCATGGTGAAATGGCCGCCGATGCAAACCAGCATGACGTCGATTTTGTTGTAACGAGATACCAGCGCCATGTCTGAGAACAAATCGGTGTCACCAGTGTGATAAAAAGTGAGCGAATCACGAATTGCGACAACCAACCCGCTCGGGTTCCCGCCATAAAACGGTGGCCACGTTTCATCCTTATCGACTCCCGCCCCGTGCCATGCCGGGACAAACGTGACCGCCACTTCACCGTCGAGCAGGTTGAGCGTACCGCCGAAGTGGCCGGTTGTATCGGTTTCGGCCAGCTCGCTCGGATAACCGAGCACGCTTCTTATTGCCGCTGAAAGATCGAATGTGGCCACCAGCTTTGCGCGAGTGCGCTTTCCGATTTCCACGGCATTGCCGACGTGATCGGAGTGCCCATGGGAAAGCAGGATCAGGTCAACCCGTTTCAAGTTGGCGAGTTCGTCCCTGCCCTTTTCGTAAACCGGATTCGTCAGCCAGGGATCGATTAGCAACACGCTTCCGGCTGGTGTGACAATTTTGAAGCCGGATTGGCCATACCAAGTCAGTTCCGTTTGAGCCATGCTTGTCACCAAAGCAAAAACGCATTTCAGAGCAAACTCGGTGGCAATATTCATGACGAATCGTTGCCCGTCAGAGTGTGCGCCTTGCGTCGCTATGCAATCACCGCGGAAACTTTCTTGAAATCGATTGGAGCTTCCTAGTGGGAATGTCGATGATGCTTCGCGTCATGACCTTTGTAAGCTGCTTTCCTACATCAGTGAACTAAGTCTCAAAAAAACTGCGATAAGGCGACCGGTATGTTCCCACGATTCGAATAGAGGGATGAACAAGAGCGCAGCTAATAAAAACTCAAAGACCAGAGCAGCCAGTATGAAGATACGATTGATTGTTTGCGGCTTGGCTACGGCTGCGGTGCTCTGCGCTTTGCCCGGAACGGCCCGCGCGCAAATCTTAGTGGTGAACTCTGGCAACGGCGCGCCTGGCGCGGGCAGCATCGGCGAATACACGACCTCAGGAGCGCTACTAAACCCCGCGCTCATCTCCGGGCTGACTTGCCCGGCAGGCATCGCGATCTCGGGAGATAAGCTATTCGTTGTGAATTTTCTGGCAGGAACGATTAGCGAATACACGACCTCGGGTGCGCTGGTGAACCCGTCACTGATTTCGGGCCTCAATTTCCCAGGAGCCATCGCGGTCTCTGGTGGGTTTTTGTATGTCTCGACTTCGGCTGTCAATGTTGAAGCCGATATGATTGGGAAATATACAACTTCGGGCGCCACGGTGAACGCCACGCTGATCCCGGGGCTAGGTCCGGTAGGAGACATCAAGGTGTCCGGAAACAACCTGTTTTACTCAGATGGAATCGACAACCTTGTTGCCAAATACACGACATCAGGAGCACTATTAAATCCCAACCTCGTTCCCAACTTCGTCGAGGGAGTGAACTTCGCGCGAGGCATCGCGGTCTCTGGAGACAAGCTGTTTGTCGTGGACGAAGGCACCTTCCCGGGTACCGGAACGATTGGCGAATACACGACTTCGGGAGCGACAGTGAACCCCAACCTGATCACGGGCCTGATTTTCCCAGGGACCGTCGCGCTGTTGGGAGAGGATTTGTTTGTCACAAGTGGTGTGAATCTCGCCAGTGAGAACACCATGATTGGTGAATACACAACCTCGGGGGCGACAGTGAACGCCGCGCTGATCTCAGGACTGAATAATCTGGGAGATTTCGCAGTTCTACCCGAATCGGTTCCCGATGCATCGTCGACTTGGACGCTGCTACTCCTCGCTCTGACGGCCACGTTCGGCCTGAAGCTTATGTTACGTCAGCCAACCTGACCTTGGGCGGGGTTTTCTTATGAATATCCGATTAATTCTTTCCGGCTTGGCTGCGTCTTTGGCGCTCTGCGCTATTGGTGGAACCACCCGCGCGCAAATCTTTGAGACGAGCCTTAACGAAGGCAACGACACGATTGGCGAATACACGACCTCGGGAGCGACGGTGAACTCCGCGCTGGTCTCGGGGCTGAATTTCCCGGTAGGCATCGCGGTCTCCGGAGGGAAACTGTTTGTTGTGAGCAATGGCAACGGCACGATCGGCGAATACACCACTTCGGGCGCGACGGTGAACCCCGCCCTGGTCTCGGGTTTGAATTTCCCGGTAGGCATTGCCGTTGTCTCCGCGTCGGTCCCCGATGCATCGTCGACTTGGACGCTGCTGCTGCTCGCCCTGACTGCTATCTTCGGCCTAAAACTTGTCTTACGTCAGTCGGCCTGACGCTCGATTACGCTTCGCTTCAAGCCAGGCATCGGAGGTTCGCCTCGCCACGGCGAGTCTGTCCAACGGCAGACACGGCGAATCCGCGCTGCGGCAGCCGGACCGGTTGGACTCGGAATTTTCTGTCGCTCCGGGCTGCTATCGATAAGTTCGACATGATGGATCACAAAGAGGCTCATCGGCATCTGACCGCGAGTCATCCCCGGATGGCGGAATTGATCTCGCGATCTCGGCGATATGAAATCGCACCAACGCCTGGGGTGCGGCCATTCGACGCGTTGGCTGAATCGATCGCCTACCAGCAACTCAGTGGCAAAGCGGCGGCGACCATTTGGGGACGTGTGCGCACGCTTTACCCGCGAAGAAAATATCTAAATCCAAAATCGATCCTGGAAACGCCTGACGAAACGTTGCGCGCGGCTGGACTCTCCCGCAGCAAGGTTGCAGCGCTCAAAGATCTTGCCGCTAAAACCATCGACGGCACCGTTCCGCCGGCCAGCGCACTTGCGAAAATGTCTGATGAGGAAATCATTGCGCGTTTGGTCACTGTGCGGGGCATCGGTCGCTGGACAGTGGAAATGCTCTTGCTCTTCGATCTCGGCCGGTCTGATGTCTGGCCGGTGCACGATTACGGTGTGCGCAAAGGTTTCGCGAAAACTTTCGGCCGGCGCAAACTGCCGACGCCCAAGCAGCTGACGAAGCTTGGCGAAAAATGGCGGCCTTATCGCTCGGTCGCGGCGTGGTATTTTTGGCGCGCGCTGGATGATCGGAACGATGAAGGGTTAAAGCGTTAAAGGGATAAAGCGACGGAAAGCGTTCGCCCCTTCAACGCTTCATCCCTTTAACGCTTCATCCCTTTAACGCTTCAACGAGCGCACAATGCGCGTTGACTTTCCGTTCGCGCCTAAATAAAACGCCAAGCCTATGGCCATGATCCACATTAGCCGGGGCGCAACCAGTCTGGGCGCATTTCCTGAAGAACAAGTTCGCGAAGGTCTCCGCGGCGGCAGATTCGCACCGACCGATCTCGGTTGGCGCGAAGGCCTGCCGAACTGGCAGCCGCTTTCGCAATTTCCCGAATTCGCCGCGGATATCGCCGCTGCACCAGCCGCGGCTCCGCCGCCACAAATCGGCCCGGCACCGCCGAGCGCGCCTTCCGCCGCTGAACCGACATTGGAAACTTCTGCACCGCACAGCGGCTTGGCCTGGGAGCACCGCCATGAGCGCGGGTTCTTCAACGCGTTTATCGAAACGCTACAAATGGTTTTGACCAAACCTGATTCCGCATTCCGGGCGATGAAACCTGAGGGCGGTCTGAGCGATCCAATCCTTTATGCCTTGATCGGTGGATGCGCTGGCGGAATCGTCTCTTTTCTTTTTTCTCTGGGTTTTCAATCGCTCGGTCTTTTCGCCGATCATCGAAATGCTTTTGCTTCGCTTGTCGGCATGGGCGCTGGCTCGGTCCTGTTTCTCATCTTTCTGCCCGTGCTGATCGTCCTTGGATTGTTCATCGGCACCGCCATTGTTCACCTCTGTTTAATGATCGTAGGCGGCGCAAATAAATCCTTTGAAACCACCCTTCGCGTTCTGGCCTTTACCCAAGGCTCGACCGGACCGTTGCAGATGGTTCCACTCTGTGGCGGGCTTATTGCCGGGATTTGGGCGTTAGTGGTGAATTGTATCGGCCTCGCTCGTGCGCACGAGACGGATACCGGCCGTGCAGTGCTGGCGGTGTTTCTGCCGCTGATTGTTTGCTGTGTTGGCGGATTTCTACTGGTCATGATGATTGGCGGCTTCGGCGCGCTCATGCAACACGCGAATCATTGACCAGCGAGTGATGCAGCTAACGCGCCGTCATCTCGCGCCAGCCGAGCTGGATCATGAGCTGATCTGGCTGAGTGTTTCCCTTGCTTCGCTCGGCTCGGCGGCCGCTTGGTTCGCGCTCGGTTTGCCATGGCCGCATTGCGTCTTTCATGATCTCACCGGCCAACCGTGCCTGACTTGCGGCGCGACCAGAGCCGCGATTCAGTTTTTGCATGGCCATTTTCTCGCCGCTCTGCGGTGGAACCCACTCGTATTCGCCGCGCTCTGCGCATTGTCGATCTTTAATCCTTATGCGCTGGTGGTCTTGATCACACGCGCGCCACGCCTGCGAATTGTGCATATCACGAACACGCAGAAAAGATTCGGTCGCGCTGTTGTGATCGCGTTGCTGGCGCTGAATTGGATTTATTTGCTCGCGCACGGGCGAAACTTTTCCTAGCGATTCTGTAATTGAACGATGGATGTTGGACGTTGAGCGTTGAGCGTTTTCTGCCTAACGCATCGGCCTTCGTCCCACGTCGTCGAGTGGCGCGCCGCGATGCTGATTGAATGAAGGCAGCGCAAATCCGAAATCTGTGTCGATCTGTGTTTATCTGTGGCTAATCTAAATGCCATGAGAGTTTTGGTCACCGGTGGCGCCGGGTTTATCGGGTCGCATCTTGCCGAAAAACTGCTTTCCCTCGGCCACGACGTGGCCATTCTCGACGATTTCAATGACTTTTACGATCCGCGAATCAAGGTGGAGAACGTCGCCGGCATTTCACGCGACGTCCAAATCCATCATGTCGATCTTCGCGATACTGCTGGCGTGCGAAATTTATTCCACCGCGAAAGATTTGAAACCATCGCGCACCTGGCCGCATGCGCCGGGGTTCGACCGTCAATTCAAAATCCGCAGCTTTACTACGACACAAATGTTGCCGGCACGCTGCATTTGCTCGATGCGGCGCGTATGACCGGGGTTGGGCGATTTATTTTTGCGTCAAGCTCTTCGGTTTACGGCGCGTCAAAGCAAGTTCCCTTTTCGGAAGATCAACATCTCATACAGACGCTCAGCCCCTACGCTGCCACTAAAATTGCGGGCGAATTTCTTTGTTCCACTTTTGCGCACCTGCACCGGATGCGCGTAATAGTGCTGCGCTATTTCACGGTTTACGGGCCACGCCAGCGTCCTGACTTGGCGATCCATCAATTCACAAGGAAAATTTACGCGGGCGAACCGATCGAACAATTCGGCGACGGCACAACCCGCCGCGATTATACCTACATCGGCGACGTTATCCAGGGAACGGTGGCTACTCTCAAGTACGAGGGGCCATTGTTCGACATCTTCAATCTTGGTGAGAGTGAGACTGTTGCACTCAAA
>Ga0070697_100002470_pt1 | contig 14215 bp, 14 predicted proteins | sample KBSK1501metaG_FD_65475 | JGI IMG/M metagenome (GOLD analysis project Ga0070697, IMG submission 65475) | Corn, switchgrass and miscanthus rhizosphere microbial communities from Kellogg Biological Station, Michigan, USA - KBS K1-50-1 metaG | ecosystem: Host-associated > Plants > Roots >...
CGCACACTTGGATTGCGCGTTTTCACTTGGTCGATGATTGCCTGAAGATTGTCACGGATCTCATCGATCGGCACGCCGCGGAAGGCGTCGTTGATCCCAAGCTCAAGAATGAAGATGTCGATCTTGCGTTTGAGATGCAGCGGCACGCGCCGGAGCCCGTCTTCGGTAGTGCCGCCAGTTTGGCTGGCATTCAAAATTTCGTAATCAAGCCCAGCCGCGCGTAATTTGTCGATCAGCAGCGCCGGATAAGCCTGGTTCGGTTTGAGGCCAAATCCTTCCGACAAACTGTCGCCGAGAACGAGGATCCGCTTCATTGGAGAGCCCGGGGCAGATTGCACGCTGCCCAGAAAGTAAATGCAGAGCAGCGCGCAACCAAAAGCCCTGATTATGCCCTTCATCAGAGAAGCAAACGTCCAACGTCCGACGCTCAACGTCGAACATTCAATTCGGACAATATTGGACGTTGGATGTTGAACGTTGAGCGTTAAGCGTTTTCGGTTTAACGATTCAACTCTTTAACGCTATAACTTTCCTATGGCTGACTACGCAATCAACGGCTTCGGGCGGATCGGGCGCAATGTTTTGCGCGCCATGACGCAAAAACAGGTCGAGCGCGTGCGCGCGATCAATGATCTCACCGACACGCACACTCTCGCCCACTTGCTCAAGTGGGACTCGGTGCATCACAAATTCGACGGCGAAATTGGTTATGATGAGGAGAACATCATTGTGCGTGGTCACAAAATTAAGATTTTCAAGGAGCGCGACCCGGGGAATCTGCCATGGAAGAAATTAGACGTCGACGTGGTGCTGGAATCGACCGGGTTCTTTACCAGTCGTGATAAAGCCGAGCTCCATATCAGCAAGGCCGGCGCAAAACGCGTCTTGATCAGCGCGCCCGCCAAGAACCCGGATGCGACGATTTGCATAGGCATCAACGACGACATTTATGATCCGGCGAAACACACGGTCGTTTCGAACGCGAGTTGCACGACCAATTGCCTCGCTCCACTGGCCAAGGTCTTGCACACAAAATTCGTGATCGAGCGCGGATTCATGAGCACGATCCACGCCTACACGAACGATCAACGCATCCTCGATTTTCCGCACAGCGATTTGCGGCGGGCGCGAGCCGCGGCGATGAGCATCATTCCATCGAGCACGGGCGCGGCCAAAGCAATCGGCGAAGTCATTCCGGAGCTAAAAGGGTGCTTGAATGGCGGGGCCTTTCGTGTGCCGACGCCGGACGGTTCGGTCACTGATTTCAGCGCCGTGCTGTCGAAAGACGCGACGGTGGATGCGGTTAATGCCGCCTTCAAAGAAGCAGCGAGCGATAAAAGTTACAAGGGCGTGGTCGAGTACAGCGACGAGCCGCTCGTCTCCCAGGATATCGTGGGCAATCCGCACTCCTGCATTTTCGACAGCCAGCTGACGATCATGCTCGGCAACCGTTTCGTCAAAGTGGTCGGCTGGTATGACAACGAGTGGGGGTACAGCAATCGTTGCGTCGAAATGTTGGAGATGCTGAGCAGATAACGCTGTCTTGCTCCTGCTCATCCTCCTACTCATGATCGAAGTATGAAAATTTACTTCGACCGCGAAAAACTAGACATCTATCAGGAATCGATTGCCTTCTGCGGCTGGGTTGGCGATTTTCTTAACGACATCGCCAGCAAAGCAGCGGCCAAAGACCAACTTGATCGCGCTTCGACCAGTTTGCCTCTGAATCTTGGAGAAGGAAATGGGAAGTTTTCCACTGCCGATCGCGCCAGGTTTCTGGAAATCGCGCGTGGTTCGGCTCTCGAATGCGCCGCGTGTCTCGACGTTCTCGCAGTGCGAAAGCTCACGACTGCTGAACGGATTATTCCCGCGAAAGAACAGCTCGCGCGAATCGTCAACATGCTGATGGGAATGTTGAAGAGGTTTTCGGGACGAGCGGAGTTCTTGCGTGAAGAGGAAGCGAACTATTCTTCCGAGCATGAGCATGAGCATGAGCAGGAGAACGAGTGACCATGAAACTTTCACTCCGCGATGTCGAGGTGCGGGGTAAGCGCGTGCTGGTGCGGGTGGATTTCAACGTGCCGATTATTGAGCATGATGGCGAGATCGAGATCACGGATGACACCCGAATTCGGGAGGCGTTGCCGACCATCAATTACCTGCGCGAGGACGGCGCAAAGACGATTTTGATGTCGCACTTTGGGCGACCCCAAGGCAAGCGCGTTGACAAATATTCATTGCGGCCGATCGGCGACCACTTGCACACTCTGATCAATCATCCGGTGATCTTCAGTTATGACACGACCGGCGAGGTGCCGGAAAAGATCATTTCGCACATGCAAGAAGGCGACGTCGCGCTGCTCGAGAATTTGCGGTTTCAACCCGAAGAAGAGGCGAATGATTCCAAATTTGCGCAAACACTGGCGAAATTTGGCGACATTTATGTGAACGACGCCTTCGGAGCGGCCCATCGCGCGCATGCTTCAACCGTCGGCGTCACGAAATTCATCTCTCGGTGCGTAATGGGTTTTTTAATGGAGAAGGAACTGAGATATCTCCACGAAGAACTTGATAAGCCGGCCAGGCCGTTTCTTGTCATCATGGGCGGCGGGAAGGTTTCCGATAAAATCGGCGTGCTTAAGGCGCTGATGACGAAGGCAGACGCAATTTTGATCGGCGGCGCAATGGCTAACACCTTCTTCAAACCACAGGGAATTCCGATCGGGGCAAGTCGGGTGGAAGCGGACAAAACGGATCTGGCAAACGAACTTGTCCATCTTGCTAGCAAGCGTGGCGTCAAATTTGTATTGCCGGTTGACGTTGTCGAAGCTCAAGAAATTCGCGCGGGCGCCCCGAGTCGGAACTCCGGCCGGCTTTCGCGAGAGCACGGAATCAGCGACGGCTGGCAGGCGGTCGATATCGGCGCGGCGACGATTACGCTCTTTCAGAGGGAGATCGCGGAAGCGAAAACGATATTGTGGAATGGGCCGGTCGGGATTTTTGAGATTTCCGAGTTTGCCAAGGGAACAACCGCGATTGCGGAGGCATTGGCAAAATCGGGCGCAATCACGATCATCGGCGGTGGCGATTCGGTGACGGCCGTCACGCAAGCCGGTCTGGCCGACAAAATGACGTTCGTTTCCACCGGCGGCGGGGCAACGCTCGAATTGCTGGAGGGGAAGGAGCTTCCCGGTGTCGCGGCCCTGACAGATAAGAAATAATGGAATGATTCGACCGCCAATACTCCACAGCTCCATCACTCCATCACTCCATTGATTGCTTATGCGAAAAAAAATCGTCGCCGCGAACTGGAAAATGAACATGACTCAGGCCGAGTCGGCGCGGTTCGTTGAATCGTTGCTGCTCGATCTGGGCGACATATCCGATGTGGAAGTGGTGATCATTCCCCCTTTTACCGCAATCACGAAAGTTACCGAATCGTTAGGCAAAGCGCAGAACATCAAAGTCGGCGCGCAAAACATGTACTGGGAGCGCAACGGTCCGTTTACCGGCGAGATTTCAGCGGCGCTGCTGCGGGATTTGTTTGTGCGTTATGTCATTCTTGGACACAGCGAACGCCGCACCTTATTCGGCGAGACGGATGAAATTGTGAATCGCAAAGTGCGCGCGGCGCACGAGGCAACATTGCGCCCGATCGTCTGCGTCGGCGAGACGCTCGAGCAGCGCGACCGTGGCAACGTGGAAAAGATATTGTCGATTCAACTGCGTGGGAGTCTGGCTGAGCTCACCGAAAAGGATTTGCAGGAAACGGTGATCGCCTACGAGCCGGTGTGGGCGATCGGCACCGGCCGCAACGCCACGCCCGAGCAGGCCCAAGAAGCGCACGCATTCATTCGGCATATCCTCCGCCAAATATCGGATGAAACCACGGCCGAGCGGGTGCGCGTTCAATACGGCGGCAGCGTCAAACCGGAAAACGCGCGCGCGTTGATGGTCCAATCCGACATCGATGGCGCCCTCGTCGGCGGCGCCAGTCTCGACCCGCACAGCTTTGCCCAAATTGTCACGGCTGCGCGCGAACAGGATTAGGTGGAACGCGATTTTTCTCGACGCGCCGTAGCTTTGCGGAGGAGGCGGGCGCGTTGGTAAGAGTTGCGGCTTCACCAGCTAAATTAGCAACGTGTTCGGAGAACCCGATCCACCTTCTCGCAAGATCGAAAGCGCTGTGCCCGAAGAGAAACTTTAGCTGCACACCGGTGGTGCCCTGGGACGGTGTGCAGGACGGTGGCTGCAATCACCGTTTAATCTCGAGATAGGTCCGTGACTGGACGTGATTTGTCCCGGGCTGCAGTTCTTCGACGCGCATTTGTTTCAGAAACCAGCGATTGTCGATCTTTTGGGCAGAGATGACTTCGAATCGTTTCGCAAGTTGTCCGTTCCAATCGTAGCCCTCCAGTCGCATGAGCGCGCCGCTCGCCTTGTCGACCCACAAAAAAACGTTCGAGTATTGCGAGTCGCGTGACGGCGCCGGCAGCTGAAGTTTCCAGCAGCTTCGCGTCCGGACCGTTTCTTCACCCAGCGCGCGGGCGTTCGGCCAATAGAGAAACTTGAGCGCGAGATCCTCATAGGTGACTCCTGTGCCTCGGATTTTCTGGTCGAGCTTTCCCGCGAATTTTTCGGTGCCCGTGTCCTTCACGAGATCGAGGCGGGAGCTGTTTTCGCCGAGGCGCAATTGCAAGATCTCGTCCGGATTTGAAAATGCGTAGCGAATGATCGGACCGTTTTGGATGAGCCGAAACGGGATAACGATGTTGTCCTGACGCAGCTGACCTTGCAAATCAATCTGCTGTCGCGCCTCGAGCATTCGAACCGAATCGAGAATTTCCCGGGCCGACGGAACCGGCGCCCCGGCATGGAGCGTTAAAGCGACGAAGAGTTGGAACGTTGAAGCGACAGAGAAACGGACGATCGAGAAAAATAGTCGATTCATCGCTTTATCGCTTCATCGGTTTAACGTTTCAACGTCCTCACCGATCACTTATTGTGAAACGCAGCGCAAATGGAGCAGGCAATCTTTCATCTCATCAACCAACGATGGACGAATCCGGTGCTGGACCTGGTGATGGCGGCCGTGAGCGATGTCGACATCTGGAAACCATTTCTCGCCATCATCGTGCTTGTTGCGCTCATCTTCGGTGGATTTAAGGCGCGGGCCTGCATTGTATGTTTGTTCATTGCCCTGATCGTCTCGGAACAGGTCACGAGCGTCTTGAAATCCGCCATCCGTCGCCATCGCCCGAAGCAGGTACAGAGCGTGCGCCTGGTGCAGTTGCAAAGAACACCGCCGGAGTTTCTCACCCTTTTCAAAAAACCGACGATCCGGTATTCGGACCAGACGGATCGTAATCGATCCGGCCCGTCTTTTCCTTCAGGACACACGACAAATAATACCGTGGCCGCGGCATGCTTGACGGTCTTTTACGGGCGGCGCGGTGCCCTTTACTGGATCGTCACTGTGCTGATCGCATATTCCCGAATCTATTTGGGCGCACATTGGCCGACCGACGTGATCGCAACTTTATTTCTAGCCATGGGCGAAACCCTGCTCATTCTCGCCGCGCTCGAAACGATCTGGATATGGGCGGCGCGAAGATGGTTGCCTGAGATTTTTGCACGCCACCCAACTTTGATTGTGGGGCAGGTCTCTAACTTGCCCGATTCGCAAGTTGAAAACTTGCGCCACAAGTGAACACGGGGCGCGCAGTCTGGCTATTTGTCGTAGTGCTGACTCTGATTCGGCTGTCGATCCTGGCGACGAGCGATCTCGAATTCGATGAAGCGCATTATTGGATGTGGTCGGAACGGCTCGCGCCCGCCTATTTCAGCAAAGGTCCCGGAATAGCGTTTGCGATCCGGGCGAGCACTGCGATTTTCGGCGCGACTGAATTTGGCGTGCGCTTTTTAAGTCCGATCCTCGCGGCCGGGACGAGCTTGCTCTTGTTTTATTTCGCGCGCCGTCTCTTCGGCGATACGGGAGCATTGTGGACACTGATTGGCTTGAATTGCACGCCAATCTTCAATCTCGGCGCGTTCCTTATGACGATCGATCCACTGTCGATCTTTTTTTGGACAGCAGCGATGTTCACTTTTTGGCTCGCGTGCGAACGTAGTCCGCAGTTTTCCTTCTATTGGCCGGCGACCGGTTTGCTCATCGGACTGGGATTTCTTTCGAAGTACACCAACGGCCTCGAAATAATTTCCGTCGTCCTCGTCCTTGCGTTGGCGCCGCGGTTACGACACGAATTCAAACGAGCTCGCCTCTATTCGCTGCTCGGGGGGCTCGCCCTTTGCACCATCCCGCCGATCATCTGGAACGCGCGACATGCGTGGATCACGCTCGTCCATCTCCGCTCCCGTGGGACGCTCGATCGCGCTTTTGGCCTGCATCCGCTCGAAGTGCTTAAATTTCTGGGCGAACATTTTCTGGCCTATTCGCCGTTCCTTTGCCTCGCCGTGGTCTGTGGGGTACTCGGAACCGCGCGCCGAATCAATCAGCAATTCAAAGTGCTTTTTCTTTTTTGGTTTGGTGCGCCGGTGTTTGTTTTTTATCTGCTGCTGTCGCTGAACAAAGCTGCCGCGCCAAATTGGGACGCGTTGGCGATGATCGGGTTTGGTCTACTTGCTATTTCTTTTTGGCGTGAGCGCCTCGAACGCCAAGTCATCTCGCAGCATGCGGCCAGCCTTGCCGTCGTGATTGGGCTTATCATGAGCGCAGTGGCCCTTGACACGGACCTTCTTCACTCCTTCGGGTTCCGTCTGTCGCGGCGCGACCCAGCCGACCGCATGCGAGGTTGGAAATCTGTCACCGCCGAGGTCGAAAAAATACGCAACGATCTCGAGACAAAGCTCGGCGAAAAATTGTTTTTGATCGCGGATGAACGCGATCGGGCCTCGGAGATTTCGTTTTACTTACGCGACAAGCGACTGGAAGAACGGGGTCATCCACCGGTTTACATTGTCGAGTCGCAGGACATCGTGAACCAATTTTCATTCTGGCCCCGCTACGATGAGTTTGTCGAAGCACCCGCGCCGGGCTCTGCGGAATCAAAGGAGGAAGTGTACACGGAAGAACATGGCGTCAATCGCTTTACCGGACGCAGTGCGCTTTTTATTCGGGGCCACAGGGGCAAATATGTGCCGCACAATATCCGGGCGGCGTTTCAGTCGATTGAACCAATTGGCACAGTTGAAGTGCAGCGGTTCGGAAAAACTGTGCGCACCTGGCAGCTGTTTCTATGCCGGAATTATCACCCGCTTCCGTTATGAGCGACTTGGGCAAAGCGCCGGCCGTCTCCGTCGTCGTTCCCGTCTTCAACGAGGAAGCAAACATGTCGATCTTGCAAGCCGAGTTGCGCTCGGCCCTCACCGGCCTCGGATACGAAATTATCTTCGTCGATGACGGTTCCACCGATCAGAGCGCCGCGAAAATTGAGGCTGCACCGCACGTGCGCGTGCTGCGGTTTGAAAAAAATGCGGGCCAAAGCGCCGCGCTCTTTGCCGGGCTGAACGCAGCGCGCGGCGCCATCATCGTCACCATCGACAGCGATTTACAAAATGATCCCGCCGACATTCCACGTCTGCTCGCCGAGATTTCAAAAGGAGCCGATCTTGTCTGCGGTTATCGAGAAAAACGGAGAGATGGCCTGGTCAAGCGGCTGACCAGTCGCATCGCCAATTTTGTCCGGAGCCGCTATACCCGGGACGGTGTGCGCGACACTGGTTGTACCTTGAAAGCGATGCGGCGCGAATGTGTAGCCGCTCTTGTTTCGTTCAAGGGGATGCACCGTTTCATTCCGGCGCTAGTAAAAGGCGCCGGCTACCGCATCGTTGAAGTGCCGGTCAACCATCGCCCGAGAAAGTTTGGCGAAAGCAAATACGGCCTCGGCGATCGTGCGTTGCGAGCTACGATTGACATGTTCGGCGTGCGCTGGCTCCTCTCCCGGCGGCTCAGCTACAAAGTCCGCGATCGCTAGTCAATTCGAGATTCTTTCATGCTTGCCGCCGAATCCGGATGATGCGTTTGGCCGTGCCGGCCAACCGTTGCCGCCGCGCTTCAGCAGGAAGTTAAAAGTTGCTTTTCAAAAAGACGGATGACTTCGAACCAACTTGACCGCCTTAAACGGTCAAGTTTGCGCTGGTGTGTTACTCGCTGCCAAGTTCGCTGATTCGCGGGGACGGCGATTTACCTACCACGGACGAATTCTGGGTCCTTGCCGACGCAGGCGAACAAGTCGAAAAGAAACTGCGGCATGGCGAACCAAAAACAAAAACGACCGAATTTCGTTAGGCGATTTTTCGCCGTTCTTGGTCCAGGATTGATTACCGGGGCGGCGGATGACGACCCGTCCGGCATTGCAACTTATTCCATCGCCGGTGCGCAGATGGGGACGGCGATGCTATGGACCGCACTCATCACCTGGCCGTTCATGGCAGCAGTGCAGTTCATGTGCGCTCGGGTTGGAATGGTTACAGGAGCCGGGCTTGGGACTGCACTCCGGAAGAAAGGTCCGCGTTGGCTTCTTTTTAGCGGTGCGCTGGGGTTGCTGATCGCAAATACGATTAACGTTGGCTCCGATCTTTCCGCCATGGCGGACGCAGCCGAGATGCTGACTGCTGTCAATTCGCACATTTACGTTGTGATCTTTGGCGCCGGAATCACCTACGCGACAATTCGATTTCGCTATTACCAGATTGCGATGGTGATGAAATGGCTGGCCGCAGTTCTCTTCGCCTACGTAATCACCGCTTTCATCGCCGGCCCTGATTGGTTGCATGTGTTACGCGATACCTTTATTCCCTCGTGGCCGCGAAATCACGAAGCGTGGCAAACCCTCGTCGCAATCCTCGGCACGACCATCAGCCCATATTTGTTTTTCTGGCAGGCGTCCCAGGAAGTGGAAGAAGAAAAGGCGATGGGGCGCCGTTTGCTCGTGCAACGGCAAGGTGCAACCAAAAGAGAAATTAACGATCGCAAACTCGACGTCGGCGTCGGCACATTTTTTTCGAACTTCGTGATGTATTTCATCATTCTCACCACCGCGATCGTGCTGCACAAACGCGGCGTCACCGATATTGATACGTCAAAACAGGTGGCAGAAGCGCTGCGGCCATTGGCCGGCCCGTTGGCCTATTTGCTTTACACCATCGGCATCATCGGCGTTGGCTTTCTCGCGATCCCGACGCTGGCCGGCTCGGCAGCTTACGCGTTTGCCGAGACTTTTTCATGGAAGGAAGGCCTGGATGAGCCGTTCCGTGGTGCCCGACCGTTTTATGCGGTGCTCATTCTCTCAATGCTGCTGGGAATCGGCATGGATTTCTTCAACATCAATCCGGTCAAAGCCCTGTTTTGGACGGCGGTGATAAACGGTGTGCTCGCGCCGCTTTTGCTGGTCGGAATCTGGATTGTTGCATCCGACTCCAAATTGATGCATGGCCAACCAAGTTCATGGGTGTCGCGGGTCGCAGTCGGAACCATCACGCTTGTCATGTTTGGGGCAGTTGCAGCCATGTTTTTGTTGTAGACCGGACCGGATTCCGTCTTGAACCACTCGTTGTCGATCTTAAGCTAAGCACGTGGAAGAAGCGGAAGTGCCTCTGGAACATTTGCACGAGCAAGTGCACCACAGCGCGGAACACAGCGGCGAAGCGTGGATCTCGTGGGTGGCTTTGAGCACCGCGATTTTGGCCGTCCTCGCCGCGATTGCGGGACTTCTTTCCGGAAAGAACGCCAACGAAGCAATGATGAATCAGATCGAGGCGTCTGATCAATGGAGTTACTATCAGGCGAAAAGCATCAAGGGTTCCGTGCTTGACGCCAAAATGTCGCTGACCGGCGCGCCTAACGAATCCGACCGCACAAAACGCGATCGTTACGAAAAAGAGCAGGAAGAGATTAAATCGGAAGCCGAACACAAACAGTCCGAGGCCAAATCGAATTTTCACCGGCACGAGGTTTATGCCCGCGCCGTGACCATGTTTCAAATCGCGATTGCGATCGCCGCGATCTCCGCGCTCATGAAGAAAAGGCGGTTCTGGATCGTGAGTTTGCTTTTCGGTGCTGTCGGCTGCGTTTTTCTCGTGCTTGCGGCGACCGCTCGTCAATAACGTATGCGGGTCCTTGCCATCGACGCCTCCTTGCGAAACACCGGCGTCGCGATTGTCGATGCAAACAACGGCAAGATGTGCGCGCTTTACTTCGGGACGATTCGCAACTCAGCCTCGTTGCGTTCTTCCTCTTGTCTGGTTGCCATCCGTGATTGTCTCGCGAAACTGATTGGCGAACATGAACCGGATTGTTGCGCGCTTGAATCGGTCATTTATGTGCAGAGTTATAAGACGGCGATTTTGCTGGGCGCGGCCCGCGGGGCGGCAATTCTGGCTGCCGCCGAAAACGGCTTGCCGATTTTTGAATATCCGCCGGCGCGCATCAAACAGGCTACGGTTGGGCGGGGCGGCGCTGGAAAAAATCAGGTTGCGTTCATGGTCCGTGCCCTGCTCGGCTTGACTGAAACGCCCGAGGCGGACGCGGCAGACGCGCTTGCGATCGGATTGACCCATTTGCGCGTGCAGGAAACGGCACGGCTGGGAATCCCGGCAGCAATTCAAATATGATCGCTGATGTTAATGTGCGCTGGCTCGGGCGAATAAATTTTGCCGACGCACTCGAATTGCAGGAAGAAATCGTGGCCAAAAAACGCGTCGATCGCGAGGCGGCGGATGAGCTGCTGCTGCTCGAGCACGAAGCGGTTTACACCATTGGGCGCACGCCGAATAAATCCAGTTTGTTAGGCGCGGCGCATCTGCCCTATCCACTTTTTGCGATCAACCGGGGCGGACAGGCGACTTATCACGGCCCGGGTCAGCTCATTGGGTATCCGATTGTCGATCTGCGGCCGTGCGGCCAGGATTTGCACAAATACCTTCGGTGGCTTGAGCGACTCATCATCGAATTGCTAGCCGATTACGGAATTGCCGCGACACAACGCGACGGACTCACCGGCGTTTGGATCGACCATCGCAAGATCGCCTCAATCGGTGTCGGCGTGCGCCATTGGATCACGATGCATGGCTTCGCCCTGAACGTTTGCGGCGCCCTCATCCCTTTCGACCACATTGTTCCGTGCGGAATTTCAAATGTCACCATGACTTCAATTGAGGTTGAAACTGGCAAAACATTTTCGGTTATCGATGTAGCCGCCGTCTTTGAAAAACTAGCGTGGCGGAGGATTTCTGATTTACGCCTCAATGAAACGACGCAGCCTGCTATTGCCTAACCAATGATTCCTTTGGAAGACAATTTCGCGGATGTCATCGGCAAAGCGCAGCGCGGACTGCGTCTTTCCGATAGCGATCTGGCGGAGAAGGCGCGGGTCAATTCACAAACTTTGCGCAAACTGCATAACGGCGAATTCGATGAACTCGCGCTGCAGCGGGTCGCACCCGTGCTCGGCCTTTCTGCCCGTGCGTTATGCGAACTGGCTGCGGGTAGATGGCACCCAGACAAGGTCGAGAACCTCGATGGGCTTGCTCAATTCAGCACCAGTTACGGCGGAATGCTCGTGAATTCGTACCTGGTGTGGGACCCCGGCACCAAAGACGCCGTCGCTTTCGATACCGGCGCGGATTGCGCGGAGATGCTTCGGCGGGCGACCCAGGAAAATCTAAGGGTAAAACTCATTTTGCTTACTCATGCGCATTCTGATCACGTCGCGGATCTACCGCGGCTGCGCGAGAAAACCGGGGCGCATGTTTTTGCGCCCGCGCGCGAAACAGTTCCGGGTGCCGAGCCGATTGAGGAAGGCAAACATTTTCGTCTCGGCAAGTCCGTTGGTGGGACAGACTCATCCCGCGGCGAGATCGACATCGAAGCGCGACTGACCTCAGGTCATTCCCCCGGGGGAATGACCTACGTTGTAACTGGTCTCGCCCGTCCCATCGCGGTCGTGGGCGATTCAATTTTTGCCGGCTCCATGGGCGGCGGCAATGTCTCTTACGAAGATGCCGTACGAAATAATTTGGAAAAAATTCTCACTTTGCCCGACGAGACAATCATTTGTCCTGGACACGGACCGATGACGACGGTCGGGGAGGAGAAGACGCGCAATCCATTCTTTGCCGGCAAAGCCGGCTGAGGTTTGATGTTTGATGTAGGCAAATGAACAAAACGGAGTTGCAAGATCGGACAAAGAACTTCGCACTTCGTGTCCTAAGGTTGACCGATCGATTGCCCAACACAGTCGGCGGTAGGGCCCTCGCGAATCAGCTTGCAAGAAGTGCGACCTCGATCAGCGCGAATTATCGCGCAGCATGTCGCGCGCGGTCCCGTGCAGAATTTTCGTCGAAACTCGGAACGGTTGCCGAAGAAGCCGATGAAAGTCTGCACTGGCTGGAGCTGATTCGCGACGGCAGTTTCGTTCCCGAGAAAAGAATTGCCTCTTTGTTAGCGGAAGCAGACGAACTGACCGCGATCTTCACTGTAGGTCGCCGCACGTCGAGCAGAAATCAAACATCAAACGTCAAACCTCAAAGATCGTCATGAACATCGGTTTTGTCGGCGTCGGTCGGATGGGTGCGAACATGGCGCGCCGCTTGAAGGATCGAAAATTTTATGTGACCGCGGTTTACGATGTGAATCGGGCTACGGCGACGGCACTTGCGTCGGAGCTCGGCTGCGCGGCCGCTCAAGATTTGTCAGAAGTCACCGCAGAATCGGATGTAATCTTTACTGTTGTGACCGATGACAGCTCGATGCGTGAAATCTTCGCTGGGGCCGGCGATAACCTGCTGGTGAACGGACGCGGCAAGTTGTTCATCAACTGCGCCACAATTTCGCCGCAGGTACATATCGATATCGAAAACGTGGCGATGAAAGCTGGCGCGCAAGCTTTGGAGGCGTGCATGGCCTCAAGCATTACACAAGCTCGCGAAGGCAAGCTCTATTTAATGTGTGGTGGAAGCGAGGACGCGTTCCGCCAGGCCGAACCGGTTCTGAAAGAGCTTGGATCGACCGTGCGCTTCATCGGCAAAGCAGGCGAAGCAGCAAAAGTAAAGGCGCTGGTTAACATGGTGATGAACATTAACACCGCCGGCCTGGCCGAGGGTCTCGGTCTTGGGGCAGCGCTGGGTCTCGATCTGAAAATGCTGCGCGAAGTTTTCTCGCAAACAGGGGCGGCTTCGCGTGTCCTGGAAACCGACGGCGAAGATATGCAAAACCGCGAACACAGTTGTTTCTTCTCGGCGGCGCACGCCGCCAAAGACAGCGGCATAGCACTCGCGCTCGCGCGCAGCGTCGGTCTTGATCTTCCACTGGCGCGCGCAACCACGGCACAGTACCTCCGCATGGTTGAAGAAGGACTCGGCGAACTCGATAAATCGGGCATTGCCGAGCTGACCTTCAAAGATCGACACAAACATTCAGGCGACCGGATGTGAGATAATTAGCGGGCGCTGTCTTCAGCGGCATCTTGGAAGGGCCGCGATCACTGCCGGCGGTTGCAGCTACACGATGGCATCGATAATCCCGGCGATCATGTGTGCCAGCTTGTGTGATGATGATCGGGAAAACTTGACTGCTTAAAGCAGTCAAGTTTGCGACCATCGCCCGGTGGGAGCATGAGTAGAGCGCGCGTGCCCTAGGGGTGGGCACGAGAATATCAAGCGACGTCCACCTTGCGCGCAAGGTGGAGGCACGGGACCTTTGGACGCGTGAAATGAAAACGGTCTGGCGCGTTTTTGGGTATTTGAAGCGTTATCCGTGGATGGCAGCGGGAACGCTAAGCTGCGCCGTCCTCGGCACGCTGATGGTCATCGTTTTTCCGACGGTGACGAAATCAATCATCAACGATGTCGTGCGGGGGCATCACCCGGAGAAGTTACTCCCGCTCATCGCGCTCGCGTTTGGCGCGTTTGTTTTCCAGCACGGGTTCAACATTCTGCGCATTATTCTGAACAACACCTTCGAACAAAAAGTAATTTTCGATCTGCGCAGCGACTTGTATTCGCACATCCAGCTCCTGCCGCTGCGCTGGTTCGACAATCGCGCCACAGGCGATTTGATGACGCGCGTGATCGAAGACGTGAATTCGGTTGAGCGGGTGCTGATCGACGGAATCGAGCAGGGAAGCGTGGCGATTCTGCAGGTGCTGATCGTGTTGGGAGTGATGTTTTATTTGAATGCAAAACTGGCGCTGCTTGC